>Ga0164243_10007886_pt1 | contig 15821 bp, 8 predicted proteins | sample OricompcompostOP_FD_108781 | JGI IMG/M metagenome (GOLD analysis project Ga0164243, IMG submission 108781) | Organic Plus compost microbial communities from Emeryville, California, USA - Original compost - Organic plus compost (OP) | ecosystem: Engineered > Solid waste > Mixed feedstock >...
CCGAGCACGAGGGTGTCGGGCAGGAACGACGAGAACCATCCCGTCGCCGTCTCGGCGGCCACCTCGGCCCGCATCCTCGCTGCGTGCACCTCGCCGAAGCCCCGGATCCGCTGGAATCTCGGCCCGTGGAAGAGAAGCACCTCGTAGAGCTCCGGCGGGACCCGCCCCGGAGCAGCGGCCCGCGCGGGCGGTGCCGCCGGTGCGGTCTCGTCCGGCAGGGCGGGTGGTGCCGAGAGCTGCGCCTCCACCGTCACGTGGTCCACCGCGAAGCCGGTGGCCGAGCTGCGCACCACCACCCGCACGGTCTCCTCCTCGAGGCGCAGTGCAGCGATCCGGATCGTCACGCTCTCGTCGGCCGGGACCACCACCGGCGTGTCGAGCGACAGACCGGCGTACGCCGTGGGCACGATCCCGGTCAGGCCCTGCACGCACTGGGCGACGGCCTCGAGCAACACCACGGCCGGCAGAACGCCGCGACCGTCGAGGGTGTGCTCGGCGAGATACGGGTCGGTGTCCCAGCCGAGCGTCGCGTCGCAGACCAGCTCGACCTGCGGGGTCAGCGCCCGCGGCGTCTCCAGGAAGCGCAGGATGGGCAGCCCGCGGCGCGGATCGGGCAACATGGGCGGCGCGTCACCGTAGCGCGACGCGATCACCTGCGGGGTGGCGTCGGAGGTCGATCCGAGTGCCGTGACGAGCGCGTGTAGCCCCGCGGGGAGCGGCACGGGCGTCACCCCGAGCCGGGCCAGGGAGTCGAGCACGGAGAGCCGCTCTCCCATGCCCGCGCCGCTCCACACCGACCACTCCAGGGCGTGGGCGACCAGGCCAGGTCGCTCCGCGGCCAGGTCGGCGAGGTCGGCGCTGAGCCACTCGTTGGCCAAGGCGTAGTGCGCCTCGCCGTGAAGGCCGATCCGACCAATGATCGAGCCCATCGCGACGACGGTGCGCAGGTCGTCGCCCAGCGTCTCGGCCAGCACGCGCACAGGCGTCGTCTTGGTGGTCAGGCACCTCGCCACCTGGGTGTCGTTGAGACTGCGCAGCGACCCTGGCTCGTTGACGCCGGCGGCGTGCACCAGCGCGGTGACCCGGCCCAGCCGGGCGCGCACCGTGTCGACGACCCCGCTCAGCGCGGCCGCGTCGGTCACGTCGGCGCTGAGGTAGAGGTGCCGCACCCCACGTTCGGCGAGCCGGTCGCGGGTGGCGGCCACCTCGGCGTCGTCGGCTGAGCTGCGGCCCACCAAGGCGACGGCGGCGCCGAACGTCTCGGCCACGGTGATAGCACACTCCGCGCCCAGACCCTTGCCACCACCGGTGACCAGCACGACGTCCTCGGGTCCCAGTGGTGCCGACGCCGCCGGGGCCCGGTCACGGAGCACCAGGTCGTGCTGCTGCACCGAGCCGTCGGCCCCGATCCGGAGGTCACCCCGATTCAGGCGCCACCCCAGCAGCCGACGCCACGTCGCGGCCGCGGCGGGGGTCTCGTCCGGCACGGCGACCGACACGGTCGCCAGGTCGGGCTCCTCGTACGCGAGACACTTCAGCGGCCCCGCGGAGTCGCCGCGATGAAGCACGACGAGCCGTTCGGCGCCGGTGTCCAGGACCGACCGCAGCGCTGCGAGCAGGGCGGTGCCGGCCTCGGGGGTACGCCGGTGGGGGCCGACGACCACCACGGTGGCGGCGTCGGCGGAGGTCGGCACCGTCTCCCGGACCAGGTTCGCGAGAGCAGGGTCGGCCCCCCCGGGCTCGACCAAGCGGATCGTGCCCTGCCAAGGGGCGGGCAAGCTGCGGGGCTCGACGGGCCGCCACGTGCTGCGGAAGGAGCGCACCCAGTCGCCCGCCCCAGGGATGGTCTCGCCGGGGTCGTCGGAGCCGAGCGACGCGAGCATCTCGGCGACCTCTGCCACCGATGCCCCGACCACCTCACCGGTGCTCAGACCGCCGCGCACCCCGAGGGCGGAGGCAGCCTCGGCCACCAGCTCGGCGACCGTGAGCGAGTTGAGTCCCAGGTCGCCCACGAGGGTGGACTCGGGCACCACCGACGCCTCAGGCAGCTCGGTGCGACGGGCCACCAGCGAGGTCAGCAGCGCGAGCGGGTTGGCGGCAACGTCCTGTTCCGCTTCCTGCTCCGTCTCCGTCGCCGTCTCCGGGGCGGGATCGCCCGACGCCTGCGAGCTGTCGACCGGCTCGGCGTCCTGCTGCGGGTCGGACGGCACGACGGCGTCTGCCTCGGGCCCTGCGACGTCGAGGCCGTTGAGCGGGTCCGGCCCGAGGGCCTCACACGGGTTGACGAGAAAGGTCGGCCGCCGGAGCGGGTCGCCCTCGGAGACCCGGCGTCCGTGCGCGAGGGCGGCGAGATGGACGTCGACGCCCAGCGCCAGCGCGGCGCCCGCGGCGGTCAGGAACCCCCGGCTGCTCTCGGAGCCGATCTCGAGACTCACCGTGGGCACGCCGGTCGCGTCGGCTGCCAGGTCGCCGAAGACCCGCCCGGAGCCGACCTCCACGTAGAGGTCCGCCTCGCCTGCCGCGACGAGGGTCTGGTGGAAGAGCACCGGCTCCTCGAGCTGGGCGACCAGCGCCTCGGTCACCTCACCCGGCGAACCGACCTCGCGGCCGGTCACGGTGGAGTACGCCGGCCGCTCGGCCGGGGCCAGGTCGAGCCCGGCCAGCACGCGACGGAAAGGCTCCACCGCGGGTGCCATCAGCGGCGAGTGGAAGGCGTGGGAGACCCGGAGCTGCACGGCTGTGACCCCACGACGCCGGGCCCGCTCGACCACGTGCTCCACCGCGGCGAGGTCGCCCGCGACGACCAACCGGTCCGCCCCGTTGTGGGCCGCGACCACCACCGGCAGCCCGTGGATGAGCTCGTCGACCTCGGTGGCGTCGGCTCGCAGCTCGCACATCCCCCCGGGCCGGGCGGCGCAGTGCTCGGCCATGGCGGCACCCCGCGTGGTGGCCAGCTCGATCGCCGCGGCCGCCGGGAGGACGCCCGCCCAGTGCAGGGCGCCGATCTCGCCGAGGCTGTGCCCGACGGCAAAGGCCCCCTCGATGCCGAGGGCGGCAAGCACCTCCAGCCCGGCCAGGGCCGAGGTCATGATGGCGGGCTGGGCGACCTCCGTGGCACGGGCCCCGGACCATGAATCCTCGAAGTGGTAGCGGCCGACGCCGGGGAAGCGCCGCCCGGCCGCCCCCGCGCTCCCGACCGACGGGGCTGCCTGGCCGGGGAAGACCAGCCCCACTCGAGGGGGCTCGGCTGTCTGCGCACCGACAAAGATCCCCGCGGCCACGTCGAGGACGCGGTCCACGGTCCGCTCCCCGCGCCCGGAGGCGGCGAGTCGGTCGACAAGTCGGCCGAGCTGCTCGGCGAGCTCGTGCGCACCGGAGACCACGACGGCCGCCCGGTGCTCGCGCAAGGGACGAGCCGCCTGCTGCACGGCGAGGTCGCTGATCTCGCCGGTGCTGAGGTGGCCGGCCGAGGCCCGCACCGCCTCGACCTCGACGAGGAGCCCGGCCGGGTCGTCGGCGGAGAAGACCAGCAGCTCGACGTCCTGCCCTTGGCGTGCTCGGGGTGGCACCACCCCGGTCAGGGTGCGCCCGCTGCTGCGCTCGGGATCCGCCGCCAGCGCCAGGTGGGTGTTGATCCCACCGAAGCCCATCGCGCTGACCCCGGCCCGCATCGGGCCGTCGGCCGCGACCACCGGCTCGCGCAGCACACGCAGACTCGTGGCGGGGTCGCTCAGGGCGCGGACCGGCGTCGGGCACCCGGTGACCGGCGGAAGGATGCGGTGCTCGAGCGCCTGGACCGTCTTGATCAGCCCGGCGAGGCCGGCGGCCGCCTTGGTGTGGCCGATGTTGGCCTTCACCGACCCGACGGCAGCGTCCGGCGCCTCGCCGCGCAGCTCGAGGAGGGCGGCGAGCTCGGTCGCGTCACCGACCGGCGTGCCCGTGCCGTGGCCCTCGAAGAGAGCGACGCTTGCTGGGTCCCAGCCCGCCGCGGCGTACGCCCGTTGCAGGGCCAGCAGCTGGCCGCGTCGCTCCGGCCGGGTGGTGCCCCCGGCCCCGTCGGAGGACACGCCCCAGCCGCCGAGCAGCGCCCGCACCCGGGCTCCGGTGCGGCGGGCGTCACTCTCGCGCATGAGCACCGCGACCCCGCAGCCCTCCCCCGGCCAGAAGCCAGCGGAGCCGGTGTCGTAGACCTTCATCGGGCCGGGAGAGATGGCAGCGGTCCGCGAGAAGCCGACCAGCTCGAAGGGATCGAGGCTGAGGTCGACCCCGCCCACCACCGCGAGGTCGAGGTCACCGCGCCGCAGCGCCTCCGCCCCCTGGACCACCGCCAGCAGCGAGGACGCGCAGGCACCGTCGACGGTGTAGCCGCCCCCGTGAAAGTCGAAGTGGTTGCAGATCCGGCCGGCGATGACGTTCGACAGGCCGCCGGCGAGCGAGTCGGAGGACAGCTCGGGGAAGGGCGCCTTGAACTCCTGCTCGAGGGCCGCGATCACGTCGCGCCGCTGGCGGCCCGTGAGATCGCGGTCGGCGAGCGCTCGACCGAGGGCGGCCCGTACGTAGGGCCAGCGCAGCCGCAGTGTGCCGGCCCGGCTGAACTCCCCTCCCAGACTGTTGCCGAAGATCACTCCGGTGCGCTCGCGCGCGACCCGGTCGGTGACCTCGGTGCCGACGTCGGTCAACGCCCGACCGGCCACGTCCAGCGCCAGCCACTGGGTGAGGTCGGTGCTGCGGTAGGTCGCCCCCGAGACGTTGTGCGCCACCCGGTCGAAGGCGTAGTCGGCCAGCACCGCGGCGTACCGCGCGTAGGTCAGGTCGTCATCATCGCCGAAGTACCCCTCCCCCAGGCGCTCGCGGGGAATCGGCCTGAACGACCGGCGCTGGCTGACGACGTTCCCCCAGAGCTGCTCCGGGGTCGAGGCGTCCGGGTACTCGCACGCCAGCCCGACAATGGCGATTCTCTCGCTCATGCCCACACCTCACTCCTCGACGGGGCGTCGGCCGCGCGGGCGGCACGGATCCGCCCCACCAGCTCGACACCCCAGTGCCAGCAGCCTCGCAGCGCGCAGGTCGCAACGACGCAGTAGAAGAGGCCGTAGGTGACGCCCACGGCCGAGAGCACGCCGTAGCAGGTGGCCGCCACCAGGCCGAAGACCACCTGGCCCCGGGCCGACTCCGGCGTGGTGCTGGGGTCGGTGATCATGTAGTTGGTGAAGAGCACGAAGGTGGCCCCGGTCATCACCAACAGTCCGCTGACCGCGCTGAAGTCGTCACCTGGCAGTAGTCCCTTGACCACTGCCTGCGCGGCGAAGCCCCCGACCCATGCCGCGATGAGTGGGCCCCGCTTGGTCAGCTTGACGTTGAGGAAGAGCCCGAAGACGAGCAGCACCAGCGGCACGACCGCGTCCCAGACTCCGGTGATGTTCTCGGTGAACATGTACGACGGTGCCGGCCCGACCCAGGAGTAGAAGGTGAGGACCACGGCGATGGCGACGTTGGACGGGTTCATGACGTGCCGCATCCGGCCGGCGATCGGCGCCTTGAGCAGGTGCTTACTTGCGACCGCGATCACGGCGGCGAGCACGGCGCCCCACAGGTTGGTGCCGGGGTAGATCAGCAGGGAGAGCGAGAAGGCCGCGATATGGGCGGGCAGCAGGAAGACCACCAGGTTCCGAAGGCCGCCCCGGTAGCGGGCGCGACGGCCGTGCTCCCACGCATCGATGGTCTCCAGCACCAGCTCGAGGGCGTACGCCGTCGCGGCGGTCACGCCGACTTGCAGCCACGAGGTCTCGAAGCCCAGCACGAGGTGGCCCACGACGGTCAACGCCGTGATCGAGATGCCGAAGCGGGCAAGGGCCTTGACCCGGCGTTGTTGCGCGGCCACGGCCTGGGGAGGAGGAGCCGGGGCCGGCTCCGGCGATGCCCGGTCCACGTCCGGGCGGGTGGTCAGGGTCATGACTGCTCCTCCTCATCGAGTCGGATGGTGTGCCGGCCTGGCGCGAGGTCGAGCTCGCGCTCGTGGACGACGCCGGCGGTGTCGCGCCAGGTCACAGCGACCTGCACCCGGGCGCTGGCCGGGAGATCGCCCAGCCCGACGTGCAGGTCGGACCCACGTACGCTCGCGTGCCCGTTGCCGGCATCGACCTGCGCACGCAGCAGCCGGCCATCGGCGAGCCGCACCGTGACGGCGGCTCCGTAGGCAGGGGTGGCGCGGCCATCAGTGCCCTCACGCTCCAGCCGCAGCGACAGCGAGCGACCGCAGCGGACGCAGGTGTTGGTGTAGACGTGCGAGGTGCCCCACTGGTTGGCCACCGCGAAGTCGAGGCGGCCGTCGGCGTCGACGTCGGCGGTCGCGAAGCCGCGGCTCGGCACCGACTGGTCGACACCGATGACCGGGGCGACGTCGCCCCAGACCCCGTTGTCGCCCTTGACCCAGAAGCGGTTGCTCTCGTCCCCGGAGAGGTCGTCGCCCTCATCGAACGTCGGCCACAGCTCGGCGTACGGGCTGATCAGGTCGTTGGACAAGGCGAGCTCCTGCAGCTGCGGCCAGCGCGACGTCTCCCCCTGGACGAATCCGGCGGCCTGCAACAGCTCGCTCGTCGCGTCGTTGTCGAAGTCGCCGAACTTCACGTCCCACGACCAACCTGAGCGGCTCAGCCCCATCGCATCGGACTCGTCGCCAAAGGGCGCGACGGTCAGCTCGCCGTGCTCGGCCGAGCCGTCATTGACGTAGGCGTTGTTCGACTCGACCAGGTTGAAGCGGCTGGTGAGGTTGCTGACGAACATGTCGGTGCGACCGTCGCCGTCGAGGTCACCGAAGTCGACCCCCATCCCCTTGAAGGAGTCGTAGCCGACCACCTTCGACTTGGGCATCGCCGGCGAGCGTCGCCCTTTCAGCTCCGTGAAGGCCACCGCATCGGTGGTGGAGTCGTTACGCAGCAGCGCGTCCGGGCCGAAGTCGTTGCTGAGGTAGACCTCCGGCAGCGCGTCGCCGTCGAGGTCCTGGAGACCGACCGCGAGCGTCCACCGGTTGCGCGCCTGATCGGGCAGCACTTCGCCCGTCACGTCGGCGAAGTCGATGCCGCCCTCACCTCGCTCCTGGAGGAGGATGCGCGCACCGCCGCCGTTCTTGGCCGCCGACATCGAGCTGTGCATCTGCATGTCGGGCGAGGCGTCGCCCGACTCGGCGAGCAGACCACTCTCGTCGGGGAAGTAGTTGCCCACGACCAGGTCGAGGTCGCCGTCGCCGTCGAGGTCGCCGGCCGAGATCGTGTCGGTCGCCCAGTCCAGCGCCTCGCGCGCGACCTCCAGCTCGGTGTACGCCGCAGGGCCGACGCCCGAGGCGTCGTCACGGGCCATGAAGGCCACCGGGCTGCGACCCCAGTAGTAGGTCAGCAGGTCCATCCGACCGTCTGCGTCGAGGTCGATCGGCAGGCAGCCGATCGGCGCCATCGCGCTGTCGTCGTAGGGCAGCTCCTCAACCCGGGGAGCGAAGGCCTCGTAGCGGTCTCCGGTGCCCGGCACCGGCGCGACGGTGATGGTGTCCGTACGCGGGTCGACCAGGCAGTAGTCGTCCTCCACGCCGTTGCCGTCGAGATCGGTCAGGGCGACCCCGGCGCCGACCGCCGAGAGCCAGGCGGAGATGTTGCCGTGGTCCTCCGCTACCCGGCGGGTCGTCTGCCGCCCGTGCGTCTCCAGGGAGGGCAGGGCAGCCTCATCGAAGGAGAAGCGCTCGCCGATGTCGCTCTCCGAGCCGATCGATGCCGCCGGCAGCTGCGCGGCCCACCCCGCGGCGACAACCGCCGCGATCGCGGTCGCCTTGACGATCAGTCCGCGCGTCATGCTCGTGCTCCGTTCGTCCGGGACGCCGCTGCGTCGACCACTCCGCTGCGCACGCGGGCACGCCAGGTGAGGTACGCCTCGGGCTCGGCGACCGGGTCGAGGTCGGCCAGGCAGGCGTCGTGCAGTTCGATGGCGGCGCGGTGGCCCAGTCGAGCGAGCACGTCGAGGGCGGCATCGGCCGTGTCGGTCCACACCTCCCCGTGATGGCGGGCCGCCGCAGCGCAGACGGCGCCGACAGCGAGGTCGGCAGCGGCTGCTCCGGCGTCGTCGACCAGCGCCGCCAGATCGCGCGGGTCGCCGCCGGCGTACCCGGCCGCGAGGCCGACCCCGGCCCAGAGATCCTGGTGGACGTGCGCCGGGTACGCCCGGATCCGGTCGCCGACGCCCCGGGGCGAGGTGAGGAACCACTGGGCGCGCCCGATGCCCTGGAACGCGACGGCACGTTCGGCGGCGCTCCAGTGCTGCGGCACCTTGACACGGCCGGCCGCCGGGCCGCCGATGAAGGCGTGGCAGAAGCCGAGGCCGTCGTAGGCGAGCCACCGCAGCAGCGGGTCCAGCGCCGCCCACCGAGCGCGCGGCCTGCGACCCAGCACAGCGAAGCCCCAGCCAACCCCGCAGTGGAACGTGTGCGGATGGCGTCTGCCGGTGGACTCCCACAACGCCGTGGTGGCGGCCATACCGCGCCCAGGGCGGAGGAGGTCGCGCACGGTCGCGGCCATCGCGGCCCCTTCGACCACGAATCCCGCACCGTCGCCGACGGCAGCCCGTTCGACCGCGGCCCAGCCGGGCGGGCCGGAGGCAGTAAGGCCGCTGTCGTATCCGAGGGCGAACGCGGCCGCTGCCTCGTCGATGCGCCGCGCGTGGTCGGCGCGCAGCGTCCCGACTCCCCTGGACTCCGCGGTGAGCCGGTCAGCCCGCAGCCCAAGGAACGGCCGGCGGCCTTGGCTCACCCGAAGGGACCGAAACGTCCCCACGGGCGGGCGCATTCCTGGTAACAGATTCACAATTCCCCCGACGTAGTGCGGATTCGCTTTCGCGAGGACAGAAATTCAATATCCAGATATGGATATTGATCAATAGGCCCAAGGACCCAAAAATTCACGATTCGGTTTAGGGCAGGTGAGATCACGGCGCCACATGTGGCGCCTCAATTGGGTGGCCACCATTGCGGTGGCGACCGGTGCATTCTCGGGGCGCCACCCACGGGGGAGCGATATATCGACTATCCGGGTGAGGCGTGCGCCATTGCGCCCGCCACAGCGAGCACAACGAGCCCGGCTCCCACCTCCAGACGCAGGCAGGCCTGCACCTGACCCCGGCTAATCGAGGCGTCGGTCGGCGCCCGCCGCAGCAGCAGCCCGCCTCGCAGTCCCATCCCGAGCATCAGTCCGACCAGCACGAGCTTGACGGCCAACAGGACGCCGTACGCGCCCGCGAGGTTCCCCGCCACACGCCAGGTAATGACCGGCCCTGAAGCCACCACGACGACCACCCCTGCCTGTGCGACGGTCGCCACCGGTCGGGATGCGGCAGCCGCCTCTCGCCACGGCAGCCGGCGAGACGCGAACGCACCGACGTCGACCACCGCGCCGAGCCACAGACACACAGCGCCGACGTGGATCATGCCGACCACCAGCGTGACGAAGGCCCATTCATCGGACGCGGCGTGCGAGGCGCCCACGACCCCGAGGAGCACAGCCACCGATAGCGCATACAGCGCGTTCTCCCAGCCGAGCGGCTGGGAATACGGCTCCGCCCGTCTTCGCCGCACCAGCTGGGCCACGACGACCCAGAGGGCGACCAGAGCAAGCGCCCGCACCACCGTCAGGCTCCCGATCTGCGACCCCAACGTCGACTGCATCCCAGCGGGCGAGAACGCCTCCGACAGCCCCGTTCCGCCCGCGCGCGGCCACGCAAGGAGGAAGTCGCTCGCGGCGGCGACCAGACCGATCGGCGGGCCCGCCAGCCACGCGCGCTCGAGCCACGGGGGGAAAGCCGCCCTCGCCGCCGTGCCCGCCACGGCGGCTCCGACGAGGACCAAGCCCACGAGCCGGAGCACGGTCGTGGCGTAGTCGAGCGCGTTCACCGCCGGTGAGGCCGAGGAGAGCCCCGTACCTGCTCCCGAGGCTCCGACCAAGGGACCATCACCCACCACGAACGCGAAGTCACGGACGACGGTGTGGCCGTCGGTCGCCAGGGCGCGGACCTCGAGCCGGTAGGAGTCGTCTGGGAGGGAGGCGGGCAGGTCGATCTCGGGATTCTGGGTCAGCCCGTCCCCAGCCACCTGCAGGTCCGCGCGAGTGCGGGTCCGTACGCCGACCAGCTCAACATGCACCTCATCTGACTCCACCGGTCCCGAGAACGACAGTCGGACGTCCGCCGGCGCGCGCACCAGCCGTTCGTTCTCGCTCGGCGTGATCATCTCCACCTCGACGTGGGCCTGAGCCGGGGTCGTCATACCCAGCACGAGCGGGCCCGCAACGAGCAGGAGGAGAACGCCGACCCGGAGCGAGCCCAGCAGGGCGCGACTCGCTCTCCCGGGGAGCCACCTGCACCACCTCATCACTGGCATCCACGATCACCTGGGTGCCTTGGCTGCCGTTGGAGGCAGCCCGGCGGCGTGCGGTTGCTGACCTGTCCCGATGGACGTGTGCGAGGCCGGAGCGCGCAGGTGGAGGCACATCGCCACCACCATGGGCACGGTCACGACGGTGTTGTAGAAGAGGTGGAGCTCGACGCGAGGGACGACCAGCTGGAGGATGCTGACCGGGACCGGACCTCCGTCGAGGTGAACGCCTGACGCAGCCTGTGCCAGCAACAGGGCGTGCTCGATGTGATGCCAGAACTGGATGCCGAGCGCGAGCATCCACCACTGCCTCGGTCGGCCGACGAACGCATGCCGCAGCACCCACAGGCCCGCGAGCATGAGGAGCGCGTAGCCGTAGTGCATCGACTCCGAGGACACCAGCCACGGATAGGCAAGGCCGAGAATCCCGTTGGCCTCGGGTGTGGGCCACCCAAGGACATAGATTTGAACTGCCTGAGCAATGTGCTCGCCCCAGTGCGCTAGGACGATTGCCCCAAATATCCCTAGAAGGACCCGTCGACGCGCGAGAACAAATTCCCGCAGCCGCGCGCCCGGATATCGCTTCACGGTAAATCACCTCCCGAGTTGATGGAACTCAACCCGGATACGAGATGACTGCCAAGGGCCCAAAGGGGCCCAAAGATGGCATTCCGTCGGTATGAAACTGCGCGGTCATATTCCGGGCTAGACCGCCCCCGGAAGCAGGAGGAAAAACCGCGTCCCACCATTGCGCGAAGCCAGCCCGGCGGCGATCATCGCGCGCGTGCCACGCCCGCGGGGCCACCCGCAGCAGCGTGCCCGCCGCGGCTCAGCCGTTGAGGGCAGCCGGCAGCGTGGCGGTCCAGGCGGCCTTCAGCTCGGCGACCGGCACCTCGAACTGGCCCTCGACGGCCAGCACGTCGCCGCCGGTGACGCCGATCTCGGTCAGCGGCACGCCGTGCTCGGCGGCCAGGCGCACCAGCGCCTCGCCGTCCTCGCGGTGCACCGTGACCAGTGCCCGAGCCGTCGACTCGCTGAAGAGCGCCACGAACGGGTCACCCTCGACGGCCACCCGGGCACCGATGCCGGAGACCATCGCAGCCTCCGCGAGCGCCTGGGCGAGGCCGCCCTCGGAGAGGTCGTGGGCCGAGGTGAGCAGGCCGACGCCGGCGGTGAGCAGCCCGGCGAGCGCCTTCTCGGCAGCCAGGTCGACGCGCGGCGGACGGCCGCCGAGGTGGCCGTGCACCACGTGCGCCCACTCGGAGCCGTCGAGCTCGTCACGGGTCTCGCCGAGCACGTACACCCGCTGGGCGGGCTCGGCGAACCGCGACGGCGTACGCCGGGTGACGTCGTCGATGACGCCCAGCACCGCGACCACGGGCGTCGGCAGGATGGGCGTCTCGCCGGTCTGGTTGTAGAGCGAGACGTTGCCGCCGGTGACGGGCACGCCGAGCTCGAGGCAGGCGTCCTTGAGGCCGCGGCAGGCCTCGGCGAACTGCCACATCACGGCGGGGTCCTCGGGCGAGCCGAAGTTGAGGCAGTCGGAGACGGCCAGCGGGGTCGCGCCGCCGGTGGCCACGTTGCGGTACGCCTCGGCGAGCGCGAGCTGCGCGCCGGAGTAGGGGTCGAGCTTGGCGAAGCGGCCGTTGCAGTCGGTGGCGACCGAGACGCCGAGGTTGGTCTCCTCGTCGACGCGGATCATCCCGCTGTCAGCCGGCTGCGAGAGCACGGTGTTGCCCCGGACGTAGCGGTCGTACTGGTCGGTGATCCAGGACTTGTCGCACAGGTTGGGCGAGGCGACCACCCGCAGCAGGGTGTCGCGCAGCTCCTCCCCGGTGCCCGGGCGGGCGAGGCCGGCGGTGCCCGCGGCCTGCAGCTCGTCCTGCCACGCGGGGCGGGCGAGCGGGCGCTCGTAGACCGGACCGTCGTGGGCGACGGTGTGCGGGTCGACGTCGACGATGGTCTGGCCGTCCCAGTCGATGACCAGGCGGCCGTCACCGGTGACCGTGCCGATGGTGGCGGCCTCGACGTCCCACTTCTCGCAGATCGCCATGAACGTCGCCTCGTCCTCGGGCGCGATGACGGCCATCATCCGCTCCTGCGACTCGCTCATCAGGATCTCCTCGGGCGCGAGCGTGGAGTCGCGCAGCGGGACCTTGGTGAGCTCGACGTGCATGCCGCCGTCGCCGGCCGCCGCCAGCTCGGAGGTGGCGCACGAGATGCCGGCGGCGCCGAAGTCCTGGATGCCGCGGACGATGCCGGAGGCGAACAGCTCCAGGGTGCACTCGATGAGCAGCTTCTCCATGAACGGGTCGCCGACCTGCACCGAGGGACGCTTGGCCGGGCCGTCCTCGTCGAACTCGACGCTCGCCAGGATCGAGGCGCCGCCGATGCCGTCACCGCCGGTGCGGGCGCCGTACATGATCACCAGGTTGCCCTCACCGGACGCCTTGGCCAGGTGGAGGTCCTCGTGGCGCAGCACGCCGACGCAGAGCGCGTTGACCAGCGGGTTGCCGAGGTAGGACTCGTCGAAGACGGTCTCACCACCGATGTTGGGCAGACCGAGGCAGTTGCCGTAGCCGCCGACGCCGGCCACGATCCCGGGCAGCACCCGGTGGGTGTCGTCGGCCTCGAGCGGGCCGAAGCGGAGGGGGTCCATCACGGCGACCGGGCGGGCGCCCATCGCGAGGATGTCGCGGACGATGCCGCCGACGCCGGTCGCCGCGCCCTGGTAGGGCTCGACGTACGACGGGTGGTTGTGGCTCTCGATCTTGAAGGTCACGGCGTAGCCCTGGCCGATGTCGAGCACGCCGGCGTTCTCGCCGATGCCGGCGAGCATCCGGCCCGCCGGGGTCTCCTGGGGGATCTCGCCGAACTGCTTGAGGTGGACCTTCGAGGACTTGTACGAGCAGTGCTCGCTCCACATCACGGAGTACATCGCCAGCTCCGACCCGGTCGGTCGACGGCCGAGGATCTCGCGGATGCGGGTGTACTCCTCCTCCTTGAGGCCGAGCTCGGCCCAGGGCTGCTCCCGCTCCGGGTCGGTGGCGGCGACCGCCACGGTGTCGAGGAGGGCGCTGGCGGTGGTGTCGCTCGCGGTCACGGTGGACCAATCTACCGGGGAGCGGCCGCGACCTCCGACTCGGCGGCGACCGGCTGCCCGGCGACGAGCAGCCCGTCGGCCACGACCTCGAGCATCGGGCGTACGGCCTCGGGCTCCAGGCCGCCCTGGTCGGCGACCGCGGCCACGCCACCGACGAGGCGCGCGACCTGCAGCGAGGTGACGTCGGGGCGTACGGCGCCCTGCTGGCGAAGCTGGTCGAGGACCCGCTCACCGGCCCCCTGCAGCACCTGGCACTTGCTCCGCATCGGCGAGGTGTCGTCACCCATCGCGCCGGTGATCTTGGCGGGGCTGCCGCGGTGCTGGCTGATCAACCGGACGTACTCCTCGAACCAGGCCAGCAGCAGCTCGCGCGGGCCACCACCGGTGGCCAGTGCGGCGTCGGCCGCCTCCTCCACGCGGTCGACCCAGCTCTGCATGATCGCGTCGAGCAGCGTCTCACGGTTGGGGAAGTGGCGGTAGAGGGTGCCGGCCCCCACACCGGCGCGGCGGGCGACCTCGTCGAGCGGGGCGTCCGAGCCCTTCTCGCGGAAGACCTCGCGGGCGACCTCGATGATCCGCTCGCGGTTGCGCTGGGCGTCTGCGCGCACGTCCGACCTCCTTCGGCTCGGGTCCACTATCCGCCCGGGCAGCTCACCTGTTGCAAACCGGAGACACTCTCCGTATCGTAGTGGACGAACCGGAGAAGCTCTCCGATCCCAGTCTACGTCGGCCCGTCGGGCCAGAACAGGACACCTCGTCTCGATGCCTTCGCTGAAGCTCTCGCGCGCCCGGAGCCAGGACGCCTCGCCCGACGGCGGCCGCTCCACGGGCGTGCTCATCGTCCTCGTCGCCCAGCTGATGCTGGTGCTCGACGCGACGGTCGTGAACGTCGCCCTCCCTCACATCTCCACCGACCTCGGCTTCACCCCTGCCGGGCTCTCCTGGGTCCTCAACGGCTACACCCTGGCCTTCGGCGGCCTCCTGCTGCTGGGCGGCCGGCTCGGTGACGTCTACGGCCGGCGCCGGGTCTTCGGGGTCGGCCTCGCCGTCTTCACCCTCTTCTCCCTCCTGGGCGGGCTGGCGACCTCGCCCGAGCTCCTCGTCTCCGCGCGCGCCCTGCAGGGCATCGGCGCTGCCCTCGCCGCACCCAACGTGCTCGCCCTGCTCACCACCAGCGCTCCCGACGAGGCCGGCCGCAACCGGGCGTTCGCGCTGTTCGCGGCGGTCTCCTCCGGCGGCGGTACGCTCGGCCTCCTCCTCGGCGGCGTGCTGACCGACCTGGTGTCGTGGCGCTGGACCCTCTTCATCAACGTGCCGATCGGCCTGGCCGTCCTGGCGCTGGTCGGCCGCTTCGTCGCCGAGACGCCGCGCCGGCCCGGCCGGTTCGACGTCGTCGGCGCCGTCACCGCCACCGGTGGCGCGGTCTCGGTCGTCTGGGCGCTGATCAACGCCGGCGAGCACGGTTGGGGCAAGCCCACCACGGTCCTCGGGCTCGTCGTCGGCGCCCTGCTGCTGGCCGCGCTGGGCGTCACCGAGGCCCGGGTCGCGCACCCGCTCCTGCGGCTCGGCCTGCTCCGCAGCCACCGCCGGGTCGCAGCGCTGGTCGGCATCGCGGCCGTCTTCGGCGCGCAGATGTCGATGTTCTTCCTGATGGTGCAGTACCTCGAGATCCGGCTCGGCTTCGGCCCGCTCGCCTCCGGCGTGGCCTTCCTGCCGGCGATGGTGGGCGTCTTCGCCATGTCGCGCGTGACACCGCAGCTGGTGCAGCGCTTCGGCCAGGTGCCGCTCATCGTCGTCGGCACCACCGGCCTGGCGGTGTCGTTCGCCTGGATGAGCCTGCTCGGCCCCTCGAGCACGTACGCCGGCGGCGTGCTGCTCCCGATGGTGCTCGACGGCATCGCCGCGGGCCTGACCATGATGCCGCTCACCTCGCTGGTGCTCGGCGGGGTCGAGCCGGAGCACGCCGGCGCCGCGTCGGGGCTGATGCAGACCATGCAACAGCTCGGCGGCGCGGTCGGGCTCGCCGTCGTCGCCTCGGTGTACGCCGCCAGGACGGTCGGCCACGACGTGCTCAGCGGCCTCGACGAGGCCCTGCTCGCCTCCACCACGCTGAGCCTGCTCGCCCTGCTGAGCATCCTCACCGTCGTGGGCAGCCGGCTCGGTCGCTCCCGCGTCGGCGTCGGCATGGCCGACTGAGCCTGGCAGGCGGCGTACGCCTCAGCGGCCGGCGACCGGCTCGGAGTCGTCGGCCGGGGGCGTACGCCGCCACAGCGCGACGGCCGTCAGCCCGAGTGCGAGGCCGACCAGGGCCAG
>Ga0164243_10007887_pt1 | contig 15818 bp, 25 predicted proteins | sample OricompcompostOP_FD_108781 | JGI IMG/M metagenome (GOLD analysis project Ga0164243, IMG submission 108781) | Organic Plus compost microbial communities from Emeryville, California, USA - Original compost - Organic plus compost (OP) | ecosystem: Engineered > Solid waste > Mixed feedstock >...
CGAGGCATCGCCTCGGCCCGGAATTGCGGGTTTGGAGAGGTGGCTGAGTGGCTGAAAGCACCGCACTCGAAATGCGGCATACTCGCAAGGGTATCGTGGGTTCAAATCCCACCCTCTCCGCCACCCCCGTGGTCGCCAGCGTTCGCTAACGTTCGTTGATGCGCCAAGTTACCCCAGCAAACACAGGCATTATTAGTTCGTCAGCGCCCGCTGACGTTCGCTGACAGTCGGCGAATATGATGGTATTCTTGTTGGTGTTGCGTCACGTGATACCAACAGGGGGCGCCGATGCCACTGACCGATACCGCCGTCCGCAGCTCGAAGCCGCGCGAAGCCCCATACAAGATTTCAGATGGAGGCGGGTTGCACGTGCTGGTGCAACCTAACGGAGCGAAGCTCTGGCGGCTGGCATACCGGTTCGCCGGGAAGCAGAAAACGTTGGCGCTGGGCACCTACCCGGCGACCACGCTGCAGAAGGCGCGGGAAGGCAGGGATAGCGCGAAGCGGCTGCTTGCCGATGGGGTGGATCCGAGCGTGACCAAACGCCGAGAAAAGCTCGCCGCCAAGACCAGCTCCGAGGCCACGTTCCGGGCGATCGCAGTCGAATATCTCGGCAATCGGCGCCACGTGCTGAACCCCAAATATGCAGATCAGACGCTTCGCCGGCTCGAAGCCGACATCTTCCCTGCGCTCGGTAGCCGACCAATCGCGGATATCGATGCTCCAGAGCTGCTCGCCGCACTGCGCAAGATAGAGAAGCGAGGCGTCCTCGAGCAGGCCAAGCGAATGCGTCAGGTCTGCGGGCAAGTTTTTCGCTTCGCCATGGTCACGAGCCGGGCGAAGCATGATCCGTCGGCAGCGCTTAAGGGTGCGCTCAAGCCGAACGGACGCCAGCGCCATCACACGCCAATGCCGCGAGCGGATTTGCCCGCGTTCCTGCGCGCGCTCGGCTCATACCATGGCGAAGCGCGAACGGCCGTCGCCTTGCGCCTCGTCGTGTTGACATTCGTGCGCACGACGGAAATGCGGGCCGCGCGTTGGAACGAGTTCGAAAGCCTCGACGGCCGCGAGCCCCTTTGGCGCATCCCCGCGGAGCGGATGAAAGCGCGCGTCGAGCACCTCGTTCCATTGTCTCGCCAAGCCGTCGCCGCGCTGACCGAGCTTCGCGCTCTGCCAGGGGCCAAAGATGATGGCTTTCTGTTCCCGTCACCGTCGCGGGAGGGCTACATGAGCCAAAATACGATGATCGGGGCGCTCTATCGGATGGGCTATCACAGCCGCGCCACCGTTCACGGTTTTCGCGGTGTGGCCTCGACGTTGCTCAACGAAATGGGCTTCGATCCGGATTGGATCGAGCGGCAGCTCGCCCATGACGAGCGTGACGAGGTTCGCGCCGCGTACAACAGCGCGCAGTACTTACCGGGCCGTCGTCGCATGCTACAGCATTGGGCGGACTGGCTTGACGAAATCAAGCGGACCGGCACGGCGACTGCCCTGGCTCGCGAGGTGGCGGCGTGACGGATGTCGCTTGGCTCCGGGCAGAGCTGGAACGCCTCGCCAGAGCAACCAAAAACACGGTCGCCTCTCCGAATGGCTTCCTGGGCAACAAGGCCAAGGAACAACGCGACGCCCACAACGCGCGCTCGGGGGCGATGAGCATGCATTTCGCCCACAAGCTCGCCAATGATGGCCTTTATTTTCTGGATCAGGATCAGCCGAGCGTCGCCGAGGCCGCCTTTGAGGAGGCCAAAATTCATTACGCTGCGGCTTATGAACGCCACGCGCGGATGGAAGACCACGAGGCGCTGAGGCGCGGAGCCGGTGCACCCGGCCCGAACGCCAAAGAGCAACGAGACATGAAACTTGCCCGCGCGGTCGCCCCGTACGAAGACATAACCGAGACCTTGAGGGACGCGATCCGTTTGGCGCTTAAGGCAGAGCCCGAGCTGGCCAAGGAATTCAAGGGTAAGAAAATAGACGCCAAGCGTCGATCCCTTCGACAGGGCCGAGCGTTGCTCGCCAGCGGGAAGAAAATCGTAACGTAATTACCCCCTCCCCTATTACGTTCCGGCAAATCACTCGACGGTCACTCCCGAACACCAGCGCACCGGCGCAAATGCGGGAGACCGAGAGCGATGATCGACACACGCAAATTCGTTCACGTTGACGAGGCCGCGCGCCGGCACGGCGTAGGGAAAACCAAATTTTACGAGTTGATCCGTGACGGCGTGTTGCCAGCTTATAAGCTCGGCCGCCGGACGCTGATCAGCATCGAAGATCTCGATGCGTGTTTCGAACGCATCCTTACGCCCATCCGCTCGGAGGGCGCCGACAAATCCCGTTCCGTCTGACGAAAAAACCCCGCCGAGCGCGTGACCGCTCGTGGGGCTGATCGTGTTGCGTCCGCGTCGTTCCGAAACCGGCCGCTAGGTCAATTCCATACTTGTGTTCGCGTAGGACCACAAGCGGCCCTCACTCCCGAGGGCCAGATGATCGACTTCCACTCCGTCAACCGCGCCGCCTTGTCGGCGCTTCCTTCAATCCTCGACCGATGGCTGCCCGGCGGAAAGCGCATCGGCGGCGAGTACGTGGTGCGCAATCCGAAGCGCGCGGATCGCCTGCCCGGATCGTTTCGCATCAACATGCGCACCGGACGCTGGGCGGATTTCGCAACGGGCGACGCCGGCGGCGATCCCGTCAGTTTGGCGGCCTATCTGCACGACCTTTCGCAGATCGAAGCGGCTCGGCGCATCGCGGCGATGCTCGGCATGAGGGAGGGCACGCGATGATCAGCGATCCCTTCGCCCCCATTTCAATCAGGCCGGCGCGCGTTGATGCTCGTCCCGTCGATCGCAACGATGACGACACCGCCGAGCGCACGGCACGCGCACTGCCGGCCTTCTATGATGGCGGCCCTATCGCAGACAGTCCCGCTAGCCGTCACCTAGAGCGGCGTGGCGTGGCTTCTCACGACGTGCATGGCGACGTGCTTCGCTGGAACGCATCGTGCCCCTTCGGCAGCGGCGAACGCCGTGGCTGCTTGGTTGCTCTGGTTCGCAACATCATCTCGGATGAACCGCAGGCGGTGCATAGGACGGTGATCGACCACGCCGGCAAGAAGCTCTCGCATCTCGGCTCAAACGGCCGGCTGGCTCTCGGTCCCGTGCGCGGCGGCGCGATCAAACTGACCGACGATGCCGATGTGTCGACGGTCATCGGCATCGGGGAGGGCATCGAAACGACGCTCTCAATCCGCCGCCTCCCGGGCCTGTCCGAGATGCCCGTTTGGTCGGTGCTTAATGCAAAAGGAATTGCGAGCTTCCCGGTCCTGCCCGGCATCGAATGCGTCTGGATCGCCGTCGACAATGACGCCTCGGGCACCGGCCAAACTGCGGCTCACAGTGCAGCCGAGCGGCTAAACGCAGCCGGTGTTGAGGTGATCCTCGTCACACCGACCGAAGTTGGCGCTGATCTCAACGACGAGGTGACACATGCTTGATCATGAGATCAACGGCGACGGCCTGCCGGTTGTCAAAGGCGTAAAGATCAAGAGGTTCGCTCCGAAGTGTAGCAACGATAGCAAGAATAGCAGCGGCACACCCGCAGACACGCATGACGAGCCGCTGCCGTTGACGCGACCGATGCCGATGGCCGATCCATTCCCGGTCGAAGCTCTCGGGCCACTCCAGTCGGCAGCTCTTGCGATACAAGCCGCAACGCAGGCACCGCTGGCTTTATGCGCAAACTCGGTCATCGCCGCAGCGGCGCTAGCCGGCCAAGCGCATGTCGACGTGATGCTGCCGACCGGTCGACCTGTTCCTATTTCTCTCTTCCTCGTGACCATTGCGAAATCCGGAGAGCGGAAGTCGTCAGTCGATTGCATCGCTGTCCAGCCTGTGAGGATCCGCGAGGAAAAATTGCGCGAGATCTACCAAGCCGAGATCGGCAAATGTCTCGCCGAGAGGAAGGCATGGGAGGCGCAAGGGCGTAAGATCGCCAACGACAAAAAGCTTAGCTACTTCGATCAAGCTCAGAAACTTGCTGCCCTTGGCCCCGAACCGACGCTGCCCCTGCATCCATCGTTGATCGTGCAGGACCCGACGATTGAGGGCTTGCTAAAGTTCATGCTCGACGCCCATCCGGCTCTCGGGATCATTTCGGCTGAGGGCGGCGCGTTTTTCGGCGGCCACGCAATGGCGGATGACGCGAAGCTGAGATCCGCGGCGATCCTATGCCTGTTCTGGGATGCCGCCGCCGTTGCTCAGTTGCGTGCTGGCGACGGTGCGAGAGTTGTCGACGGCAGGCGGCTAACGATGCACCTCCAGGCGCAGCCGGACGTCGCCGCGCAATTCATCAACGACGCGATGCTTAGTGGCCAGGGCTTCATACCTCGGTTCCTTATCGCGGCGCCGGATTCGACGCAGGGAACAAGGTTCTGGCAGGAGATGGGCGCCGGCCACAACAGCGCGCTGGACGACTACTATCAAAAGATCACGACACTATTGAATGCCACGCCACCGCTCCGGCCGGGCACGCGCAACGAACTCGCACCGCGGCAGCTCGTGTTGAGCCGGGAGGCGCGAGCGCTATGGATCACTTTCTCTGATGAGATCGAAACCCGCGTCGGCGCTGACGGCGACCTGGCTCCGATTTCAGGCTTCGCGGCGAAGCTGCTCGAGCATGCAACCCGGATCGCTGGTGTCCTCACGGTTTACGAAGACCTGGACGCTCGTGAGATCAGCCACGAGACCATGAGGCGAGGCTTCGACCTCGCCACGTACTACGGGCAGACAGCCCTCCGGCTGCGCAACGCTGCTCACGTCAATGTCGAGCTCCGAGAGTCCGAGCAGCTTTCGACTTGGCTCCGCGATAAGTGGGGCGAGGACATGATATCCGTCACGGACCTGGTTCAATTCGGCCCGAACAGCGTCCGCGACACGACCAAGGCTCGCCGGCTGATCAGCATCCTCGAACAGCATCACCACCTCAAGCGGAGCGAAAAGCCCGGGCTCGTGAAGGGCAAACCACGCCGTGAAGTGTGGGAGGTGAGAAAATGAGTTTTGAACCGGTGCTACTGCTATTCCCGCTACTTCCGCTACAGCGCATGCACAACTGTAGCAAGAGTAGCAACAATAGCAGCCCCCCGCCGCGAGAAACGCACGCTTCAGGGGACGGCCCCGCATGCACTGTAGCAAGTGTAGCGACTGTAGCAGGGGCACACCCGCAAAACACGATTTCCAGTCGCATGGCGCCGGCCTCTGATCTCGACGTGATGAACTGCGACTTCGAGATGCTGCTGTGTCTCGAAGATCAGATGCCACGCGAACGCTTCGAGCAGATCAAAGCCGTGCGGCCAGACTTCGGCGAGTGGCTCAGCAGACTTCGGACACAGGAATAGAGGCGGGCATCGTACAGCGTTCCCGACCTCGTAGGAGGGCAGCGATGGCCAGGAACGGAAGACGCAGCATGCTCGAGAGCGCTGAGCCGAAGCGGCGGCGGGGCCGGCCACGCGTCGCGAACCCCAAACCATCGACACTCAGAACGCGCCGCAGCCGCGAGCGCGAAGAACGCGGAGCTTTTTGCATCCTGTACGAAACCTTCGACGAGTTGGTGGATCTGCTCGTCGACGGCGGCTTCCTGCGCCGCGAGTTTTCAGATGACAGGGCGGCTATAGAGGCTGCTTTCCGAGCCTACGTCAGAGCATCACGGCCGGTGAATTTGTAGCGCGTCCCGAATGCGAATGGCGAAGTGTGGCATGCTTCGTTTGTGTTTGCGTTCCGAACCTTTTGAGAAGGCGCAAACGTTGAGAGCTATCATCTCAATCCCCCAATCCGAACGCTCTGACCCCGTTACCCGCGCCGCCTTCGCCGCTGCACACGCTCAAGCGCAAAAGGCGGATGATCCAGGCCGCGTTGCGCTGGAATTGTTCAAAGCCGACCACGTTACCTTCGCATTCGTTGCTCGTGACGCCACGGCGTTGGGCACGAGTGGCGGGTGGGCCAGTCCGCTGGCTGTTGCGGGCGTGCAGGCATTCCTGGGATCGCTCACGCCTTACAGTGCCATTGCATCGCTGATGAGCGACGGCATCGTTACGAGCTTCGCGCCCGGAGCGAGCTTCCCTTCCCGGTCAACCAATCCGCTGTCCTACGGCATCGTGGCCGAAGGCGATCCGATCCCCGCACGTTCTGCAGTCCTGGTAGGCATCACACTCACGCCCGTTAAGGTCGGCGGCATCGTCGTCGTGGATCGCGGCATCGCACACCGGGCGAACGGGCAAGCTGCCATCGAGGCGCTCGTGCGCGAGGATGCCGGCCGCTCGCTAGACGGCGCGTACCTGAGCACGACCTCCGGCGGCCTGCTCTACAACGTCACGCCGATCACTCCGGACGTCGCCGAAGGCCGTGAGGCTATGCAAAACGACCTCGCGGCCGCCGCTAGCGCCGCTGCAGCGAACGGAAGCGGCAATGTCTCGATCATCGTCGCGCCAGCGCGGTTCGCGAAGGTTCGCGTGATGATGCCGGACTTCGCGCTACCGCTGTTCGCCAGTATCGCAGTGCCTAGCGACCGCGTGATCGCAGTCGATGGATCGGCGCTCGTACACGGCTTCGGGTCCGAGCCTGACATTGAGGCCGCGAATACCGCCACGGTTCACATGGACACGGCACCAACCGGCATCAGCGAGGCGACGGGCGGGCCGGTTCGCGCAATGTGGCAGACGGATTCAATCGGCATCCGCTGCGTGCTCGATATCGCGTTTGCGAAGCGAACGGCGACATGCGCCGCCTACATTGACGGGATCGCGAATTGGTAAAACCGAAGGGGGACGAAGCATGAGCAATGTTGCGAGACTTGCACCAGTGAAGCAGGGCCCTGATCGCAGTTTGTCCCTCGCCGAGCTGCCGCCTGAGCTTGTGGATGCCTTGGCGGCGTTCACTGACGCTGCAGCGAAACGAGCGAGCGTCACTGCCGATTTTAATGCGCTCAACATGGGGTTCGACAATCTGAGCCTGCGGCGCGCTGACGGCACGCTATTTCCCAGCGAAGGCCGCGCTCAAGCCCTAGCTGACCTCTTCAACGCGCGCCGTGAGGCCGAGCGCACCGAGGAGGCTGCGCGCAGTCGATTGAACCAGCTTCGCCGAGCTTTTGGCGACGCGGAAACCTTCCGCATTGAAGCGGTGGGCAACGCTCTATGTGCGGAGATGCGCGAGCGACTGGAAGAGCTGGAATGCCTGTTCGACAGCTACGCTCTCTTTCAATCCGAAGCGCGGTCCCGGTCAATCGCGGTTAGACACCAGGCGCTCGATGCCGCGATGGCATACCGATCGAGCCTTCATCAACTCCGCGGCAAGCTCATCCCGCCCATCAAGTTCGAGGGCCGGCGATGAGTCTCGCGATGCGCACCGCCCTCGGCGAGCTCACGCCCCAACAGGCGGCGCGGCGTCTCGAGCTCAAGGCGAAATGGGAAACGCGCTATGACGGGATCGGCAGCTATCTGTCCGACAACGAGTACCGCGAGCTGCAGACGCTCGACGCGATTCACGCCCGCCTTCCAAAGCCACCGGCTCCAAAGCCGGCAGCGCCACAACCCGCGAGGCCGACCGTGAGCGCCAAGAATTTTAAGGGGTTGAGCGATGCTGCTGCGGCTGCGATCGGGAAAGAGATCCGGGAGCTCCGACAAGAGCGTGAGTTGAATAGCGCGAAGATCGAAGCGGCGCTCGCCAAGGTCGACGCGGTTCTCGCCCGTGCCGAGGCGATGTTGGCCAAGCTGGAGGCGTGATGGAGTTTCGGTCCAGGGGCTTATCCTTTCCCCCCTGGGCTGGCTGGCGGGGGTGCCGATCGCCGGGTTTGAGAGGTTCGGCGATCGGCACCTGGGGCGGCCACGAGGCCACGGGCAATCAATCGGTGGGACGAATGTCGCGCAAAACGAAGAAGGCCAAACAGGCTGTCCAGCCGGAGACGTACCAGTGTAGCCCGCTTGCAATGACGATCGTCGTGCTCGCGCGAGCCATCATCTTGAACAAGCGCGGCAAGGACAGCGTGGTGGAAGCCGGGCCGGCGACGGATGCGTTGGCCAGACTAATCATGACGCATGACCGTGAAAGGCTCGGCAAGATCACGCCCGCCCAGCTTCAGGCGTATGAGAAAATCGCAGCGACGCTGACGACGGACTCCGGACCTCACGAAGAGCTGTGGGAGCGCCTATGACCCGGGGGGGCGATCCAAAAAGCTATATGCAACCAGACTGCGCGCACCCGCGTCCCCTAAATTCAGGGACTTGGCGCGCGCCCTAGAAAAAACGGAACCATCGATGGCTAAACGCAAGCAACCCCCTTTCGACCCGGTGAAAACGCTACGCGAAATCGCGGCCAATCCCGACGTCGCAGCGCATGCCCGCGTCACGGCGTGTCGCGCCCTGCTCCAGCACGAGCGTGCCGCCGCCGGCGCTGAGCCGGGTGATGACGCGCCGCATGACGCCGTTACGCGCAGGGCCCTGCGGATGATCCAAGGAGGCAAGGCGTCGTGACCGACGATAACGCCCCAATCCCAACACACGGGAAGCACCGCGGCATAGGCTTGCACGCTGGTCAAAGCGCAGAACGGCTTGCAATCGTGCGGCGCGATATCGACGCCGCTCACGCGCTCACCGAGCTGGAGGAGCTTGTCGAGTTCGCCGATGACGTCGGACGCGCGCCCGAATCGCGGTTGTGGGCGAAAGCAAAAGCGATCGCGACCCTCGACGATCGCATCGAACGCCGGGCGCCGCGTGCACGCGCGACGGATCTCAGCCGCGAGAGGATCAAGGCGTCGGCCGTCGGCGCCGACAAACTGCGGTGTCAGTCGCCCACGCATTTCGCGTCGATCTATGACCGGCGGGGACCGCCCGGCGGTGACCGCCGCGTGCCGCGTGAAGTACCGCTGCCACCACGCGCGCACAACCGAATCCCGCCAGCCGACCGATAGGAGCATACCGCATGCCGTTTATTGCGCCGCTACTCGTTCCCGTCCTCGGTGCGACCGGGGCCTTTGTTGCGAGCACCGCCATCCAAATCGGCCTTTCCGTTGGCTGCCACACTCCTTCCCTCGTCCTTCGGGTGGCGAAGTGAGCTTGATCCTCGCGCACGTCGGAGAAGACTCCGTCCACGTCGTGACCGATACGGTTATGCTCGGCGTTAATGGCACGGTAGCCGGATTCACGAGCAAGGTTTACGCGGTGCCGCATGCCAACCTTGTCATCGCCTGCCGCGGGCACGTCTGCGCATTGCCAATGGCGGCCGCAAGCCTGCAGATGGTCGGGAGTACGTTTGACGAGATCGCAGCGAAGGCAGCGGACGTGTTGCGCCCGTTCTTCATCGACGTGACCGATCCAGCGCTGCGGGCCTACATCGATGAGGCGGGTGGGAACCACGACGTCGAGGTGACACTCGCCGGCATCTCAGAGAAGCGCGGCCCGATGGTCTGTTCGATGACGGTGGTTGAGACCGGCGGACCACGTGAATGGGCGATCGAGGAATGCTGCGGCGTCGACGAGTTGCTCGGGCCATTCACGGAAGAGATTGCGCGGGAGTTCGAGGAGCACGTCGAGTCCCGACATTCTAACCGTCTGACCGAGCTACTCTGGCTTGCCGAGCGCAGTCGCCTCATCCGATCGCCGGTTTTCGGACGCGGCGAGCCCGTTTGTCAGATTGGCGGTGCTGCGGTCCTGACCACCATAACGGCGAGGACGATCGAGCACCGACTATTACGCCGGTGGCCAGACAAGCTCGGCTCTCTGATTGAGCCAGACCTTTAGCGACAGGAGAAACCGCCGATGGCCGCCACCGACGAAACTCGCCTCATCGTCTCGCTCGAAGCATCCGTTACGAAATTCGAGCGCGCTATGGCGAAAGCCAACGGCACTGCAAATTCTCGCGCTCGAGCGATAGAAAAGCGCTTTGCGCAGATGAACCCGAACATCTCAGCGAGTTTCACTAGGCTCGGCGCGGTCGTTGGCGGCGCGTTCACGTTGCGCGCAGCGCAGCAGATGATCGACGCTTCAACCCGCATCAACAACGCGCTGAAAGTGGCCGGACTGTCGGGAGATGAGCTCACGCGCGTTTACGATCGATTGGCGGCAAGCGCGCAGGAAAACGCCGCGCCAATCGAGGCGCTTGTCCAGCTCTACAGCCGTGCGTCGCTGGTTCAGAAGGAGCTTGGCATCTCGACAGAGGAGTTGCTGCGTTTCACCGATGAGGTGGCCATTGCGCTACGTGTCAGCGGAAGATCCGCTGCAGAATCCAGCGGCGCACTCCTGCAGCTCAGTCAGGCGCTAGGGTCCGGCATTGTGCGCGCTGAGGAGTTCAATTCGATCCTCGAAGGCGCGCTGCCGATCGCGCAGGCCGCGGCGGCAGGACTAGAGGAAGCCGGCGGATCGGTGGCCAAGCTTCGGCAGTTGGTCGTCGACGGCAAGGTTTCGTCGGAGGCGTTCTTCCGCGCATTTGAGGCTGGCCGGCCGATCCTCGAAGAAAAGGTCGCTGGTGCAGTCATCACGCTCGACGGAAAGCTCACCACGCTCTGGAACACGGCCATCCGCGCGACAGCCGAGATCGACAAAGCGACGGGTGTTTCGGCAGCGCTCGGGGCGGTGCTCGACGGTGCTTCGAAGCAGGTCGAAAACACCGGCAACATGTTCACGAAGAGTGCCCGGCAAATCGCTCTGGCTTGGGACACGATCAGCAACGCAGTGACGTTCAACATCACCGAGATGCGGAAGTCATTCAACCTGCTGAATCAGACGCTTTTCGACGCCAACCTGATCGGCATGCCGCGCAACTTTGCCGCCGGCATGCAGCGCGCACAAGAAGCCGTGGCGGCCGGCGCGAAGAACGTCAAACCTGTATCGTTGGCCGATTACGCCGCTCCCAAAACCAAGAGCCAGGGGACCGATAAGAAGACGGATATCGAGCGCGAGACCGAACGGATGCGGAAGCAAACCGCTCTCCTGCAAGCTGAGACGGCCGCACGGGCGAGGTTGAACCCGCTGATGGCCGACTACGACGCCCAGGTGGAAAAGGCCGTGCTGCTTCAGCGTTTGCTCAATGCAGCTCAAGAGGACGGGGTGAAGATCACGCCGGAGCTCAAGGCGAAGTTCGAAACGCTCGCTGGATCCTATGCGACAGCTTCGGCCGAAGCACAGAAGCTCGCCGATAGCCAGGAGCAGATCCGTGCGAACGCCGAGGAGATGCGCGACCTCGGCCGCGATATGATGTCAGGTTTCATCTCGGATTTGCGACATGGCACGACCGCCGCCGAAGCGCTCGCCAACGCGTTGAACAAGGTGGCGGACAAGCTTTTCGACGTGGCCCTCGACAACATCTTCGGCGCCCGCGGTAATCCCGGCATTCTTGGCGGTGCCGGCGGCGGTTTGCTTGGCGGCGCCATCATCCCTGGAATCCTGCATGACGGCGGCGTCGCCGGCCGCGACGGCTATCGCCACGGACGTGCGGTCTCGCCATCAACATTCGCAGGCGCGCCTCGGTATCACACGGGCGGTATTGCCGGGCTGAAGCCCAACGAAGTGCCGGCGATACTGCAGAAAGGCGAAATCGTCATTCCAAAGGTCGGAAGCGCAGCGCGTGCGCCTGCCGCTGGCGCCGCCGATGCCGTCAGCGTGAACATGCCCGTCACCATCAACGTCGCGCAGGGCACGCCAGAGGGTATCGAGAAGCTTCGGGGCGAGATCCTGCCATTGATGCAGAAAGTCGCCGAGGCAACGCTCACAAACGCATTCAATCGCAAAAATCGCTTCGCAAAGAGTGGCCTCTGATGATGGAAACACCGCGGAACTCCACCGAGCACCTGGTGCGTATTCGCAACACGGCAGCTTCTCTGCTCGAACGCATGCAAAACGACGAGAACTCTAGCGCTAAGGAGCTAGCGGCCTTGCAAGTTATCATCGACGTCGCCGAGTTCGGGCTGTTGGCCTCGTCGGAGGCATCCCGTCAGAACGCGCTCGCTGGCGTGCGGCGGCTCGCCGAAGCCTGGGAGGCGCATGGCTACAGTTCAGTCGTCATCAAGGCGATTAGGGACGAAGAGCTGCAGCAGGTTCCGTCGGCGACACCTACCGTCAACTGAACGTCCATCCTAGTCCTGTTGGTCGGCGCAGGACGCGGGAAGACGGCTCGAGGAGGCGGCAGTACGGATCGAATGTAGGCGGCGCGGGCCGCAGCCTCAACGGCGCTCGGCGTCCTAATTACTAACAATCCCGTTCATAGCGGCTGCCGTGAGGGCGTGGAGATCGCGCTCGCCCTCGCTGTAGGCTTGGAAGATGCGCGCCGCCAGCAATTGGCGCGCTTCGTCAGCTTGCAGATCCGTGCCGGTCTGCTGCGCCATGTCCCACGCTGCATCGAACGCGCGGGTTAGCAGGTCGAGGGTGTCCGGGTCGAATGAGGCGGAGAATTGAGAGAACGTCATTGCCAGAGTCCCTGGTGTCTCAAGCCAGAATATCTGAAGGCCAACGTCGCGAAATTTACTGCCACTGGTCGTGAATTCAAGTGGCAGATGGCGACAGAACTAACGCATGAAAAACCCGGCGCTGGTGGCTCCAGCGCCGGGCAGATATCGACGGTTCCTTGGTAGCTCGCCGCCACTACCGCGGCAACCGCACCGCAGCCCGCAGTGCATCGATCTCGCGTTCCATTGCCCGCTCGATGAAATGGATCGCGCTGGCGACTGTTTCTTCGCTCATCCCGGTGCCGTTAGCCACGGAATCCCAAAGGACGCGAAGCGCAGCAAGCCCCTCGTCTAAGAACAGCAGGGGATCTTCGCAGTCCTGGCGGTCGGCACTGCTGAGGCCGTGATCCGCATTTGATGCTGTGTCAGTCATCGTGCGCCCTCTCCCAAAGTCTCGATCGCTGTAAGTAATTGGCCAATTCGCTGGTACGTCTTTCCGCTTGGCTGCTCGAGGCAGTAATGATCGCGAACGATCGCAGCCATCACGGTAAGATCAGCGACGGACCGCGGCGGCGTGCCCATTATCTTCTCATCGAGTGCGGTCTGACGATCGGCGGCGGCGACATAAGCTGCCCAGCCGTCCTCGGTTTCGACGACGGGATAGGCTCCCGCTTTCGCCACTTCTGCGACGAGCAGGTTACGCTCCGCAACAAGGCTATCGAATTGATCGGTCTGCATGTTGGTGCTCCTGGTTATGTGAGAAAGAGAGGCGCGAGCGATGGGCGGCTCGCGCCTCGTTGATGCGATTTTAGCCGGCCACAAGCGCCTTGCGGCGGCCTTGCGTCGTGCGGGCGGGGATGAGACCACCGGCCTCCCACTCGCGCACCCACTCTGAGACGCGACGCTTGTCATGCCCCGACAGATTGGCGAGCACTTGCTGCGAAGGTACGGACCGTCCGAGCGCGAGCTCAGTCAATACGTGTTGCAACGCGTCTCGCTTCGCCATTCCGCCCGTTTTCGGCGGACCGTCCGGGTTACGCCGGACCGTCCGGTTGCCCCCGTTGCCCGGACTGTCCGGCCGCTTTGACGGACTGTCCGCCTCGACGAACTGTGCACGAAAGGCGGACAGTTCGGCATCAGAGACGGCGGACAGTTGTGTCGGTGGCGGAAGGGCCTGCAGGGCTGGACGGTCCGCCACGATGCGAGCCGGCATGGTGTGCACTGGACGAAATACGTAGTGCAACGCCATCGTAAAACCGAACTCAAACAGGATCGTGACTGCGATCGGCATCAGCAGCATGCTCAAGGCTTTCGCCTTCGTGCCGTTGCCGCCGATGGCGTTGGTGATGTTGCCGAATGCCTCTGCGGAGGCATCGGCCGGCTTTACTTTCAGTGCGTCTAGCTGAGCCTGGAGCCCTGCTACGTTGCCGGTCCAGAACTCAACAACAGCCCGGGCGCCGCGACACTTGCGGCCCTCCCCTGTCTTGCACTCGGCATCAGCCTCTAGCTGCCGCTGAGCCAGTGTTGTCTCTGCGTCGGCCTTCTTGCGGGAAAGCTCGCCGCGCTTGTCGACGGCTTTGTCGTGGTCATCAGCGGAGAGCATTTGGCCTTCCGTCTGCCGTCCAAGGGAGTTCCATCCGATGACGCACGAACCCGCTAGGGCCAGAATGAGAAACCCGAAGCCTGCAACGACGTGTCGCTTCTTGAACGCGGACGTCATGGCCATCCAAGCCGTCGTAGTAGCGATGACGATGCAGATGGTTTGAAAATGCTTCTGCGTAAATGCGGCGTCACCGAAGAAGACGTCGCCGAACAGCAGTGATGTGCCGCCGGCGCCGAGCGCAGCCGCTGTTACGATTGCGGTCAACCGGCCACTCATGTTATCAATATGCATGTCGTAATTCCTTCTGGGATGTTGGGTTGCGATAGACGAGCCCGGGGCGATGCCAGTCGCTTCCGGGCTTTTGCTTTTTGCGTGGCTTGACAGTTATAAATATAACTCATACGGTCTGGGTGTCAAGTTTGCAATTAAACTTATATGGAGGTAGACGTGAACATCGTTGCCGCAACCTTGGATCTCGACATGTCACCGAAGAAAGCTCAGCGTGAAAGCTATCTGCAGCCCGGCCGCGAAGGCAAAAAATCGCTGTTGCTCTGGGTGCCAGAGGATCTCCACAAAAAGCTCAAAATCGCTTCCGTGGAAGACGACATCACCCTGCAGGAGATCGGCGAGAGCGCGCTGCGTGCCTACCTCGCCAAGCGCTCGAAGCGATAGGAGCCGACACCATGTCGAAACACGATCAACCCGCACGTTGCCTAGGTGGCGTGCATCCCCGGCTATTTGAACTCGGCGATAAAATCTTCGCGGTGGCCGACGTCGAAAAATGGGCGGAGCGCCCGGATCGTGAGTGTGTCGCGCTGAAGTGCTGGTCGGAGGGCCGCTACGTACTTGGCCGGTATTTTCCGGGTCCGGAACCGACGTTCGCTTCCGATGCTGCCCCACCGGCTGCCGCAATGGACGGCGAGCACAAGCTGCGCAAACGGAGGCCCGTGAAATTCGGCGAGGTGATGATCCTACCTGTCACGGGTTGGTATCAAGAGTTCCTCTGACGATCACAAGTAACAGGGGCGGCCTTTCGGGTCGCCCTTTTGATTTCAGGTCGATGCTTGACGTTCACCGCGAACAGGGGTTGCCTCGAAACGGTTCGCGGGGGAGGCCGCTGAATGTTTGCAAGGGCTGCGCAACGGTTCGCTTCGCTATCAGTTCGCCACCGCGAAGAGGTGGCCCCTACCCCTGTCCCGCCCCCCGGCCTCTCACTGGTGCCCTCAAGTCCTGCTCCGAACCGTAAGCCTCGAAGGTCGCCGGCCCGCGTCTTTCGGCTCTACAGAGAGGCCGAACGCCCGGCCGCCTCTCATGCCCGTGCTCTGCTGGAGCTGGTGCGCCAGCAATGTCCCGAAGCGTTCGGCCAATGGATCATCGTGAGCGACCTTCAGCGAGCGTATTCCGAACTGACCAAGCGCGAAGGCTGGACGGAGCTGAGCTGGTGCGTAATCGGTCGCGAACTCGGGAAGCTGACTCGCCGGCGGACGGTGAAGCGCCAAGGTCGCCGATACATCGCGTATCTGCTGCGGTAGGCGATTGTTGGTCTTTCTGTTGGTATTGACCATTTCACCATTGCTCCAATATGCGGAACAACAGTGGCTTTTTGCCTTAAATGTGTGAGCCACCCTCCCGCCACCCCAGACCAGGGCGCCTGCCGCCGCCATTACGGCAGCGCGAACACCGTCAGCACCCCGCCGAGCGCCGTGTAGTTCGATAGCGCCAGATTGAGGCCCACCGCGCCCGAGCCGTCATCCGGGCTCGACAATCCCGCTGCAAGTCCGATCCC
>Ga0164243_10007890_pt1 | contig 15817 bp, 15 predicted proteins | sample OricompcompostOP_FD_108781 | JGI IMG/M metagenome (GOLD analysis project Ga0164243, IMG submission 108781) | Organic Plus compost microbial communities from Emeryville, California, USA - Original compost - Organic plus compost (OP) | ecosystem: Engineered > Solid waste > Mixed feedstock >...
AAGCCGCAGGAAGGCACCGTCGTCGCAGTTGGCCCCGGCCGCTGGGATGAGGACGGCGAGAAGCGGATCCCCCTGGACGTTGCCGAGGGTGACACCGTCATCTACAGCAAGTACGGCGGCACCGAGATCAAGTACAACGGCGAGGAGTACCTGATCCTGTCGGCCCGCGACGTGCTGGCTGTCGTCTCCAAGTAATCACTCGTGTAACCGCCCCGGAGGTCCCCGTGTCACACGGGTGATGTCCGGGGCGGTACGCGTTAGGCGTCTGAAAGAGACTTATGAGCAAGCAGATTGAATTCAACGAAACCGCCCGCCGGGCGATGGAGGCCGGCGTCGACAAGCTCGCCGACGCCGTCAAGGTCACGCTCGGCCCGCGCGGTCGTCACGTGGTGCTGGCCAAGTCTTTCGGCGGCCCGCAGGTCACCAACGACGGTGTGACGATCGCCCGCGAGATCGACCTCGAGGATCCGTACGAGAACCTCGGCGCCCAGCTGGTGAAGTCGGTCGCCACCAAGACCAACGACGTCGCCGGTGACGGCACCACCACCGCCACCGTGCTGGCCCAGGCGCTGGTCAAGGCCGGTCTGCGCAACGTCGCCGCCGGTGCCAACCCGATCGCCCTTGGTTCGGGCATCAGCAAGGCCGCCGACGCGGTCAGCGAGGCGCTTCTCGCCTCGGCCACGCCGGTCGACGACAAGAAGGCCATCGCGCAGGTCGCCACCGTTTCGTCGCGCGACGAGCAGGTCGGCGAACTCGTCGGTGAGGCCATGACCAAGGTGGGTCACGACGGCGTCGTCACCGTCGAGGAATCCTCGACGCTGGAGACCTACCTCGAGGTCACCGAGGGCGTCGGCTTCGACAAGGGCTTCCTGTCGGCCTACTTCGTCACCGACTTCGACTCGCAGGAAGCAGTTCTCGAAGACGCGCTGGTGCTGCTGCACCGCGACAAGATCAGCTCGCTGCCGGATCTGCTGCCGCTGCTGGAGAAGGTCGCCGAGGCAGGCAAGCCGCTGCTGATCGTCGCCGAGGACGTCGAGGGCGAAGCCCTGTCGACCCTCGTCGTCAACGCGATCCGCAAGACGCTCAAGGCCGTTGCGGTCAAGGCGCCGTTCTTCGGTGATCGCCGCAAGGCGTTCCTGGACGATCTCGCGATCGTCACCGGCGGCCAGGTCGTCAACCCCGACGTCGGCCTCCTGCTGCGTGAGGTCGGCCTGGAGGTCCTCGGCTCGGCACGTCGTGTCGTGGTCAACAAGGACAGCACCGTGATCGTCGACGGCGGCGGCACCGCCGAGGCGATCGCCGATCGCGTCAAGCAGATCAAGTCCGAGATCGAGACCACCGACTCCGACTGGGATCGCGAGAAGCTGCAGGAGCGGCTGGCCAAGCTGGCCGGCGGCGTCGCGGTGATCAAGGTCGGCGCGGCCACCGAGACCGACCTGAAGAAGCGCAAGGAAGCGGTCGAGGACGCGGTCGCCGCGGCCAAGGCTGCGGTCGAAGAGGGCATCGTGACCGGCGGCGGCGCCGCACTGGTGCAGGCCCGCTCGGCGGTGGAGAAGCTCCGCGGCGAGCTCAGCGGTGACGAGGCGCTCGGCGTCGACGTCTTCGCCTCGGCGCTGTCGGCTCCGCTCTACTGGATCGCCACCAACGCCGGCCTCGACGGTTCCGTCGTGGTGAACAAGGTCTCCGAACTTCCCAAGGGGCAGGGCTTCAACGCCGCCACGCTGGAGTTCGGTGATCTGGTCTCCGCCGGCGTCGTCGATCCGGCCAAGGTGACCCGCTCGGCTGTTCTCAACGCCGCCTCGGTGGCCCGGATGATCCTGACGACGGAGACCGCCGTCGTCGACAAGCCGGCCGACGAGGACGAGCACGGCCACGGCCACCACCACGGCCACGCTCACTGATCCATTTCACGCGACACCCCCGGTCCGCTTGGGCCGGGGGTGTTTTCGTTTGGGTGCGGGCGCCGCTGAGCGGTTTTTCGAGGCCTGCGAGACCGGCAAGGGCTGGGCCCGCTGCCGGCAGTACTGCCACTCCGATGCCACCTTCACCGCGCAGGCCGACGCGCTGGCGGACGTGGTGGACTTCGAGGCGACAAGATCCGCCATATGACGAAGATCTGGAGCGACGGCGTGACGATGCAGCAATTCGGCTGGGCCTGAATCATTTTGCCGAGCGCGTCGAGCTTCGGTCAGGACCCTGGGGTACTACCTTGTCAGCGTCCCGTCGCCGAGCTCGACATCATGGCTGTGATTTCCGCTCCTGGCGGCGAAACCACGACCATGGTGTCCATGTTGGCGATAGGGGCCAGATCAGTAGTACCAGTGGGAGACACTCTCACCGCTGGCTCGTGCGCGGGGGTACCGGTCGACGTATGCCGACTACAGCGAGTTCTGAGAGGCTCGCAAGCCGTGTCAGCGGTAGACATTGTCGGGCGTGACCACCCCGGTGACCGCGGTCGCGACGGCCGTGCCGACCTCGTGGGGCACATCGGTGTTGACGAAGACCACGAGCGTGCTCTGGGCCTCGGGAAGTCCCACCACGACGGTCTCGAAGCCCGGGGTGATGCCACTGTGGCCGATCCAGCCGTTCGTGTCGAAGGCGCCCACACCGTATTTCGCGTTCTCGCTCATCGGCAGGGCGGTGCGGAAGCGTTCGTCGCGAAGATTCTCGGAGAGCAACTCGCCCGACGACAGCTTCTGTGCCCAGACCCGCATGTCGTCGAGAGTCGAGATCATGTTGCCGTTCGACCACGCCCAGGACGGGTTCCAGTCGGTGGTGACGCGCGGGGTTCCGTCCAGGACCGTGTAGCCCTGCGGATGGGGCTCGGGGAAGGCCGGTGACGTGGGAATGCTCGTGTGCGTCAACTTCAATGGCACCAGGATGTGCTGCCGGACATAGTCCGCGAGGCTCTGGCCGCTGAGTTTCTCGACCACCAGACCGATAAGCACGGTGTTGGTGTTGCAGTAGTCGTACTGCGTTCCCGGTGGGAACTGCAGCGGTTTGTCGAGGGCGTAGCCCAGCAGTTGTTGTGGAGTGAAAGTTCGTTGCGGGTCGGCGAGGAACGCGGCCTCGAATTCCGGCACGCCGTCGTAGGTGACCAGACCGCTTTGCATCTGCGCCAGGTGACGCAACGTGATCGTGTCGCCCGACGGCACGTCCGCGACGTACATCGAGATCGGGTCGTCGAGTCCCGCCTTGCCCTGATCGATCAGTGTCAGCAGCGCGGTGATGGTGAAAGTCTTTGTCAGACTGCCGATCCGTGTGTACATGTCGGCCTGCATGGGGGCTCGGGTCGCGGTGTCGGCGACGCCGAATGCCCGAACATAGGTGACGTCAGGCCCCCAGAAACCGACAACGGCCCCGGGGATCGACAGGTCCGCCATGACTTTCCCGACCGCATCGTCGAGTTGCGCGGCAATCGGAGGGGCGGCGGGTGCCGTTGCACACGCAGACGCCGCGACGAACGTGATCGCCGCGATCACGGCGCCGGTGGCGGCCCGGACAAAACCGGGCACCAACGGCCACGCGCTCATCATCTGACAGTAGTGACCCTGTGCCGAGCGTGGGCGTTATGCACGGATTTCGAGCGAAAAGCGTCAACAAGGCCCACGGTGGGCGCGCACTATTGCTCCATGCGCACGGGGCGGTGTGTCGCGGTGGCCGGGGTGGTGGCGTGCCTGGCCCCGGCACTGGCCGTGCCCGCGGCCGCGACACTCGACCCGATTCCCGGCGAGGGATTCTTTCTGGTCGGTACCGACATCGCACCGGGTCTGTACACCACCGGGGGATCGGAGTCACCGTTCGCGGTCTGGATCAACGACGTACCGACACAGGACTCGATGTGCATGTGGTTCACCTACAGCACGCCCGATGCGAACAAGGACAATGTGGTCGCGACGAACATGTCGGTGGGCCCGATGAACGCGAACATCAACTCGACGGTGAAGGCGTTCGAGACGCACAACTGTCAACCGTGGACGCGAGTCACCTGAGCGACGACGTCCCGGATCGCTTCGACCACCAACGCGGGGGAGTAGAGGTAGATGTCGTGGCCGCTGTGGGTTTCGGTGATGTGCCCGGCGCCGATCGCCGCGGCGAGGCGATCCTGCGCGACGAGCCAGTCGGCGAACGTGACCTGCTCGCCCTGCCTCGCCGACTCCGGCAGAAGATCGGTGCGCCATGGTTTGTCGGCCGAGAGCACGACGGCCGGCACCGCGGGCAGGCCAGGTGCGGCAGCGATGCGGCCGAACGCGTCGATGAGAAGCACGCCCTCACGCACCTGATCTGACGTCGTCGCATTGCTGGCGTCCCAGTTCGCGAGCGCGGCCGGGTTGACGACGTCCGCCATCTGCTCACTCACCGCGTCGACCATGACCAGTGCGCCGACCGTCTCGGGGTGCATGCGGGCATAGAGGTCTGCGATGAGCCCTGAGTACGAGTGTGCGACAAGGACGTACGGGGCAGGCTCGCCGAGGGCCGTGAGCAGGGCGTGCAGATCGTCGACGTCTAGGTCGACGCTGTGGGGTTGCGCGCGCGGTGTCGAGATGTCGCTGCCGCCCATGCGGACGTCGGGCCGGTCGTACGCGCACACCCGGGTGAAGCGGGCGATGGCGGGCAGAACGGCCTCGCTGCTGTGGATAAGGTCGCCGCGGCCGAAGGGCAGGTTGTCACCTGGGGCGTCCTGTTCCGGGTCACCGGGTGCGAGGACCTGCAGCCAATCGTCGGCGCCGTTGCCCTTTCCTGCCATCAGGACGACCGTCGGAGAACCGCTTCCGCGGCACTCCAAGAAGATCGCGCGGCCGCCGCCGATGTCGAGCAGGCCTGCGACATCTTCGGGGACGGCGATGGCGGACGGTGGACCACAGAACAGAGCGGCGACCCACGCGACGCAGGCGACAGCTGCGATCCGGCTGAGCCGGAGATGGTTTCGTCGGTGGTGACGGCTCAAGAAGCGATCTTGAGGTGCCGGGCCCCGTCGCCGGACGCGATGCTCACAGGGGCGACCGCCGGCGACCCCGTGCGCACCACCCCGATCGGCCCGGACCGCACGAATCGTGCGAATTTCATGTCGTGCAGGGTCACTCGTGCCTTGGCCTGGCGGTACCCGATGCGCACCCCGGTCGCACCGGCGGCGAACAGACCGCTGAGTCCGGGCAGGGCCGAATAGAGCAGCGCCCATATCGACATGGCCACCAGCGCCGTGACGGCCTCCTCGGTGGGGGCCGGCAAGCCGAAGGGGCCGGGGCGCTGCGGGTTGGCGAGAACCGGCACGGTCGACTTCAGCATCACGGACACCGGAGTCGCCGGGGTGGCGTCGACGCTGCCGTGCGCCGACCGGGCGCGGTTGGGTGCCGGCGACGGCGCACCCGGCATCGACGCGCGGTGCAGCGTCTCCTTCAGGAGAACCACGATCGAGTCGGACGGGTGGAGTGCGCTCGATGCGTGCCTGTTGCTGACGCCCTGGCCCAACGACGACGGCGCGTTGAGTACGGCACGGAGCTCGGCCATCAGCTGGACAACCGCGTCGACCGCCTCGATGGCCGTCGTCGCGAGGACCTTCATGAGATGGGCGACCAGCTCGCGCAGGTTCGGCGGTGCGGTGACCGCGGGGGCCGGTGCGGTGACCGCAGGCGCCGGCGCGGCCGCGGGCGTCTGGACAGGCACCGCAGGCGCGGGCGCGGCAGGCGGGGCCTGTGCGGTGGACGGACCGGTTGATGCGGCGGCCAACGTGGTGCCTGCCTCGGCGCCGGTCGCCGGTTGCGTCGCGCTCGGCGTCGACGCCGAGGTGACGGTCTGTGCGCTGACGGTCACGGCCTCGGCCGGGGCCGGGGCAGCGGGGGCCGGCGCCGTGGCGGTGGACGTTGCCGCGACGACGACGGCGGAATCCGCGTCGGTGGTCTTCGGCTTGGTGACCGAGGTGTTGGTCTGCGCGGAGACGGTGGTGACGGGCCGGTCGTCGTCCGCAGTTCCACCCGAGGTGATCTTCACGGTCCGGCTGGTGTCGGACACCGTGGTGTCACTGGAGGGAGTGGTGGCCCCACCCGACGAACCCGATGTGCTCGGGCTGTTGTCGCCGGTCTTGTTGTTCGTGCCGCCGGAACCACCCGATGTGGTGCTCGTGGTGCTGCTCGACGTGACGGTGCCATCCTCGGAGGCCGTGATGCTGGTACCCGAAATGGTGCTGCTGGGACCCGTGCTGGAAGTGGTGTCCGATGCCGAGACGCTGTCGGTTTCGGCCGCGGCGATTCCAGGGCTGGTGCAGACAAGCACCAGGCCGGCGGAGAGGAGACACGCACCCGCCGTCAGTTGAATACCGGTAACAATCGGGAGACTCCTCGCAGTAACGCCGTGATACTTAGCCGCTGACAGCGAAGATCAATGTGATGTAGCTAACAGCAGGGCTAAATTGTGCAGGTGGGTGGGGTTTATGTCAATCCGGCAAAGGGGTCGTTCTTGCGGGCGCGAATATTGCGGTTGCCCGTATGGGAGTTGATCTTTCGAACACGCTGCACAACGAACTCCTGGCGCCGAGCGGGCCGCCGGGAAAAGGCTGAAAACGGCTACATGAGATCACGCTATCGCGTATTAAAAAACGGCTCCGACGCACCCTGCCGAGGTGTTTCGTTTGTTGAATGGATCGAGTCTGGCAGGGGGCGTGGGACCGATACGGGGCCGGATATTCGTGGGCATGCCGGCGCCGGCGTTCGCGCTCGTACCCGTGCTGGTCTTCGGTCTCGACCGCGTGGGGTGAGTCGGGCAGGATGCTGCCATGGTGCGTAAGCAGTTCGAACGGGACTGGCCCGGAGATCCGCATGCGGCGTGGCGCGAGGCCGCGAACGCCACCATGACCTGCCGAACCCATTCGCTGCCACGTCCGGCGCTGCCGGATTGGCGGGATTTCGACGTCTTCACGCGCCAGGTCTCGGTGCCACCCACGACACCGTCGCCGCTCGGCACGGTCGGCGTCGGGCTGTTCTTCGTCCTCTGCGCCTGGCTGAAGGACTTCCGCGGCTTCTTCGGGATCGGCTTCGCGGTGCTTGCTGCGCTGCTGGTGATCGCTGGGCTCTGCTTCCTGTGGTACGAGCGTCCCCGTCAGCAGCAGCGGCGCGTATGCCGCGTCTACGGCCGCTGCCTCGCACACGGTGTCGGCGGACACGCGTACCGAACCTCGTTCGCCTACATCTGGGGCGAGAATTCGAGCACCGAGACGACCACGTCCCTGCTGATCGACGAGCGCTTGCCCGACGACGCGGCCGCGCAGTTGCAGCACGCGGTGCGGATCTGGCTGGCACGCGTGCTCGCCGATCCCCACATGAAGTCGCAAGCCGCCGACGCTTACGAAAACCGCTTCGTCGTACCCGTATCCGAGATCTTCGGACCCGAGGCGACAGGCGCGTGGCTGATCAGGGATCAAGAGGAGGACGACACGCCGTGGCGACTGCTGATCGATCGGCCGAACGGGGTGCGTGAGTACCTGTTCGACGAGATCCTCGTCGTCCGCGGACGGCAGGGGCGCCTGTATCTCGACGAGCCACGGCATGATGAGATCGGTGACCGCATGCCTCATTTCTGAACAGCGCCAGGCACGCATGAGTTCGAACAGGCGAGGTGGACGATGAGCGAACCGCTGTTGCTGCAGGACCGCGACGAACGCGGCGTGGTCACGCTGACCTTGAACCGGCCGCAGGCGTTCAACGCGCTTTCCGAGGCGATGCTCGCGGCGCTGGGTGAGGCGTTCGGCACGCTCGCCGAGGATGAGTCGGTGCGCGCCGTGGTGCTTGCGGCGTCCGGAAAGGCGTTCTGCGCCGGGCACGATCTGAAAGAGATGCGCGCCGAGCCCTCGCGTGAGTACTACGAGAAGCTGTTCGCACGGTGCACCGACGTCATGCTCGCGATCCAGCGCCTTCCGGCGCCGGTGATCGCACGTGTGCACGGCATCGCGACCGCTGCCGGCTGCCAGCTCGTCGCGATGTGTGATCTCGCGGTGGCCACCCGCGACGCGCGATTCGCCGTCAGCGGGATCAACGTCGGGCTCTTCTGCTCGACCCCGGGAGTGGCGCTGTCGCGCAACGTCGGCCGCAAAGCCGCGTTCGAGATGCTGGTGACCGGCGAATTCGTCTCGGCGGACGACGCGAAGGGTCTCGGCCTGGTCAACCGCGTCGTCGCGCCGAAGGCGCTCGACGACGAGATCGAGGCGATGGTCAGCAAGATCGTGGCCAAGCCCCGCGCCGCCGTCGCGATGGGCAAGGCGCTGTTCTACCGCCAGATCGAGACCGACATCGAGTCGGCCTACGCCGATGCGGGCACCACGATGGCGTGCAACATGATGGACCCCAGTGCGCTGGAAGGCGTTTCGGCCTTCCTCGAGAAGCGCCGCCCCGAATGGCACACCCCGCAGCCCTCAACGGCGTAGGCGCGGACTCAACGCGCCGCGTGCGCAGAACAGCGTGCCCACCGTGCTGGTGCACGAGAGCCGTTGCAGCACACCACTTTGCAACAGTGGAACCGGTAGCCGGTTCATCGGTGCGCCCTCGTGCATCCGGCCGGCCCACGTCGCGCACAGCACCAGACCGCCGAGTCGCTACGCGACGGCGGCGAACATCCGGACGCTCACGGCTTGAAGTCGCTCAGCGCTTGGACCGCGACGGCGTGGAGTTCCTCGTACGGTTCGGACAGCAGGGACTTGGCCAGGCGCGAGTCGTCGTCGGCGAGCACCTCGAACGCGCCGGAGAGCACGCCGTCGAGGGACTGTTCGACAACGCTTTCGGCAGAGACCTTGGGCATGTCCCACCGGGCTGACATGGCTGTGTCGACCATGCCGACCACCACAGCCGTCACCGTGGTGCCTTGCGCCGTGAGCTCGGCGCGCATGGCGTTGGTGGCCGACCATGCGGCGGCTTTCGACGCCGCATATGCCGTCGGCACCGGAATCCAGATCGCTGCCGACAACACGTTGAGGAAGGCGCCGCCGCCGTTGTCGGCGAGGACGGGCGCGAACGCGCGCGCGACACGGAGCGTGCCGAAGAAGTTGGTCTCGAAGACGCGGCGGGTGATCTCGTCGTCCTGGGTGAGCACCGACGTGTCGTCGCTCGGTGCGATGGCGGCGTTGTTGATCACCAGGTCGACATCGCGCGCGGCGGCCGCGGCCGTGGTGATCGACTGCGGATCGGTGAGGTCGAGCGGGAGCGGCACCACGCGCGCGTCTTCCCACGGGTGGGGCCGCCGGGCGGTCGCGTAGACCCGCGCCGCACCGCGCGCGAGCGCCTGTCGGACGAATTCCTCGCCGAGACCGCCGTTCGCGCCGGTGATGAGTACTTTTCTGCCGTCGAGCCGTTGAGTCATGGCGTGTTCCGTCCCGGATTAGAGTAAGTGGGGACGATCCCCACGTAAGTAGTTATGTGGGGAGACTCCCCATTTATTCCTGAGGAGACGAAACTGGTGACCGAGACGCCCGTCCGTCGACGTCGCGCCGACGCGCAGCGCAATCGCGACGCGATACTGCGCGCGGCGAGGGAGGCCTTCGAGACCGACGGGATCTTCGCGCCGCTGGACAGCATCGCGACCGCGGCGGGGGTGGGTAACGCGACGCTGTACCGGAATTTCCCGACCCGCGACGACCTGCTCAGGGCGGTCCTGGAGGACGGGGTCGCGGAAATGGTCGCCGAATCGGAGGCCTATGAGCGGCACTCTGACGCCGAAGAAGCGTTGCGCGACTGGCTGTTTCGGGTCACGTGGGCGCTGCGCATCTGGCACGACCTGCCGAACTGCATCGCCACCGCGCACGATGACGCCGAGTCGCCGGTGCGTCCGGTGACCGACCGAATGACCGACCGCACGGCACGGCTTCTCGACAACTACCGCGCGGGCAAGGGCCCCTCACCGGTCACGGCCGAGGAATTGTTCCAACTCGTGACGGCGGTGTCGTGGGCCGTCGACCGGTTCGGCGACGACCGGGACCGCGCCCGCAGAAGGCTGGAGTTCGCGACGTCCGGCCTTTTCGATTCGTGAAAGCCGACCGTGGGCGCTGTGCACGCTTTTCGGCGCATTCTTGTGCACAACACCCACGGCGGCCGGATACAGAAGACAAAGACCCCTATTTGATAGGGGTCTCTGTGCGTTTGCTGTGGGCTAGGCGCTGCGGCGAATTCCGCGCTTGAGCAGAAGCTCACGCTCGGATTCGCTGAGACCGCCCCAAATGCCGTACGGCTCGCCCACCGCCAGCGCGTGCGAGCGGCACTGCGCGATCACCGGGCAACTGCGACACATTTCCTTCGCACGCATCTCACGCTGGGCCCGTGCACGTCCACGCTCGCCGTCCGGGTGGAAGAACATCGACGAGTCGACGCCACGGCAAAGTCCTCGCATCTGCCAATCCCAGATGTCCGCATTCGGACCGGGTAGTTGCTGCGGCTGCGGCATTATGGAAAACCCCTCCCTGCGCGCTCATTTCGAAACTGAACGCGTGCGTGAGTCGGTGGAATCAGACTGAGCATGTGTCGCCGGTGACCTGCCGTGCACACAAACTAGGGGCGCTCAATAAAAACCGTCAATACCCTGAGCGTGTGCTCAACCGCATAACGGCAGGTCCAGAATTTACATCACGTTCATCGTTCTGAAGCGCTGCCCGAGACAACCGTGTTAGGGGGCAAGGGCAGGCTAACCCGTTTCCGCTGATCGTGCAGCGCGAGTAATACGCGGCATTTCCTAGCGTCTGGCAGTTAGTTGACACGGCAGTAACATTCGCGGCATGAACTGTTAACTATTGTTGTTTGCACAACATTCATGTGCGTATCCCGCGGTGCCGGTTCCGGTGGACCCCCGCCGGAGCAGGTGTTGATAGCGTCCCGAACCGATGTCCGCTATTCACGACGTGACCGCAACGCTGGCCGAGGCGGCGTTCGGTGACGATCCAGGCCGGTGGCCCTTACCGAGCGCGTCCACACCGCACCAGCGCTGGCTACGCGCCGTGGCTGCAGGCGGACAGGGCCGGTACAACTGCGCACTGACCGAACTCGCCGAGCTTATCCGGGCCGAGCGGGGTTCGCTGGGTACTCCGCTCGTCTCGCTGGCCCACAGCACCCGCGCATCGTTTCTGCGTCAACTCGGCTGGCACACCCGCGCGCGCGGAGCCGACGGGCTGGCGTGGGCGCACCGGGGCACGGATCCCGAGGCCGCCGCCGACGCGCTCGTGGGACTCGCCGCCGACGCCCTCGGGGTGGGACGGTTCGCGGCGTCGGCGCGGTTGCTGGAGCGTGCGCGCACCGAACTCGGCGACGTGAGTGCGCGCGTCGCGGTGCGCACCGCGTGGGTGAGCGCCGAACTGGCGATGGTGACGGGCGACGGCCCCACCGCGGTGGTCCACGCCGAACGCGGGGTCGCGGCCGCGGCCGAATACACCTCCATGCGGCACACCATCAAGTCCGACGTGGTTATGGCGGCCGCGCTGTGCAGTGCCGGGCGGCTCGACGACGCGCGGGTGGTTGCCGACAGGGCGCTGCAGGCAACCGCTGATAACGGGTTGATCCCGCTGCGTTGGGCGCTGGCGTGTCTGCTCGCCGACATAGGAAGTACGGCTCACACTCTCGAAGAGGTCCGCGAAATCCGCGACGGCACCGCCGATACAGTGCGTCGCAGAGGTGGCGTGTGGTCGAGTCACTGAGCCGGTCCCCACACAGCCGATCGTTATTGTTTAGCTGAGCCAACCGCCGCGAGTGTCGGTGCCAAGTAACGCTGGAGAGATCGCCCACGATGACAAGTTCGGGAGACCGTCTCGACGCTGTCGTTGCTGAGGCCGTGGCCGGCGATCGAGATGCGCTCCGGGAAGTGCTGGAGATCATTCGGCCGATCATCGTCAGGTATTGCCGGGCGAGGATCGGAGCAACCGAGCGAAGTGGTCTTTCAGCTGATGACGTTGCGCAGGAGGTGTGCTTGGCCGCCATAACGGCGTTGCCGCGATACAGGGATCAGGGACGTCCGTTCCTGGCCTTTGTGTACGGCATAGCTGCGCACAAGGTTGCTGACGCGCATCGCGCGGCAGCCAGGAACCGCGCCGAACCGACCGATGTGGTGCCGGAGCGGTTCTCGCTGGACACCGGGCCCGAGCAATCCGCCATCGACTCCGAATCCTCGGCCCGGATGGCGAAACTGCTCTCGGTACTCCCCGAGAAGCAACGCGAGATCTTGATCCTGCGTGTCGTCGTCGGCATGAGCGCCGAAGAGACCGCAGAGGCCGTCGGCAGCACTGCCGGCGCGGTCCGGGTCGCCCAGCACCGGGCGCTGGCCCGGTTGAAGACGGAGATCATGGCGACAGGACGTGATCATGCCTGACTTCGGACGCTGGACATCGAACGGCGGTGATCCCTCGCTCAACGAGATCAACCGCACCGACCGCTTCATCGAGGCCCTGTCGCTGGAACAGCCCGTCTATTCGACCGATCCGGAAGAGGCCGAACTGGCCTTCCTGTTGGCGGGCTGGCGCGACGACGTCCGTCAGGCGCCCATGACGGGCATCATCAACCCGCGCGAGGCGGTCGTGGCGCTCGATCGTGCCGTGGCACGCAACCGCCCGCGCCTGCCGTTGGCGCTGGTGGGTTCGGCGGCGGCCGCGGTGCTGTGCCTGGGCGGATTCGGCGCGGCCGTGTACGGCTCGAGTCCCGGCGACGCGCTCTACGGTCTGCGCGGCATGATCTTCGGCGAGCAGGCCACCCGCGACGTGCAGGTCGAGCTGGCGTCGACCGAGTTGGAGCAGGTCCAGCAGCTGATCGACCAGGGCGACTGGCAGGCGGCTCAGCAGAAGCTGCAGACCCTGACCACCACGGTCGCCACGGTCAACGACGAGGCGCAGAAGCAACAGCTGGTCACGCAGTGGCAGCAGTTGTCGGTCAAGGTCGAGAACCAGGATCCGAATGCCACGGTGGCGCCGGACGCGCCGCCACCGGTGTTCCCCGAAGTGACGATCACGCCGCCCGCGCCGACGGATACGTCGGCGGTGGAGACGACGCCGGAGTCGGCGACCCCGTCGGAGCCCACCTCACCGGGCGAGTCGGCGACCCCGAGCGACACAAGCGACACGTCGGAGCCGTCGAGTGAGACGACCGTGCCGTCGAGCCCGACGCCGAGTACTGCGCCGTCGTCGAGCGTGCCGACCGCCACCTCCCAGACCCCGCCATCCACTCAGGCGCCGACCTCGACGCCCACGTCCGGCACCGCGGTGCCGCTGCCGTCGCCGGTCGAGGACGAAGAGCCCGCAGAAGAGCCGGAACCGACGTCGGTGCCGCAGGCCCCGACGAGTGCCCCGGCCGAGCCCGCGGAGCCGTCCGGGCCTCCCGGGGATCCGGCGCGTCCTCCCGTGACGGCTACCACGACCGTGACGTTGCCCACGCAGGCGGGGCCGGCGCAGGGCCCGAACGGCCGCGGTAACGGCCCGGGCAATGGTGCGAAGCCGGCAGAACCTGCGCAGCCGAAAGCGCCCGAAGAACCTGCGGTCCAGGTCCCGCTGCTGCCGGGTATGGGTGAGAACTGACGTCAGTGCGACGTCGGTGAGCGCTGAAGGTCAGCGGTAGTCGGTGTTCTTGGCCTCGTTGGCGGCCTCCGACATCGAGGCGTCGGCGTATCCGCGGCAGTAATCCCAGGTCACATAGGCGTCGGGTTCGGGATCGTAGGCCGGCTCGTGTGGCCGGACGGTGCCGTCGACGAGGAGCTGCAGCAGATTGGCCCGCAGCATGTCCCAATCGTGGTAGTGGTCCTGCTGGCATTCGTCGCAGCAGACGACGAGACCGCGAATTCCCTTGTGCGCCAACAGCGCTTCGTAGACCGCGAGATCGGCGAGGTCGGCTTCGACCGCCGTCCGCTCGTGCGGATCCAGCGGCTGGCCCGGCTCGATGGCGTCGAGCGCCGCCGAAGGATCGTACGGATCGTCGGCGAACGGGTCAGGCGGTAAACCAGGTGGCAGATGGTCACGCACGCTTCCAGAGTACGCAGCGTGCCGGGCGAAGCGCCACCGGTCCCGCGACGACGACCAAGCGGCGACTCGGCTGTGGAAATGCGAGCCGATAAGATTAGGTCAGAAGCTTCTCGCCTGCGCCCGTCTCTGGAGGCCCCACCCATGTCGATCGCTGAAAGCAGCGTTCCCATCGCCGTACCGGTGCCCACCGGCGGCGACGATCCGACCAAGGTCGCCATGCTCGGCCTCACCTTCGACGACGTCCTGTTGTTGCCCGCGGCGTCCGACGTGGTGCCTGCGACCGCCGACACGTCCAGTCAGCTGACCAAGCGCATCAGGCTGCGGGTGCCGCTGGTGAGCTCGGCGATGGACACCGTCACCGAGTCGCGTATGGCCATCGCGATGGCACGCGCGGGCGGCATGGGCGTGCTGCACCGCAATCTCCCGGTCGCCGAGCAGGCCGGCCAGGTCGAGACGGTCAAACGGTCCGAGGCGGGCATGGTCACCGACCCGGTCACGTGCTCGCCCGACAACACGCTGGCCGAGGTCGACGCGATGTGCGCGCGGTTCCGTATCTCGGGTCTGCCGGTGGTCGACGACACCGGCGAGTTGGTGGGCATCATCACCAACCGCGACATGCGCTTCGAGGTCGACCAGAGCAAGCCGGTCTCCGAGGTGATGACCAAGGCCCCGCTGATCACGGCCAAGGAGGGCGTGTCGGCCGAGGCCGCGCTGGGGCTGCTGCGCAGGCACAAGATCGAGAAGCTGCCGATCGTGGACGGGCACGGCAAGCTCACGGGCCTCATCACCGTCAAGGACTTCGTCAAGACCGAGCAGTTCCCGCTGTCGACCAAGGACAGCGACGGCAGGCTGCTGGTGGGCGCGGCCGTCGGCGTCGGCGACGATGCGTGGACGCGCGCGATGACGCTGGTCGACGCCGGTGTGGACGTGCTGATCGTCGACACCGCGCACGCGCACAACCGCGGCGTGCTCGACATGGTGAGCCGGCTCAAGCAGGCCGTCGGTGAGCGCGTCGACGTCGTCGGCGGCAACGTCGCCACCCGCGCCGCGGCCGCCGCGCTCGTCGAGGCGGGCGCCGACGCGGTCAAGGTCGGTGTCGGACCCGGCTCGATCTGCACCACGCGTGTGGTCGCCGGTGTCGGTGCGCCGCAGATCACCGCGATCCTCGAAGCCGTCGCGGCGTGCAAGCCGTACGGCGTCCCGGTCATCGCCGACGGCGGTCTGCAGTACTCGGGTGACATCGCCAAGGCGCTGGCCGCCGGTGCGTCCACCGCGATGCTGGGCTCGCTCTTGGCGGGCACCGCCGAATCCCCGGGTGAGTTGATCTTCGTCAACGGCAAGCAGTTCAAGAGCTACCGCGGCATGGGCTCGCTGGGGGCCATGCAGGGACGCGGTGCGGCCAAGAGCTACTCCAAGGACCGCTACTTCCAGGACGACGTGCTGTCGGAGGACAAGCTGGTGCCCGAGGGCATCGAGGGGCGGGTGCCCTTCCGTGGTCCGCTGGGCACGGTCATCCACCAGCTGACCGGCGGGTTGCGCGCGGCCATGGGCTACACCGGTTCGGCGACCATCGAGCAGTTGCAGCAGGCCCAGTTCGTGCAGATCACGGCTGCCGGGCTGAAGGAAAGCCACCCGCACGACATCACCATGACTGTCGAGGCACCCAACTACTACACCCGCTGAACAGGGGGACCCTTCAGTCATGCGTGACATGGTTGAAATCGGCATGGGCAGAACCGCCCGCCGCACATACGAACTCGAAGATGTCACGATCGTCCCGTCGCGCCGTACGCGGTCGTCCAAGGACGTGTCGACGGCGTGGCAGCTCGACGCCTACCGGTTCGAGATCCCCGT
>Ga0164243_10007891_pt1 | contig 15816 bp, 12 predicted proteins | sample OricompcompostOP_FD_108781 | JGI IMG/M metagenome (GOLD analysis project Ga0164243, IMG submission 108781) | Organic Plus compost microbial communities from Emeryville, California, USA - Original compost - Organic plus compost (OP) | ecosystem: Engineered > Solid waste > Mixed feedstock >...
GCCGGTGACCGTGACCTTGGTGCCGGCGGGCAGGGAATTGCGCATGATGCCGGCGCGCATGAGAATGCCCGGTCCCTCGGCCTCGAAACCCCAGGTGGTGGAGGTGCCGTCATCGTTCTTCACGTCCACCAGCAGCCAGGAATGGGGGTTGGTGTACTGGAATTCCTTCACCGTTCCCGAGACGGTGACTTCCTTCTGCATATCGTACATCTGCACCGAATGGTGCGCATTCGCGGCGGTGGAGCCGACCACGAATCCGATGGCGAACAGCGCCGCCGTCGCGATGGCGGTAATCAGGTACTTCATCGTCATTTGTCCTCGTTCCAGGGCATGCTCTGCTCATCCTGCCCGTTCTGTCCGTCGTTCTGCTTCTTCTTTTGCTTGTCATCCTCATTGGTGAAGGTGAAATCCGTGAATGTGGACCCGCCTTCGCCGGTCTTGGTGATGACATTGTTCTGATTTTCGGCGCAAGCCCAGAAATGGATTCTCAAGAGACCGTCATCATTGGGAATCTTCCTGTAGAACTGCTGCGAGAACCAGGGCTTCTTGAACGCCTCCTGGTCATAGATCCACAGGTCCACCTTGATGGTGTTGTCGTCGATCTTCTCCCAGATTTCCACGGTCTCGGCCTTGTCGCTGTCGCGCGGCTGGATGCGCTGCAGCACGGTACCCTTGATCTGCGAGGTGTGCACCACGAGCTTCTGGCCGTCCCAGAAGCCGATGGAATCGCCTTCATAGAGCGGATAGGCCGCCTCGGGCGGGATATGGCCGCGGCCGTCGGTATAGATGCGGCGCACCTCGTTGCCGGCCTCGTTGATGAGCCAGGTCTGCTTGGGCGTGGGGACGAACTCGCGCATGAACGGCTCGACCATGAAGCGGGGGAAACCCGCCGGCACGCCGCATACGCTGATGGGGTCGTAATCATTGCCCGCCGCGTAGCGTTTCAGACGCTCCTTCAGCTCCTGCTCGTATTTGGGGGTCAGCTCCACGGGCGGCATGCCGTTGAAATCCGTCTGCTCGGGATCGAGGAAGAAGGGGCCGTCCCGCCGCTCCCACAGGCCCGACCAGTCGGGCAGCTTGGAATATTTGGGCGCGATGGTGCCGCCGTCCGCTTTCTCCTTGAAATGCTGGTAGAGATCCCACGCGCTGTCGAAGCTCTCGCCGAGCTTCTGCATCTCGTCTTCGTGCTGCCTGACCTCCTTGGACATTTCCGGGGCCTTGAACTGGGCCCGGGCCGTGTGAACGGAGACCGGCAAGGCAACGGCAACGCATGCAGCCAGCGTCAGAACCCTGGCAGTGGGGAATCTCGAATACATCTGTGTCAGCCCCTGAATCTCTGAATCTGTTATCGCACCATATATAAAAGCCCGGCTGCCTGTCGTCCAGTGCAGCCGGGCCGGAAGTCGGAGTTTGCGTGCGTATCAGAAGTTACGCTTTACCGTCACCGCCCATGTCCGCGGCATGCCGGGCTGGCCGGAACTCAGTCCCAGGGACGTGGTAACGTCGCTCTTGGACAGGAAATAGTATTTGTCGAACACGTTCTGGACTTCGAACGCGGCCTGCCAGTCATTGTCTTCCGTGGTGAACATCAGCCGGGCATTGCCGAGGAAGTATCCGTCGACCTTGCTCCAGCTCGTATTGAAGGCTTCGGTATAGATGTCGTCCTGATAGGACCCGTCGAAACGGATACCGATGGTGCCCGGGCTGATCTGATAATTGTACTGTATGCCAAAGCTGTAGGTCCATTCGGGGGTGTAGGGCGTCACCTCGTTCCCGGTCAGGCCGGAGCTCCCCACATCCGTGTAATGAAAGTCGATGTAGCTGAGACCGCCATCGATGGACAGGCCGTCCATCGGGAAGGCAGTCAGTTCCAGCTCGAACCCTTTGACGTGCGCCTTGCCGACATTGCGCGGCTGCAGACAGGGGATCGATGGGCAGGCCGAGAGCTGCAGGATGATGTTGCTGTAGTCGTTATAGAAAACAGCACCATTCAGGCGCAGCCGCCGCCCCATCAAGTCACTCTTGAAGCCGGCTTCATAGGTGGTGAGCGTCTCCGGATCGAAGGAGCGCAACTGGTTGCAGGGAGCCGGAGCGACATAACCCGGCGCATCGCACTCGCCGGCCGACGGGCCGAAGAACGGGCGGGGGTTCACGCCGCCGCCCTTGAAGCCGGTGGTGTAGGACACGTAGGTGAGCAACGAATCGGACCAGCGGTAGTCAAGTACGGCCCGCCAGTCCCAGCGATGGCCCTGGAACGTGTCGGAAATATTGAATAGCCCCGTGAGCAGGCAGTTGGGCGTATTGCCAATGGAGGTCGGCCCGCCGCCGTCAGGGTCGAGACCCAGCAACGCCTCGCAGATGGGCGCCGGCGAGACCGCCGGGGTCCAGTCTTCAAAAGGCACCGTGCCATCCGGGTTGCGCCGGAAATAGGTGTAGGTTTTCTTGTCCTTCGTGTACCGGACGCCGCCCGTCAGCGTCAGCCGGTCCGTGGCGTGGAATGTGGCGTTCATGAACGCGGCCTTGGATGTGCTCGGCGTGGTGTCCGGGCCGTGGAGGAAGTCGATACCGGCGTAATTGAGATCCACGCGCGCGGTATAACGGCCGCTCTGGTCGAAATAGAAGCCGCCGATCGTGTATTCGACGACATTATCGGCGAAGGCGCCGTTGAGGCGGACTTCCTGGCTCCAGGCATGGTGGTTCATGTGGTTGTCGAGCTGGGCCTCGGGAACCGGCGTCAAATCCTGATCCTGGCCCCATTTGGATTCATAGGCCCGGTAGGAACTGATCCAGGTCAGTTGCAGGTTGTCACTGAAATCATACTCCACGTTGCCCATCAGCCCCCAGCCGGTGAATTCCCGGATGGGCAGGGCGGCATAGGGCTTGTAGGGCGCCTGCGAGGTCGGGGTCATGCCGTCCAGGAAGCTGGCATAGTTGATGAAGCGGGGATCCAGCCCGTAAGCCTTGGCATCCAGCGTGTCGCAACTGTATTGCCCGGCCGGAACGAAGCGGCAGTCGATGGGAATGGGACTGCCGTCTACGCCCGGCAGCCAGGCCCCGCCGTCGGCATTGGTGGCCGGGTTCTGGGAGGTGGGGTCGAACTCCTCCGCGCTGTCGGCGATGGCCCCAGCCGAAATCAGCACGTCGGCATTGGCCTCGGACTTGTCGGATGTGTAGTCGCCGGACACGTTGATTTCCAGCTTGTCCGTCGGCATCCAGCGCAGAGCCAGACGGCCCGCGCCATAGGATTCGCCGCCGAGCGTGTTGTATGAGCCGTATGCGCCGTGTGCATTGTTGGACGGCACGTTGGAGCCGGGATGCGTCTGGCCGTAGTCCACCAGATCGACATAGCCTTCCTGACTCTTGGACACGCCGGACACGCGGGCAAAGAAATTGTCGGTGATCGCGAAGTCGGCCATGCCGCGGATGTCGAGCCGGTCATACGATCCGTAGGTGGCCTTCAGCGAGCCTGCGCCCTCGCCCGTGGGCTTGGCGGAGAAGAGCTTGATGGCGCCGCCGATGGAGTTCTTGCCGGCCAGGGTGCCCTGGGGACCGCGCAGGACTTCCACGCGGTCCAGGTCCATGAGATCGAGCAGCGAACTGCTCAGGGTCGGGATATAGACATCATCGATATAGATGCCGACGCCGGGGTCCAGGGCATAGTTGAAGTCAACCTGACCCACGCCGCGGATGAAGGCGATCAGGCCGGACCCGCCGACCTGGTTCTGCGGTTTCAGCGTCACATTCGGCGCCTGGGCCGCCACCTCGTATATGCTGGTCTGCCCGCGCGCATCCAGCATGTCGGAATTCACGGCCGTGATGGCAATGGGCGTGTCCTGGACATTGGCCTCGCGGAACTCTGCCGTCACCACGATTTCTTCCAGCTCGCCCTGCGCCAGCGCGGATTGCGTCATGGCCGTCACCGAGAGCAGCATCACCGCCCCGGACAGATAGCGGGCCTTCAAAGAAATGGTCTTTGGCGATTTTTGTTTTGACTGACGAAAAACACGATCACTTCCGCTCGCCGTGCGCAAGCGAAGTAGATGGTACGATCCCCTCACGAATGTCTCCCTATATTTTTGCGGCATTCAGTTCGCAAAAACAGGCGGCCCCCTTATGGTGTTTGTTTTGAATGGGGACACCACGACATAATATTATTATGGGCCGATCATACACCAGCCGGACACTGGGGAATACCGTAATCTTGGGCCCTGTCGGGGTTTTTCGCGCCGCGCTGCTGCCCATCCGATCAGCGGGAATCCGGCGGCTGCCGCTCCGGGGCCGGACAGAAAAGGGCAGGCGCCTGGCCTGCCCTCGGTCTCTTGTCTGACCGATCCTCGAAGGATCGGCGCCGATCAACGGAACGGGTTGTTCGACGTGTAATCGCCCTCCAGCCAGCGCTTCAGCTCGCGGTGCGCCTTGCTGCGCTGGTCCCGGTCGATCTCGTCGACAGTCTCGTGGTCGACGGTGAACTCCAGGAGAAGCCCGTTCGGGTCTTCCACATAGAGGGATTCACAGTAGCCGTGATCCAGGATGTAGAACTCCGGCTCCTTGTAGCCGGCGTCCTGCAGCCGTTTCTTCATGGCGGCCTGGGTCTCGGCATCGGTCTTCAGCGCGATGTGCTGGAAGGGCGACTTCGGCATTTCCGGGCCGAATTCCTTCTGGTCCTCGGGATCGGCGAACTGGAAGAAGGCCAGGGCGCCGCCGTCCTGCAGACCGTAGAACGTGTGGCAGTAGGTGCGCACCTTCCCGAACAGTTCGTCGCTTTCGCACCAGGTGGCCACGAGCGGCAGCCCGATCAGGTCTTCATAGAAATGCCGGGTCTTCTCCTGGTCCTTGGTGACGTAGGCATTGTGGTGCAGCCGTGCGGCCGGGTTCTTCAACATGTAGATACTCCCAATCTTGGCGATTTCTTAGAAACGCACTGAGACATCAAGGCCATACCTCCTGGGTGGCGCCTTGAATACAAATCCTCCCGGAGAGAACTCGGCGTTATACTTTTCGTCGAACAGGTTCTTGGACCATGCCGTCACAGACCAATTGCCCCTCTCCACGCCCAATCGGGCATCCACCAGGTCCACGGGCGAACGGCTGGTCGTATTGTATGGTTCCCACCAGGTCCTTCCGATGCGACGATAATCTATCCGGGACACCAATTCCAGCCCGCTCACGGTAATCTGAGTGCGGTATTCCGCCCCGGCATTGAATGTATAGCGCGAGACCAGCGGCGCCTCGTTGCCGATGACCGTGGGGTCCGGGAAGTCGGTGATCTTGCTGTTGTCGTAGCCGAGCGAGGCGTTGAGCCTCAGCCCGTCCAGCGGATAGACCGCGGCCTCGAGCTCGAAGCCCACATGCCGCGCCTTGTCGATATTGCCGAGATTCTGGGTGGAATTGGCGGCCAGGAAGACGAAGAAGTAGGAGCCTTCGGTGGTGGTGCGGTAGACGCTGGCGCCCAGCTCCATCCGGTTGTCCATGAGCTGGCTCTTCACGCCCAGCTCCCAGGTGTCGGCCACTTCCTTGTCGAAGAGGTCGCCCACGCCCACGATGCCGTTGGCCAGCGCCACGGTGCCGACGCCCGACTGGTTGAAGCCGCCGCTGCGGAACCCGCGGCTCCAGCTGCCATAGACCGTCAGGTCGTCATCGGGCCGGTAGCGCAGGGTGACCTTGGGCTGCAGCTCCTCCCACGTATGCTCGCGCTTCTCGCCGGTGAAGGCCACGGGCGGGAATCCCGGCACGTTGGGCAGGAACTGGGGCGGCGTCTCCGTGGTGTTCTCGCGGTGATCGCGATCGTAGCGCATGGAGATCGAGGCTTCCAGCCGGTCCGTCACGTCATAGGCGAAATCGCCGAACACGGCCCAGGCGAAGTTATCCTGGGCATCGGCCAGGAAGGTGGCCTGCGGATTGTCCGGGTTGGTGCTGGGCGTCCTGTAGACCGGGAAGACGCCCAGCCCGAGGTCCACCATGTTGCCGGTGGAGATGTATCTGTTGGTGCCCACCACGTAACCGCCGACGATATAGCGGAACCGCTTCTCGGACGGCGAGGTGAAGCGCAGTTCCTGGCTCAGCGTCTCCACCTTCAGATACTGGCTCTGGTTGAGGTCGAAGCCGAGCCCGCCGAATTCCGGCGGCGCCGTCTTGAAGAAGGATTCGTCGATGGGCAGGAAGTCGAAGGCATCGCCGGTCAGAATCTCGTCCAGCCAGTCGTAGGAGCTGACCGAGGTGAGGGTGCCATAGTCGAAATCGATATCGGCCTTCAGCGACAGGTTATAGAGATGCCGGACATTCATGCCCGCATTGTTCACACGGACGGGCAGGCTGGTGTCGTCGGCGTCCTCGACGATATTGAAGTAGAGTGCCTGGGTGTCCGTGCGCTCGGCGCTGCCGCGCAGGTCGAGGCTGATCCGGTCCGTCGGCTGCCACAACAGCTTGAGGCGGCCCGCCAGGTCTTCGTAGGGGTCCGCATCCTCGCCCAGATAGGTGTTGGGGATATAACCGTTGGTATCCACATAGGAGATGGCGCCGCGGAATTTCAGCGTGTCGGTCAGCGGACCGCTCAGGCCCAGCTTGCCCTTGTAGCCGAAGCCGTTGTCGATGCCCACTTCGGCATGGCCCTCGAACTCGTCCGTCGGCTGTTTCGTCTGGATGATGATGGCGCCGCCGATGGCATTGCGGCCGTAAAGGGCGCCCTGAGGGCCTTTGAGGACCTGGATGCTCTCGATGTCGAAGAGCTCGGTGTTGAACTGGGCGGGCTGCGTAAGTTGCACCCCGTCGATGACCACGGCGACCGAGGGTTCGCTGTTGCGCGCCTGGGAAATGCCGCGGATCACCACGAAGGCGTTGCCCTGGTTCTGCGTCTCCACCAGCGTGACGTTGGGCGTCAGGGTAACGAAGTCCCTGGGTTTCTCGATGCCGGCGGACTCGATCTCCTGGGACGAGAAGGCGGTGACGGTGATCGGAACGTCCTGATAGGATTCCGTTCGCTTTCGCGCCGTGACCATGATCTCTTCGATGACGGTGTTCTGGGCGGCCGCCTCTGTGGCGGCCAGGGTAAGCACGGAAACGGATATCAATGCCGCGGATGCAACTTTCATGATGGACCCCCCCTGCTATCGCTCACGTTTATTTTTCTACTGAGCTGATGGGCAGTAAGGTTAAAAAGTTCCCCCAATCGAGTCAATTTGGATAAAGAGACGGCATGTCGCCCAACCGACCGCAAGACAAGGCAGAATCTCCCGTCGAAATGTATGTTCCGGTGGCGGGCGGAAAGCTGTTCTGCAGGCAGGAAGGCGAGGGAAATCCGCTACTTCTTCTGCATGGGTGGCCGCTCGACTATCGCGTGTGGAAACCTCAGGTGGATCGCCTGCGCGATCACTATAAGGTGATCACGCTGGACCGCCGGGGCTTCGGCCGGTCCACCGGTCCGGCCGACATGGGCGACGCGGTGGACGATGTCGATGCCGTGCTCGATGCCTGCGGTGTGGAGGCGGCGGTGCTCATCGGCATGTCGCGGGGCGGGCGCATTGCGCTGGGCTATGCCCATGAGCGGCCGGGGCGGGTGAGGGGGCTTGTCCTCCTGGGAACCGCCGTGGACGGCTTCGATCCGCCGCCCGATCCGGCGGAGGACATCCCCATCGGGCATTATGCCGCCCTGGCCCGGGCCGGCGAGCTGGAGGCCCTGCGCGAAGCCTGGCGCACCCACCCCCAGATGGCGCTGCACGGCGTGAGCGAGGATATCGAACAGCTCATCCGTGAGGTGCTGGCGGACTATCGGGGGCAGGACCTGCTGACCGCCCATGCACCCGTGAAGCCGCCGCCAAACGTTGCGGCGCATCTTGACCGCATCCGCGTTCCGGTTTTGATTGTGGTGGGGGAATTCGAGACGGCGGCCCGCAAGACCATCGCCGCTCATCTGGCCGGGGGGTTGCCGAATGCGGTTGAGATGGTTATCGCAAAGGGAGGGCATCTCCTCAATCTGGAGCAGCCCGATCAGTTCAACGCCGCCGTGGACGGGTTCCTCAGGCGGCACGGCCTCGACACGTGATTCTATCTGAACAGGGGGAGACATATGAAATATAGCCAAGACCGTATCCTGACCACGCATGTGGGCAGCCTGCCGCGCTCGGCGGAAGTGACCGAGGTGCTCTTCGCGCGCGACAAGGGCGAGACGCTGGGTCCCGAGGCCGACAAGACCATCACCGATGCGGTCGCCTGGGTTGTGAGGAAGCAGAAGGAAATCGGCATCGACGTCATCAACGACGGCGAGATGAACAAGATCAGCTATGCCACCTACATCAAGGACCGCCTGACCGGCTTTGCCGGCGACACGCCACGCGAGCCGGGGCAGGACCTCCTGGATTTCCCGAGCCTGCTGAAGAAGCTGGCCGACAGCGGCAAGACCGCCAAATACCAGCGCCCGCGCTGCCAGGGGGAGATCAAGGTCAAGGACATGCAGCCCCTGAAGACCGATATCGCCAACCTGATGACCGCCGCCGACAAGGCCGACGTGGACGAGGTGTTCATGAACGCCGCATCGCCCGGCGTCATCGCGCTCTTCCAGCCCAATGATTACTACCCCGATTACGACGCCTATCTGGAGGCGCTGGCCGAGGGCATGCGCGCCGAGTATGAGGGTATCGTCAATGCCGGTATCATATTGCAGATCGACGCGCCGGATTTCGGCATGGGCCGCCACACCATGTACAAGGACAAGAGCGCCGAGGAATATCTCAAACTCGTCGAGAAGCATGTGGAGGTGACCAACCACGCGCTCCGCAACATCCCCAAGGACCGGGTGCGCCTGCACATGTGCTGGGGCAATTATGAGGGGCCGCACCATCACGACGTGCCCTTGCGGGACCTCCTGCCCATCGCCGCCAGGCTGAATGTGGGCGCACTCCTCATCGAGGGCGCCAACCCGCGCCATTCCCACGAATGGAAGGTGTTCCAGGAGGTGAAGATTCCCGACGACCTCATCATCATCCCCGGCGTCCTCTCCACCACCAGCAATTATGTGGAGCACCCGGAAGTGGTGGCCGACCGCATCTGCAACTATGCCAACGTCATCGGCCGCGAGCGCGTCATCGCCGGCACCGACTGCGGCTTCGGCACCTTCGCCGGCTTCGGCCCCGTGGAACCGGATATCTCCTACATGAAACTGGCCTCCATGGTCGAAGGCGCGAAGATCGCCAGTGACCGGCTGTGGTGAGCGGCTGAGAAGGACAAAAAGGGCGGCTCTCACCGGGCCGCCCTTTTTTGACGGTGGCGCCGTCCTCTCCATTCGTCACCCCAGCCCCCCGGTCCAGCTTCGCTGGCCGGAGGACAGGCTGTGGCTGGGGTCCATGCGGTGTCTGCGCGCTCCTGGAAGATGACCGACGCAAGGGCAAATGGATTCCAGCCTTCGCTGGAATGACGAGGTTGGGAGGGGAGGTCTGTGCGTCACTTTCCATTCGTCATGCCCGCCCCCCGCCTGTCGCTAAGCGCAGGCCTTGTTCGGGCATCCGGCTCTCCTTCGAAGGGCGTGCGCTCCCGGCGTGCCGGACCCCGCAAAGAGCCTTCCCGTAATTCAGCATCCATTCCGAAACTTGCCACTTGCACGATGGCCCCATTGCGGCGCGACCAAGACGGGTGCGTCAAGGCGACCTTGACAAATGATGGGCGTCAAGGCAATTTTGACAAATTAACGGAAAGGGCGGGCCTGATGCAGAAGTCAAATCCGAAACCGCAGTCTTCAGGCGTGGCTGACGATCTGTCGGCGGTGCTCCATTGTTCCTTTTGCGGTCGTGACAATGTGTCAGTCGGCAAACTAATCGCAGGGCCCGGCGCCTATATTTGCGATGGATGTGTCGCCGAGTGTAATCGCATCATCGAACGGGAGAATGGTGAACGGGGGTGTCGCGCGGAAGACGATGGGAGGGACCGGGGCGAAGTCGCTGGTCCCGCCGTTTTCGGGGTATGGGAGCGGCTTCCCAACGCGACATTATTGCGGGCCGCCAGCCGGACAGACCGCACGCTTCAGGAACTCAAGGCTGTCGCCAAAGCCCAAATTGACGTCCTGAGGAGCCGGGGAGTTGCATGGTCCAAGATTGGCGATGCCCTTGGCACCAGCCGGCAAGCCGTGTGGGAGCGGTTTGGCAAGTCTTGATCTGACCGGGACCCTGCTCGCTGGTATTTCTGTATTCTGGGTATTTCTGGTATTTCTGGTATTTCTGGGACAGGGTATTTCTGGGACAGTATACTTAATTAAATGCCTGCAGAGTGATATGCACCAATGACAGCTTCAATTAAGTATACTGTCCCCGAAATCGCTGTCCCCGAAATCGCCCGAAATCGGAAATCGCCCGAAATCTGCTGCCCCCGAAATCTCCGAAATCTCAAAAAGGGCGGCTCTCACCGGGCCGCTTTTTTCTTTTCCGAAGCTGGATTGCCGCGCTCCCGTTGGTCGCTCGCAATGACGAGGACGAGAATCGCTACTCCACCGTCATGCCCGCCTTGTGCGGGCATCCGGCCCTTCGCAGAAGGGCGTGCGCCGGTGGCGCGCCTGACCCCCGCTCAAGGCGGGGTGACCAGCATTATCAATCCCCCACCAGCCCCATCACATGGTGGCTGTCCATATATTCCCGGAGCCAGTAGATCAGGCCGTCGCGGCATTCGATCATCCAGCAGTAGCGGTTGTGGTAAGTCTTGCCGTTCTTCAGCGTGCCGCGGCCCACGGTTTCGGCGGCCACCATGTCGCCCTTGCCGATGACCGTCTTGATTTCGATCTTGGGGTCGCCGTCCTCGAACAGGCCGCGCACGGGGGCCAGGAAGTCGTCGATGATGACGTCGCGGCCCTTGTGGTCGCCGCTGCCGGGGATGGCTTCGGCCATGGCGCTCCAGGTGGCGTCCTTATGCAGCATCGGGCGCACCTTCTCCAGATCGCCGGTGGACAGCGTGTTGAAGAAATCCCGCACCAGTTGTTCGTTTTGTTCGGCTGACATGCCTGCTCCCCTGTTGCTATGTTTGCTGAAACGGTAGGCGGTTCCGCCCCCAGGGTAAAGAGGGAGAATGGACAGGCTCCCCCTTGCATGCGGACTGTTCTATCATGACGGGCAGACTTTATCGCCGGGCCGAAGACTGCTATAGGCAAGGCGCTCAGTAACGAGAACAGGGACCGACAATGACTGCCACGCCCGAGACGCCGCGCCCCTCACTGGTGGCGTCGCCCATTCCCATGCCGGCCGACATGCCGGATTATCCGTCCATCATCCATGCCCTCAAGGTGGCCGTCGATATGGCGCCCGACCGGGTGGCCAAGATCTGTATCGACGCCCGAGTGACCTACCGGGAATATGCCCGCGCCGTGGCGGGGCTCGGCCGCTATCTGATGGAGCACGGGGGCCGGGGGCAGCGCGTGGCGCTGGTCATGTACAATTCCATCGAGGCGTCGGTGGCCTCGCTGGGCATCATCGCCGGGCGGGCGCAGGCCTGTCTGGTCAACCCCTCCTTCACCGAGCGGGAGATGGGGCAGGTCTTGAAAGAGATCGACCCGGTGGCCATCGTCTGCGACCCGGCGCTCAAAGAGCGTATCGAGGCGGCGGCCAGGGGGCTCGACAACCCGCATATCCTGGCGCTGGGCCCCGGAGGCATGGAGATCGACGGCTGGACGAACGACGAGGCGCTGGAGCTGGGCGAGGACCAGTTCCCTGAGGCCGACGAGCTGGGCCTGATGATCTTCACCGGCGGCACCACAGGCGTGCCCAAGGGCGCGAACCACACCAACCACATGCTGGTGAGCTTCTGCCGCCAGAAGACGCCGACCATCGGCTATGAGTTCGACACCGAGATCATGCTCTCCGTCGCCCCCATGTTCCATATCTTCGGCCATCACTATGCCAACCTGCTGCCGGTCTTCCTGCGCGGCACGCTGGTCATGGTGCCGCGCTACAAGCCGGAGGTGATCCTGGAGCAATTGGAGAAACACAGATGCACCGTCTTCTCCGGCGGGCCGGCGGCCATCTACCAGGGCATCATCACCCGGCCGGAGATGGAGACCACCGATTTCTCCAGTCTCAGATACAGCCTGTCCGGCGGCGCGCCCTGCCCGGAGCCGCTTATTCGCGGCTGGAAGGAGAAGACGGGCTCCATCTTCCTCGAGGGCTACGGCATGACCGAAGGCTCGCCCATCACCAACAACCCGGCCGACGGCGTGCACAAGATCGGCTCCGCCGGCGTGCCTGTGCCGCTGACCGAGATCTGCATCGTCGATATCGAGACCGGCGACACCATCGTCCCCTGGGGCGAGAGCGGCGAAATCTGCTATCGCGGCCCGCAGGTCATGACCGGCTATCACAACCGCCCCAAGGAAACGGCGGAAGCCCTGCGCGGCGGCTGGATGCACACCGGGGACATCGGTTACCTGGATGAAGACGGCTATGTCATCATCAACGACCGCAAGAAGGACATGATCCTGGTGGGCGGCTACAACGTATACCCGCGCGAGATCGACCAGGTGCTCTTCTCCCACCCCGACATCCAGGACGCCATCGCCGTCGGCGTGCCGGAGGACTTCCGCGGCGAGGTGGTGAAGGCCTTCGTGGTCAAGAAACCCGGCTGCAGCCTCACCGAGGAACAGGTGATCGCGTTCTGCGAGCAGAACCTCGTCAGGTACAAGGTGCCGAAGATGGTGGAATTCATGGACCACCTGCCCAAGACCGAGGCCAACAAGGTGAGCCGCTCCCTGCTGCGCAAGCTGCACCTGGAGCGGCAGAAGGAAAGCGGCGTGGCCTGACGCAAATTGTCATTCGCCGGTTTAACCGGCGAATCCAGGGGGTCTGGACTCGCCGATCAAGTCGGCGAGTGACGAAAGGGAAAGCGGTCAAACCTAAATTCACACCCCTCGAGTGTCCCAGGATTTCAGGTTTAATCGTCATTGCGAGCGACCACCGGGAGCGCGGCAATCCAGGCTCTTTCCGGTAGATAGTTACTGGATTGCCGCGTCGCTTCGCTCCTCGCAATGACGGGATTGGGTAAACCTCTAGCCGATCTCCACGCAGCCGCCATCCACATACATGTCGATGCCGGTGATGAAGCTGGCCTCGTCGCAGGAGAGGAAGAGCACCGCCCTGGCGATTTCCTCCGGCGTGCCCATGCGGCCCATGGGGACGACCGAGCGGAGATGGTCGGCGACGGCGGTCATCTGGTCCTGCGTCATGTGGCCGCCGCGCCCGAGAAGGGGCGTTTCCGTGGGGCCGGGGCTCAGATTGTTGACGCGGATGCCCTCGGCAACCAGTTCCTTGGCCATGTTGCGGGCGACGGCGCGGAGTCCCGCCTTGGCGGCGGCATAGACCGAGCCGCCGACCATGGAGAGCACGGCGCCCACCGAACCGGTGAAGACGATGGAGCCGCCCCGGCCCATGAGGGGCAGGGCTTTCTGCGCGGCGAAGAAGGCGCCCCGCAGATTGACATTCATGATCTGGTCCCAGAGCTCGGTGCTGACCTCGGGAACGGGGGCGAAGCCGCCCACACCCGCATTGACGAACAGGCAGTCGATGCGCCCTTCCTGCGCCTTCACGCCGGCGTAGAAGGCGTCCAGCGCCTCCAGGTCGGCCATGTCGCACCTCACAGCCCGGCAGTTGGCGATCTCCCCGGCCGCGGCGTTTAGCGTCTTCTCGTCCCGCCCGGTGATGACGAGCCTCGCGCCTTCTGCCGCAAAAGCCCTGGCGGTGGCCAGTCCGATACCGCTGTTGCCGCCCAGCACCACGGCGACCTTGTTCTTGAAACGCATGTGATCCTCCCTGATATCATCCCAACCGTCATCCCCGCCCCGAGCGGGCATCCGGCTCTTCTTCGAAGAGCGCGCGCCGGTGGCGCGCCAGACCCCCGCTCAGGGCGGGGGTGACAAATCCATTTTTACCGCAGTTCCACACTGCCGCCATCGACCAGCAGGTCGATGCCGGTGATGAAACTGGCGTCGTCCGACGCCAGGAACAGGATGGCGTTCGCCACTTCCCTCGCGTTCCCCAGCCGTTTCATGGGGACGGCGTTGGTCATCACCTGGCGCAGCGCCTCCACATCCTCCGCCGTCATACCGGGGTTGCGGTTGATGATGGGGGTTTCCGTCGGCCCTGGACTCACCTGGTTGACGCGGATGCCGCGCTCCACCAGCTCCTTGGCCATGTTGCGCGTCACCGCCCTCAGCCCCGCCTTGGCGGCGGCGTAGGTGCAGTTGCCGGGAAGGCCCAGCACGGCGCCGATGGAGCCGGTGAAGACGATGCTGCCGCCATGCCCCATGAGGGGCAGGGCTTTTTGCGCAGCGAAGAAGGCGCCGCGCAGGTTGACATTGTGCACCTCGTCCCAGAATTCGGGCGTGACCGCCGGAATGGGGGAGAAGCCGCCGATACCGGCATTCACCGCCAGCGCGTCGATGCGGCCTTCCTCTCTGCCGACACCCGCATAGAAGGCGTCCAGGGCCGCGAGGTCCGCCATGTCGCAGACCTCTCCCCGGCAGTTGGGAATGTCCGCCACCGCCCTGGCAATGGTCTTGGGGTCGCGCCCGGTGATGACCACGCGCGCCCCTTCGGCGGCGAACCCTTTTGCTGCCTCCAGGCCGATACCGCTGTTGCCGCCCAGCACGACGGCGATCCTGTCCCTGAACCGCATGAGACCCTCAGAACATGGAATTGGGATTGGGGGAATTGGTCGGCACCTCCTGTACGCAGTCCCAGTGCTCGACGATCATGCCGTCCTCCAACCGGAAGATGTCGATAACCGCGAAACCCGGATCGCCTTTGAAGCGGATCACATGGTAGTGCAGGATCACGTGATCGCCGTCGACGAAGGCGCGCTTGAGATGCTGCTCCGCCTCCGCGCTTTCCCTGTGCTTCTCGTTGAGGAAGGCCTTGAGACTGTCGACGCCGGGGGCCGCCATCTGGCTGTGCTGGATATAATCGGGCGAGATATAATCGTCGACGCGTGACGAATCGAGCGGCACCAGCACATTGTGAAACATGTCGAGCACATGTTTGAGATTGCGTTCTTCTTGCCGAGTGCGCATTGACCCCTTCTCCCCTGATTGTCACTTGCGTTACAGTGGAACACGATAGAAGCTTGACCGCGTGGCGACAAGTCACAGCGACGATCAGGCGGCGGAACCGTATAATAATGGCCGGGAGCGCGCGCTTGGTTCGGGCGTGCGCCGGGTTATAGTGGTATCGTCAGATATCCGGTTGGGACCAGAGGGGTAAGAGTATGAATCGCAGGGATTTCGTGACAGGTGCTGTTGGCGCGGTCGGCGCGGCGGCGGCGGCCGGTGCCGCACCGGCGGCGAGGGCGCAAGGCGAGGCCGGAGCGCGGGCCAATTCCGCGCCGGATTTTTCCACGGCCAAATCGGGCCGGGGCTTCAATGCGCCTTTGCGGTTCGATGCGGCCATTGATGACTGCGAGGTGGTGGGCGCTATTCCGAGCGACATGGACGGCGCCTTCTACCGCGTGGGGGGTGAGTTCTACTATCCGCCCAAGTTCCCCGACGATGCGCCGCTCAATGCCGACGGCTATATCAGCATGGTCCGCTTCAAGAACGGCAAGGCGGACTTCAAGGGCAGGTGGGTGGAGACGCACCGCCTGAAGATGCAGCACCAGGCCAGGCGTCAGCTCTACGGCTATTACCGCAATCCCTTCACCGACGATGCCTCCATCCAGGACCCCGAGCATCCCAACAAACGCACCGTGGCCAACACGGCGCCCGTGGTGCATGGCGGCAAGCTCTTCGCCGTGAAGGAGGACGGGCTGCCCCACGAGATCGACCCCAACACGCTGGAGACCATCGGCCCCTGGGATTTCAAC
>Ga0164243_10007892_pt1 | contig 15815 bp, 17 predicted proteins | sample OricompcompostOP_FD_108781 | JGI IMG/M metagenome (GOLD analysis project Ga0164243, IMG submission 108781) | Organic Plus compost microbial communities from Emeryville, California, USA - Original compost - Organic plus compost (OP) | ecosystem: Engineered > Solid waste > Mixed feedstock >...
AGTTCCTCCGTGACGAAGTGCACGCTGCAGCCATGCAGGCTGTCACCGGCCTCCAGTGCGCGCCGATGAGTGTGCAGGCCGCGGTACAGAGGCAGCAGCGAGGGATGAATGTTCAGAATGCGATCCGGGAACGCGGCGATGAAGCCGGGGCTGAGAATGCGCATGAAGCCCGCCAGGACCACCAGCTCCGGCTCGAAGCTCTGCACCAGGGCTGCCAGCGCCTGGTCATAACTGGCCCGATCCGCGAACTCGCGCGCCGACAGCGAGCGAGTGGGAATATTCATTGCCGCGGCCGTTGCAAGGCCGGCGGCTTCAGCCTTGTCGCTGATCACGGCGCGGACTTCGACGGGCAGCTCACCGCTCGCCGCGCGCTCCGCGATCGCGCGCATGTTACTGCCGCGACCCGAGATCAGGATGACGATCGGAAGTTTGTTTTGCGGGGGACCGCCGGTGACGGACGTCATTCCTGCGCGTCAGCTGCGAATGACCACGCCGCCGTTGCCACGGCGCACCTCGCCGATGACGATCGGCTTTTCGCCGTGCTCGGTGAGCGACCGCATCGCCTTGTCGCAATGTTCGGCGGCCACACACACCGTCATGCCGATGCCGCAGTTGAAGGTCCGATACATCTCGGCTTCCGGAATGCTGCCGGCCTTCTGCAACCAGCTGAACACGGCGGGCTGCTGCCAGGTCTGCGAGCTCAGCATCACTTCCAGTCCATTCGGAATCACACGAGGAATGTTCTCGGTGAGCCCGCCGCCGGTGATGTGCGCAAAGCTGCGGACCGGCACGGTCTTGGCCAGCTCCAGCAGCGGCTTGACGTAGATGCGCGTCGGCGCGAGCAGCGCGTCGTACAGCAGGCCGCCGTCGATCTTGGTGGTCGGCGTGGCCTTGCTGGTCTTGATCAGCTTGCGGATCAGCGAATAGCCGTTGGAATGCGGGCCCGAGGAGGGCAGGCCGATGATCACGTCGCCCGGGCGCGTGTTGCGGCCGTCGATGATGGCGTCCTTCTCGACGATGCCGACGCAGAAGCCGGCGAGATCGTAGTCGCCCTCGGCGTACATACCCGGCATCTCCGCGGTTTCACCGCCGATCAGGGCCGCGCCCGCCTGGATGCAGCCCTCGACGATGCCTTTGATCACGGTCTCGGCGACTTCGACGCTGAGCTTGCCGGTGGCGTAGTAGTCCAGGAAGAACAGCGGCTCGGCGCCCTGCACGACGACGTCGTTGACGCACATCGCGACCAGATCGATGCCGATGGTGGCGTGCCGGCCGGTCTCGATGGCCAGGCGCAGCTTGGTGCCGACGCCGTCGGTGCCCGACACCAGCACCGGCTTCTTGTAGCGGTCCAGCGGAATCTCGAACAGCGCGCCGAACCCGCCCAGGCCGCCCAGCACCTCGGGCCGCATCGAGCGCTTGACCGCCGGCTTGATGCGCTCGACGAGTTCATCGCCGGCTTCGATGTCGACGCCAGCGTCTTTGTAGGTGATCGGCTCGGAGGGTTGCATGGTTGGAATCAGTCGATCCTTGCTGGCACGGGGCCGGGTGCCACGGGGGTGGATAGGGGGTGTGTTATTTTACACGCCGTCGCTCGGCGTTGGGATCTCGCCGTTCAGTGTGGACTTTGTAAAGGATGGGCTTCCGCAAGATGAGTAGGACAAAGGCGTTGATCCGCTGGCTGTCGTTGTGCATGGCATGGGCGCTGCTGGCGACCGCTTTGCCCGTGGGCGCGGTGACGCTCGGAGACCTGTACGAAACCGATCAGCCGGTGCTGAACGACGCCCGCGACGCCGCTTTCGTGGACGCCTTGAAGACGGTGGTGGTGCGCGTCAGCGGCCAGCGCGAGGCGCCGGCTCGGCTCGGCTCGGCGCTGAACGATCCCCGCCAATATGTCCAGCGCTTCGGGTTCACCGCCGACAATGTGCTGCAGGTGGGCTTCGACAGTGTCTCCGTGGACCGACTGCTTCAGGATGCCGGGCTGCCGATCTGGGGGCGCGAACGGCCCGAGACCCTGGTGCTGCTGAACGTGGTCGATCCGAGCGGCTACAGCTACTGGATCAGCGGCGATCAGCCGAATGCGCAGAAGGACAGCCTGGAAAAAGTCGCCCGCGAGCGCGGCCTGCCGTTGAAATGGCCGGCCGTGGCGCCGCAGGGGTTCGACGAGGCGAGCGCGCTTCAGGAAGCGGAGCGCTATGGCGCGAACGCGGCGTTGCTCGGCCGCTCGCAGGGCGGAGCGGTGCGCTGGACGCTGCTGTCGAGCGAAGGCTCGGCGCACGCCAGCGGCAGCATGGAAGACGGCATTCATCTGGCGGCCGACACGTTCGCCCGGATGTTCGCCGCATCGGGCTCCTCGCTCGGCAATGTGGTCGTCGAGGTGTCCGGCATCGGCGATCTCGACGCGTATGCGAGCACGCTGAATTATCTGGAAGGCATGACGCTGGTGCGCGCCGTCGCGTTGGAACAAGTGTCCGGCGATACCATGCGCTTCAAGCTTGCCGTGCGCGGCGATGCGGCTACGCTGCGTCGTGCTATCGCGCTCGACAGCCGCCTGGTAGCGCAAGACGATGGCGCCGCAGCCACGGGGGCACGGCTCTCGTTCCGGTATCGCCCCTGAACCATTACTAAAACACCAGGCGTTCGCCATGCGGCACATTCCCAATGCACTGTGCATCCTGCGCATGCTGCTGGTCGTGCCCATCGCCTGGCTGCTGAACGCCGGCGAATACAAACTCACGTTGTGGGTGTTCGCGTTCGCCGGCTTCACCGATGGACTCGACGGCTTTCTCGCCAAGCGCTGCGGCTGGATGTCGGAGCTCGGCAAGGTGCTCGATCCGCTCGCCGACAAGATTCTGCTGGTCAGCGTCTTCATCATTCTCGCAGTGCTCGACATCGTGCCCGTGTGGCTCGCGGCGACGGCGGTAGTACGCGACGTAACGATCACCGCCGGCGCGATCGGCTACAACGTGCTGTACGGTTATCCGCATGGCAACCCGACTGTCATCAGCAAGATCAACACGCTGTGCCAGATCCTGTATCTGCTGCTGGCGGTCGCGGCGAAAGCGGGTGAGTGGCAGCCCGATACCGCGTTGCTGATTCTCGGCGCGCTGGTGTTCGTGACGACGGTGGTCAGCGGTATCGACTATGTCGTCACCTGGTCGCGCAAGGCGGTGCATGCCAGCCGTCATCAACGCGGGCTCACCTGATCATGCAGTCGACGCAGTTGCCGTTGGGCATTCGCTTGCCGGACAGCTCGGTGTTCGAGAGCTATCACGCCGGCCGCAATCGGCCGGTGGTCGATGCGCTGCTCGCATTGCAGGGAGGCGAGCGGTCACGCGCTCCCACGTGCACGTGGATTCATGGCGCGCCCGGCACGGGCAAGACGCATCTGTTGCAAGCTGTCTGTGCTCGCGCCACTCGCGACGGGCAGACCGCCGCCTACTTGCCGCTGCCCGAAGTGATCAAGCTCGGCGAAGAGCTGCTGGCCGGTTTCGGTGAGCTTTCCATCGTTTGTCTGGACGATGCGCAAGTGCTCGCCGGGCGCGAGCAGTGGGAGCGCGCTTTGTTTCGTTTGCATGTCGAGCTGGACGAGCGGGGCGGGAAGTTGCTCGTCGCCGGCACGGCGCCACCGGCCGCGCTGCCTTTCAAATTGCGCGATCTGGGCTCGCGCCTGAATGGCGGCCTGGTGCTGACTCTGCAACCGTTGGACGAGCCGGAGCAGATCGCAGCGTTGCGTTTGCGGGCGCAACTGCGCGGTCTGGAACTGCCCGACGAGACCGCGCACTTCATGCTGCGACGGCTGCCGCGCGACATGACGCATCTGTATGCGGTGCTCGATGAGCTCGACGCGGCGTCACTGGTGGCGCAACGCCGCCTGACCGTGCGCTTCGTGAAAGAAGTCCTCGAGCGTCGTCTCGCTCGTTAACGGGCCCGATCCTCGCCGCGCGTCAGGCGCAGATAGGCGATCAACAGAACAAACAACAGGAACGCGACGATCAGGCACACGCCGGCCCAGGCGCGCCCGGCGGGATTGGCGACCGCTTCGGTGATCGCCACGATCAGAAACGGCGTGACCGCCAGCGACATCCAGGCGTAGGTGCGCCGATGGCCCGCCCACAGGCGCGGCAGCGCGATCAACAAAGGCAATGTCAGTACCACGATCAGCACCGCGTCGGCGATGGAAAAACCGGTCTGCACACGCCAGGCGATCAGCGTCGCGATCAGGATGCCGATGGTCGAAACGACCACGATGCGCGTCCGCGCGATCAGGGCTTGATTGATCAAGATCGTGCGCTCAACGGGACAAACGGACCGCGAGCTCGGCGACTCGCTTGCCGAGCAGTGCAGCCAGCAGCCGTTCGTCGTCGGTGAGCTTGCCCGCAGCGAGGCCGGCGACATGACTGGCGCCGTACGGCGAACCGCCGGAGCGAGTGTGCGTGAGCGCCGGTTCGGTGTAAGGCAACCCGACGATATACATGCCGTGATGGATCAACGGCATCATCATGCTGAGCAGCGTCGTTTCCTGGCCGCCATGCATGGTCTGCGTGGAAGTGAACACTGCGGCCGGTTTGTTGGCGAGCGCGCCGCTGGCCCACAACGCGCTGGTGCCGTCCAGAAAATACTTCAGCGGCGCAGCCATGTTGCCGAATCGTGTCGGACTGCCCAACACCAAACCGTCACATTCACGCAGGTCCTCGTGCGTGGCGAACGGCGGCCCTTCGCTCGGCACCGGCGGCTGCGGTTGCTCGATCACCGTGGTGACTTGCGGAACCGTGCGCAATCTGGCCGTTGCACCGGGCACCGACTCGATGCCCCGGCACACTTGCCGGGCCAGCTCGGCAGTCGTGCCTTTGCGTGAATAAAACAAAACCAGGATTTCAGCCATGCGCGCGATTGCTCCGAAAAGGCTTCGCTGCGCGCGTCATGTGGGTGGAATGCAACGCGAGCCACGCAGTCGAGGCGCGTGCATTGTATTCAGGTGCTCCTTGACGGTGTAGATTGCGATTGCTACGGTCGATTGAAAAAATCGCCATGGTAAGTCAGTCATTCCTTCGTTGTTTGGCGTTACTCATGCTCGGCATGGGCCTAAGCGTGGGCGTGTCTGGCTGCGCCGGCGCTCCGGTCCAGGAGATGAGCAATGCCCGCCAGGCCATCAAGGCGGCACGCGAGGCCGCCGGTCCTTCGAGCGCCGCGCCGCCTTCCCTGATCGAAGCCGAGTCCTTGTTGAACAGCGCCGAGGACAACCTGCAGAAGCGCGCTTACAAACAAGCCCGCCGGGATGCGATCGCCGCCCGCGGCAAGGCCGCCGAGGCGCTCAGCTCCACCCGTACTGCCGACGATCGTAACGGCGCCAGCTGATCGGTCTGCGGTTATCATTGCCGCGATGTCGACTCTCATCGCACGACGTTGCTTCGTTTCCGGCCGGGTTCAGGGCGTGTTCTATCGCGCCTCCACGCGTCAGAAGGCCACCGAGCTGGGCTGCGCCGGCTATGCACGCAATCTGCCCGACGGGCGGGTGGAAGTGCTGGCAGTCGGTGAGCCGCAAGCGGTGCAGGGCCTGCTCGACTGGCTCTGGCGCGGCTCGCCTGCTTCGGATGTGAAGCTCGTGGAAGTACAGGAAGTGGTGCTCGAGGAGCTCGAGGACTTGCCGGTGGGCTTCGCGCAGCGCTGAGATCGCTAGCGGTACTGCCAGCGATCGGCCAGTCTCACCAGCACCAGGTCGGCGTAGTTGCGACGCCCGACACTGCCGTTGTAGCGCGCCAGCGCCTTGGTGTAGTCGCCCTTCTCCCGCTCCAGGTAGAACTTCAGGATGGTGCAGCCCATGCGCACGTTCTGCGGGATGCGCACCAGTTCCTGGTTGGTCATGCCGAGTTGATTGGGCCAGAACGGCATCACCTGCATCAGCCCGACCGCGCCCGCCGAGGACACGGCCCAGCGATCGAAGCGGCTTTCGACGTCGATGACGGCCATCACCAGGCCGGGCGGCAACTGCAGACGGCGCGCTTCGCAGAACACGTGATGCAGGATCTGCTCGCGTTCCGTCTCGTCCTTCACCAGCTTGAGCAGCTTCGGCTCCATGGCCGCGCGCCACACCTTCTTTTCGAATTCGTCTTCGAAGCAGGGCGCCTCGGCGAGGGTCTTCTGCAGGAATCGGCCGAGCGCAGGATCCTGCTGCCGATCGGCCAGAGCGGGCAGGGCAAGCAGACTCAACAGTGTCAGGAACAGGCAGCGCAGTGCAGTCACTCTTCGACCGTGTATGTTGTGCGCGTTGCGGGCCGCACAATATCATGCGCGCAAACAGCGATAGATCGAGCGCGTCACACCCGCCAGCGGTTCGTCGATTCAGGGAAAGGCGGAACCTGACGCGTGTCGGCACATTCATCCAGCATCCGCCGTTCCGAGGACCGGTGCCGGGCAGGATGCCCGAATGCAGCGGACACATGGCCCCGTGCCTGACGGACTCGCCTCAACAGGACTGCCCGAAAAAACCATGAGTGCCGAATATCACAATAGCGACGTCGAGCAGCCGGCCGAGAGCCAGCGGCCGAGCCGGGGCGTGTACTGGTTGCCCAACCTGTTCACCACCGGCACGCTATTCGGCGGCTTCTACGCGATCGTGGCGGCCATCGACGGCAATTTCTCCAACGCCGGCATCGCCATTTTCGTGGCCATGATCGCCGACGGCCTGGACGGCCGCGTCGCGCGCTGGACCAACACCCAGAGCGACTTCGGCAAGGAGTACGACAGTCTTTGCGACATGGTCGCCTTCGGCCTCGCCCCGGCCATCGTCGTGTACCAGTGGGGCATCGAGCGCATCTACGGCTACGGCAAGTTCTGGGGCCGCTTCGGCTGGCTGGCCTGCTTCTTCTTTGCGGTCGCGGCGGCGCTGCGCCTGGCCCGCTTCAATGCTCGCGCCGCCAGCGCCGACAAGCGCTACTTCGAAGGGCTGCCGAGCCCGTCGGCGGCGGCCACGGTCGCCAGTTTCATCTGGCTGGTCAGCGAATTTCCCGTCACCGGCCTGCCGGCGCTGGCGCTGGCGTTCAGCATCACCATCTGCAGCGGCGCGCTGATGGTCAGCAAGTTCTCCTACTGGAGCGGCAAGGAACTGAACATGCGGGGCCGCATCCCCTGGGTGTACGCCGCGCTGATCCCATTGATTTATGTGCTCATCTCGCTCGCGCCGGTCTCGTTGTTCACCCTGTTCGGGCTGTACGCGGCGTCCGCGCCGCTGCACTGGGTGTGGCGGAAACTGACTCGGAAGAAGCGGGTCGCGGAAAGCCCCTGAGGATTGCCGATGGTCTCGCGGGGCCGGGGCCGGTAAGCTTCCCCCATAACCATCTACAGCGCATCGTTCCGCATGGACTCCCGCCGCCTTGCCTACCTGAAGGCACTCGAAATCGACGTCTGGGAACGTCGAGACGGCAGCGCGCGCCCGGCGGTTGCGCCAGTGGAGGCCGTCGCCGCCCCGATGGTCTCGGCTCCAGTGCTGCGTGCCGTGCCCGAGCCGGCGGTCGAGTCGAAAGTCGTCGCTCCCGGCGATGATGCCGGTGTGTCGAAGCTGGGGTGGGACGAGCTTGCAACCGCGGTGCTCTCGTGCACGAAGTGCCCGTTGCACGCCACGCGCACCAATGGCGTCTTCGGGGTCGGCAATCGCAGCGCCCGTTGGATGATCATCGGTGAGGCCCCCGGGGCGGACGAAGACCGCCAGGGCGAGCCGTTCGTGGGGCGCGCCGGCCAGTTGCTGAACGCCATGCTGAAGGCGGTCGGCCTGGCCAGGGAACAGGTGTTCATTGCCAACATTCTGAAATCGCGACCGCCCAACAACCGCGACCCCAAGCCCGAAGAAGTGCGCGCCTGCCTTCCTTATCTGTATCGACAGATCGAGCTGGTGAATCCGGCGCTGATCCTGTGCGTCGGGCGCATCGCCGCGCAGACCCTGCTCGATGTCGACACGCCGATCGGCAAGCTGCGCGGCGTCGTGCATAGAATTGCAACCAACCGGCCGATGGTGGTCACCTATCACCCGGCTTACCTGTTACGCAGTCCGGTGGAGAAGCGCAAATCATGGGCCGATCTGTTATTGGCCATGCGTACCTACGAGACGTTGCAAAGTGGGGCAATGGCGTGAGCGCCGAAATCGACCGTAGCGCGCTGTATCAAGCGGTCCGCTTCCGGCCGATGACGCTGGTCGATGTTCCCGCGGTGGTGACGGTCGAGCGCGCTTCGTACCTGTTTCCCTGGAGCGAAGGCGTGTTTCGCGACTGCGTGCGCGTGGGCTATTTGTGCCGGGTGGTCGAGTTCGAAGGCCAGGTGGCCGGTTACGGCATCATGTCCTATGGCGCCGGCGAAGCTCACATTCTGAACATCTGCATTCGTAACGATCTGCGCGGTGCCGGTATCGGCCGGCGTTTGATGGATTTCCTGCTCGGCCGCGCCCGCGAAGCCGAGATGCAGGACGTGTTCCTCGAAGTACGCCCGTCCAATCCGGTCGCCATCAAGCTGTACGAGTCGCTGGGTTTCGTCAAAGTCGGCGTCCGCAAAGCTTATTACCAGGCCGCGGGCGGCCGCGAAGACGCGCTGGTGTACAAGCGCGTGCTGAGCAATCCCTGAATCGCCGACCCGGGTCATTGCCCGTCCTTGTGACCCACGCCCGGCTTTGCCGGCGGGGCGTGTGTATCGTCGAAAACCGACACGGATCACACGCGGACGGGCTCGATGCACGCTCTCGCTGCTCCAGAAAAACAACCGGCCCTGCTGGGCACGGCGCGCACTCTGCTGATCATGCTGATCGCCGCCGATGTGGCGTTCATCGTGCTGCACGTGATCTACGTCGAGACCGGACTGCTGCGGGGCCGGCCGTTTTCGCTGGAAGCCGACAATGGCGTTCCGGAAGCCTATCAATACGTCAAACAATTCTGGGTCGCGCTGTGCATGCTCGGCCTGTTCCGGCGCACGCGCGAGCTGAGTTATATCGGCGTGGCCGTGGTCTTCACCTTCCTGCTGCTGGACGACGCGTTCCAGTTTCACGAGCATTTCGGTAAGTGGCTGGCGGCGCATTATTCGCTGCCGGTGGCCTTCGGGCTGCGCCCCGATGACATTGGCGAACTGCTGTTCGCCGCCTTGGTGGGCGGCGTGACCGCGCTGTTGATCGGCTTCGGCTACTGGCGGGGCGGGCCGGATGCACGCATCGTGACGCGCGACATCTCCGTCCTCATTCTGTTGCTTGCCGGGCTCGGCGTGGGCGTGGATGTCATCCATGTCGTCAGCTATTACAAGGCGCCGCTGCTGGCCCAGTTCCTGCTGATGCTGGAGGACGGCGGCGAGATGCTGGTGGTGAGCGTGACCGCGGCCTACACGTTCAATGTCCTGATTCACGGAGGGCGTGCGCCCGTGGACTTGTGGGATATCATGCGCAACTTTGCCAGCCAACGCTTGCTCCGCCGCGCCTGACACCGTCCGTAGGTGGTCCGCGCGTCGGTGCGGAACCACCATGTCAGAAGATTCAGCCATCAGCCTAACTGCCCGGGAGATAAGCAAAAGAAGAACTTTTGCCATCATCAGCCACCCGGACGCCGGCAAGACCACCCTGACCGAAAAGCTGCTGTTGTTCGGCGGTGCCATTCAGCTCGCCGGCACGGTCAAGGGCCGCAAGGCGGCCCGGCATGCGACCTCCGACTGGATGGCGCTGGAACAGCAGCGCGGTATCTCGGTCACCTCCTCGGTCATGCAGTTTCCCTACGAGGGCTGCATGGTGAATCTGCTCGACACGCCGGGCCACGAGGACTTCTCCGAAGACACCTACCGCACGCTGACGGCGGTGGACTCGGCATTGATGGTGATCGACTGCGCCAAGGGCGTCGAAGCGCGCACCATCAAGCTGATGGAAGTCACGCGCCTGCGCGACACGCCCATCATGACTTTCATCAACAAGCTCGATCGCGAAGGCCGCGAGCCCATGGAGCTGCTGGATGAAATCGAGAAGGTGCTGAAGATCTCCTGCGCGCCCATCACCTGGCCGATCGGCATGGGACGCGAGCTGCAGGGCATCTATCACCTGATGGAAGATCGCATTTATATCTATCAGGCGGGCGAGAAGGGCCGCGCCGGCACGCACGCTACCATCGACAGGCTCGACAGCCCTGCCGCGACCGAATTCCTTGGGGCACGCGCGCAGGCTTTCCGCGACGAAGTGGAGCTGGTGCGAGGTGCCGCACCGGAATTCAACATCGAGGAGTACCTGGCGGCTCGTCAGACCCCGGTGTTCTTCGGTTCGGCGATCAACAATTTCGGCGTGACCGAACTGCTCGCGTCGTTCGTGCAGCACGCGCCCGGGCCGCAAGCCCGGGAGACCACGGGTCGCGAAGTGCAGCCGCTGGAAGAAAAGCTCACCGGCTTCGTGTTCAAGATCCAGGCGAACATGGATCCCGGGCATCGCGACCGGATTGCCTTCATGCGCATCTGCTCGGGCAAGTACACGCGCGGCATGCGGCTGTTTCATGTGCGCCTCGGCAAGGAAATGCGCATCAACGACGCGCTCACGTTCCTCGCGGCCGACCGGCAGCACACGGACGAAGCGTTCGCGGGCGACATTCTCGGTTTGCACAACCACGGCACCATCAATATCGGCGACACCTTCACCGAAGGCGAGTCGTTGATGTTCACCGGCATTCCCAACTTCGCGCCGGAAATGTTCCGTCGCGTGGTGCTGCGTGATCCGCTGCGCATGAAGGCCCTGCAGAAGGGTCTCGACCAGTTGTGCGAAGAGGGCGCGACGCAGGTGTTCCGTCCGCTGCGCAACAACGACCTGATTCTGGGCGCCGTCGGCCAGCTGCAGTTCGACGTGGTCACGTTCCGATTGCAGGACGAGTATTCGGTGCAGTCGTCGTTCGACAACGTCAACGTGTACACCGCGCGCTGGGTCTACAGTAAGGATGCGAAGAAGCTCGAGGAGTTCCGCGCCAAGGCCTACGAGAATCTGGCGCTGGATCATTCGGGCGCGCTGGTCTATCTCGCCCCGACACGGGTCAACCTGCAGCTGACGCTCGAACGCTGGCCGGATCTCGATTTCCGCGAGACCCGCGAGCATCTGGCCGCGGCCGCCTAACCAATCAGGCAGACATGAAGTCACCGCTCATCACCAAGAAAGTGTTCGCCTGGGCGCTCTACGACTGGGCGAACTCGTCGTTTGCGACCACGGTGATGGTCGTGTTCTTCCCGCTGTTCTTCAAACAGTTCCTGACGCCGGACCAGGATGCGACCACCAGCACCTTCTGGCTGGGCATCGCCAACGGCGTGTCGAGCTTCGTGCTGGCCATCATGGCGCCGTGGCTGGGAGCCTTGGCGGACCGTGGCGGCAAGCATCTGCGCTTCCTCGCGGCATTCACTGCGATCGGTGTGATTCCGACCGCGATGCTGGCGTTCGTTGGCGTCGGCGACTGGCAGGCCGCGGCGGTGTTGTTCGCAATCGCCTCGTTGGGCTTCTGGGGCGGGTTGATTTTCTACGACTCGATGCTGGTGACGGTCGCGCCGGCCGATCGGCTCGATTCGGTCTCGGGCTTCGGCTACGCGATGGGCTATCTCGGTGGCGCGCTGTTGCTCACCGTCAACGTGCTGATGTTTGCGAAGCCGGCCCTGTTCGGTCTGGCCAGCCCCGAAGCGGCGATTCGCGCCTCGTTTGTTTCGGTCGCGGTGTGGTGGACGCTGTTTGCGATTCCGCTCTTCAAATCGTACCCGCGGACTGCGGAGCGTGCGCCGGTCGCCGCAGGCAGTGCGTTGCGTGAAGGCTTCCATGAGTTGCTGCGGACCTTCAAGGACGTCCGCAGGTATCGCCCGGTGATTTTGTTCCTGCTCGCCTACTGGATGTATATCGATGGCGTGAACACCATCATGAAGATGGCGGTGGATTACGGCCTGGCGCTCGGCTTCCCCGCAGACAGCCTGATCTCCGGCATCCTGATGATCCAGTTCATCGGCTTCCCGGCAACGCTGCTGTTTGGCGCGCTGGGCGATCGCATCAGCCCGCTGGTGGGCATTTTCGTCGGCATCGGCGTGTACGCCGCCGTGACCTTCTATGCCGTGTTCATGACCACCGTGGCCGAGTTTTACGTGATGGCCGCCGCCATCGGCTGCGTGCAGGGCGCAACGCAGGCAATGAGTCGCTCGTACTACGGACGTTTGATTCCGCCGGAGCGTGCCGGCGAGTTCTACGGCTTCTACAACATGATGGGCAAATTTGCCGCGGTGCTCGGCCCGCTGCTGATGGCCTTCACGGCGTTGCTCACTGGCAATTCGCGGATGGCGATTCTGTCGGTGGCTGTCTTGTTCGCTGGCGGCGCCATCGTGCTGGTCATCGCCGCACGCGCGACTCGTGGCGTCACGCCTCCAGCTGGTTTACCAGAAACTTCAGCCGGCTGAGCTGGGTCGCCAGCGGCGTCGGGCCGTAACGTAAGCTCACATACACCGATTGCACTTCCGCCAGGCGCGCGGCCAGTTCCGGCCGCGCCTGCGCCGCGCGCGTAACGTAATCATTTGGTCCTTCGTGCGGCTGGCGTGGCACGCCCAGTTTCGCGAGCTTCCGGCATAACTGCTCATAGACATGCGCGACCGGGTCGCGCGCCCGCGGCTTGAACTTCCAGGCGAGATACACCGACAGGATGGCGAAGAAGCCGAGCAGGGCGACGATCAAGCCGATCGCCAGATATTCCAGGCGCGGATTCTTGATATTGAGCTTCTCCAGCAGCCAGGTCTGCTGAGCTTCGCCGAACTCGACGATCTGGTTGTTCCAGAACGTGTTGGCCGCGTCCCACGCCATTCGCAGCTGCGACAACACCGCGCTCTGACGCAGCACTCTGCCTGGAACCTCTTCCTCGGAGGAGATGGCAGCATCCAGGCCGCGCTCGATGCGCTCGGGCGCGATCGCGGCGGTGGGATCGATGCGCTGCCAGCCGCGGCCTTCCAACCAGACCTCGGACCACGCATGCGCATCGGACTGGCGCACGATGAAATAGCCGCCCATGGGATTGAATTCGCCGCCCTGATAGCCGGTCACAACGCGGGCCGGGATGCCGGCGGCGCGTGCCATCACGGTGAAGGCCGCCGCGAAGTGTTCGCAGAACCCGCGCTTGCTGTTGAACAGAAAGTCGTCGACGGCGTTCTCGTCCAGCGCCGGCGGCTGCAGGGTGTAATAGAACTCTTCGCTGCCGAATTTGGTGAGCACCGACTGGATGAATGCTTCGTCACTGCCCGCGCTCGCGCGCATCTGGCGAGCGAGCTCGATGGTGCGGGTGTTCCGATTGCGCGGGATGTATGTGTCCAGAAGTCGCTGCTCCTTGCGGAGCTCGGTGGTCGTGACGTACGTGGGGGCCGATTCCAGGTCGAACGACGTCAACACGGAAATCTGCGACTGGCGTGCATAGAGCTGGAAGTCTTCTCCGCGAAAGGCACGCGCGTGATCCCAGCCTGTGACCATATCGAGCGCGAAGATCCAGTTGCGCCTCTGCGGCTCCAGCGAAATTCGATAGCTGTAGGTGGCCCCGGACGAAGCGATGTGCTGCGGCGTTTCGCGGGCGCCCGTGTAACGCCAGGTGCGTCCGTCGAACTGGTGCATCACCGGGCCGCGCCAATACCGTTCGCGCGGTGGTGGCGCTTCACCGTCGAATTTCACGCGAAACGCGATCGCGCTGGACAAGCTCAACTCGGAGACATCGCCCGGGGTCATCTCCTCGCTCAGACCGGTAATGGCCTGCTGGCGTGCCGGCACTGCCCAGAATTGTCCGGGCAGACGCGGGAAGAATAGAAACAGCAGCGCGGCCAGCGGCACTGCCTGCAGAAACATTTTTGCCGTCGTCGTGGCCGCTTCGCGGATCGGCATCACCTCGGTCTGATGGATGCGCATCAGCGTCATCGTCAGCAGTCCCGCCGTGAACAGCATGTACGGCAGTAACAGCATGTTCTGGTTGTAGAGGAAGATGGCGAACAGCGCGAAGTAGGACAGAAACACCACCACGGTCAGATCGCGGACCGACCGGGTTTCCAGCAGCTTCATGCCGGCCATCACGATCAGCAGGGAGGTGCCGGCGTCGATGCCGTTGAGGGTGCGATAGCCGGCGAGCACGCCGAGCAGCGCGGCGAACGCGATGCCGGTACAGAGCCACCTCGGTGGCAACGGCCAGTGCTTGATCTCGGCGGTCATCCTGAATGCCGCGGCGAGCGCGGCGATCAGCATCGTCCAGGCCGCGATGTGACCGAAGTGCGGCGCCACCGCGAGTGCCAGGCTGGCGATGACCCAGACGAGCCGCTGCCCGAGCGGCGTCAGTTGCTGCAGGTGATTTTCCAGGGTGGCGGTGCTCATGGCTCGAACAACGCCAATGCAGTCAGACAACGCTGCCGATGAGCAGGACCGATGTTGGCTGGAATGTCCACGCCGGGCAGTTTCAAGGCGTACGCGCGGCCCGCGGCGTAGGCGTCCTCGATCCAACGGCACAGCTGCGACAAACGCGCTTCGGTGCCGAGACCGGCGAGTGCATCCCAATCGAACACGTGCGATGTGACGGCGGTGCCGGCGTACACCTTTATTTGCAGCCCTTGCTCACGCGCATAAGCCTTCCACGCAATTCGCCGGGGTGAATCTCCGGGATGAAACGGCCGTAAGCCCGCGAACTCTTCATCGCCTCGCGCGGAGTCCTGCGCGCCGCCTGTATCTGTTTCTACGGGCGGCGGCGACACGCCGCGAGCGGCGGGCTTTGGATAGACCACGCACGTGAGATCCATGTGAACATGAGCCCACGCGCGAAACAGGCTGAAAGGATGCCGCGTGCTGATCTCGAAGTGGTCGAGCGTCAGCATGCCTCGCTTGGGCGCGGGCAGGTGCAGGTCGAATACGGCTCGCCCGTTCGCCGCAATCAGCTGCGGTTTGGTGGGCTCGCCGTGATCGTTTGCGATGCTCAGTTCGTGACGAGCCAGCGGCGCGGTGTTTTCCACTGCGATATGGAAGGTCGCTTCGTTGCCGGCGAACACCGGCTCGCTGCTGGCGGAGCGGATCACGATACCGGACAGAGTGCGATGACAGTAATGCATGGCGGTAAGCGCCAGCGAGCCGAGCAGGAACGTCAGGCCCAGCGCCAGGTTGTTTGCATAGTTCATCGCGCCGATGAACATGGCCGCCAGCATCAGCGCGAACGCGACGCCCATGCCGGTCGGCAGGATATAGATGCGCCGGCTGGGCAAGGTCAGCGGATCGACATCGATGCCATGACGCTTGCGAGCCCAGCGACGAGAGAACTGTCGCAGCCGGCGCATCAGGCCGAAGTCCAGATTGAGGCTCAAGTTCATGGCCGCGCGACCGCCGGGTGTGGGCGACTAGGGCACCGCGACTTGTTTCAGGACGAACTGGCCGATTTCGGTGGGCGTCTTGGGCGCGGTTTCGTCACGAGGCTTGAGGCGATGACCGACGACCGCGGCGAGCACGGCCTGCACGTCTTCGGGCATGACGCCCTGATGGCCGTGAATCAATGCCCACGCCTGGGCTGCTCGCAACAAGCCAATGGAGGCGCGAGGCGAGATGCCGGCTTCGAATAACGGAGACTCGCGCGTGTAACGAACGAGGGCCTGCACGTAATCGAGCAGCGCATCGGAGACGTGCACTTTCGGCACCATCGTTTGCATCAACAGCAGCTGCTGAGGCGACAGCGTCGGCGCGAGCGTCGCGACCAGATCGCGACGGTCCTGGCCGAGCAGCAGCTGACGTTCCAGCGTCGGATCGGGATAGCCGAGCTCGATGCGCATCAGGAAACGGTCGAGCTGCGACTCCGGCAACGGAT
>Ga0164243_10007893_pt1 | contig 15814 bp, 4 predicted proteins | sample OricompcompostOP_FD_108781 | JGI IMG/M metagenome (GOLD analysis project Ga0164243, IMG submission 108781) | Organic Plus compost microbial communities from Emeryville, California, USA - Original compost - Organic plus compost (OP) | ecosystem: Engineered > Solid waste > Mixed feedstock >...
ACCTCGACGATGATGATGGACGGCTGCGCCGCCGCCGCGTTCTGTGCCGGCGACGCAGTCTGCTGCGCACTGCCGGCGGCGCTGCTCGCAGTCAACGCCCCCGACACATTCGGCACCTGGATAGTCGGCGTGCCGGTGATATTGCCTTGCGCCTCAATGTTGGAAGCATTGACGATGTGAAGCGCCGCGAGGTTGACATTGCCGGACGAGCGGATGCCAGCCTCGCCCGCATCGATGGTGCCGAGCGGCGCGATCAGATCGACGCTACCTGCCGGCACACCGGCGATCGGAGCAAGCGTCGCAATACCGGCACCTGTCGACGGCGCTACCGGTGCAATGCTGATATTACCGTATGCATCGTAAACCACGCGCGCAGGGTTGAACACCACCGTTGTCTTCGAGCCACGGCCGGCGTTGATGTCTCCCGCCGCCGACCACGCAATGATGTCACCGCCAAAAGTCGTCATGATGCGCGATAAGCCGAGCAAGATACTGTTCTGCGAGTAGATTTGGATATTGCCGCCGCCTTGTGTGATCAGGCCGGAATCCGCGCCGGGTGTAAGTCCTTCGCTGCCGATCGTCACGCCGCCCCCTGGTGCGAGAAGCTGGATGTCGCCGCCGAAATCGGTGTGCACAAAACCGCTGATGTTCGCGGCCCGCCCTAGATCAAGTTTCGACGTAAACATCGTAATGCTGCCGTCATACGCCCCCTCGTGCGGAAATAGTGCGGCTACGGCCTCGCGGCCACGAAGGTAGGAGCCGGACCGAGGTCCGCTCTTGTCGTTGAACTCGCGGCCGCCCGCCGTCAGCTCAGAGTAGTAAACAATACGCAAAAAGATGCGTTGCTGCTCGGCCGGTAAGGCGAAGAAATATGACAAAGCATCTTCCGCCGATCCCGTATAGCCGAACCGTGTCCTGAGCCACCCTACCAATTCACTGCCGTAGGTCTTGGCCACCTTACCAGGCTGATCCGCCAATGCGCCCGGTCCGGCGAGATTGGTCCGATCCAGATAGAGCTTAGCGAATCCCGTCCAATCGACCTGCCCTTCTCCAGGAACCCCATCACCCAAACCCGCCTGCAGTACAACACTTGCACCAGGCCGCCTGTCGCCGGCGATCAAAGGACCAACGCTCTCTATCGCTCCGGAGGACCCTTCATATAGATTTCTCCCGGCGCTGACTTCCAACGTGCCGGGGCCGGCAATCTTGAGACCGGCCACCAACATACCTGTCGCCGCATCCACCGTCCCTGCACCGGCATAAACAATGTTTCCAGATGCAGCAATCGTCGACACGTCATTCGGGTCGTTCTGGATTATCAAACCACCGAAGTTGACAACATCACCGCCTGCTCGCACCTGAACGGGCTTTGCCGCGCGATAATAATTCGTCAGTATTGTGATCCCCCCAACGCTCTCCCGGCCGACAAACGTTTCGCCGTAGCGCACGTTGAGAATGTCACCTTGCACAGCGTAGATAGTTGAGACATTGCCGCTCGCAAACGGGCTCGCGTCGGAAACAGTATCCGGACCGAATACAAATGGAGTTCCGCCGACGCCGCCAAAATGCCCTTGACCGAAAGAAAAGCTGTACGCTTTCCAGCCCTGACCATCCGGAACCACATTGGGATCAGCCCAGTAGTTCGAAGATTTCAGCGTCGAGGAGAAGTTGTCGATCGAATATGTCGCCCAGCCGGGACGAAATGGCGTCGCTAGAGTTGAAGTCGAGGTTCCAAGCGGACCGTAAGCGAAGGTCCCTTCAGTGTCGATGACGGAGCCAGCAGCGAGAAGCTGTAGCTCACCAAACGGCGCCGGCAACATCAAGCTGGCACCGGATGGACCAGGGGACAGGAATATGTCGCCACCTCCTGCAGTGGCGCGGAGAATTGAGGGCAGGAACGTTGTCGTTGAGTTATCGTTGCCACGCAGATCCGACGCGCTTCCTTGGGAAGCCGACAACGGCGATACGCTTCCGCCGGCGCTAAACATATTCACCGCTGTCTCTTGCGTCCACAATGTAAACCATGTGGCCGCCTGCCCGCCCTGCGAAGAGCTCGCATCGGTTTGTTGGGTCAGGCGTACCCGTCCAGGGTCCACAACGTCCCCTAATACAATGTCACCACGCGCGCGGATGTTAATGCTGCCGTCGCCGGGCACGAATGCTCCGCCGGCGTTCAAAGCCGCCGAGTAGGTCTTGAGCGAGTCAAGAGGACGCGGATCTCCGGTTCCGTCAAAGCCAAAACTCTGACCATAAAGACTTCCAAAATCACCGGCCGAGAGATTCATATCACCCCGCAGATCAACAAACTGGTTGCCTGCGCTACCGAAATGTCCGCCAGCTTTAATGGACAACGTTCCGCCACCGGTTTGCACCAGACCACCGTTCACAATTCGTCCGCTGCCTCCAACGGCTACGACGATTGCGCCGGCGTCGCCTATATTGCCTCCCGCGCTCACGTTAACGTTGCCGCCTCCCAATGTACCGATGCCGGAAAACGTCGAAAGATGAACAACCACGCCCGAGAAATCGGGACCTCCCGTACCGACGGACGGACTGGCAGTATAGCTGCCGAAATTGACGCCCCATGCCGTAGGTTGGCCTAGCTCAGAGCCGCCTTCCCGCCAAAGCCAACCACCCACCTCTCGCGAGTCGAAGGCCGGGCTGCCGTTAATGTTGCCTTGAGCGGTCAAAAGAAGATCGCCACCACCCTGCATAGAGTACATATACTGAGTGCCGAGCGTGGCCTCGTAGTCGGAATGGGTGGCACCCAACACCGTGCCATCGTCCGCTAATCTGCCTCGGCCAGGATTGAACGCCGCGGCATCGTTAGCGATCGGGACCTGGGTGCCAGCGGTGTAGACACCGTATGGCGTCGATTGCGTGTAACTTCCCCCGGCAAGCAGTTCGAGGTCGCCTGTGCCGGTGCGGATGACGCTCGCGATGGGTTTGCTGTCCGATCCTCCCACATGCAGATCGTTTAACAACATGTTGCCGATACCGTTGAGATCCGACACGCTGCGCAAAATACGGCTGTCTGCCGCGCTGGAGTCGGCACCAGACACCAGGCGCATCGACCATGACATGCTCCCGGGCGCCAGCGGCTGCGCTAGCGCATAGACCGGCCTTGGCGCGCCCACGCTTACCAGCGCCGGAATAGTAATCCCTGCCTCCCAAGCGAACTCGGCCCCCTGACTCGGATCTACAAAGATCGTTGTGCCGAGTGGCACAGTGTCGCCCGGAAAATAAAAATTGAAATTGACGTCCAATATGACGCCGAAGTTCAGAGCATTGTAGAAATCGTCGTTGGGGATTTTCCACGGTTCGGCAAGCGTGACATTGCTACTCAAGACAATTGTATGATCAGCAACCGTTGATGGGATCGGGGTCTGGAAGCCATTTTCATCGGGCGTCCACGCCGGCGCTCCAAAACCATCGGTGATGCTGCCGTTGATCTTGAGATCACCGGCCGCGCGGATAACGAGCTTACCGGGTTCGCCGCGACCGAAGGTAACGGAAGAAGGATCGCGATCGGCGTTCGGTCCATAACGGTATGCCGCAAAATCGAGATCGCCCGACGTCGACAACGTGCCAGACGGACTGCTGTCGATTTCTATGCCGGGGCGAACGTGGAACGCGTTGCCATAGCTGGTGAGTCCACCGATCTTATCGAGAAGACCGCTGCCCACAGCATTCATGAACAGCTGAGTATTGTTGTCGATCTGAGCGAGCCCGAGGACCCCGTCCGCATTGACAGTGGACATGACATCGCCCGTCAGGGCAGTGCCGTTATCCTGAGCGATCGTGCCAGCGTCGTCAGTTGGCTGGTAATGCCAAAAACCATTGAGCGCAATGGTTTGGGCACCAGCGATGGCGAGCGGACCAGCTGCGGACACCTTGATATCGCCCGACGTCTCATTGGTACGCGGCGCATTGAGTTCGAGATGACCGTAAACAGCAATCAGGCCACCTGCTGCGTCGACATTTTTAGGGTCGATCACACGCATATCGATCGTCGCCCCCGGCGACAAGATCAGTGAACCGTCGGTGGTCGTCAACTCGACATGCGCGGTATTGTCCGCATCGATCGAGGCTCCGTAGCTATCGGTCTTCAGCTTGGTGCTATGCGTGTCCAACACGGCGGACGATGCAAGCGTCAAATCATCCCGCGCTGCGAGCCGAATGGTTCCCGGCCTATCACCACTCGCGTCGATCGTACCGTTCACGGTCAGGCTACCGCCATCAACAGAGACCGATATCGAGCTCGCTTTCACCTCGTTGCCTATAACGAGGTCTCCCCGCTTGATGTCAAACGCGCGCGAACCAAAGAAACCGGCATCATTCAATTTGAGATTGAGAGCAGAAAAATTCCCCAGGTCCTGCGCCTGTATTGTGAGCTGCCCGCCTAGGTAGCCGCCGCTCGACGCGCCATTCAATGCACCGTCGAGCAGAACGCTACCATGCGCCGCGTCCGAAGCCGATGCCAGGATTGTGCCCGCGACATTGTTTTGCGCCGACACGTCGATGAGAGAACCCGCGGCCTGTACGATATCGCCATGCGCACTTTGCAAGACGAGATCACCGCCCCAGCTATACGCAGACTTGTCGAAGAATGTAAGGAGACGACCTGACAGATCGATTACGGCGTGCTCGCCTATGACGACATCATTTACGGCTTGTAGCGTCAACTTCCCACTTGGCAGCGCCGCTGCGGTATCGAACGTCACGCTCTCGCCACTGAAGGAAACAGTGCCGCCAAGGCTGTTCACGGCGGCGGTGTCGGCTGACGCGTTCCCGGCAGGCGCGACAAGCGAAATTGCGCCGCCAGCGTTAAACGCCATCACGGCCCCCTGCTGCGCGGTCAGCAACGGGGTTGTGATGTTCAGATTACCGCCCTGAATGATTCCCGAGCTATCGCGACTCAGGCCAACGAAGAGCGCACCATCACTATTTGTCGTTACTTGTTCGCTGGCGTTCACATTGACCGACGAGAAGCCGATTGCATAGCGGTTCAGTGACGTGCCGTCGGTGACGCGCGTATGGTCGCCATATCCAAACAATACGCTCTGCGCGGAAATATCGAGAGTTCCCGAACCCGTTCCCGGGCCGTTTGCAATGATCGGCGCAGGATCCTGGCTTCCGTAAGGCACGCCATTGGGATTAGTCGCCGGATCGACGCCGTTTCCAGTGCGGATGCCATTCCACACGAAGGAATCCGCCGTGATGTGCGCGCCTTCACCAGCGCTACCAAGTCCATACAGCGCCGGCGTATTCATCACGAGCTGAACGTCGTGAGCAGAGTCCCCACGTGCGTCTAACGTAACGTCACCAAAGAAGTTGATCGATCCCCCAGCAACGATCGTCAGCTGCTCGAGCGCCGGCCCGCCGGCGGCTGAGGGACGAAGGAGGCGATCGAGAACGCTCTGCGTCAGGTTCCAGCCACCCGGGAGCTGACCGGCACTCTCGGCGGCGGCCAGCGACGACTCCGTGCCGACGTTCACTGTCATCTGCGTCACGGAAAGATAACGAGCGCCGAGGTTCACATCGCCCATGGTGAGCGAGCCGGGCGCGCCAAGCACGATGCTACCTTCGGTCAGCAGTGATGCGCCGTCGCCGATATCGATGCTACCGGTTCCAACGAACGGCAGAAAATTAAACCACCCATTCGCGACGGCGAGTACGGCGGGCCCCGACTGGGTGATCACTTCCGAGTCAGTATTCGCATACAAGTACCCGAGCGTGGAATCGACGCTACGGTTGCTGAGACCACGGGTATCGAGTATCGCACCGCCAGAAACGTTGACGGCCGAACCAATCAAAAAGATCTGACCAGCGCGCAATACTGCGCCGTCCGAAACATTAACAACACTGTTGCCACTAAAGAAGATTCGCCCGCCTGCAAAATCGGAGGTGTCGTTGTTGTAAGCCGCGACTCCGCCGATCATTAAGGACGGAGCTTTGAATGCATTGATAACGTCGGCCATTACGGTTGTATGGCCGGGAGTTGTGGTTTCCGCAGACCCTACGATATCGATGACACCGCCCGGCGCCTGCGGCCCGATTACAAGCGTTCCGTCGACCCCCCCATCCAGGCCGTCGAACCGCGCCGCCCCTGCGAACGACAACGCTTGACCGCTGGCTGGCGTGCCAAGGCTGAACTGAACAATGCCGCCGTCTATCGGTAGCCTTGGCCGGATTCCTTCAAAACGGGATGCCTGAGCGCGCAGAAAGTCGGCGTAACCCATCTCGTTATATTGCGAGTATGTTCGAACCGTCCGGCCGGCAGTCAGGATCACTTGGGTCGGCAAATTGTCTCGAATACCGGTTTGGGCAAACCCCAGATAGCCGCTGATCACGACCGATCCGTTTGCCAAGGGGGTCGGGTTTACGAATGTCGATGACTTGCTTCCAAGCTCAACACGATACGCGCCTGGTAGAAGCGCGTAGCTCGACGGTAGAAGCGTATAGGTTCCCGCTGGGAGGCCAGGAATGCCGGCTGGGATCGTGATTTGTTGACCAATTTTTGGATCACCGGCTCCCTTTGTTGCAATTAGTGGAGCGTAAGACGCCGCAACGCCAGGAGCAATCGCATAAACCTTGTCGTTGCCCGAGCTGAATATGTTATTTGCTGGATTCACATTCGCGAGCGCTGTGGTCAACACATTGAGCGAACCGCCACGCCCCGAAATGAATCCCGCGCCCAGGAGATTACCTCCGCCCGAGACGTCCAGTAGCGCTCCCGCTTCGCCGGTCACCTGCTGTCCAGAGATCATGAGACCGGTTTCAACACGGCTTGCACCGTTGACATTAGTGCTGGTCGCACCGAGATCCTTGATCGTCCCATCGATCCCTTGATAGGTCACGCCGTCGCTTGTGCCGCCGAATGGAATCGTGAGCCCGAGCGCGCTCGTCGAGGTGATGCTACCGTCGCGGAAGATAATATTTGTGCTTGAAAGTCCTGGAACAGGACCGCCAAAGCGGCTGTTGAACGCGACAATGCCGAGCGGCGCACGCACAACACCCCCTGGTCTATGTTCGGCGCGATTAATGCAAGATTTCCGAACACCGACGCCGGTGTATCGCCTGCGGGTTCTCCATTAGATCTGATGCTGAGCACGGCATCGGGATCAAAGACGGTATTTGCCACTCCGCCTGCCCCATTGAGTGGTAGCACCTGCCCGACAACAATGGTCGCGGTGGCACCGCTCAACGGGTAGATCTGATCAGCCTGTATTGTAAGGCTCTTTCCCGCCACGACGCTGCCAGTACCAAACCGGACGTCCCCCGAACTGTGCAAAACGACCGTGCCGAATCCTGGCGCATCGACGATGTGCGGGCCGGACGTCTGCGCGCTATCGTCATCAGCTCCCGGCGTTTGTGCGGGCTTGGTGCCGGGAACGCCAACGCCGGCAAAGAATATCGAGCCGCTTCCTTGATGGCCATGGACGCCAAACTGCAGATTTGACGATACGTCGATTAAATCCGCATCGACCGAAAACCTACTATCAGACGCTGTGCCAAGGCTGGGCCCTGAAGGCGAGTTGAGACCGGTGTAATACTTGGCAGGGTCTACAATTGCGGTCGATGGATTTGTAAACCAGCCATCGAGCTTTACGTACGGTGCCAGAAGGTGAACGTTGATATGCGGATCGTTGGCGCTTGCCGCGATCATTCCACCGGAAAACACGATGCTGCGATTCATCGCAAGATCGACGTCTCCACTAAACACGAACAAGTCATGCGTCGAAAGCGCGAGCTGATCGAATCCACCATTGTGGATCCTGTCGACACTAATCGTCGCTTCACCAAACTTTAGAGCAATATCTCGCTCACCAGGCCGCAGATTAGAGGACAAACCCAGCGGCTGGTCGTGCTGCACGATGGTGATGTTCCGGAGCTTCTGCATCTCCTCGGGAACCTCGCCGACAGCAAACGGCAACTGCTGAGTTGGCAGCGTCGCATCGTAAGCATGACTCAGCATGTTGAGGCTCAGCAGGCCGCCAGAGGCCCCGCCGCCGCCGGAAGCGGCGCGCAGATCTCCATCGAGATACAGGCCGCTCGCGGAATAAAGTGCGATGGTGCCGCCATCGCTTGCAACTGGCGTAGGCTGCCATCCGGCCGGCAACGAGACGTCGATCATTGCAGACGTGCCTGAAGCGTCGAGGACGGCGCCAGGCCGCACTATAATAAACGCGTCGCTGGCAACACTTGTGCCATCAGCCTCGGTCGCGCCGCCGAGCGTGATCGAACCTCCATCGGACACGATGCCGTAGCTATGGCCGCGCGCGTCGGTGCGAGTTACAGCCTGCCCGGAAACGTCTAACTTGCTGTCTTCACCAATCCAAATCGACCGCGTCGCCGTAAGAATGCCAAATCCATCGCCATACGATCGGGTCGTCGGCGCATTCGGCACGCTCGCGACCGTGATATTTCCACCGTGCGCGGTAATGGAACCTTCGATGGTCATTTGCCGGTTGGCATATATCGTAACATTCCGGCCGGGATCGACTGTTAGCGAGCTTCCCGGCCTCATATTGAAGTCATAAAGGCTGCTGAACGTCAGGTTTGCCCCTGCCCTTTGCGTCAAGCGACCGGACAGAGGATCGTCAAGATAGGTCGGAGAGAGCCAAAGATCGGCCGCATCGGACATGGCGCCGCCGGTCGGCGTGGAGAAGCTCGCAGAGTTAACGCGATAAACCGGAACCTCCGCCACGACAGCTGACGCGATCTCGATCCCTGTGTTGCTACTGACGGAATAGCTAGTGAACCCGGACCGGAAGATGCTTTCACCGAGGGCGAGCACAGGCTGAATGGCGATCGATTGCTCGAATTTTGTGTCGATCGGTATCACGGTTCCCGCCGACAATATGACAGCTGTGGTGACCACTTCGCCGGCTTGGTACGAGCCAAGCACTACAGGCTTAGTCGGAATGCCGTGTGGGAATACAGAAGATGGGATTACGGAACCGGCCGGAATTGGATTGATACTTGTAACCGTCGACCCCGACGGCACAGTGCCTCCCCCGGGGACAAACGTTCCAGTACCGTTGCTATTCAGAATGTTCGCGCCCGAGCCGGCTGGCACCACCCAATCGGCCGCTGTCACAAGGGGAGACTGCGGGCTAACGGTCGGCGAGAGTGTGAGCGCGAGCTGTGTGTCAACCGGCGTCGACGACAGAATGTTAATGTAGTCAAACGGCATCTTGCTTCCAGCAGGGATCACAACATCCTCTGCGAGGCGCACTGAGGTCGCAGTCGCCGTCCCTGCCGCGATTTGTCCACCTGTCAGGGTCGCATCGTCCCCGATCACAACAGTCTGACCGGCCTTTAATGTCAGCGTCCCACCACCATTGAAACCATAAGCAACGATCTTCCCATCAACAATGAGCGCCGCCGATGGATCGATAGGTGCTGTCAAATCGAAAATGCGACTATCATCGTTGGCGATGAGGCTGACATTCCCGCCGTTGCCACCTTGGGTCTTGCCATTGGCCCGGATTGCTGCACCCGAGGAAACGTCGATGACGCTTCCTGCAGCGAAGGTCACGCCGCCAGTGGTCGCAACATTCAATGTTCCCCCGTTGAGGAATGCCAAGCTGGAAGTATCAATGCTGGCTCCGTCGAGCTGGTTCAGCCACAGTCCGCTGAGGTCGACCTTGGCATTGTTATCAATAGTGACTTGCGACTTGCCCTGCGCATCCAGCAAAGCCTGCCAAAACGGCGTTTGGTTCTTCGCAACGTCCGCTTTAAATTCGTTTCCGAGATTGACAGTTCCGCTGTGAGCGGTGATGTCGGCGCCTATCGTGACGTTCGGAGCGGTGAGCGTGATCCGTGCGCCTGGCGCGAATGTCACGGGCGCATCAACAGAGATCTGGTCGGCGCTCGTGAGAAGAAGCCCACCGAGACTTTGCTTCGTCAGAGCGGCCGCGTCGAGGTAAATGGTGTTGGCGCGATCGCTCGGCAGCGCGCTGTCCGCGCTCATACCGGCGGTGATGGAAGCGACATCGCCGATCTTGATGTCCGTCTGGTAGCCGCCCGCATAGCCAAGATTGGTGTACTTCCCGACAAAGAGTTGGCCGCCCAGCGCCACAACGTTCTGACTGCTCTTGTAGCCGTCGGTGATGCCGGTCGGCCGTGCATTGGTCTGCCGTGCGCCGGTCACCACATCGGCCAGGATGTCGCCTTCGAAAACGCTCGTCGGCGCGGAGATGATCAGCTGGCCGGCGTCACGGCCCACCGTGTAGCCGTCTTCCCAGCGCGTGCTGACCGCGCCTTTGTTGAAGAAGCTGGTCCAGGTCTCGCTGACGTTCCACCGGGCGCTGCCGCGCGTCCAGCCGCCGGCGATGCCGGTGAACAGCATGTTCGCCGAGGCCACGTTGACGTTGTAGACGCGCCCGTCGGCGCCGCGGAAGTTCGTGGTGCGGATGTAGCCGCCCTCATAGCTGACCGAGCCGCCGGAGATATCGAACACCGATCCCTGCTGCGCGATCACCTCCGGGGCCGCCAACGTGATGCTGCCGCCGACCGCACTCCACTCCCCGATCGTATGGCTGGTGTTGGCGAGATAGCCGCCCACTTCGAGCAACCCGCCGGGCGTGTAGTAACGGTCGCTGGCGTAGCCGCCGGTGCCGGCCGGCACGAAGATCAGGTCGCGCAGGTCGATCCAGACATCCGCACTGGCAAGGGCTCCGCTGTCCCGGTTCAGCGGAGAATCCCGCAACTCGTTGCCCTGGACATTGACCAGGATGTTATTGGCCGACATCGGCACCAGCACGTCGCGCACGCCGGAAACGTCGATGGTGGCGCCATTCTCGGCGAACACGCGTTTGCCGGCGTTGACCGCGACATCCCCGCCCTGCGCAAGCGTGAGCGAATTGGCTTGGAAGTTCACCGTCCCGCCCGAGACGATCTCGATGCGGGAGTGGTCCTTGCGGTCCGTCAAGCTCGAGAGGTTGTCGAACTGGCCGGTCGCGAGCGGGTTGCCGCCGGACGCGGCAATCAAGGCATCGCGCTGGGCGTTGAGCGCGGTGTCGTCCGACCCCAACTCCGGCATGACCTCGGTGACGCTGTTGCCCGTCAGCGTGACGCCGCCGGCGGCATCGCTCACCGAATTGAGGAGATGGATGGTGCCGCGCCGGCCGACCGAGGTGGTCGACAGCAGGATGCCGTCCTGCACCACGGTGCGACCGGCCATGGTGATATCGCCTTGTTGGGCGAAGACGATGCCGTCATTGGCGACGACGCCATCGCCATTGCTCCAATGGCTGCCGTCCCAGGCGCCGGGCGATATTTCGATGCCGCGCGTGGTGGAGTTCTGATTGGCGTCGGTGCCGTAGCCCTTGCGCAGCACGAAGTCGTGTCCGGCGGCGAGAACGGTCTGTCCGGCCGGCGTCGAAATCGAACCGGAGTTTGTCACGTCGGAGCCCATCAGCAGCACAAAGCCGCCGCCCGACGTCACTGCAGCCGGCGGGCGGGTCGCGATCTGGGCCCCTGCTTCGACTGTGATCGCCCCAGTGGCGCCGGTGAAGCTCGGCACATAGACGCCACCAGTCTGCGCGGAATAGATGCCGCGTTCGAGAAACTCCTTCGCATCGATCTTCGCCGTCGAGGCGAGCAGCGTGCCGACGTTCACCTGGCTGGCGCCGCCGAAGATGATGCCGTTCGGGTTGATCACATAGACCGAACCATCGGCCGTGATGTTGCCGAGAATTCGGCTCGGCGCCATGCCCGGGTCGACAACGCGGTTCAGCGCCACCCAATCGCGATTGCCATGCTGGTTGAAGTTCAGGTCGGTTTTAGCGCCGACATTGAACGTATCCCAGGTCAGGACAGCCTTCTGCTGAGTCTGGTTGACATCGACCTTCACCCGGTCGCCGTCATTGTACTGGGTCGGCAGGTTCGCCCCCTGCCAGAGATTGGTATCCACCGTGCCGCCCGCGCCGATCACGCTAGCGCCGATCTGCAGGCCGCCAGCACCGAGACCATCCCGCACCGGTGACATCGCGTTCAACGCGGCTCTCGCCGCAGCCCGCGCCGCCGCTTGTGTCGCCTGCATCGCCTGGATCGCTTGCGTGGCCCGCTTCAGTGCATTCGTCGCCTGCCGTGCCGCTTGCGCAGCGCCTTGCGACGAGGACTGCGCCGCCGCAAGCGCCGCCGCGGAAGGAGCAGCCGTGAAGCCGCCGAGCGGCCGCGCATGGGCCGCCGGCAATCCCGCGAGCAATGCGACAGCGCTCACCGTTGCTAGCAACGCGCCGCGATGGAGAAGCCGGCGGGCCTTAGAGAAGCCGGAGGCAGCGGAAGCAACAGACATGGGGCGCATCTCGCAAAACGAACTGAACCGAACGCGAGAGCGGTGCCCTGCGACACGCCCCCGACCGTCCATAGACGTTTCGCGATCATCAAGTGCGCAACGAAGTCGAAAGTATTTTTACGGCCTTCCGGTGGGCTCGCGTCTGCGGTTCAGCAGAGATTCGCAAAAGCCGCCGTCTTCGGGTTGCTTCAACTGATGACGACAATCCCGCCGGGCAACGATGTCACGCGCGCGCCGAACGTCGCCTGCAATTGCGCCACGGCCACGTCGAGACGATCAAGCTTGAAGCGGGCTGTGAAGCGGCGCTGACCGAGATCGTTGTTCAAAAGAATGATCCGGCCGACGCGATAACGATTAATCTCATCGATCACCAGAGCCAAAGGCTCGTCGCGAAAAAAGAGGTCGCCCCGACGCCAGCCGGTGACGGCGGCGGCATCGACTGTCAGCAACGGCTCGAATCCGCCGGACGAATAGCTGGCCTGCTGGTTCGCGCGCACTGTGATTGACCGCCGTTGCCGACTCACCTCGACAAGTCCGTCGAGGCACGTCACGCGGACTACTGGCCCATCGCAGCGAATATTGAAGCGGCCCGTGCTCGCCGAGGCCTGGCCGTCGCCGGCCATCACCTCGATCGCCTTGGACCGTGTCGTTACCGATGCTTCGCCGGCGATCAATTCGATCCTGTCGCCTTCGTTCGCCACGGGCCGCACGTTGAGGCTCGTCCGCGTATTCATCTCGACCGAAACATCATCGGCGAGCGCGAGCCGCCGTTGCTGTCCCGGCGCGGTTCGGTAGTCGGCGGCTAACTCGGTGAGAGACGGCCACAGCCCCAATGGCGGATGATTGACGACGAACGCGGCCGATGCAGCCGCCGACGCCGCGAGCACACCACCAAGAACAGCGCGCCGCCCAATCGGCGGGCTTCTATGACGGATCGCAGCATTCGCGGCTCCCCGCATGGCGTTGTCGATCGCCGGGCCGAGCAAGCGCCAGCGGCCGCTGGCCTGAGCGTAAGCCTCCGCGTGGCGCGGGCTTTGTGCGCACCAGCGCTCCAGCGCCGCGATGTCCGCCTTCGTGGCATCGCCGGACGTGATGCGCAGCACCCACTGCCAAGCATCCTGTCTCAGCATATCGATCTCGCCTTGCACGTCATTGGCGTCGGTCATCGCTCAATCGGATCCAATGGCATCGCGCCGCCAGCGGCTCGTACAGGAGCGGGCCGACGCACGTTCTCGTTCTTAAGACGATTCCCGAGGCCCGAAAGCGCAATCGGAAGACCTTTCCGCCTCGAAATGCTCAAGACGCGCATCGAGATGGGCGACAGCGCGCTTGAGTTCGTAAAGAACCGTACGCCTGGAAATGCCCAGTCGGTCCGCAATCGCCTGATGCGAAACCCCCTCGAGCCGGGACGCGATCAGAATTGCTTGAGTGCGCTTGGGCAGTTCGGCAACCGCCTGTTTCACGACGCCGAGGTCGAGGCGCGCCTGCGCCGCCTGCTCCGGCCCGGGCTGGGAATCGGCGATTTCGAGGGCCGCATCGATTTCGGAACGGCGCGCGCGCCGACGTTCCGTTCGCAGGCGATCACGGGCAATATTTTCGGCAACCGTCACGAGGAAGGCCAGCGGGCTGCGCACGGACAGAGCCTCACTGCGACCGTGCAAGTGCAGCCAAGTCTCGTGCAAGGTTTCGTTTGCAAGGTCTTCGGAGCCGAACTGCCGGATCAACCGGGCCCGGACGTCGCCATACCGGTCAACCAATAGGTTGCGCAGCAACGCCCATGTCGTTCCGGTCATAGGCCGATTGCCCTTCCCATCAAATCGGTCCGGAACATGCATTGGATCCGATCACATCGAGGCGAGCCAACGGACCGGCCGCCAGCGCCTGGAGCCCGCGAGCCACAGCCTGCCCGGCGAACCAGCGGAGGCGGTATCACCCTTGTGTGACAGACTTGCTACGCGAGCGCGCCACCAAATTCTGCGAGCGCCACCATTACCCGGGGCAGTCGCCGGTCTCCTGAGGTGAGCGCCGGTCAATTGCGAGCAGGAAAGGTTGGGGAAAACCAGCCGGTGGCGCCATGCGAATCGACGCTGAGTGCAACGCGGCTCGCAGCAGATGGTCCCGCTCGGCGTCGCTGCTCGAGCCGACAAGTGCGACGTGTTGAACGGCGCCGTTCGGCGCGATCCAGAGTTCAACCGCAACCTTGTAGCCACCCGGCCGTGTCTGTGGCGACCGGCAGAGTGCCTCGAGCACGCCGGCCTGGAGCGCAGCCAGGAACCGGGCGTCCGGCCGGGCGGTCATGGCCCCGGGCTCGACCTTTCGCTGTGGCGCCTGAGTGATGACGAAAGCCTCGAGATCAATACGCCGGGCAACGAGGCCCGTACCGGCGAGCAACATGTCCAGGGCGACATCCGACGCGAAACGGCCGTCGAGCGCGGACGATCGTCGGGCCTTGGTGAGCGCGGTTTCGTAAAGCACCTGCACCCCACTTGCTTGGATATAGGCGTTGAGCGCCGAATCGAGGGCTTGTGCTGGAATTCCATACACACGTAGCGTTGCAGCGGGCGCTGAATTTTCCTGTGCAGCCGCACAACCAACCACCAACCTAGCGGCTACGACCAACACCGCGAGAGCTAGAGCCGTGTGACGCCGTAAAGGCTCCTTGCCGTCGAACCGTTGACGGGGAGCGTTATTGGGCAGGAGCATTGCCTTAGACCCGGGAGATCGTTATCCGGCAATCGCCGTCTTCCTGACAAAACACTACGCAACTTCATGCGGAGTTGGTCGTCCCGGCGGTCGCGCTCTTTGCTAGCGCATATTCGCCGAGGTCGCGGTTTCCCCCGCAGCATCATGTCCCCGAAAACGACTATTTCAATCATCCCATTACCAAGCCGCGGCACTATAAGGACCATGACGAGCAATCTGTAGATTCGGAAATGCGCGCGGTAGCCTAGCCAGTGGCAGCTACAAAAACTTACCCACAATTTAGCCACAAATGGACAGATGAACCTCCATCTATCCATTTGAAAATACACAATAAAACAGATTGGTGCGGTCGAGAGGACTCGAACCTCCACGGTTTTACCCGCTGCCACCTCAAGGCAGTGCGTCTACCAATTCCGCCACGACCGCATGGAAGATTGGACACAAAGGCCCGCGAGGGCTTTGCGTCCTGAAGACGGCGGACCATCTAGCAAATAGGGTCCGGGGGGACAAGAGCGCCGAAGCGTCCAATGCGAATTATCCGCCCGCTATTTCCGACAGCCGATCAAGCCGTTAGGGTGCCGGCCGGCGGGCGGCCAGAGTCCTCACCGCATGTCCTGTGGGCGCGGCAGAAGTTCGTTGACCTCGACGGCGATCTTGTTGCCGTTGACGACGACGGTGCCTTTGGCGACGCCGAGGTTGTTGGCGAGGATCTTGACGGCGTCGTCTTCCGAGGCATCCAGTTCGATGATGGCGCCGCGGCCGAGCCGCAGCACCTGGTGGATCGGCATGGTGGTGGTGCCCAGC
>Ga0164243_10007895_pt1 | contig 15811 bp, 11 predicted proteins | sample OricompcompostOP_FD_108781 | JGI IMG/M metagenome (GOLD analysis project Ga0164243, IMG submission 108781) | Organic Plus compost microbial communities from Emeryville, California, USA - Original compost - Organic plus compost (OP) | ecosystem: Engineered > Solid waste > Mixed feedstock >...
GCGCTCGCCGCTCTGCGCGAGAAGCTGTCGGGTCGCTGATCGATCCCACGCAAAGGGCCGGAACCTTCGGGTTCCGGCCCTTTCGCTTTCCCTGAGACGGATGCCGCGGCATCCGTCTCACCGAATGCGCGGCCGTACCGCGCATGTGCCCGGTTTCCGTTACCGTCACGGTATGGCTGTGGCAGACGACGACGTCGCGCCGCCGGTCGACCTGGTCGATTCGGGCGTGCGACCGTTCAGCGATCGCGGCGCCGACCGCACGCGTGAACGAGCAGCCGTGTTGAACCAGCTGCTGCTTGCGACCGTCGTGTTCATCCTCGCCGTGATCGTCGCCCTCGGACCGTTCGGCGGCGAGATCGCGCTCTTCTTCTTCGGGGTCGTGCTCGTGCTCGTGCTCACGGGTGCGACCTTCCTCATACCGTGGAACCGCCTCGCACCCGGCTGGGTCGCGATGATCCCGGCGCTCGACATGGTCGCGATCATCCTCATCCAGCTGTCGTCGCCGCGGTCGCCGCTCGGACTGCTGTGGATCTTCCCCGTGATGTGGCTCTCGGCGGGGTTCGGCGCACTCGGCCTGTACGGCGCGGTCGCCGGCATCGCCGCGATGCTCGCGATCCTGTTGCCGGTCGGCGGGCAGGAGCTGAGCTACGCGACGCTCCTGCTGCCGCTCGTGCTGCTGGCGGTCGCCGCGACGAACTTCCTCACCGCGCGGCGCGCCGACGCGCAGCGGACGCTGCTCGCGAAGCAGGCGCAGCTTCTGCGCCGAGTGCTCGAGCGCACCCGGCGGCAGGAGCAGGAGCTCACCGAAGTGCTCGACGCGGTCGATTTCGGCGTCATCCGCATCGGACCCAAGGGCGAAGTCGCCGTGACGAACGAGGCCCACGGCCGGCTGCAGCTCGCACTCGGCGCGGCCGATCGCACCGAACCGCCGGACCCCGACGACCCCGACGGACACGAGGTGCCCGCGTACCTCGACGACGGCGAGACGCTGCTGCCGCCCGGCGAGCTCCCGCTCGAGCGCGCCCTGCGGGGCGAGGCGTTCGACGGCCAGGTGGTGTGGTTCGGCGATCCCTCGGGGCCGCGGCGCGCGCTGAACATCACCGCGCGCCGGCTCACCGACACCTCGGGGGCGGATGCCGGAGCCGTCGTCATCTCGCGCGACGTCACCGCCGAGCTCACCGCGCTGCGCGCGCGCGACGACCTCGTGGCATCCGTGTCGCATGAGCTGCGGACCCCGCTGACCTCGATCCTCGGCTATCTCGACCTCGCGCTCGACGACGAGGAGCTGCCCGAGCGCGTGCGCGGCGGGCTGGAGATCGCGGAGCGCAACGCGGAGCGGCTGCTCGGCATCGTCGGCGACATCCTCGCCGCATCGAGCTCGTCGCCGTCGTCGGCCGAGCTCACCGTGTCGCCGCGTGAGGTGAGCGCCGACGAGATCGCGCGGGCCGCGGCCGAGGCGATGCTGCCGCGCGCCCAGTCGCGTGCCATCACGATCGACATCAGTGGGCTCGAGCCCGCGACGGTGTGGGCCGACCCGATGCGTCTGCGCCAGGTGATCGACAACCTCCTCGCGAACGCCATCACGTACAACCGCGACGGCGGCTCGGTCTTCCTCGGAACCACGACCGACGGGACCTCGACATGGGTGCTCGTGCGCGACACGGGCGTCGGGATCAGCGAGGCGGATCGCGCGCGGCTGTTCCACCGCTACTATCGAGCGTCGGCGCCGCGGGGGACGGGCACCGGCCTCGGGCTCGCGATCTGCCGTGACATCGTGCGTGCGCACGGCGGTGACATCGGCTTGCACAGCTCGCCCGGCGTCGGCTCGACCTTCGTGGTCAAACTGCCGGCGACCCAGGAGGCGTCCGCGTCCGGGGCGGCATCGAGCGGGAGCGGGAGCACGGAATGAACCTGGACCTGTTCAGTGTGATGGTCATGACGGCCCTCGTGGTCAACACGAGCGGCGTGCTGTTCATCGTCGAGACCATCATCCGCCGCGACGAGGGCGCCGGGCGTGTCTGGTCGATCGGCTTCCTCGCGGCGATGCTCACGACGATCGCCTATGTCCTGTGGACCGAGATGCCGGGCGTCTCGTGGCCGGTCGCCGTCGGCAACGCCGCGTTCGTCGCGGGCACCGGATGCATGTGGCTGGGCGCGCGGGCGTTCAACGGACGACGGATGGTCGCCGCATCCGCGATCGTCGTGCTCGCGGTCGCGGGCGCCGCCCTCTCCACGTTCCTCGACCCCGTCGGAGGCGACTGGGCGGGCGCCACGTGGATGTTCCTCGCGCTTGTGGTCTTCGCAGGGCTGGGCTCGGCGGAGTGCCTGCGCGGAGCGCTGCTCGAGAGCAGGACGGCGTGGGTGCTGGCGACCGTGCTGGCCTTCCAGGCGATCTACTTCATCGCGCGGACGAGCGCCTTCCTCATCGCGGGTCCCGAGAGCGCGCTGTTCCAGGGCGTGTTCGGCACCGCCAACACCGCGATGCTCACCGTCGTCCTGACGATCGTGGCCGTGGTCGTCACCTCGGTGCTGCGCGCCTCGCGTGCGCCCGTCCGCGGGTACGGGCCGGTCGCGCACGGCGAGCGCAAGGACGGGATCGTGCCGCTCCCGGTGTTCGAGCGCGACCTGACGGACGTGTGCCGACGGGCGGCCTGGCGGAACGATCTCGTGGGCGTCATCGCGATCCGCGTGGAGGACCTCGACCAGATCTCGACGGCGTTCGGCAGCGAGGTCGCACGAGCGGTGACCGATGCATGGCGTGCGGGTGTGCGGCGGCACGCGCCGTCCAACGCGATGGTCGGCGAGGACGGCCCCACGGGGCTGCTCGTCGCGGTGGTCACCGACTCGCCCGCGACGGCCCGGCGCAGCGCGGGGGTCATCTACCGCGGACTGTTCGACGATCTCGGAAAGGTCGGCGGGGGAGTGCTGCCGGTCGTCGGCGTGGGCGTGAGCCTGAGCGACACGTCCGGGTACGACACCGAGGCGCTCGTGCGCGTCGCCCGGGAGGCTGCGCGGCGGGCGGCGGCGAGCGTGGAGACATCCGTCCTCGTCGGCGACGAGCGCTGACGTCGTCGCGCCGGGGGCCCGAGCGCGGGCGAGAGGCGTCAGGCGGTCAGGCGGTAGCCCACGCCGCGGACCGTCTCGATCCACTGCGGGTTGGCGGGCGACTCGCCGAGCTTGCGCCTGAGGTTTGCGACGTGCACCTCGATCGCGCGCGCGTCGCTGTCGCTCACGTACTCGACGCCGGTGTACCGCTCACCGCGCAGCATGAGCGCGAGGTCGCTCTTGCCCCGCACGCGTCGCCCCGCGGCGAGCAGATCGGCGAGGATGTCGAACTCGCTGCGCGTGAGCTCGAGATCCTGGCCGTTGAGCGTCGCGATCCGCATGTCGCGATTGAGCCGGACGCCCTTGTGCTCGAGCCACGTCGAACCGGCGGGCGGGTCGGCGCTCGGCTCGGCTCCCGCGGTCGGAGCTGCGTCGACGCGGTGGCGAGGACGCCGCAGCATCGCATCGATACGCGCGCGCAGCTCGCGGGGGCGGAACGGCTTGGCGATGTAGTCGTCGGCGCCGGCCTCGAGACCCTGGAGCGCGTCGATCTCCTCGGTGCGTGCGCTGAGCATCACGATGTACGTCGAGCTGAACGTGCGGATCCGCTTCGCGGTCTCGAATCCGTCCATACCGGGCATGTTGATGTCGAGCGTCGTCACGAGCGGCTCGTGGTCGCGGACGAGGCGAAGGCCCTCCGCTCCCGTCGCCGCGCCGTGCACGGTGAAGCCCGCGTTGGCGAGCACGGTGCTCAGGAGAGAGCGGATGTCTTCCTCGTCTTCGATCACCACCGCGACGCGCTGCTGATCCATCGAAGCACCCCCGGGCGCGGCCTCTTCCGCCGTCGGATCGTTGACGTCGGTCATGATATCCCAGAACGCCGCCTCGAATCGGCGGTCGCCGGGCATCTCAATCACCGCATGGGGAGGGGCCGTGTGCGTCGACCCGCGAGCGATCGCGTCGACGCTCTGGCAAGACGGGAGGACGGCGAGGGGGAGTCCCCAGTCGCTCCCCGTCGCTCGCCCTGCCGGTGCGAGTGGTGGGCGCCGCGCCCCCCGCGTGCGCCCTCACCACCCGCATCGCCCTTCGGCGCTGCGCATGAGCCCCCGCACCATCGCCGACGCCTTTCATGGGATCAGGACCGACACCGCGTCGCAACGCGGCGGCGGCGGTGCGGCACGAGCAGAGGGCCGCGTGAGTCGAGGGCGCTTGTGTCCGGCGCCGCTCGAGCATCTCACGACCTCCCCAGACTCCGCTCGTGCCGAAGTCCGTCTCTTTCGGGTACCCCAAAAGCTAGTCCGCCCTGCTCAAGCCCTCCTCAGGCGTTCCTCAGGAGCGTCCAAAGGTTCGGGGCGCGCCGGGCGCGTGCAGCCGTGGCATCCTCGTTGACATGCCGCTCATCGCGCTCACCGGTGGGATCGCCTCCGGCAAGTCCACCATCGCCGCCCGTCTCGCCGAGCACGGGGCGGTCGTCGTCGACGCCGACGCGATCGTCCGCGACGTGCAGCAGCCCGGATCGCCGGTGCTCGACGCGATCGCCCGAGAGTTCGGGGCCGACGTCATCCGCGACGACGGCTCGCTCGATCGCGCCGCCCTCGGCGCGCGCGTGTTCGGAGACGGCGAGCAGATCGCGAGGCTCAACCGCATCGTGCATCCGGCGGTCCGCGCGGAGTCCCAGCGGCGATTCGACGAGGCGTTCGCCGCCGCCCCCGACGCGGTGGTGGTCTACGACGTGCCCCTCCTCGTGGAGGCGCGCGTCGACGACCCGTGGGAGCTCATCGTCGTGGCGCACGCGCCGCCGGAGGTGCGGTTGCGCCGGCTCACGGACCTCCGCGGAATGAACGAGACGGATGCCGCGGCACGAGTCGCCTCGCAGGTCGGCGACGACGCGCGCCTCGCCGTCGCGGACATCGTGATCGACACGACGGGGACGATGGACGACACCCTGCGTCAGGTCGACGTGTTGTGGGAAGAGCTGCCGGATCTGGTCGCGCGAAAGGCGCGCGCCTCCGGGTAAACGCAGGAAAACAGCGGTTCAAGGCATAAAATCTCTGTTTGGCATGATTACTCCTCGCGGGTGAGCATGGCTGGGTCGCATCGCTTCCGGATGCCCCGACCAAGTCTCGAAGAGGAGGCGTCATGTCCGCCGTCGCCACAGCTCTGCACCCGCCCGTCCAGCTCGGGGAGGAGTACGAGGAGTTCGCCGCCTGGGTGCGCGAGTCCGCCGCCCCGCACGCCGACTCCTACCTGTCGGTCGCCCGCAGCGACCGCTTCCCGTGGGAGCTCGCCCGCGCACTCGGCGAGCAGGGGCTGCTCGGCCTCGGCACCTCGGAGGAGCACGGTGGAATGGGACCGCTCGGCGAGGAGCTGACCCGCGTGCACCTCGGCATCGTGCACGAGGAGCTCGCCTACGCGAACTTCTACCTCGCCCAGATCGCCTACACCTGCAACCTCACCGCGCCACTGCTCGAGCGCTTCCTCCCCGCGGACCTCGCGGCCGAGTGGGTTCCCGGCATCGTCCGCGGCGAGCACATCGTGGCACTCGGGCTCACGGAGCCCGGCAGCGGGTCGGATGCGGCGGCCATGCGCATGCGCGCCCGCCGCGTCGACGGCGGGTGGCAGCTGACCGGCGAGAAGACGTCGATCACGTTCGCGCCCCACGCGAAGGGCATGATCACGTTCGCCCGCGCCGACGACTACACCGACGCCGACGGGAATCCGCGCAAGGGCGGCATCACCTGCTTCCTCGTGCCGCTCGACTCGCCGGGCGTCGAGATCCAGACGTTCGACGACCCGGGATGGAAGCCGCTCGGCCGCTCCGCCGTGTTCCTCGACGACGTCTTCGTCCCGGACGCGCAGGTGATCGGCGCGGTCGGCGCGGCATTCCGGATGGTCATGAGCGAGTTCGACTACACGCGCTCCGTGATCGGATTCATGAGCACCGGGGTCGCTCGAAAGGCGCTCGACCTCACGATCCAGCACACGCGCGACCGCCACACCTTCGGCAAGCCGATCGCCGCGTACCAGGGGGTCAGCTTCCCGATCGCGGAGGCCGCCACGAAGCTCGAGGCCGCGCGGTGGCTCACATATCGCGCGCTGTCGCTCGCCGACGCGGGGGAGCCGTACACGAAGGAAGCCGCGATGGTGAAGTGGTGGACGCTGGACGTCTCGCTGCAGACGATCCACGACTGCATCATCGCGCACGGCCACACCGGCTACTCCGAGGAGATGCCGCTGCAGTCCATGCTGCGAGACGTCTCCGGCCTCGAGATCGGCGAGGGCACGCCGCAGATCCAGAAGCTCATCGTCGCCCGCGCCCTGATCGGACGGGAGTACACCGGATGAGCGGCGCACTCGCGGGCATCCGCGTCATCGACCTCACGCAGGCTCTCGCCGGCCCGTTCTGCACCTCGCTGCTGGCGGACTACGGCGCCGACGTCGTCAAGGTCGAACCGCCGCGCGGGGACATGCTGCGTCACACCGGCCCGTTCGCACCCGACGACGAGACGCACGACCACGGGAACGTCTTCCAGAACGCCAACCGGAACAAGCGCTCGATCGTGCTCGACCTGAAGTCCGACGAAGGCAGGCGGGTGCTGCTGACGCTGGTGCGCGAGGCTGACGCCCTGGTCGAGAACTTCAGCGCCGGCGTCATGGATCGACTCGGCCTCGGGTACGAGGTCCTCGCCGAGATCAACCCGCGTCTCGTGTACACGTCGATCCGCGGATTCGGGGACCGGCGCGGCGGGGAGAGCCCGTACGCGCACTGGCCGGCGTTCGACGTCGTCGCGCAGGCGATGGGCGGGATCATGAGCATCACCGGGCCCGACGGCGGGCCCCCCGTGCGCGTCGGCTCGGGCATTGGCGACAGCGTTCCCGCGCTGTTCGCAGCCCTCGGGACCGTCACCGCCCTGTTCGAGGCGCAGCGCTCCGGGCGCGGGCAGTACGTCGACACGGCGATGGTCGACAGCGTCCTCGCCGTCTCCGAGATCGCCGTCAACGTCTACGCGGCGACGGGGGAGTCGCCGCATCCGATGGGCAACCAGCTGCAGGGATTCGCCCCCTTCAACACCGTCCGCGCCAAGGACGGCGAGGTCGCGCTGGGCGCCCCGCACAACGCCCAGTGGGCGAAGCTGTGCGCCCTCATGGGACGCCCCGAGCTCATCGACGACGAACGGTTCGACTCCGACAACGCGCGCTGGATCCACCGCGACGAGGTGTACGAGATCGTCGGCGAATGGACCGGCCGGCACACGGTCGCCGAGCTCATCGAGGTCCTCGGCGGCAAGGTCCCGCTCGGTCCGGTGCTCGACGCCGAGGCGATCTTCGCCGATCCTCACTTCGAGGTCCGCGGGATGCTGCCGGAAGTGGAGAACCCGCGCACCGGGCGCCCCACGCGCATCACGGGGCCCGTGGCGAAGCTCAGCCGCACTCCTGCCACCATCCGGCACCGCGCTCCGCTCCTCGGGGAGCACACCGTCGAGGTGCTCCGCGAAGCCGGCGTCGGCGACGACGTCATCGACATCCTCGCCGCCACCGGCGTGATCGGCGACGTGCCCGCCGCGCTCGGCGCCTGACCCCAGACAGCTCATCGGCCGAAGGAGGCCCACCATGAAGATCACCGACGTCGAACTGATCCCCGTCTCGACTCCGCTCGTCAAGGCGTTCCACATGCCGGGGACCGAGATCACCCACATCCACAGCATCGTCCTGCGCATCACGACCGACACCGGCCACGTCGGCATCGGCGACAGCGGCGACACCTCGACGTGGTACCGCGGCGAGACGCCTGACTCCATCGCGGCCATGATCGAGCAGCACATCGCGCCGCGCTTCCTCATCGGGCAGGACCCGCTGGCGATCGAGAAGATCGTCGGGCAGATGGACACGTTCGTCCGCGACAACAACCAGGCCAAGTCGCTCGTCGACTTCGCTCTGCACGACCTCAAAGGCAAGGTCGCGGGGCTCCCCGTGTACGAGCTCCTCGGCGGCAAGACGACCGAGGGCTCGGAGCAGGGCTGGGTCGCCGGCGCCGGGTCCGCCGAGGACTTGGTCGCACAGGCCCAGGCGGCGATCGCGGCAGGCTTCTCGCTCATCAAGATCAAGAGCGGCGGAGACGTGGACGAGGACGTCCGCAACGTCGCCGCCGTGCGCGAGGCGATCGGCGACGACATGCGCCTCGTGATCGACATCAACGGCTTCTGGAACTATGACCAGGCGCTGCACACCATCCGCCGCCTGGACCGGTACAACCTGTACTGCGTCGAGCAGCCCCTCCCGCATTGGGACATCGAGGGGCTGGCGCGGCTGCGCGACCGCGTCGGCACGCCGATCTTCGCGGACGAGTCCGCGCAGGAGCTCCACCACCTCAAGGAGATCATCGACCGACGCGCCGCCGACGGGCTGTTCATCAAGCTCCAGAAGGCCGGCGGCCTCGTCAAAGCTCAGCGCTGGCTCACTCTCGCGCGCCTCGCCGATCTGCCGGTGATGAGCGGATGCATGATCGGCTCCGGGCTCGAGGCGAGCCCGTCGGCGCACCTCATGATGTCGAACCAGTGGGCCTCCCAGTTCACGCACGAGAACCTCGGGCCGCTCATCATCAACAACCAGTTCGAGAACGCGGAGCAGCGGATCACGCAGGACATCGCCCGCCAGGTGCCGGTGTTCCGCGACGGCGTCCTCTACCCGAACGAGGGACCGGGTTACGGCATCGACCTGAACGAGGAGTTCATCGCCGCCAACCGCACGCCCGGCCGCGAGATCCGCCACGTGCGCGACGAGTCCCGGCTGGTCCCCGTCTGATGTCCGCCCCTCACCGCGTCGGGCCCCTGAGGGGCCTGCGCGTCATCGAGTTGGGCGGGATCGGCCCCGTCCCGTTCGCGGGGATGTTCCTCGCCGACCAGGGTGCGAGCGTGCTGCGCATCGATCGCGCGCAGGGGGCCTTCGAGATGCCGATCGACCCGACGCTGGACACCCTGCATCGCGGCAAGGACCGGATCACCGTCGACCTCAAGTCGCCGGCGGGCGTCTCCGCGATCCTGCGGCTGGCCGAAGACGCGGATGTCCTGCTCGACTCCTACCGGCCCGGGGTCCTCGAGCGACTCGGGCTCGGTCCCGACGTGCTCCACGACCGCAACCCGCGCCTCGTCGTCGGCCGCATGACCGGGTGGGGCCAGACGGGACCGCTCGCGGAGCGCGCGGGGCACGATCCGACCTACATCGCCCGCACCGGCGCTCTCCACGCGATCGGCGAGCGCGACGGTCGTCCGCAGCTGCCGCTGAGCCTCGTGGGCGACTTCGGCGGGGGAGCGATGTACCTCATCGCCGGCGTCCTCGCTGCCCTCTGGGACGCGCAGCGCTCCGGCGAGGGGCAGGTCGTGGACGCCGCGATCGTCGACGGCGTCTCGCACCTCATGGCCTCGCCGTACTCGCTTCTCGCGGGCGGGGCGTGGCGCGACGAGCGCGGCAGCAACCTCATCGACGGCGGAGCGCCGTTCGTCGATGTGTACGAGACCGCCGACGGGCGCCACGTCGCCGTCGCCGCGCTCGAACCGCCGTTCTTCGCACAGCTCGTCGCGGGGCTCGGACTCGACGCCGAGTGGCGTGCTGCCCAGTGGAACCGCAACCGCTGGCCGGAGCTGCGCGAGGTGCTCGCGGAGCGCTTCCGCACGCGCACCCGCGACGAGTGGGCCGCGGTCTTCGACGACACCGACGCGTGCGTCGCGCCGGTGCTCGCGATGACGGAGGCGCCGGAGTCCGCACACCTGCGCGCGCGCGGCACGTTCGTCTCGCGCGACGGCGTCTGGGAGCCGGCTCCCGCGCCTCGCTTCAGCAAGGCCGCCGCGCCGCTTCCGCACCGTCCTCACGCTCCCGGCTCCCAGTCCGTCGCCTCGGCGCTGGAGAGCTGGGGGCTCACGGATGCGACCGAACTCGCCGCATCGCTGAGCACCGACCACGTCGACCCCGCCCCCCGTGAGGCCGACACCTATCCGTCCCGGACCGACCGGGCGATACTCATCTCGTAGGGAGAGGGTTATGTCCACCGTCACCAACGCTGCTGACGCGACGAAGGATCCGAGGGAGATCCGACGTGTCGTCACCTCGAGCTTCATCGGCTCGACCATCGAGTTCTACGACTTCATCCTGTACGCGACCGCTGCGGCGATCGTGTTCGGGCCGGTGTTCTTCTCGACGCTGGACCCCCTCCTGGCGACGATCGCGTCGTACCTGACGTTCGCCGCCGGGTATCTCGCGCGTCCGATCGGCGGGATCGTCTTCGGCCACTTCGGCGACCGGATCGGTCGCAAGCGGATGCTGATGGTCTCGCTCACCGTGATGGGGGTCGCGAGCATGCTCATCGGCCTCGTCCCGCCCGTCGAGGTGTGGGGGGCGTTCCTGCTCCTGCTGCTTCGCATGGTCCAGGGGATCGCGATCGGCGGAGAGTGGGGCGGCGCGACGCTGATGGCGCTCGAGCACTCGTCGACGTCGAAGCGCGGCTTCGCGGCGTCGTTCGCGAACGCGGGCGGCCCGGCCGGCGCCTTCCTCGGCACGGCGGCGCTCGCGCTGTTCGCGCTGCTGCCCCCGGATCAATTCCTCGCGTGGGGCTGGCGCATCCCGTTCCTGTTCTCCGGCGCACTCCTGGTGATCGGCCTGTACATCCGCTCGCGCGTCTCGGAGAGCCCGGTGTTCACCGCCGCCCTGGAGATCGCCGAGGCGACGAAGGCGCGGCGTCCGAAGGTTCCGATCGCGCAGGTGTTCCGTCGCCCGGGCGCCCTGCTCACGGTGGGACTCGTGGGGATGTCGTCGTTCGTGCTGCAGGCGATGTTCTCGACCTTCACCGTCGGGTTCGCGGTGGAGAGCGGGTTCGACCGCTCATCGGCTCTGTGGGCCTTCGCGGTGTCGCAGCTGATCGCCGCCTTCACGATTCCGGCGGCGGCGGCGCTGTCCGACCGGATCGGCCGCAAGCCCGTCATGCTCGGCGGGCTCGTTCTCACCGGAGTCCTCGCCTTCCCGCTGTTCGCCCTCGTCGCGACGGCCCAGGCCTGGGCGGTGTACCTCGCGTTCATCTTGGCGCTTCCGCTGTGCCAGAGCCTCATGTTCGGGCCCATGGCCGCGTTCCTCGCCGAGAACTTCGCGACCTCCTCGCGCTACACGGGCGCGTCGCTCGGCTACCAGCTCGCCGCGCTTCTCGGCGCGGGGTTCACTCCGGCGATCGCGTCGACGATCTTCGCCGCGGGCGGGGGCGACGTGACCGGAGTGGTCTGGTTCCTCATCGGCATGTGCGCCATCAGCCTCGTCGTCCTCGTCGTTTTCGGGCGTGAGAGCCGCCATGTCATCATCGACGAGTCCCGCTCCGAAGAGCCGGTCGTCGCCCCGCAGACAGTCGGCGCGTGAGCGCCGCCGAGAAAGGAATGAGCACACGATGAGCACAGCAGTTTGGGATGGCAAGGTCTTCGCGGGGGACTGGCGAGAGACCGAGGGCGGCGAGCTCGAGGTCACCGCCCCGGCGACGGGAGAGGTTCTCGCGACCGTGGGGCGCGCGACCGCCGCGGACGTCGACGGATCCGTGCGCATCGCCGCCGAGGCGCAGGCCGCCTGGGCCGCAGCGACCTACGACGTGCGGGCCGCGGTGCTGCGTCGCGCGGCGCAGATCCTCGAGGCGGATCCCGATCGCCTCGCACGGTGGATCGTGGAGGAGGCCGGCTCGGCACAGGGCAAGGCGGGCTTCGAGGTCTCCCTCGTCGTCTCCGAGCTCCAGGAGAGCGCGGCACTCGCGTCGGCGCCGTACGGCGAGCTGCTCCGGTCGTCGAAGCCGCGGCTGTCGATGGCTCGCCGCGTGCCGCTCGGCGTCGTCGGTGTCATCGCGCCGTTCAACTTCCCGGCGATCCTCGCGATGCGCTCGGTCGCCCCGGCCCTCGCGGTCGGCAACGCGGTCGTGCTCAAGCCGGATCCGCGCACGCCGATCGCCGGCGGTCTCGCGCTCGCCGAGCTGCTGCATGAGGCGGGGCTCCCCGAGGGCGTCCTCCACGTGCTGCCCGGCGACGCCGAGGTCGGCGCCGCCCTCGTCGAGCACCCGCAGGTGCCGTGCATCTCCTTCACGGGCTCCACCGCCGCGGGTCGTCGGATCGCCGCCGCGGCGGCGCCGCTCCTCAAGCGCGTCCATCTCGAGCTCGGCGGGAACAACGCCCTGCTCGTCCTTCCGGACGCGGATGTCGAGGCGGCCGCATCGGCCGCGGCGTGGGGCGCGTTCCTGCACCAGGGCCAGATCTGCATGACCGCCGGGCGACACCTCGTGCACGCGTCACTCGCGGAGGAGTACACGCGACTGCTCGCCGCGAAGGCGGAGCGGCTGACGGTGGGCGATCCCCGCGACCCGGGCAACGCCTTGGGGCCGCTCATCGACGAGGGTCAGCGCGCCCGCGTGCAGTCGCTCGTCGATGCGGCCGTCGCGTCGGGCGCCACTCTGCGTGCAGGCGGCACGTCTGAGGGGCTGTGCTTCCGCCCCACGGTCCTCGGAGACGTGACGACCGACATGGACGCGTGGAAGGAGGAGATCTTCGGCCCGGTCGCGCCCGTCCTGACGTACGAGTCGATCGATGAGGCGGTCGACATCATCAACGCCTCCGAGTACGGGCTGTCGGTGGGCATCCTCACCTCCGACGCGTACCGCGGCTTCGAGCTCGCCGACCGCATCGTGACGGGCATCGTCCACGTGAACGACCAGACGGTCGACGACGAAGCCGTCATTCCGTTCGGCGGCACGAAGGCCTCGGGCGTGGGCGGTCACTTCGGCGGCGCTGCGGCGAACCTGGAGACGTTCACGCAGCAGCAATGGGTCACCGTGCAGTCGTCGATCGCGCGTTACCCCTTCTGAGCCCGGGCGGATGCCGGAAGCGGCCGACTCCCCGCTTCCGGCATCCGCTCGCCTATCCTGGTTCGATCCGCCGGGGACCGGCGGGCGCGAGGAGGGAGTCGGTGGTGGCCGAAGTCGATCCGGCCGCGGGCGATGTGCCGTCGCCGCTCGCCGACCGCCACGACTTCACGCTGCGCCAGCTCGAGCATTTCGTCGCGGTCGCCGAGCACGGCTCGATCGCGACGGCGGCCGAGCGCCTCTTCATGTCGCCGACGGCCGTGTCGCTGTCGATCCGCCAACTCGAGCGCACCCTCGACACCGAGCTGCTGGTCCGCAAACGCGCGCAGGGCGCGCAGCTCACGCCGATGGGGCGCGCCCTGCTGCCGCACGCGAAGGACGTGCTGGCGTCGGCCACGCGCCTGACGCAGGAGATCGCGACCGACGACGTGCTCCGCGGCGCCGTCGACGTCGGGTGCTTCCCGAGCCTCGGCCCCTCGATGCTCCCCGGATTCGTGCGGGCATTCTCGTCGCGGCATCCGGCGGTGAAGGTCCGGTTCCGCGAGGATGCGCTCGTCCGGCTCGTGCCCGAGCTGCTCGCGGGCGCGCTCGACCTCATGCTCGCGTACGACATCGGCCTCGGCGACGAGGTCGACCGGATGGTCGTCGCATCCCGCCGACTCGGCGTGATGCTGCCGAAGGACCACTGGGCGGCGGACGAGTCGCAGTCGATCGACTTCGCGCGCCTGGTGCGTGAGCCCTTCATCGAGCTCGCGTCGCCCGCGGCGCACCGCGACGCCGAGCGCGTGTTCGCGATCGGCGGTGCGACGCCCGAGGAGCGGATCCCCTCGGAGAACTTCGAGACGGTGCGCTCGTTCGTCGGTCGCGGTCTCGGGTGGTCGATCACTCTGCAGCGGCCGCGGAACCTCACCCATGAGGGACTCGAAGTCGTGGTGCGAGACGTCCCCGGCGTCGATCCCGTCGACGTCGTGCTCGCGTGGCGTCGTGGCGCGGCCCTCAGTCGTCAGGCGCGCGCGTTCCGCGACGTGGTGCGGGACGCCTCCGGCTGACGCGCGCCGGCGCACGCGGTCCGCTCGGGGCGAACGCGCTTCCGATGTCGCAGGTGGCGCCTACGCTGGATGGAGTGCAGACCACACGATCCGTACGCCCCTTCGAGGTCGTCAGCGAGTACGCGCCGAGCGGCGACCAGCCCCAGGCGATCGCCGAGCTCGCGGCGCGCATCAACGCCGGCGAGACCGATGTGGTGCTGCTGGGAGCGACGGGCACGGGCAAGTCGGCGACGACGGCCTGGCTCATCGAGGCGGTCCAGCGGCCGACGCTCGTGCTCGCGCACAACAAGACCCTGGCGGCGCAGCTCGCGAACGAGTTCCGCGAGCTCATGCCCCACAACGCCGTCGAGTACTTCGTCTCGTACTACGACTACTACCAGCCAGAGGCGTACGTTCCGCAGACCGACACCTTCATCGAGAAGGACTCCTCGATCAACGCCGAAGTCGAGCGGCTGCGTCACTCCACGACGAACTCCCTGCTGAGCAGGCGAGACGTCGTGGTGGTCTCGACGGTGTCGTGCATCTACGGCCTCGGCGCGCCCGAGGAGTACATGCGCGCGATGGTCGCGCTGCAGGTGGGCGAGGTCTACGACCGCGACGCGCTCATCCGCAAGTTCATCGCGATGCAGTACAACCGCAACGATGTCGACTTCTCTCGCGGCAACTTCCGCGTACGCGGCGACACGATCGAGATCATCCCCGTGTACGAGGAGTACGCGATCCGCATCGAGCTGTTCGGCGATGAGATCGAGGCGCTGTACATGCTGCATCCGCTCACCGGCGATGTCGTCCAGAAGCTCGACTCGGTGCCGATCTTCCCGGCCTCGCACTACGTCGCGGGCACCGAGACGGTCCGTCGTGCGATCGGCACGATCGAAGACGAGCTCGCCGAGCGCCTGAAGGAGCTCGAGTCGCAGGGCAAACTGCTCGAGGCGCAGCGCCTGCGCATGCGCACGACGTTCGACCTCGAGATGCTCCAGCAGCTCGGGTTCTGCTCGGGCATCGAGAACTACTCGCGGCACCTCGACGGCCGCGCGCCGGGCGAGCCGCCGCACACGCTGCTCGACTTCTTCCCCGACGACTTCCTCCTCGTGATCGACGAGTCGCACGTGACCGTGCCGCAGATCGGCGCGATGTACGAAGGCGACGCGTCGCGCAAGCGCACGCTCGTCGAGCACGGGTTCCGGCTGCCGAGCGCGCTCGACAACCGGCCGCTGCGGTGGGACGAGTTCAAGCAGCGCATCGGGCAGACCGTGTACCTCTCGGCGACGCCCGGGCGATACGAGCTGGGCGTGGCCGACGGCGTCGTCGAGCAGATCATCCGCCCGACGGGCCTCGTCGACCCGAAGATCGTCGTCAAGCCGTCGAAGGGTCAGATCGACGACCTGCTCGAAGAGATCCGCCTCCGCGCGGAGCGCGATGAGCGCGTGCTCGTGACGACGCTCACCAAGAAGATGGCCGAGGAGCTGACCGACTTCTTGGGGGAGCACGGCGTTCGTGTGCGCTACCTCCACTCCGACGTCGACACGCTCCGCCGTGTCGAGCTGCTGACCGAGCTGCGCGCCGGCGTGTACGACGTGCTCGTCGGCATCAACCTCCTGCGCGAGGGCCTCGACCTTCCCGAGGTGTCGCTCGTGGCGATCCTCGACGCCGACAAGGAGGGCTTCCTCCGATCGGGAACGTCGCTCATCCAGACGATCGGTCGCGCCGCGCGAAACGTGTCGGGCGAGGTGCACATGTACGCCGACACGATCACCGAGTCGATGCAGAACGCGATCGACGAGACCAATCGCCGCCGCGACAAGCAGATCGCGTACAACCTCGAGCACGGCATCGATCCGCAGCC
>Ga0164243_10007897_pt1 | contig 15810 bp, 18 predicted proteins | sample OricompcompostOP_FD_108781 | JGI IMG/M metagenome (GOLD analysis project Ga0164243, IMG submission 108781) | Organic Plus compost microbial communities from Emeryville, California, USA - Original compost - Organic plus compost (OP) | ecosystem: Engineered > Solid waste > Mixed feedstock >...
CGCCGCTATGAGCGCCATCCGGTGCTGGAGCTTTTGCGCAGGCCCAATCCCGGCCAGGGCCGGGTCGAGCTGTTCGAGGCGCTGTTCGGCCAGCTGCTGCTGAGCGGCAACGGCTATCTGGAGGCGGTGGGCGAGGGGCGCGCCGGCCTGCCGGCGGAGCTGCATGTGCTGCGCTCGGACCGGATGGCGGCGGTGCCGGGGCCGGACGGCTGGCCGGTCGCCTATGAATATGCGCTGGGCGGGCGCAAGATCCGTTTCGACATGGCCGGCAGTTCCGATCCCATCTGCCATATCCGCAGCTTTCATCCGCTGGACGATCATTACGGCCTGTCGCCCATGCAGGCGGCGGCGGTGGCGGTCGATGTCCATAACAGCGCCTCGGGCTGGTCCAAGGCGTTGCTGGACAATGCCGCCCGGCCCAGCGGCGCCATCGTCTATCGGGGCGCCGACGGGCAGGGCAGCCTGTCGCCCGACCAGTATGAGCGGCTGGTGGGCGAGATGGAGATGTATCATCAGGGCGCGCGCAATGCCGGGCGGCCGATGCTGCTGGAAGGGGGGCTGGACTGGAAGCCGATGGGGTTTTCGCCCAGCGACATGGAATTCCATGAGACCAAGCTGGCGGCGGCGCGCGAGATCGCCCAGGCCTTTGGCGTGCCGCCCATGCTGATCGGCATTCCGGGCGAGGCGACCTATGCCAATTACGCCGAGGCGCACCGGGCCTTTTACCGGCTGACGGTATTGCCGCTGATCGCGCGGGTGGCCGGGGCGCTGGGCTGGTGGCTGTCGGAGCATCTGGGCGATGAGATCGACCTGCATGCCGATCCCGACCGGGTGCCGGCCCTGGCCGAGGAGCGCGACCGGCATTGGCGGCGCATCGACGGTGCCTCGTTCCTGAGCGCGGCCGAGAAGCGGGCGGAGCTGGGCCTGCCGCCGCTGGCCGGAACCGGCGCGGAGGGGTGAGATGGAGGGTTCGCGTTTCGTCAAGGAGCCCTTCGACTGGCACGACCAGCGCATCGAGACGCAGGAGCGGATCATGGCGCTGCAATTCGGCCAGGTCGAGCGCCGGCTGGAGCGGATCGAGGCGCTGATCGAGGGGCTGGAGCGGCGGTTGTGGATGACCGTTTATGGCGTCGTCGCGGTCATCCTGACCCAGGCGGTGCAGTCGATCCTGGAATATGCGCCGAAAGGGGGTTGAGATGGGCATGAGCCAGCAGGAGCTGGAACTGAAATATGCCGCCGGCGGGCCGCTGGCCGCCGGCGAGGGCGCGGCGGGCGAGGCCGGGATGCGCGTCGAGGGCTATGCCAGCCTGTTCGGCCTGGCCGACCAGGGTGGCGATATCGTGGTCCGGGGCGCCTATGCCGCCAGCCTGGCGCGGCTGGAGGCGCGGGGCGACCGGGTGCGGATGCTGTGGCAGCACGACCCCGCCCGGCCCATCGGCATCTGGGACGAGATCGCCGAGGACGACAAGGGGCTGTGGGTCCGGGGGCGGCTTTTGCCCGAGGTCGCCCAGGCGCGCGAGGCGGCGGCGCTGGTCGCCGCCGGGGCCGTGGACGGGCTGTCGATCGGCTATCGCAGCATCGCCGCCGAGCGCGACGGCAAGGGCCGGCGCCTGTTGTCCGAGATCGAGCTTTGGGAGGTGTCTCTGGTCACCTTTCCCATGCTGACGCAGGCGCGGGTCGGGATGAAATCCGGCCGGCTCGACGAGATGGCGGCGGTGTTCCGCGCCGCGACGCTGGCGCTGCGCGCCGGGTGAGTTTTACCGAAACGGAGGGGATCATGACCGAGGTGAAAGCCGCGGCCGGGGCGGATCTGCCCGGCGAGCTGGGGGCCGAGATGCTGGGCTTTGTCCAGGAGCTGAAGGCATTCCGCAGCGAGATACAGAAACGACTGGAAGCACAGGACGCACGCATGACCATGCTGGACCGCAAGACGATTTCCCGCGCCCGCGCCCCGCTCTCGGCCGAGGCCGAGCAGGGGGCGCCGCATCAGAAAGCCTTTGACGCCTATATCCGCCATGGCGACGACGGCGCGCTGCGCGGGTTGCCGCTGGAGGGCAAGGCGATGACCACCGCCAGCGACGGCGGTTTCCTGGCGGCGCCGACGGTGGCCATGCAGGTGCAGGAGGCGCTGAACCTCACCGCGTCGTTGCGCCGCGTCGCCAATGTGGTGACCGTGGAATCGGCGAGCTACGAGGTGCTGGTGGACATGGGCGACATCGCCCATGGCTGGGCCAGCGAGGCGGGATTGCAGGAGGAGACCGGCACCCCCAGCCTGCAGCGGGTGGTGATCCCGGTGCATGAGCTGTCGGCCATGCCCAAGGCCAGCCAGCGGCTGCTGGACGATGCCGCCTTCGACGTCGAGACCTGGCTGGCCGGGCGCATCGCCGAGAAATTCTCGCGCGCCGAGGCCACGGCCTTCATCTCGGGCGACGGGGTGAACAAGCCGCGCGGCCTGCTGGCCCATGACCGGGCGCCCGACGAGCTGGCGGGACCGGGGCAGATCGGCACCATCCCCTCGGGCGGGAGCGGCGATTTCGCCGCGACCGGACCGGCCGATGCGCTGATCGACATGGTCTATGCCCTGGCGGCGGAATATCGCGCCAATGCCAGTTTCGTGATGAATTCCAAGACCGCCGCCGCGGTGCGCAAGATGCGCGATGCCGACGGCCGCTTTCTGTGGGCCGACAGCCTGGCCATGGGCCAGCCGGCGCAGCTGCTGGGCTATCCGGTGCTGGTCTGCGAGGACATGCCCGATATCGGGCCCGGCGCCCATGCCATCGCCTTTGGCGATTTCCGCGCCGCCTATACCATCGTCGAGCGGCCGGACTTGCGGGTGCTGCGCGACCCGTTCTCGGCCAAGCCGCATGTGCTGTTTTATGCCACCAAGCGCGTCGGCGGCGGCGTCACCGATGCCCGCGCGGTCAAGCTGATGGACTTCGGCTGATCCGGGGCCGAAGCGGGGGCCGCGCGCTTCGTCGCCGCCTTGCCGGCAATGCAGCTGTCCGCGCGTGCCAGGACGGCGATGCGCGGCCCCCTTATCGCCGTGGATGCGGCCAGCCCAGCGACCGGGAGAGAGGAAGATGATGCTTGTGGAAGTGACGGCGCCTGCCGTCGAGGCGCTGCCCGTGGCCGGGCTGCGCGACCATCTGCGGCTGGCCAGCGGCTTTGCCCCGGCCGGGGATGCCGCCGAGGAAGCGGCGCTGGCCGGGTTCCTGCGCGCCGCCATCGCCGCCATCGAGGCGCGCACCGGCAAGGTGCTGCTGTCGCGCCGGTTCCGGCTGCGGCTGGAGGATTGGCGCGACCCGGCCGGCCAGCCGCTGCCGCTGGCCCCGGTCGGGGCGGTCGAGCGGGTCGAGATCGCCGATGCCGCCGGTGCGGCGCTGCCGGTCGATCCGGCGCGCTACCGGCTGGTGCCGGACCTGCAGCGCCCGGTGCTGGCGCCGGTGGGGGCGGAACTGCCGGCGGTGCCGGCGGGCGGCTTTGTCGCCGTCACCTTTTGCGCCGGATTCGGGCCCGGCTGGGCGCAGGTGCCGGCGGACCTGGCGCAGGCGGTGCTGATGCTGGCCGCGCGCTATCACGAGGACCGCAGTTTCGAGGGATCGGCCGGGGCGTTGCCCTTTGGCGTGGGCGCGCTGGTCGAACGCTGGCGCGCGGTGCGGGTGCTGGGAGGGCGCGGCCAGCCGCGCCGCCGCGGATGAGGGCGCCGCGGACGACGGTGCCGCTGGTCGTGGAATCGCCGCTGCGGGTGCCCGACGGCATGGGCGGGTTTCGCCTGACCTGGCAGGAGGTCGGGCGGGTCTGGGCCGAGATGCGTTCGGGTGCCGGGCGCGAGCGCGGCGCCGAGCTGGGGGCGCAAAGCGTCGTGACCTGGCGCATCGCCATGCGCGCGGCGCCGCTGGGCGATGCCCGCCGCCCGCGCCCCGAGCAGCGGCTGCGCCTGGGCGAGGGCGAGACGGCGCGCCGGTTCCGCATCGAGGCGGTGGCCGAGGCCGATCCCGGCGGCCGCTGGCTGGTCTGCATCGCGAAAGAGGAGATGGGGACATGAGTTATCGCGGGACGGCGGCGTTGCAGGCCGAGGTCTACCGGGTGCTGCGCGGGGACGGGGTGCTGGCGGCGCTGGTGGGCGATGCGATCTATGACGCGATGCCGGTGACGGCGCCGGCGGGGGTGCATGTCGCGCTGGGCCCCGAGGAGGTGCGCGACGCCGGCGACATGACCGCGCCGGGGGCGGTGCATGATTTCGTGGTCTCGGTCCTGTCGGGGGCCGAGGCGGCGGGCGGTTTCGGCGCCGTCAAGGCGGCGGCGATCGCGGTCAGCGAGGCGCTGGAGGGCGGCGAAATGGTGCTGGAGCGCGGGCATCTGGCGGGGCTGTGGTTCCTGCGCGCCCGCGCCCGGCGGGTGGAAAACGGCGCGGGGCGGCGGGTCGATCTGACCTTTCGCGCGCGCATCGACCTGGGTTGAGGAGAGACGGCGATGGCGGTGCAAAGCGGACGCGACCTGCTGATCAAGATGGACATGACCGGCGACGGCCAGTTCGAGACCGTGGCGGGGCTGCGGGCGACCCGGCTGGGCTTCAATGCCGAGACGGTGGACGTGACCAGCCTGGAAAGCCAGGGGCGCTGGCGCGAATTGCTGGCGGGCGCGGGGGTGCGCTCGGCCAGCATCTCGGGGTCGGGGGTGTTCCGGGACGGGACCACGGACGAACGCGCGCGGCAGGTGTTTTTCGACGGCGAGGTGCCGCGCTTCCAGGTGGTGATCCCGGATTTCGGCACCGTCGAGGGGCCGTTCCAGATCACCGCGCTGGAATATGCGGGCAGTTACAATGGCGAGGCGACATATGAGATTTCCATGGCAAGCGCAGGCGCGATCAGCTTTGCCGCCTTCTGAGCCGGCCAATCCGCGAGCGGGCGAGGTCGAGATCTGGCTGGACGGGCGGGCGCATCTGGCCAAGCTGACCCTGGGCGCGCTGGCGGGGCTGGAGGCGGAACTGGGCGCGGAAAGCATGATCGCGCTGGTTGAACGCTTTGAAAGCGGGCGGTTTTCCAGCCGCGACGTGATGGCGGTGCTGGTCGCGGGCCTGCGCGCCGGCGGCTGGCCGGGCGGCATGGAGGCGCTGGCCGCGGCCGATCTGCGCGGCGGGCCGGTGGCGGCCGCCCATGCGGCGGCGGCGCTGCTGGCGCGGGCTTTCCGCATCGAGGGGACATGAGCGGCGGGCTGGACTGGCCGGGGCTGATGCGCATGGGGCTGGGGCCGGCGCGGCTGGGCGGGCTGGGGCTGAGGCCCGCCGAGTTCTGGGCGCTGACCCCGGCCGAGCTGGCCCTGATGCTGGGCGTCGAGGCGCGCGGCGCGGCGGCGATGACCCGCGACCGGCTGGCGGAACTGGTCGCGCGCTATCCCGACCGGCCCGCAGGTTAGCATGAAAGGAGGCGTCGTCATGGCGGAGAAGGACGGATTGGACCGGCTGGAGGAGGACGGCCCGGCGCTGGGCCGCGGCCTGGACGAAAGCGCGCGGCTGGCGGCGGCGTTCGACGCGGAATTGGGGCGGCTGCGGGCCTCGATGGTCTATACCAACCGCGAGGTCGGCACGCTGGCATCGGGGATCGGCAGCGGGCTGCGCCGGGCCTTTTCGGGGCTGGTGCTGGACGGCATGAAGCTGTCGGACGCGCTGAAGGGCGTGGCGCGCAGCATGGCCGACAGCGCATTCGCCGTGGCGATGAAGCCGGTCGAGCAGGCGCTGGCCGGGGCCATCGCGCAGGGGGTGAACGGCATGGTTTCGGCCGTGCTGCCCTTTGCCCAGGGGGCGGCGTTTTCGCAGGGGCGGGTGATGCCCTTTGCCAAGGGCGGGGTGGTCAGCCAGCCCACCTATTTCCCGATGCGCGGCGCCACCGGGCTGATGGGCGAGGCCGGGGCCGAGGCGATCATGCCCTTGCGCCGCGGCGCAGACGGGCGGCTGGGGGTGGCGGCATCCGGCGGCGGGCGGCCGGTCAACGTGACCTTCAACGTCTCGACCCCCGACGTGGCGGGGTTCCAGCGCAGCCAAAGCCAGATCGCCGCGCAGATGGGCCGGCTTCTGGCGCGCGGGGAAAGGAACGGCTGAAATGGCATTTCACGAGATCAGGTTCCCGGCGAACCTGTCCTTTGGCTCGGTCGGGGGACCCGAGCGGCGGACGGAAATCGTCGCGCTGACCAATGGCCACGAGGAACGCCGCTCGCCCTGGGCGCATTCGCGGCGGCGCTATGACGCCGGGCTGGGCCTGCGCTCGCTGGACGACGTGGCGGCGCTGATCGCCTTTTTCGAGGCGCGGGCCGGGCAGATGCACGGCTTTCGCTGGAAGGACTGGGCGGATTGCAAGTCCTGCGCGCCAAGCGCGGCGGTCAGCTTTCAGGACCAGGAGATCGGCATGGGCGACGGGGTGCGGCGCGAATTTGCGCTGGGCAAGGCCTATGCCTCGGGTCCGGGGCGCTATTGGCGGCCGGTGGCCAAGCCGGTCGAGGGCACGGTGCGGGCCGGGGTGGGCCAGGTGGAATTGCGCGCCGGGCTGGATTTCGCGGTGGATTGGGCGACGGGGGTGGTCAGCTTCGCCGCGCCGCCCGAGCCGGGGGCCCTGGTCACGGCCGGGTTCGAGTTCGACGTGCCGGTGCGCTTCGACACCGACCGGATCGCGGTCTCGGTCGCGTCCTTCCAGGCGGGCGACCTGCCGCAGGTGCCGGTGGTGGAGGTGCGGCTATGAGCGAGACGATCGCGCGGGCCTGGGCGGTCGAGCGCCGCGACGGGCTGGTGCTGGGATTCACCGATCATGATGGGGTGCTGTCCTTTGACGGCGTGACCTTTCGCCCCGATAGCGGGCTGAGCGCGCGGGCGCTGGTGCAGGGTCTTGGCCTGTCGGTCGATAACAGCGAGGCGGTGGGGGCGCTGTCGGACGGCGCCATCACCGAGCGCGACCTGATGGCCGGGCGCTGGGACGGCGCCGAGGTGCGGCTGTGGGAGGTGGACTGGACCGATGCCGCGAACCGGCGGCTGCTTTTCCGCGGCCATCTGGGCGAGGTGATGCGCAGCGGCGCGGCGTTCCGGGCCGAGCTGCGCGGCCTGTCCGAGCCTTTGAACCGGGCGCAGGGGCGGGTCTATCACCCGCGCTGCTCGGCCGTGCTGGGGGACGGGCAGTGCCGGTTCGACCTGGGCCGCCCCGGCTATGCGGCCGAGGGCGCGGTCGAGGCCGAGGATGAGGGCCGGCTGGTCCTGTCGGGCGTCGCGGGCCATGACGCGGGCTGGTTCGAGCATGGGCAGCTTGTGGTGCTGTCGGGCGCGGCCGAGGGGCTGTCTGGCCTGGTCAAGGCGGATGCCGCCCTGCCGGGCGGGGGCCGCGAGGTCGAATTATGGACCGCGCTGGGCATCCGGCCCGCCGCGGGCGAACGGGTGCGGCTGGAGGCGGGTTGCGACAAGCGGGCCGAAACCTGCCGGATGAAGTTCCTGAACTATCTGAACTTTCGCGGTTTTCCGCATCTGCCGCCCGAGGACTGGCTGATCGCGCCCAAGGTGAACCGATGAGCGCGGTGGTTCAGGCGGCGCGGGGCTGGATCGGCACGCCCTATGTGCATCAGGGCTCGGTCAAGGGGGCGGGGACGGATTGCCTGGGGCTGGTGCGCGGCATCTGGCGCGAATTGTGCGGCGCCGAGCCCGAGGCGATGCCGGCCTATACCCCCGACTGGGGCGAGGTCGGCGGGGCCGAGCTGCTGCTGGGCGGGGCGGGGCGGCTGCTGCGGCCCGCGCCCGACGAGCGACCGGGCGACGTTCTGGTCTTTCGTATGCGGGCCGGGGCGGTGGCCAAGCATATGGGAATAGCGGCGGATATCGGCGCGCGGGCGAGTTTCATCCATGCCTATGACCGGCATGGCGTGGTCGAAAGCCCGCTGTCGGCGCCGTGGCGGGCGCGGATCGCCGGGCGGTTCCGGTTTCCGCCGGGTTGAGGGAAAGGAAGGGGCGCAATGGCGACGATACTGCTGGCGGCGGCGGGGGCCTCGCTTGGGGCGGGGTTCGGCGGCACGGTCCTGGGGCTTTCGGGCGCCGTCATCGGCCGGGCCGTGGGCGCGAGCCTGGGCCGGATGATCGACCAGCGCCTGCTGGGCGGCGGCTCGAAGGCGGTCGAGACCGGGCGCGTGGACCGGATGCGCATCCAGACCGCGGGCGAGGGCACGCCGGTGGCGCGCGTCTGGGGACAGATGCGGGTGCCGGGCCATGCGATCTGGGCCGGCCCGCTGGTCGAGACCCGGCGCAGCCAGGGCGGCGGCAAGGGGTCCGGCCCCAGCGTGACCGAGATCGGCTATCGCGCCAGCCTGGCACTGGCGCTGTGCGAGGGGCCGATCCTGGGCGTGGGCCGCATCTGGGCGGATGGCGAGGAGGTCTCGGCCGAGGCGCTGAACATGCGGGTTTACCTGGGCTGCGAGGAGCAATTGCCCGACCCGGCCATCGCCGCCGAGGAGGGCGAGGCGGCGCCGGCCTATCGCGGGCTGGCCTATGTCGTGCTGGAGGATCTGGCGCTGGAGACATGGGGCAACCGGGTGCCGCAGCTATCCTTCGAGGTCACGCGGGCGGCCAGCCAGGGCCGGGGCCTGTCGCGCGAGGTGCAGGCGGTCGCCATGATCCCCGGCACCGGCGAATATGCGCTGGCGAGCACGCCGGTCAGCTATGACATGGGCCTGGGCGAGATGCGGGTCGCCAATCGCAACAGCGCGCTGGGGGCGACGGATTTCCTGGCCTCGATGGCGACGCTGGGGCGGGAATTGCCGCGGGTCGGCTCGGTCTCGCTGGTGGTGTCCTGGTTCGGGGACGATCTGCGGGTCGGCGAATGCGCGGTGCGGCCCAAGGTCGAGGATCTGTCGCGCGACGGCCAGGGCATGGCCTGGCGCGCCGGCGGCATCGGGCGCGACGCGGCGCAGGCGGTGGCGCGGGTGGACGGGCGGCCGATCTATGGCGGCACGCCCGCCGACGGCTCGGTCGTCGAGGCGCTGCGGGCGATCGCCGAAAGCGGGCGCAAGGCGGTGTTCTATCCCTTTATCCTGATGGAGCAACTGGCGGGGAACGGCCGGCCCGATCCCTGGAGCGGGGCCGCGGACCAGCCGGTCATGCCCTGGCGCGGGCGCATCACCACCAGCATCGCGCCGGGGCGCGAGGGCAGCCCGGCGGGGACCGAGGCGGCCGCCGAGGAGGTGGCGCGGTTCTTTGGCAGCGCCGAGGCCGGGGATTTCAGCCGCGACGGTGCGGCGATCCGCTATCACGGGCCGGAGGAATGGTCCTATCGCCGCTTCATCCTGCATTACGCGCATCTTTGCGCCGCGGCGGGCGGGATCGACGCCTTTCTGATCGGCTCGGAAATGGTCGGGCTGACCACGATCATGGCGGCGGGGCATGGTTTCCCGGCGGTGGCCGAGTTGCGGCGGCTGGCGGCGGATGTGCGCGGGATTTTGGGCGAAGGGGTCAAGGTCGGCTATGCCGCCGACTGGTCGGAATATTTCGGCCATCATCCCGGCAATGGCGACGTGCATTTCCACCTGGACCCGCTTTGGGCCGACGAGAACATCGACTTTGTCGGCATCGACAATTACATGCCGCTGTCGGATTGGCGCGAGGGCGAGGATCACCTGGACGCGCATTGGGGGCGCATCGACGATCCGGCCTATCTGCTGGCCAATGTCGCCGGCGGCGAGGGCTATGACTGGTATTACGCCAGCGATGCCGACCGGCTGGCGCAGCGGCGCACGGCGATCCATGACGGCGCCCATCACGAGCATTGGATCTGGCGCCCGAAGGACATCCGCGGCTGGTGGCAGAACGCCCATCACGACCGCATCGGGGGGGTGCGGCAGGCGCAGCCCTCGGCCTGGGTGCCGGGGCTGAAGCCCGTGTGGTTCACCGAGATGGGCTGCGCGGCGCTGGACAAGGGCACCAACCAGCCCAACAAGTTCCTGGACGCGATGAGTTCGGAATCGATGCTGCCCTGGTTTTCGGACGGGCGGCGGGACGACCTGGTGCAGGCGGCCTATATCCGGGCGATGACCGGGTTCTGGGGCGATCCGGCCAACAATCCGGCGCGGGTCGCCCATGGCCGGACCGGGGCCGGGCGGATGGTGGACATGGCGCGCGCCCATGTCTGGTGCTGGGATGCGCGGCCCTTTCCGGCCTTTCCGGCGCGGACCGACCTGTGGTCGGACGGCCCGGCATGGGAGCGCGGCCATTGGCTGAACGGCCGGGCCGGCGCGGTGCCGCTGGCCGATGTGGTGGCCGAGATCTGCCGCGCGGCCGGGGTGCGGGCCTTTGATGCCGAGGCGCTGCGCGGATTGGTGCGCGGCTATGCGCTGTCGGGGGCCGAGACCGGGCGGGCGGCCTTGCAGCCCCTGATGCTGGCGCATGGCTTCGACGCGGTCGAGCGCGACGGCGCCCTGCGTTTCGTCATGCGCGGGGCGCGGGTCGAGGCCGAGCTGGGGCCGGAGGACATGGCGCTGGCCGAGGAGGTCGAGGCGCCCGAGGTCTCGCGCGCTGCCGATGCCGAGATGGCGGGCCGCATCCGGCTGACCCATGTCGAGGCCGGCGGCGATTATGCCGCGCGCACCGCCGAGACGATGATGCCGGGGGCCGAGTTCCTGGCGGTTTCGGACAGCGAATTGGCGATGGCGCTGACGCGGGCCGAGGGGCGGGCGCTGGCGGAACGCTGGCTGGCGGAGGCGGCGGTGGCGCGGGACGCGGTGCGGTTCGCGCTGCCGCCATCGCTGGGGCATCTGGGGCCGGGGGACGTGGTGCGGCTGGCCGAGGGGGCGGCCGAGCCGAAACGTTGGCGCATCGACCGCATCGAGCGGGCGGGGGCGATCACCGTGGACGCCGTGCGGGTCGAGCCGGGGGTCTATCGCCCGGCCCGCGTGGTCGAAAGCGAGGCGGCGCTGCGCCCCTTTGTGCCGCCGATCCCGGTCTGGCCGGTCTTTCTGGACCTGCCCTTGCTGCGCGGCGACGAGGTGCCCCATGCGCCGCATCTGGCGGTGACGGCGACGCCCTGGCCGGGGGCGGCGGCGGTCTGGGTCTCGACCGAGGAGGCGGGGGGATATGCGCTGAACGCGACGCTGGCCCGGCCTTCGGTGATGGGGGTGACGGAAGGGCCGCTATCGGCGGCGCGGCCGGGTGTCTGGGATCGCGGGCCGGCGCTGCGGGTCCGGGTCAAGGGCGGCGATCTGCGTTCCGCCGGGGTCGAGGCGCTGCTGGCGGGCGCGAACCTGCTGGCGATCGGCGACGGCTCGGCCGAGGGCTGGGAATTGCTGCAATTCCGCGATGCGCGGCTGGTCTCGGCCGGGATCTGGGAGCTGTCGATGCGGCTGCGCGGGCAGGCGGGGACGGATGCCTTCATGCCGGAGGTGTGGGCGGCGGGCAGCCTGGTGGTGCTGCTGGACGGGGCGGCGGCGCAGGTCGATCTGGCGCCCTCGGCCCGCAACCAGCTGCGGCATTGGCGCATCGGGCCGGCGACGCGCGGCCCCGATGATGCCAGCTATCGCCATGTCGCCGCGGCGTTCCGCGGCGCCGGGCTGCGGCCGCTGTCGCCCTGTCACCTGGAGGTGCAGGGCCGGGTCGTGACCTGGCTGCGGCGCACGCGCATCCAGGGCGACGGCTGGGACGGGCCGGACGTGCCCCTGGGCGAGACGCAGGAGCGTTACGCCGCCCGGCTGGTCCGGGACGGGCAGGTTCTGGCCGAGGCGGTGCTGGCCGAGCCGCGCTGGGCGGTGCCGGAAGCCGTCTGGGCCCAGGCCGCCCTGGGTGGGGGCTTTGCCGTCGAGATCGCCCAGCTTTCCGACACGTTCGGGCCGGGGCCGTTTGCAAGGAGGATGATCCATGTCTGAGAACGCGACCGCGAATTGCGCCCTGCCGCTGCTGATGCCGGCGCAGGCGCAGAAACATGTCACCGTGAACGAGGCGCTGATGCGGCTGGACGGGCAGGTGGACCTGGTGCTGCAAAGCCTGACCCGCATCACCCCGCCCGAGACGGTGGTGGACGGGCTGTGCTGGGCGGTGCCGCAGGGCGCCGTCAACGCCTGGGAGGGGCAGGGCGGCAAGATCGCCATCGGCGCGAATGGCGGCTGGGTTTTCGTCCAGCCGGGTTTCGGCCGGCGCGCGATGGTCGCCGACCAGGGGGTGGTGGCGATCCATGACGGCGGGGCCTGGGTGGCGGGCGCCGTCACGCTGGGCCAGCACGGATCGGGGATGCTGGCGCGGCAATTGCACGAGGATGTGACGCTGGGCGCCGGCGACTGGGCCGAGACGGCGATGGCGGTGCCGGCCGGCGCGCTGGTGATCGGCGCCACCGCGCGGGTGCTGGAGGCGATCACCGGCAGCGCGGGTTCGTGGTCCTTGGGCACGGCGGGCAGTTCTGACAGCCTGACGCGTTTCGGCCAGGGCCTGGGCAAGGCGCAGGGATCCTGGGCGCGGGGGCTTGCCTCGCCGCCCGTGGTGTTCTGGGAGCCGGTGGCGCTGCGGCTGACGGCCTCGGGCGGGCAGTTCGCCGGCGGCCGGGTGCGCGTCGTGCTGCATTGGTGGGAATTGCGGCTGCCGGATTGACGCCTTTTCCCCCCCGGCGGTTTGCGTTAGACTCGGCCGGATGAAACGCATGGGCGCGCCTGAATGAACCTGCAAAAAGACATGATCGAGCCCCTGTCGGATGCGCGGGACGCCCCGCGCGATTCGGTCTGGGGCCGCATCCAGCGCGAGGCGCGCATCGCCGTGCGCGACGAGCCTTTGCTGGGCGCGCTGATCCATGCCGGGCTGTTGCACCATGCCACATTCGAGGCGGCCCTGGCCTATCGCTTTTCGCTGAAACTGGCCTCGCGCGAGATGAGCGAGCAGATCCTGCGCGAGATCGCCGACGATGCCTTTGCCCGGTCGCCGGACCTTTCGGCGGCGGCGCAGGCGGATTTGCTGGCGGTCTATGACCGCGACCCGGCGACGCATCGGCTGATGCAGCCGATCCTGTTCTTCAAGGGCTATCAGGCGCTGCAAGCCTATCGCATCGGCCATTGGCTGTGGCAGCAGGGCCGGCGCGACATGGCCTATTTCGTGCAGATGCGCTGTTCGGAAGCCTTTGGCGTGGACATCCACCCGGCGGCCCGGATCGGCACCGGGGTGATGATCGACCACGCCCATTCCATCGTCATCGGCGAGACGGCGGTGGTCGGCAACGACGTGTCGATGCTGCATTCGGTGACGCTGGGCGGCACCGGCAAGGAAGACGGCGACCGCCATCCCAAGATCGGCAACGGCGTGATGATCGGCGCCGGCGCCAAGGTGCTGGGCAATATCCGCGTCGGGCACCATTCGCGCATCGCCGCCGGCTCGGTGGTGCTGGCCGAGGTGCCGCCCTGCAAGACCGTGGCCGGGGTGCCGGCGCGGATCGTCGGCGATGCCGGCTGTTCGGAGCCGTCGAACACCATGAACCAGCTTTTGGGTTACAGCGACCTGTTCTAAAGCCAGTCGGCGTTGCCGCTGCCGGTCAGTTCGGCCAGCGTGACGTTTTCGTGCGCCAGACGCTGGTCCAGGTCGCGCGCGATCCGGGCGGCCAGCGAAAAGCCCTGGTAGATCAGCGCCGAATAGACCTGCACGGCCGAGGCGCCGGCGCGCAGCTTTTGCCAGGCCTGCTCGGCCGAGCCGATGCCGCCGACGCCGATCAGCGGCACCCGCCCCTGCGTTTCGCGCCAGAGCCGGGCGAGGATGCGGGTCGAGCGGTCGAAAAGCGGCGCGCCGGAGAGGCCGCCGGTCTCCCCGGCCTGCGGCGAGGCAAGCCTGTCGCGCGACAGCGTGGTATTGGTGGCGATGATCGCATCGACCGGCGCGGCCAGCGCCACGGCGGCGATGTCGGCCAGCGCGGCATCGTCCAGGTCGGGGGCGATCTTGATGAACACCGGCGGGCGGTTCGCCAGCGCGTCGCGCGCCGCCAGCACGCCTTGCAGCAGCGCCGCCAGCGCCTGCGGCCCCTGGAGGTCGCGCAGCTTTTCGGTATTGGGCGAGGAGACGTTGACGGTCAGGAAATCGGCATACAGCCCGGCGATGCGCACCACCTGGGCGAAATCGGCGCTGCGCTCGGCGCTGTCCTTGTTGGCGCCGATGTTCAGCCCGACCGGGATGCCCGCCGGGCGCTGCGCGAGCCGGTCGGCGATAGCCTGCGCGCCGTCATTGTTGAAGCCGAAGCGGTTGATGATCGCGCGGTCTTGCGTCAGGCGGAACAGGCGCGGCCGGGGGTTGCCGGGCTGGGGCCGCGGGGTGGCGGCACCGATCTCGACAAAGCCGAAGCCGGCGCGCATCAGCCCCGGCAGGGCGCGGGCGTTCTTGTCATAGCCCGCCGCCAGTCCCACCGGGTTCGGCAGGTCGAGCCCGGCAAGCCGCGTGCGCAGCCGGTCCGAGGTGACGGGTGCGCCCGGCAGCGGCACCAGCCCCAGCCGCAGGGCGAGGATCGAGAGGTCATGCGCGCGTTCGGGATCCAGGCGATGCAGGGCGGCCAGGCCCAGCCGCTCGATGCGGGTCATGCGAGGTCTCCGATCTCGTGGCCCTGGGGGCCGAGGGGCAGGGGGCGGTGCCAGAGCACGTCGGCCATGCGCAATTCGCGGTAGAGATGCGGGAACAGGTCGCCGCCGCGCGAGGGTTCCCAGCGCAGCTCGGGCAGGGCGTCGCCCTCCAGCGCCAGCAGGTGCAGCCCCGCTTCGGCCGCAAAATGGCGCGAGAGGGTGCCGGGCAGTTGCGCGGCGGTGGACAGGTGGACATAGCCGTCGGCCAGGTCCACCGGCGCGCCGGCGCTGCGGCCCTGTCGTTGAAGGGCCTGGAATTCGGACGCGCGGAGGATCTTGTAAACCAGCATGACGGGTTCATGCGTCGCCCCCGGCGGGCCGTCAAGCGTCATCGCGCCGCGGCTTCGTCGATTGACGGGGCGGCCGTCATCCCCCAATCTGCCTGTCATCCAGATATTCGGGCAAGGGGGTTCGATGAAACGCGGGCTGATGGTTTCGGCGGCGGCGGTGCTGTTTTCCGTGGTCGCGGCGCAGGCGGATTACACGCTGCATGTCCTGCATATCAACGATTTCCACAGCCGGATCGAGCCGATCAGCGCCTATGACAGCACCTGTGCCGCCGAGGCCGAGGCAAAGGGCGAATGTTTCGGCGGCGTGGCGCGGCTGGCCACGAAGATCCGCGAATTGCGCGACGGCCTGCGCGCCCAGGGCCAGAACGTGATCGTGCTGGACGCCGGCGACCAGTATCAGGGCAGCCTGTTCTACACCACCTACAAGGGCCGGGACACGGTCGAGTTCATGAACGCCATCGGCTTCGACGCCATGGCGGTGGGCAATCACGAATTCGACGACGGGCCGCAGGGGCTGCAAATCCTGGCCGAGGGCGCGAAGTTTCCGGTCGTCTCGGGCAACCTGGACCTGTCGCAATCGCCCGAGCTGAAGGGCAAGGTCGGCGACATTCTGGTGCTGGATGTGGGCGGGGAACAGGTGGGCATCGTCTCGGCCCTGGCGATGGACACGCCCGAGACCGCCTCGCCCGGCGACAAGGTCATCTTCATGGACGACATGGACAGCCTGAAGGCGGATGTCGAGGAACTGACCGGGCAGGGCGTGGACAAGATCCTGGCGCTGACCCATTCCGGCTATCGCCGCGACCTGGAATTCGCGGCCGAGGTGGCCGGGCTGGATGCGGTGATCGGCGGGCACAGCCATACGCTGCTGGGCGAGATGGAGGGGGCCGAGGGTCCCTATCCGACCATGGTCGCGGGCGCCGAGGGCGCCGAG
>Ga0164243_10007898_pt1 | contig 15810 bp, 11 predicted proteins | sample OricompcompostOP_FD_108781 | JGI IMG/M metagenome (GOLD analysis project Ga0164243, IMG submission 108781) | Organic Plus compost microbial communities from Emeryville, California, USA - Original compost - Organic plus compost (OP) | ecosystem: Engineered > Solid waste > Mixed feedstock >...
CGAGCCGTTCCCGACGACGTACTTCGACTTCCCGATCGCCTCGACGTCCCCGTCGTCACGTGCCGCGTGACCGAGCGAGCCGGCTGACCGGTCCCCTCCGTGAGACGGTCCGCGCCGTGCGCTCGGCCCGCGCCCGTGTCTGCTGTTGTCGCTGCAGCCGACCAGCCGACGGGGCGAGCGGTCCGCCGCCGGCTGCACCGCCCGACGTCACGTCAGATGCCGGACGAAGAACGCGGCCGCGTCGTCCGCGGCGTGCTGCGGCACACCGGTGTGCCCACCGGTGTTGGCGTGCAGAGTCTTGTCGCGGGAGCCGAACGCGTCGAACAGGTCGAGCGCCATCTGCCGGTCGTTCGCCTCGTCGTCCCACTGGAGCAGGACGTGCAGCGGGATCGTGACCTGGCGGGCCTCGTCGACCACGACCCGCGGGACGAAGCACCCGGCGAAGAGACCGGCGGCCACGATGCGGGGCTCGACGCGCGCCAGCCGGATGCCGACGGAGATCAGCCCGCCGGAGTAGCCGATCGGCCCGCCGAGCTCGGGCAACGTCAGGAGGACGTCCAGGGCGTGCCGCCACTCGGGGACCGCCCTCGCCACCAGCGGGAGGACGAGCCGCTCGACGAGCTCGTCGGTCGGCAGCTCACCGGCCTCGACGGTCCGCCGCAGGTCGGCGCGGGCCTGCTCGGCGTCGGTCGATCGGGGCCGGTCACCACTGCCGGGAAGCTCGATGGCGGCCGCGGCGAAACCGTCCGCAGCGCAGCGTCGGGCCCTGGCCAGCAGCCGCGGGTACATCGCCTGCAACCCGCCGGGATGGCCCAGCAGGACTAGCGGGGCCGGCGAGGACGGTGAGGCCGGAGTCCACAGGACGCCGGGGATCCCGTCGAGGGCGAATCGGCGTTCGAGGACACCTTCGTCGAGGTGCTGTTCGGAGAGGAGATGCATGGTCGTGCCTTTCGGGAGCGCTCACGAGGCGGCGCTCCCGGACGACCTACCGTCCGACCGTGATCCCGAAGAGGAGCACCCACGTCGACATGGTCACGGGCACCACCTCCTCGACCTCTTGCACGGCTTGCGGGACCGTAGCAGCGGCCGTCCCGGCGACGTCAACGGCTTTTCGGGCGTGGCCGGAGGCCGCGCGACAGAGCGATACCTCTCCTGAAATGACGAACGGACCCACGTTTCCGCAGGTCCGTTCGTCGATGTCCGGGAGACATCCCATAAGTAGCGGGGGCAGGATTTGAACCTGCGACCTCTGGGTTATGAGCCCAGCGAGCTACCGAGCTGCTCCACCCCGCGTCGGCTGGTCCACCTTACGTCACGGATGCGACCAGGCCAAATCCCCGGACGACAGCCGCCGGTCACCCGCCGTTCACCGGCCTGGAAGACGACGCGGGGCGTCGGTCCGGCCTCACGGCCGCGACCGACGCCCCGCTCGAGATGGGCGCGCTCAGCGGGACGAGCGCACCCGGCGACGGCGACTCACGACCGTCGCGATCGCGCCGGCCCCCAGCAGCAGCGCCGCGAGGAGGGCCAGCGAGCCGGGCTCCGCACCGGTCGCCGCGAGCGGCGCCGAGGTCCGCTGGGCCGCCGGGGTCGGATCAACCGGGTCGGCCGGAGCCGCCGGGTCGGGGGCGGCGAGCACGACGACACCCGTCGACAGACTGCGCGCCGACCCGTCGGCCGAGATCCCGTTGAGCTGAACCGTGTGCTCACCGGCCTCCACGTCCGCCGGCATCGGCAGCGTGGCGGCAAACGTGCCGTCCGCCTCGACCGTCACCTGGCCGAGCAGGTACGGCGTGGAGAACAGCCACACGTCCACGATCGAGCCCGGGACGAAGCCCTCGCCGCTGACCTTCACCTTGCCGGTCGCGTCGATGACCAGGCGGCCACGGGAGTCGACGTCGAGCTCAGTCCCGTCCTCGGCCACGGCGCGCAGGCCGACGGTGAAGCCGTCACCGGTGGCCGTGTACGCACCCGTCGAGGTGTCCACGGTCACCGCCTGGCGCTCGCCGTCGACGGTGAGCTCGCTGGTGCCGGGAGCGACCACGGGGCGCTCCTCGACACCGGTCGGGCCCGTCTCCTCGACGGGCTTCAGCTCCGGGCTGGCGGTGCTGGCACGGCTGGCCGGGCCGGGGCCGGCCTGGTTGACCGCCCGGACGAGCACCGAGTACTGCGCGCCGTTCGTCAGGCCGCCGATCACCAGCGAGCTCGAGGTGCTGACCCGCGGCGTGCGCCAGGTGGTCCCGCCGTCGAGCGAGTACTGGAACCCCGTGATCGCCGATCCGCCGTCGGAGCGCGGGTTGACCACGTGCACCGTCAGGCTGTGGTTCTTCGCGTCGATGGACGAGATCGCCGGAGCTCCAGGGACGGTGCGCGCTGCGGCCGTGCGGGCGCTGCTCGCCGCACCGACACCTGCCTCGTTGAGGGCGCTGACCCGGAAGGAGACGGCGGTGCCGTTGGCGAGGCCGTCCACCGTGTACGTCGTGGCCGCCGAGGCGGTGTCCTCGACCACCGTCGTCCACGTCGCGCCGTCGAGCGATGACTCGATGCGGTAGCCCGTCACGGCGGCACCGCCGTCGTCGGCGGGGGCCGTCCAGGACAGCGCCACGGCACCGTCGGCCGGAGTGAGGGTCAGGCCGGTGGGCGCGCCCGGCACCGTGCGGGACACGACGGGGGCCGGCGGGGACGCCGGGGAGTCGCCGACCGCGTTGACAGCCACGACCTGCACGAGCGTGGTCTGGCCGTTGGTCAACCCCGTGACAGTGTGCTGGAGCGTGTCGGCGCCGAGCTCGGCCACGGTCCGCCAGGTCTGACCGCCGTCGACCGAGGTCTGCACCTTGTAGCCGGTCACCGGGGTACCGCCGTCGCCGGTCGGTGGGAACCACGTGACGTCCGCGCGACGGTCGCCCGCCTGGACGGTCACACCCGGCACGGGCGTCGGGACGGTCACCGGCGTGGCCGTGACGACCGCCGAGGGGACACCGGTGCCCGTGGCGTTGGTCGCGGAGACCCGCACCGAGACCGGTACGCCGTTCGCCAGGCCATCCACCGTGTACGTCGTTGTGTCACCGTCGACGGTGTCGACCGTCTGCCAGGTCTCCCCGCCGTCGGTGGAGACCTCGATGCGGTAGCCGGTCGTCGCCGAGCCGCCCGGCCAGGCCGGAGCGGACCAGGTCACCGTGACCGTGCCGTCGCCGACCGAGCCGGAGGTGTCCCCCGGTGCACCCGGGGCGGACGCCGGCACGTCGATGACGACGCGCAGCGTGCCGGAGTCCGACAGCTGGCTACCGGTGACCGTGACGGCGAAGGTCTCCTCGTCGTCCGTCAGCCGCGGGTCGATGGCGGCGGCGTCCGGCACGAAGACGTACTGGCCCGCGTCGTTGGCCCGCAGCGTGCCGTAGGCGCCGTCGACGGCCTGGGTGTACTCGACGCCGTCGAGGGTGACCGTCTCGGCGCGGGCACCGTCCAGGCTGTAGTTCAGTGTGGTGTCGTCCGGGTCGGTCGCCGAGAACGTGCCTGTCGTCGGGGCGTACGTCTGGGCCCCGTCGTGGTTGGTGTACGTGACGGTCGGTGTCGTGCCGAAGGTCGGCGCGTCATCCACCGGGGTGATGTTCACCGTCGCGGTGCCTGTGTCGGTGCCGCCCGTGCTCGTCGCCGTGATGGAGACCGTGCGGCTCGCCGGGGGGTTGTCGGACGTGCTCGAGTACTGCACGAGACGGGCGACCTCCTGGGCCACCGGGTCGGGGACCTTGTGGCCGAAGACGCGCACGTTGTCGATGATCAGCGACGCACCGGCGGCCTGGCCACAGGTGTAGTCGTGCGTCCCCGAGACGAAGACGAAGCGGTAGGTGCCGTCCGCCGGGATCTCGGTGTCCTTCGTGGACCACGCCGTGGTGCCGCCACCGGTGGAGTCCAGCACCTCGGTCTGGTGGCCGTCCTCGTCGATGATGTAGCCGAAGACGTGGTAGTTGTCCTCGCCTGCGTAGGCACGCCAGTCGAAGTAGATGTGGTCGCCGGCCTGTGCGGGGAACGTGTCGCTGTAGACCGCGGGACCGTGCACGACGTCACAGCCCGCCAGCGTCGTCATGCCGCTGGAGACGAGCCGCAGCGCGTACGTGCCGTCGTTGGCGACGTCGCTCTGGACCTGCGTGGTGAACGTACCGGGACGCGACGGAGCGTTGTCGTCCTTGTTGGTGACGCCGGTCGGGTAGGTGCTGGTGTCCTGCGTCGTGAACCCGGCGATCTGCGTGACCCCCAAGTTGACGACCTGGTTCACCGCCGTCCAGCCACCCGGGTCCCCGGTCTCGAAGCTCGGGTTCGTGAACGGGCTCGTGAAGTTGATCCGCAGCGGCTGGCCACCCTGGCCGTTCCGAACGGTGTCGACCGCGCCGACGGCGTCTGCCGACGCGCCGTTGCCCAGGTACACGGTCCCGTCGACGATCGACACCACCCCGTCCGTGGTGTCGGGGGTCGACAGCGTCGCGAGCGACAGCACGTCGCTGGCGTCTCCCCCGTGGACGGAGAACTCGACGGACTGGCCGTCGTAGTAACCGCCGTCGGCCAGGGTCAGACCGGGGGTCAGGCGGACCGGCGCCGTCTGCTCGGTGTAGGACACCGGGGTCCCGGTGCCGTCCAGCGTCGGCGCGGCCGCCGCGGACAGGGCGGGCAGTACCGTCGCCCCGACGACGCAGGCCGCGACCGTCAGGGCCGCCGCCCGAACGTGCCCGGGGCGCGTCCCGCCGCGGCCCGGGAAAGTGGCGCCCGCGTATTGCGGACGAGAAAGATGACGTTGCACCTGTGCTCCTCGGTGAGTCAGACATTGGGCGTGACACGATGCGGGCGGCACGTTATGGCCCTGGACCGAGGGAGAAAACGGACCCCCTGGGTGCCGACACCCAAGGGGCCCGAGAGCCTATTCGGACATTTCGCTGTTACGACACGATAAACGGCAGCCAGGCCGGGTGAAATGACGCCGCGGACGTGCCCGCCACCGTCCGGCGGACACGTCGCACGCCGCCGCGTGGCACCGACAGCGACGACCGGCGGGCACCTGTCCGCACCCGGCGGGCGCCTCTCGCGACGAGAGCGACGCCCACAGACGCCAGGGGCCGGGGCCGGGGGAGCACCCACTCCCCCGGCCCCGGCCCCGTCCATGCGGACCGCCGACGGTCAGCCGCCCAGGCTCTGCTCCGCCTCGATGGCGTCGCGGACCGCCTCGTCCAGCCGGTCCTGCGCCTCGCCGTACGCGGTGAAGTCACCCTGCTCGAGCGCGGTCTGGCTGTCGGTGATGGCCTGCCTGGCCCGTTCGAGAGCCTCGTTGAGCTCGGAGCGCGCGTCCGCCGAGCCGCCCGGCGTCCCCGTGCCCGGCTGGCCGGTCCCCGGCTCGCCCGTACCCGGCTCCTCACCGGTACCGGTGCCCGGCTCGCCGGTACCGGGCTCCCCCGTACCCGGCGCACCGGTGCCATCGTCGCCGCCCGTGCCGGGCTGCGCGTCCGGCGGGGTCTCGTCGGTGCCGGTGTCCACGCCGGAGTCGCCGCCGAACACCTGGTCGAGGGCTTCGTCCAACGTCTCGGCGAAGCCGATCTGGTCACCGAACGCCACCAGCACCCGCTGCAGCAGCGGGAACGCCGTGCCGCCGCTGGCTGCCTGGACGTAGACCGGCTGCACGTAGAGCAGGCCACCGCCGACCGGCAGCGTCAGCAGGTTGCCGCGCACGACCTGCGAGTCCCCACGCGCCAGGATGTTCAGCTCGTTGGAGACCGTCGGGTCGGCCGTGAAGTTGTTGTAGACCTGCCCCGGTCCGGGCACCGTCGAGTCGCGTGGCAGCTCGAGCAGGCGCAGCTTGCCGTAGTCCTCCGACGGTTTCCCGTCCTCGTTCCCGGCTTCCGCGTCGACCGCCAGATAACCGGTGAGCACGTTGCGCGCGTTGCCACCGGCCGGGATGAACGACGACATGAGCGAGAAGCGGGCGTCGTCCTGGTCGGGCATCTTGAGCGTCAGGTAGTACGGCGGCTGCGGCACGCTCACGGCGGCCACCGGGTCGTTCGGGTTGGCCCAGAAGTCGTTCCCGGAGAAGAACTGACCGGCGTCGGTCACGTGGTACCGGCCCAGGAGGTTGCGCTGCACCTTGAACAGGTCCTCGGGGTACCGCAAGTGGCTCATGAGCTGCCCGTCGATCTGCGACAGCGGCTCCAGCGACGTCGGGAAGATCTTCGACCACGCCGACAGCACCGGGTCGTCCGGGTCCCAGGCGTACAGCGTCACCGAGCCGTCGTAGGCGTCCACGGTGGCCTTCACCGAGTTGCGGATGTAGTTCACCGTCTTCGGCTGCAAGGCCTCGATGGTCGTGGAGGTCTCGGTCAACGAGTCGGTCGTCGCGTCGTCCAACGAGCGCGCGGCGGAGTACGGGTACTGGTCGCTGGTGGTGTAGCCGTCCACGATCCACTTGACCCGCCCGTCGACCACCGCGGGGTAGACACGACCGTCGAGCGTCAGGTACGGGGCGACCTTCTGCACGCGCTCACGCGGGTCACGGTCGTAGAGGATCTGGGACTCGGCCGTGACACGGTTGGAGAACACGATCTGCTCGGAGCCGAACTTGATGGCGTAGAGCAGCTTGTTCCAGGGGTTGCCGATGCTCGGGCCGGCGGAGTACTCGTCCGTCGGGAACGTGGTGTTCACCGCCCCGCCCGAGGCGTCGTCCGGGTAGTCGAACTCCCACGGCGTCGTCCCGTCCGGGGCGCCGACGATCGAGTACTGCGGCGAGCGCGGGCTGAAGTAGATGCGCGGTTCGTAGTCGCCCATCTGGCCCGTCGACGGGATGCCGCCCTCCCAGAAGGCCGGTGCCCCCCGGGCGCCCGCGGCGTTGCCGTAGGCGGCCACGACCCCGTAGCCGTGCGTGTAGACCGTGGTGTCGTTCGTCCAGTTGCGCTGCGCCTGGTCGAGGCCGCTCAGGTCCAGCTCGCGCACCGCGATGACGGTGTCGCGGCTCTGCCCGTCGATCTCGTACCGGTCCACCGACAGCGAGTCGGGGAAGTTGTAGAAGCCGCGGATCTGCTCGAGCTGCTTGAACGACGGGCTGACGATCTGCGGGTCGAGCAGGCGGACCGAGGCCGTCGTCTCCGCGTCCTCGCGCAGGGCGCCCTGCTCGGCGGTCACCGTCGCGTCGTACTCGCTGATGTCGACGTCGTTGAGGTCGTAGGCCGACAGCGTCGCGTCGATGTTGCGCTGGATGTACTCGGACTCCGCGTCCTGCTGGTTCGGCTGCACCTGGAAGCGTTGCACGATCGCGGGGTAGATGCCGCCGACGGCGATGGCGGCGACGATCATCAGCCCGACGCCGATGGCCGGCAGCCGCCAGTTCCCGCGGATCGCCGTGACGACGAACATCACCGCCACGAAGATCGCGATGCCGGTGAGGATCGCGCGGGCGGGGATGACGGCGTGGACGTCGGTGAACGAGGCCCCGGAGAAGCGCTCGCCCTCGTTGGACTTGGTGAGGATCGAGTACCGGTCGAGCCAGTAGTTCGCGGCGATGAGCAGCATGATGACCGCCGCGACCAGCGACAGGTGCACGCGGGCCGCACGCGTCGTGCGCGGAGCGCCGTTGCGCTGGCCGGTGATGCGCAGGCCGCCGTACAGGTACTGGGTGGCCACACCGCCGATGCCGGCCAGCACCGCCACGGCGAGCAGGAACGACACCACGAAGCGCAGACCCGGCAGGTCGAACAGGTAGAAGCCGAGGTCCAGGCCGTACTGCGGGTCCGTCGAGCCGACCTCGCCGCCGTGCAGCCAGAGCTGGATCGTCGACCACTGCTGGGAGGCGGCGGCGCCGGCGAACAGCCCGAGCACCGCCGGGCCGACGACCATGACCAGCCGGCGCAGCGGCTCGACCGCCTCGCGGTACTGGTCGAGGTTCGCCTGCTCGGGCGTGGACGGCGCGTACACCGGCCGCGACCGGTAGCCGTAGCTCAGGCTCGCAGCGACCGCGGCCGCCATCACGGCGAAGCCGACGACGAACAGCACGACGCGCGTTCCCCACTCGGTGCGCAGCACCTCCAGGAAGCCCAGCTGGTCGTACCAGAGCACCTCGGTCCACACCTGGGCGAGCACCAGCACGGCGAGCACGATGACCGCCAGCACGACCAGCGTCGGCACCAGCGGTCCGCGACGGCGCTGGGGCGGGCGCGCGGGTTGGGGTCGGGGCGGGGTGGCGAAGCTCACGCGGTGGTCCTCGTCGTCGTCGGTCTGCGATCAGCACATCAACGTGCCGTGACCAGGACAGGTTCCCACACCCGTCTGACACGCCCCCGGGCGCCCCTCCCGGACAGGGCGCCCGCGGGTGCGACGATGGTGCGGTGATGACGAGCACCCCGACCCCGGCCGACCCGGCCCGTGACGCGCTCGCCGACGCGGTGCGGGAGATCGAGCACCACGTCGCGAGCGCCGGCTGGGACGGTCCGGTGCGCGTCTTCGCCCTCGTCCGCACACAGGAGGCGCTGGCCGCCGAGCCCGCGCTGGCGGACCAGCTCACACCCGAGGTGCTCGCCGCCGCACGAGCCGAGCCCTGGCACCTCACCTCCGTCGAGCAGGAGGGCCTGCCCGCCGCCGACGACCTCGAGGGGCTGCTCGCCGAGCTGTCCTGGCCGCCGACCGTGCACGGCGCCGCGGTGACCGTCGAGCGCGTCGTGCTCCCGCCCGCGGCCGAGGCCGCGATGCCGCAGGACCCGGACGCGGCGCTGGCCTACCTGCTGGCCCACCCCGACCGGCAGGACGTGCGGCTGGCGGTCGGCGTGCTGCGGGACGGGCCGGCCTGGTGTGCGGTGCGGACCCGTGCGCACGACAGCGACGACGCGGTCGGCCAGGGCCCGGACCTCGTGCCGGGGCTCGTCGAGGCGGTCCGCTCGACCCTCGCGTGAGCGCGGCCCGTCGCGCGGTCCGCCTCAGTCGGCCGTGCAGGTGGGTAGGCCGTCGCCCTGACCTGCGCCGATCTCGGTGACCGCCGCCCACGCTTCATGCAGCGTCGCGACGCGCACCACGCGTAGGCCGTCGGGGACGTACCCGACCACCTCCCCGCAGTTCGCGGCGGGGGCCAGGAACCAGGTGGCGCCGTCCCGGTGCGCGCCGGCGAGCTTCTGCCGGATGCCGCCGATCGGACCGACCTCCCCGGTGACGTCCATCGTCCCGGTGCCGGCGACGTCCACGCCGTTCGCCTCGTCCTGGGGCGTCATCTTGTCGATGATCCCGAGCGCGAACATCGTCCCGGCCGACGGGCCGCCGATGTCGTCGATCGAGATCGTCACGTCCACCGGCAGGACGAACGCCGGGTCGATGTAGACGCCGATCTGCGCCCCGCCGCCGTCGCGCTCGCTCGTGACCACCGGCACCTGCACGTCCCGGCCGTGCCGGTGCACGGTCAGCGTCACCGTGTCGCCCGGCGTCACGGCGGCGAGGGCGTCCGCGAGTGACTGGTACGTCGGGAGCGCCGTGCCGTCCAGCGCCGTCAGGACGTCGCCCTGCTCGACCTTGCCCGCGGCGTCCGTCCCCTCCACCGCCCCGGAGATCGCCAACGTGGCGGGCACGTCGTAGCCGAGCTCGGTGAGCGCCGCGACGGTCGCGTTCTCCTGGGAGGAGGTCATCTCCCGCTGGTTCGTCTGGTCGATCTCCTCCTGGGAGGTGTGCGGCGGGTAGACGAGCTCGGCCGGCTGCACCACCGACGAGCGCGACAGCCAGCCCTGCAGCACGCCGAGGATGCTCGACGGGTACCCCGGGCCGCCCGAGGACGACACCGTGGTCAGCCGCAGCTCGCCGGTCGAGTCGTACGTCGGCGCACCGGAGACCTGGATGAGGGGGGTGCCGTCGTGCTCGCCGAGCACGTCTCGCGTCGGGCCGGGGCTGTTCACCGCGTACGGCGTCGGCAGCAGGACGAGGACCGCCAGCAGCACCGCCGTCAGCAGCATGCTGACCGACAGCACCAGGGAGCGCGGGCTGACCCGCTCGGGCTCCTGCTGCGCGACCGTGGGCTCGAAGGTCTCCAGCACCCGTCGATCATCCCTCACCCGCCGCCCCGGGCGCGCCCGGGACCATCGACGGGCGGTCGGCGCGACGGTCTGGCCGGCGGACCGGCCCACGGGCCCGGCCGCTCAGCGCCGGCGCCGCGACCGCGCCTGCCGCCACACCGCGGCCGTCCCGATGAGCGCCACCGCCGCGCCGGCCGCGCCCAGCGCTGCCGCGTCCCGTGCGCCCACCCGTCGACCGGCCACCGCGAGCCGTCCCTGCACGCCCTCCAGCAGCACGTCCAGGCACTCGGCCGTCGACCACCGTGGCTCCCAGCCGGCCTGCCGCAGCCGGTCGGCGGCGACGGTCCACGGGTAGACCGTGTAGGCCAGCTCGGCCGCCGGCGCCGGCAGCACGCCGACGCGGTGGAGCCGTTCTGCGGTCCCGAAGGCCGTGGCGGCCGCCAGCTCGACGTGCCGCATGCCCGCGGCGGCCTCCACCTGCCCGGCGGTGAGCACGTCCGGCGGCCCGACGGTGAGAGCGCCGGTCAGCCCGTGCTCCACGACGAACCGCACCGCTGACGCCACGTCCTCGACGTGCACGAGCTGCCACTCGCGCTGCACGCCACGCAGCGTCAGCAGACGAGGCGCCTCGAAGTGCCGCGTGACGAGGGTGTCCATCCCTTGCCCGACGACGGGCGCCGGGCGCAGCACGGTGAGCGCCGGCCGCCGCCGGCGGCGCACCGTGGCGAGCACGGCCTCGACCGCCAGCAGCTCGGCGACGACGCCTTCCCGTGGTGCGTCGTCCCCAGCCAGGAGCGGCTCGTCGTCGCGCACCACCGGCCGGTCCGGCCACGCCCCGTGCACCATCGCCGACGTCACGACGACCACGTGCCGGACCCCGGCGGCCCGGGCGGCGGCCAGCGCGTGCTGGGCACCGGCCGCCGCGGCGGCGACACCCTCCCGCGACGGAGCGACGAGCTCGGCCGGGTGCGCGACGAGCACCAGCACCTCCGCTCCCGCCAGCGCCGTGGTGGGACGCCGGTCGGGCAGCTCCTCGACGACCCGTCCCCGGCGGTCCCACTGCGCCGCGACCGCAGCCGCGACCGGTCCACGACCGAGCACGACCACCGTCGAGACCGCATCCCCCGCGGCCGTCACCCCGCGGGTGGCCTCGTCCCGACCGCCGACGCCTGCGGCGTCCTGCGGGTCGCTGCCGGCCTCGTCGGGCCGCCGCTCGTCCGGCCGTCCATCCTGCTCGTGCGGGCTGCGCCCTGAGCGAACCTGCTCCTGCACCGTCCCTCGATCCCCCGGCCGCGTGGTTACCGTGGAGCGCAGCCGGCCCCCATCGTCCCAGGAGGAGTCCGTGAGCTTCGACCAGAGCCCCGCGCCCGGCGGCGAACCGCCCGCCTGGGAGCAGATGCTGCGCTCGCTGCTGGGAGACGACGCCGACGAGGCGATCCGTGAGCTGCGCGCCCAGGGGATCGACCCCGCGGCGATGGCTGCGGCCTCCGGACTCCCGAACGACCCGCAGGCGCTGCAGCAGGCCCTTGCGCAGGTGCAGCGGCTGCTGGCCGCCTCCGGCGACGAGCCCGTCAACTGGCAGATGGCGCACGACCTGGCCCGCCAGCAGGCGTCGGCCGGCGGTGACCCGTCGCTGACGGCCCAGCAGACCCGCCAGGTGCTCGACGCGCTCACCGTCGCCGAGCTGTGGCTCGACGCCGCGACCGAGCTGCCACCCTCGCCCGGCACGCCGCGCGCGTGGAGCCGGGCGGAGTGGGTCGAGGCGACGCTGCCGACCTGGCGCACGCTCACCGAGCCGGTCGCGAGCTCCCTGTCGACGGCGCTCGCCGGGGCGCTGGGCGGGGCGATGAACCCGATGGTGCCCGACGGCCCGCTCCCGGGCGGGCTGGACCCCGCCCAGCTGCTGCGCCGGCTCGGCTCCGCGGTGTTCGGCATGCAGGTCGGCCAGGCCGCCGGGACGCTGGCGCGCGAGGCGTTCGGCACCACCGACATCGGCCTGCCGCTGCTCGACCGGCCTGCCCCGGCGCTCGTCCCGGCGAACGTCGACGCGTTCGGTGCCGGCCTGGACGCCCCCGCCGACGAGGTCCGGATCTTCCTCGCGGTGCGGGAGGCCGCGGCGACCCGGCTGTTCGCCCACCACCCGTGGCTGCGCGCGCACCTGCTGGGCATCGTGGAGTCCTACGCCCGCGGCATCGCCATCGACCCGGAGCAGCTCGAGGAGGCGGTCCGGTCGGTCGACCCGACCGACGCGGCGGCGCTCCAGCAGGCCTTGTCCGGCGGCGTCTTCGCCCCGCACACCACGCCGGAGCAGCGCGCGGCGCTGGAGCGGCTGGAGACGGCCCTGGCACTGGTCGAAGGATGGGTGGACGAGGTCACGGCCGCCGCGACGCTGCCCCACCTGCCGCACACCGTGGCGCTGCGGGAGATGATCCGTCGCCGCCGGGCCGCCGGCGGACCGGCCGAGCAGACCTTTGCCAACCTCGTGGGCCTGGAGCTGCGGCCCCGCCGGCTGCGTGACGCCGCGGCGCTCTTCGCGCAGATCACCGCCGACGGCGGACCGGCGGCACGGGACGGGGTCTGGGCGCACCCGGACCTGCTACCGACGGGCGAGGACCTGGACGACCCGGCGGGCTACGCGGGGCGGCGGGCCGCCGCTGTGGACGAGGCGGCCGAGGTGGACCGGGCGCTGGCGGAGATCCTCGGAGAGGACCCCGGGGCGACGGGGACACCGAGCGACGAGCCTGGGCCCGACACCGACCCGGCGCCCAGCGGCCACTGAGGGTTGCTGCTCCGGCGCCGCCCGGGAGTCCGTCAAGCCGCGGTCTGTGCGTCAGCCGTGCACAGCGGGCGGAGCGGCGGCGGCGCGCGGTGCTGGGCGGTCAGCGGTGCGCGGCGCTACCCCCGAGGCCGCCGACCTGGGCGCCGTCGTCCGTGACGACGTCCTCGTCGTCGTGCATGACGCCGTCGGCGGTGACGTCGTCGGCGCCCGACCCGTCGTCGCGGCGGTCGTCGACATCGTCGTCCTGCGGCCCGTCCCCGTCCGTGGTGTCCGCCTCGTCGTCCGGTCGCGCGTCCCCGCGCCCGTCCCTGGCGTAGGCGACTCCCTCCAGGAAGCCCCGCGCACGCTGCGTGCGCGGGTACGCGTCGAGGACCCCCCAGAACTCCGGGCCGTGGCCCGGGTGCAGCAGGTGGGTCAGCTCGTGCAGCAGCACGTAGTCGAGCACCCACGACGGCATCCCCCGTAGCCGGTCGGAGATGCGGATGGTCCCCTCCGACGGGGTGCACGAGCCCCACCGTCGGCCCTGGTTGCTCGACCAGGCCACGCTCTTCGCCACCGCGCGACCGTCGAGGTAGCGGGTGGACAGCTCGCGCGCCCGGCGTGCCAGCTCGGTGTCCGACGGACGGCGCCGACGGTCCTGCGCCGCCAGCCGGGTGAGCATCCGGCGTACCCACTCGCTCTCCTGCGCGCGCGTGAAACGGGCCGGGATCGCCACGATCGTGCGCTCGCCCTCGCGCCAGGCCGTCACCGTGCGCACGCGCTTGCGCGACCGTCGGACCTCGACCTGGGAGAGGTCGTGCGTCGGCTGCACGAGTGCACGCTAGCGTGCACGCCTCTCCAGGACACCCCCCTCGCCCGCCCTGCGCACGCGGCCCCACGCGCCATGAACGCCGGTCGACGACCGGACCGCGACCGGCGCGGCGCCCTCCCGGACGCGTCCACCCCGGGCAGCGACGCCCGGGACGCGACCGGCGCGCCCCGCCCGGCCTCGGCTTCCCACGGCACCGCGCGCACTACTGTGAGCGCCGCACGGGCCGATGCGCCCTGCCGCCGGCCGTCCGGTCCGGTGCGAGGACACCGAGGGAGGACCCGTGGCCGAGACCTATGCAGGGGAGTTCTACTGCGTGAAGTGCAAGGAGAAGCGCCAGGCGGAAGGAGACGTGGTCGTCTCCGAGTCCGGTCGCAAGATGGCCAAGGCCGTGTGCCCGGTCTGCGGCACCAAGCTGAACCGGATCCTCGGCAAGGCCTGATCCGCCGCGGGGCCGGTCCGGTCCCGCACACACGTCGAAGGGGACGTCGCCAGGTCGGCGGCGTCCCCTCGTCGTCTCCGTCGCGGGTCGCCGACGCCTGTGGACCGGCGCGACTCGAGTGTCGGTGGTGCATGGCACAGTGACGGACCTCGACGAAGAGCGGACGGCAGGGGGCGACGATGCGGCTGCGCGACGGGCTGCGGGTGCTACGACGTGACGACACGGAGGTGCAGGTCGGGACGGATCCCCGGTGGGCGGTCCGGTTGACGGACCTGCTGCCGGGCGAGGCCGATCTGCTGTGCACGATCGACCCGGCCACCGACCTGCGCACGCTGCCCGGGTCGGCGGCCGCAGCAGGGTCGTCGCCGGGGCGCGTCGCCCACCTGGTGCTGCTCCTGGAGCAGGCCGGGCTCACCACGGGCGAGCCGCCCGGCCCGCGGACGGGTGCGGTCGCCACGGCGACAGCCGAGGAGCCGGACGACTCGCGCGCCGGCGCGACGTCGCACCCGCACGGCCGGCACCCGGCCGCTGCAGGGCCCGACCGGTCAGGGCAGCACCCGCCGGGCTCGTCCCGGACCGATCGGGCGACACGCGTGCAGGTCACGCGCGGTCGAGAACCGCAGCACCGCCGGCATCGTCACGACGACCCGTCCCCCGACCGACGTCCCACGTCGCACGGGACGTCTCCCGACCGGTCCCCGCAGCGGCCGTCGCGGCACGGCGCACCCGCACGGAGACGAGAACGTCCACGTGAGGCAGCGGCGTCCCGGGCCGGGGCCCCCGACGCGGTGGCGTGGTCGCTCCTGCGGCCGACCGCCGACGGGCCGGACGTCGTCGCGGCGCGGGCGGGACGCGCCGTCGCCGTCAGCGGCCTGGGTCCGACGGGGCTGGGTCTGTGCGTCGCGCTCGCCGCGGCGGGGGTCGGGACGGTGCTGCTCGACGACGAGCGCCCGGTGCGTCCGGACGACGTCGGGGTGGGCGGCTATCGCTGGACCGACGTCGGGGCCGTGCGGGAGCAGGCGGCGGCCCGCGTGCTGCGCGACGTCGTGCCGACGGTGACCACGACGTCCTCCGCCGAGGCGCCCGACGTGCTCGTGCTGGTGGAGTCCGAGGCCGCCGACCCGGCCAGAGGCCCGTTGCTGGTGGCGGCGGGAGTAACGCACCTGTCGGTCGTGGTCCACGCCGCGGGCGCCGTCGTGGGACCGCTGGTCGTCCCCGGTGACGGCCCGTGCCTGCGTTGTCTCGACCTGCACCGTGCCGACGCCGATCCGGCGTGGCCGGCGCTCGCGTTGCAGCTCCACCCCGGGCCTGCGGACTCGGAGACTGGCGCCGGCGTGCCCTGGGCTGCGCGCACCCGCCGGCCGCAGCCGACCGCCGAGCCGGCGGAGGTGGGAACGCTGGCCGCGGTGTGCGCCGGGCTGGCCGCGGCGGCTGTCCTCGCGCGGCTCGACGGTGCACCCCACCCCCTGCGTGGGGCCACGGCCGAGGTCACCCTGCCGGGCGCTCTGCCCCGGTGGCGGCGGTGGTCGGTGCACCCCGAGTGCGGGTGCACCGACCTGCCCGTCGCGGTACCCGCCGGATGAGAGCGGGTTGGCGCAACGCCATCCGCCTCCCTGCGGCGGCCCGGCGAGCGTCACGCTGCGGGTGTCTTGCGCGGACGACCTCGACCGCGCTTGGTCGGGACGACCACACCGCCGACGAAGACCTCGCCGCCCCAGACACCCCAGGGCTCGGCGCGCTCCAGCGCGCCCGCCAGGCATCCCTC
>Ga0164243_10007899_pt1 | contig 15809 bp, 14 predicted proteins | sample OricompcompostOP_FD_108781 | JGI IMG/M metagenome (GOLD analysis project Ga0164243, IMG submission 108781) | Organic Plus compost microbial communities from Emeryville, California, USA - Original compost - Organic plus compost (OP) | ecosystem: Engineered > Solid waste > Mixed feedstock >...
ACCTGCATATTGTCCTCGGCGCACATCTGCAGATAGCGCTCGAGACGCGCCGAGGAATGCTCCGGCCCCTGGCCTTCATAGCCATGAGGCAGCAGCATGACGAGGCCCGACATGCGCAGCCATTTCTTCTCCGCCGAGGAGATGAACTGGTCGATGACGACCTGCGCGCCGTTGGCGAAGTCGCCGAACTGCGCTTCCCACAAGGTCAGGCAGTCGGGCTCGGCGAGCGAATAGCCGTATTCGAAGCCGAGCACGGCTTCTTCCGACAGCATGGAATTGATGACCTCGTAGCGGGCCTGGTTGTCCGCCACATGATTGAACGGCTTGTAGCGGGCCTCGGTCTCCTGATCCGTCAGGACCGAATGGCGCTGCGAGAAGGTGCCGCGCTCGACATCCTGTCCGGACAGGCGCACGGGGTGACCCTCCAGCAGAAGCGAGCAGAAGGCGAGCGCCTCGGCCGTCGCCCAGTCCACGCCCTCGCCGCTTTCGATCGCCTTCCGCCGGTTTTCGAGGAAGCGGCCGATCGTCTTGTGAAGATGGAAGCCTTCGGGGACGGCCGTGATCTTGTCGCCGATCTCGCGCAGCACCTCGAGCGGAACGCCCGTCGAGCCGCGGCGCGCATCCTCGACATCCTTGCCGGCGGGCTTCAGGCCCGACCAGCGGCCGTCGAGCCAGTCCGCCTTGTTCGGCAGATAGGACTGACTGACCTCGAACTCGCTGTCGAGATGCGCCCGCCAGCCGCTCCTCATCTCCTCGACTTCCGCCTCGGTGACGACGCCTTCGGCCACGAGCTTCTGCGAATAGATTTCCAGCGTGGTCGGATGCGAACGGATCGCGCGATACATCAGCGGCTGGGTAAAGGCCGGCTCGTCGCCCTCATTGTGGCCGAAGCGGCGGTAGCAGAACATGTCGATGACGACAGGCTTCCTGAACTTCTGCCGGAACTCCGTCGCCACCTTGGCGCAGAACACGACCGCTTCCGGATCGTCGCCGTTCACGTGGAAGACCGGCGCCTCGACCATCTTCGCCACGTCCGACGGATAGGGCGAGGAGCGCGCGACGCGCGGGCTCGTCGTGAAGCCGATCTGGTTGTTGATGATGAAATGGATCGAGCCGCCGGTGCGATGCCCCTTCAGTCCGGACAGGCCGAAGCATTCGGCGATGACGCCCTGGCCGGCGAAGGCCGCGTCGCCATGGAGCAGCAGCGGCAGGACCTTGGTGCGCTCCGTATCCTTGTACTGATCCTGCTTGGCGCGGACCTTTCCGAGCACGACCGGATCGACGATCTCGAGATGCGAGGGGTTCGCGGTCAGCGACAGATGCACCTTGTTGTTGTCGAATTCGCGGTCGCTCGAGGCGCCGAGATGGTATTTGACATCGCCCGAGCCCTCCACCTCGTCGGGCGTCGTCGAGCCGCCCTTGAATTCATGGAACAGGGCACGGTGCGGCTTGCCCATCACCTGCGTAAGGACATTGAGGCGGCCGCGATGGGCCATGCCGAGCACGATTTCCTTCACGCCCAGATTGCCGCCGCGCTTGATGATCTGCTCGAGCGCGGGAATCAGGCTCTCGCCGCCGTCAAGGCCGAAGCGCTTGGTGCCTGTGAACTTCACGTCGAGAAATTTCTCGAAGCCCTCGGCCTCGACGAGCTTGTTGAGGATCGCGCGCTTGCCCTCGCGGGTGAACTCGATCGCCTTTTCCGGTCCCTCGATGCGCTCCTGCAGCCACGCCTTCTCGGCGGGATCGGAGATGTGCATGAACTCGATGCCGATCGTCGAGCAATAGGTGCGCTTCAGGATCGCGATGATTTCGCGCATGGTGCCGAATTCGAGGCCGAGCACGTGATCGAGGAAGATCGGGCGGTCGAGATCGGATTCGGAAAAGCCGTAGCTCGCCGGGTCGAGCTCCGGATGGTCGGCCGGCTTTTCGAGCCTGAGCGGATCGAGATCGGCTGCCAGATGTCCGCGCATGCGATAGGCGCGGATGAGCATCAGGGCGCGAACGCTGTCGCGCGTGGCGTTCTGGACCTCTTCGGGAGTGACGGTCCGGCCATTGGCCTGCGCGTGATCGGCAATCTTCTGGCCGATCGTCTTTTCGGCGGCGACCGAACCATTACCCCCGCCGCCACTGACCTCGCGGGCCCAGGAAGCGCCGCGCGCCATCTTGACGACATCGGCCGGCCGGTCGTTCAAGTTTGAGAAGAATTCCCGCCATTCGGAATCGACCGAATTCGGGTTCTCCTGATAGCGTGCGTAAAGGTCTTCGATGTAGGGCGCATTGGCGCCGTAGAGGAAGGCTGTGCTGAGAAAGGCCTCGTTCGCCTGTTGGCGTGACATATCGGAATTCCGCATTCGCGGCGGCTCCACCCGGCCGCCGCAGGATAAACTGACCCCTTCGGGCAAAGTCTGCGATTACGCTGTCTCTTTCAACCCTTAAGAGGCATGTATTGCTGGTATATCAGCAATACGGCATCCCCGTGTCGGCCAGACGTCACGCTCCGAGATGCGGAGCGATCTGCTGGCAGGCTTCGACGAGGCCGCGCACGCTCTCGATGGACTTGTCGAACATCGTGCGCTCGGCGCCGTTCAGCTCGATCTCGACCACCTTTTCGACGCCGCCGGCGCCGATGACGGCCGGCACGCCGACATAAAGGCCATCGACACCGTACTGGCCCTCAAGGAAGACCGCGCAGGGCAGAACCCGTTTCTTGTCCTTCAGATAGGACTCCGCCATCGCAATTGCAGAGGAGGCGGGCGCATAAAAGGCCGAACCGGTCTTCAGCAGGCCGACGATCTCGCCGCCGCCCTTGCGGGTGCGCTCGACGATCGCGTCGATGCGGGCCTGGCTGGTCCAGCCCATGCGGATGAGATCGGGCAGCGGAATGCCCGCCACCGTCGAATAGCGCACGAGCGGCACCATGTCGTCGCCATGGCCGCCCAGAACGAAGGCCGTCACGTCCTTCACCGACACGCCGAGTTCCTCGGCGAGGAAATAACGGAAGCGCGCGGTGTCGAGCACGCCGGCCATGCCGACGATCTTGTTCGGCGCGAGGCCCGAGGCCTTCTGCAGCGCCCACACCATCGCATCGAGCGGATTGGTGATGCAGATCACGAAAGCGCCCGGCGCGTATTTGCGGATGCCCGCGCCGACCTGCTCCATGACTTTGAGATTGGTTCCCACGAGATCGTCGCGGCTCATGCCCGGCTTGCGCGGCACGCCGGCGGTGACGATCACGACGTCGGCGCCCTCGATGTCGGCATAGGCGTTCGTGCCCTGATATCTGGCGTCGAAACCTTCGATCGGCGCGCTTTCGGCGATGTCGAGCGCCTTGCCCTGGGGCGTGCCCTCGGCGATGTCGAACAGGACGATGTCGCCAAGCTCCTTCAGACCGATGAGATGGGCAAGCGTGCCGCCGATCTGTCCGGAGCCGATGAGCGCGATCTTCTTACGGGCCATGTGATGTTTTCCTTCCCCAGGGATTTTGCGAGGTGACTATCGCGCTTCCTGCGCGCGGTTCAAGTGAACTTCCGGCCCATGCGGCAGGCCGAGCCAGTGCTCCGTCCCCATTTCGGCGAGACGGGACGACGTACGGCGGAAATCCCAGGCCTGCCGGCCCTGCGTGAGCAGCGATTCGGGCCGGACTGCCGCCGAGGCGAAAAGCTTCACGCGGTATTCGTAAAGTTCGTCGATGAGGATGATGAAACGGCGGACGGCGTCCTGCGCCGCGGTGTCGAGCGAAGGAATGCCGTCGAGCAGGATCGTGTGGTAAGTACGCGCGATCGCGGCATAATCGGCCGGACCGCGCGCCTCCTCGCACAGCTGCGAAAACGTGAAGCGCGCGACGCCGTTCCGTGCCTCCGGGATGACGACGTCGCGGCCCTGGACCCGCAGCACCTCGCGCGCGCCGCGCGCCGCGCCGGTAAGGGCCAGGAAGGCCGCGTCGAGCGCGGCCTTGTCGGGAGGAGTGGACCATACGGGGGCTGCGCGAAGCTTGCGCAGCCGGTAGTCGGTCGGCACCTCGATGCGGACCACGTCCATCTTCTCCCGCACGAGATCGATGAAGGGCAGAAAAAGGTCGCGGTTCAGGCCCTTGTAGTAGAGGTTCTCGGGCGGCGCGTTCGAGGTCGCGACGATCACCGTGCCGGCCTCGATCAGGGTCGCGAACAGGCGGTTGAGCACGGTGGCGTCCGCGATGTCCTTGACCTGCAGTTCGTCGAGGCACAGCAGGCGCGTTTCCTGCGCCAGGGCCCCGGCGAGCCCCTCGATCGGCTGGCGCCCCCGCTCGGCCCGGAAATGCTTCAGCCGCTCATGCACCTCCGTCATGAAGGCATGGAAATGCACGCGCTTCTTGTGCGGCTCGTCCGCCAGCTGGAAGAGAAGGTCCATCAGCAGGGTCTTGCCGCGGCCAGCCTCTCCCCAGAGATAGACCCCCCGGACGGGGACGGGCCGGCGGAACAGGCCGGGCTTTTTCTTAAGCTCGGCGATCAGGCGGTCGAAGCGCGCGGCGACCTTGTCCTGCGCGGGATCTGCGGCCAAGTCGCCCGCCTTGACCAGGCTGGAAAGCTTCGAGGAGACGGTTTCAGCCACGAACAGATCTTCCGGCGACCGTGAAGTTGAACGGAAAGATAAGATCAGTCAGGCATTTGAGCCAGTCATTACACGGCACTGGAAGCACGATGAATCTTTTTTGCGACACGTGGAACGAATTGGCAGGCCCGGCGTTATGTGCCCTTGACGTAAATTTCTGATCCCGCATTCTGTTTGGCGTGCGGGGACAAGAAACGTGCGGCACGGGCTGGTTTTTGCGATTTCCCTGATTTGTGGACTCGGTTCGGCGATCGGCGCCGCCGGCGCCGTGACGATTTCCTCGGACGCCCGGCTGACCCTGCCGGAATTCGCCGCCCGGACCGGCCAGGACCCGGCCCTGTTCGAAAGCCGCTATGCGGCGACCGGTATGGTGGTCTGTTCCGGCGTCTATTCCACCGCGCAGCTCACGGTCCGCAACGACGTGGTGACGACGGCGGCCCACGCCTTCTACGACGCGGACGGCAATCCGCGCGGCGATCTTTCGACCTGCACCTTCAACATTCTGGTGAACGGAAGGCAGGAGACGATCCCGCTCGACGTGCAATCGCTGCGGGTCGGCTCGCGCAATCCCTATTCCGTCGCGCCGGTCTTCGACTGGGCGGTGGTGCGGCTCGTCCGGGCGGTGCCCGACGCCCGTCCCTATGCGGTCGGCGAGCCGGGGCCGGTCGGCATGCCCATCGTGATGCTGGCGCACCGGCACCGCGGCTGGATCCATGACGGCCTGAAGGCGATTGAGGCCTGCGCCATCCGGATCGAGCGCCGGATCGACACCAAGAACCCGCGCGAGCTTGCGATCGACTGTTCGGCGGGCGAGGGCGCCTCCGGCAGCGCGATCATGTCGCCCGGCCAGGCGACGACCATGGTCGGCATTTATGTGGGCTGGCGTTCCACCCATCCGGACCGGCCGGGCCCGTTCTCGACGACGCATATGAATTTCGGCGTCGCCGTGGAGGGGCCGTTCCGCAACGCGATCGCCGCCATGACCGAGGAGCCGCTGATCGAGGCGACGCGGCCGCCCGAGCATGCGGCGGCGACACCGGCCGCCGTTCTGCACTGATCGGAATCGGGGCAAGACCGGCAGGCTCAGACTTCGCGTTCCTGCATCAGCTTCTTGATCTCCACGATGGCGGCCGCCGGGTTAAGGCCCTTCGGTCAGACATTCGCGCAGTTCATGATCGTGTGGCAGCGATAGAGCCGGAACGGATCTTCCAGCGTGTCGAGCCGCTCGCCGAGGCCTTCGTCGCGGCTGTCGATCATCCAGCGATAGGCCTGCAGGAGCGCGGCCGGACCGAGATATTTCTCGCCGTTCCACCAATAGCTCGGGCATGCGGTCGAGCAGCAGGCGCAGAGAATGCACTCGTAGAGGCCGTCGAGCTTGTCGCGGTCCTCCGGGCTCTGCCTCCATTCGGTGTCGGGCGGCATCGTGTCGGTCTTCAGGTAGGGCTCGATCAGCGCGTGCTGCGCGTAGAAGCCCGACAGATCCGGCACCAGGTCCTTGACCACGGCCATATGCGGAAGCGGATAGATCCGGATGACATCGGAGCCGACCTCGTCCATGCCCTTGGTGCAGGCGAGCGTATTGGCCCCGTTGATGTTCATCGAGCAGGAACCGCAGATGCCCTCGCGGCAGGAGCGGCGGAAGGTCAGCGTCGGATCGACCTCGTTCTTGATCCAGATGAGACCGTCGAGAATCATCGGCCCGCAATGTTCGCGGTCGACGAAATAGGTGTCGAGACGCGGGTTCTCGCCGTCATCCGGATTCCAGCGGTAGATGCGGAATTCGGTGATGCGGGGACTGTCGGGCTTCGGCCAGATCTTGCCCGGCTTGATCCTGGAATTTTTCGGCAGCGTGAACTCGGCCATGGCGGATCGTCATTCTCTCAGGAGCGGATGCGCATGATCCGGTCCGGGTCTCCAGTCTGGATCATGCGCGCGACCATTCAGTAAACGCGCTTCTTCGGCGCGATGTATTCGACATCGTCGGTCAATGTGTAGGAGTGCACGGGACGGTAATCGATCGTCACCTGTCTTTTTTCCGTGTCCGCCCAAGCAAGCGTGTGCTTCATCCATTCGGCGTCGTCGCGCTCCGGATAGTCCTCGCGGGCATGGGCGCCGCGGCTTTCCGTGCGGTTGAGCGCCCCTTCGACCGTAACCGTGGCCTGGGCGATGAGATTGTCGAATTCGAGCGTCTCGATCAGATCGGAATTCCAGACCAGGGAGCGGTCCGAGACGCGGATGTCCTCCTTGGCGGCCCAGACCTTGTGGATGAGCTGCTTGCCCTCCTCGAGCACTTCGCCGGTGCGGAAGACGGCGCAGTTCGACTGCATCACCTTCTGCATTTCGAGACGCAGCTTCGCGGTCGGCGTGCCGCCGGCGGCATAGCGGAAGCGGTCGAGGCGCGAGAGCGCGAGCTCGGCCGAATCCGGCGGAAGATCGGGCTGGGCGGCGCCCGGCTTCAGAATCTCGGCGCAGCGCTGGCCGGCGGCGCGTCCGAAGACGATGAGGTCGGTCAGCGAATTCGAGCCGAGCCGGTTCGCCCCGTGCACCGACACGCAGGCGCCCTCGCCGAGCGCCATCAGGCCGGGGACGACATAGTCCGGATCGCCGTTCTTCTTGGTCAGCACCTCGCCGTGATAGTTCGTCGGGATGCCGCCCATATTGTAATGCACGGTCGGCAGGACCGGGATCGGCTCGCGCGTGACGTCGACGCCCGCGAAGATCTTCGCGCTTTCCGAGATTCCGGGCAGGCGCTCGTGCAACACCTCCGGGTCGATGTGCTCGAGATGAAGATGGATATGGTCCTTGAGGCGGCCGACGCCGCGGCCCTCGCGGATCTCGATCGTCATCGCGCGCGAGACGACATCGCGTGACGCCAGATCCTTGGCGTGCGGCGCATAGCGCTCCATGAAGCGCTCGTTTTCCGAATTGGTGAGGTAGCCGCCCTCGCCGCGCGCGCCCTCGGTGATGAGACAGCCCGCACCGTAAATGCCGGACGGATGGAACTGCACGAATTCCATGTCCTGCAGCGGCAGGCCCGCGCGCAGCACCATGCCGCCACCATCGCCCGTGCAGGTATGTGCCGAGGTGGCGGAGAAATAGGCGCGCCCGTAGCCGCCGGTCGCCAGAACCGTCATCTGGGCGCGGAAGCGGTGGATCGTGCCATCGTCCATCTTGAGCGCGACGACGCCGCGGCAGCGCCCCTCGGAATCCATGATGAGATCGAGGGCGAAATATTCGATGAAGAACTCCGAGGAGTGCTTCACGCACTGTCCGTACAGGGTATGAAGAATGGCGTGGCCGGTGCGGTCGGCGGCGGCGCAGGTGCGCTGGGCCGGAGCGCCCTCTCCATATTCGGTCGTCATGCCGCCGAAGGGGCGCTGATAGATGCGGCCCTCCTCGGTCCGCGAGAACGGCACGCCCCAGTGTTCGAGCTCGTAAACGGCGGCGGGCGCGTTGCGGCAGAGATATTCGATGGCGTCCTGATCGCCGAGCCAGTCCGACCCCTTGATGGTGTCGAACATGTGCCATTGCCAGCGATCCTCGCTCATATTGCCGAGCGCGGCGGATATGCCGCCCTGAGCGGCGACCGTGTGCGAGCGTGTCGGGAACACCTTGGTCAGGCAGGCGGTGCGCAGGCCCGCCGAGGAGGAGCCGAGAACGGCCCGAAGGCCCGCGCCGCCGGCGCCGACGACCACCACATCGTAGGTGTGGTCCTGAATGGGGTAGGCGGTGGGCATGATCAGGCCCCGATGCCGAGCTTGAGCAGGAAGTAGACCGCGGCGCCGGACGCGCCCCAGGAAAAGAACGCGTTGGCGGCCGAGACGATCTTCTTCAGCCCCTTCGAATGTATGTAGTCGTCGATGACATTCTGCATGCCGATGCGCATGTGAACGGCGTTGGCGAGGATGAAAAAGAAAAGAGGCAGCGCGATCCAGGCCGAGGAGACGGCGGCGGCCATGTCCGCGTGGCCGGCATGGCGCAGCGCCACAAGCGCGCCGATGAGGTAGAGGGTCAGCGGCAGAAGCGCGACCGAGGTCAGTTTGACGAGCCAGTATTCCTGCGTGCCGGAACCGGCGGCGCCGAGGCCGCGGATGCGGGCAAGTTGCGTACGCGCGACCACATCAATCTCCGAGGAAAACGAACAGCCACAGCAGGACGGTGAGGACGACCGAGCCGACCAGCGTGCCCTGCGCCCAGAGGAAACGGGACGTCCGGTCGAGACCGGTGCCCGTGTCCCACACGATATGGCGGATGCCGCCGATCGCGTGATGGATGAGCGCCCAGCTGAGGCCGATGAGAACCAGAATGCCGAACCACGATCCGGCGATGCGCGCGAGAAGATCGTAGGCGGCGGGGCCGGCCGCGAGCGCGCCGAGGAAGAGGGCGATGAGCGGTACGGCAAAATAGAGCGCCATTCCCGTCGCGCGGTGTGCGATCGACATCGCCATCGTCCAGGTGAAGCGATAGATCGACAGATGCGGCGAGAGCGGCCGATCGGGCAGGCGTCGGGACTGACGGGCTTCGGCCATTAGAACGATTCCGCCTTTCGTGCGGCGTTTGGTAGCGCACGAAATCCGGACTGGCAACGCAAGGCTGCTATGTGCTTTTGACCTATCCCCTTTGGGAAATGTGCCCAAAAGCCGTGAAAAGTCAGCCCTGCTCGGCGATCAGCTCGCTGAGCCTCAATGTGCGCTCGGCGATCTTGGCGTGCAGGCGCTCGACCATGCGGCCGCGGACCGCGATGACCCCCCGGCCCCGGTTTTCGGGACGGGCGAAGGCCTCCATGATCTCGCGCGCCTCGGAGACCTCCGCGGCGCTCGGCGCGAACAGGCGGTTGGCAGCCTCGATCTGATTGGGATGGATGATGGTTTTGCCGTCCATACCGAGCGCCCGCCCCTGCGCGCATTCGGCCTCGAAGCCCTTGGCATCCTGGAAATCGTTGTAGACGCCGTCGAGGATGAACAGCTTCTCGGCGCGCGCGGCGAGCACGGCCATGGACAGCCAGGGCAGAACCGGCGTGCGGTCGCCGCCGGCCTTCACCGCCGTCTCGCGGACAATGTCGTTGGTGCCGAGGACAAGGCCGCGCAGGCGGTGGCCCTCCGGCGTGCGGGCGGAGGCGGCGATCTGCGCGATGTCGAGAAGGCCGCGCGCCGTCTCGACCATGGCCCAGAGGGCGATGCCCTGCGTTTCGGGGCGTCCGCGCAGATGGCGCTCGGCGGCGAAGATCTCGTCGATCGATTCGACCTTCGACAGGAGAACGGCGTCCGGCCGCGCCTTCACGGCGGCGGTCATGTCGTCCTCGAAATATTCGGTGCGCGCCGGGTTGACGCGCATGACGATCTCGCGATTGCCGAAGCCGCCATTGCGGATCATGGCGACAACCTGATCCCGCGCCTCTTCCTTGATTTCGTCGGCGACCGAATCCTCGAGGTCGAAGATGACCGCGTCGACCGGCAGGCCCTTGGCCTTTTCCTGGGCGCGGGTGTTTGAGCCGGGAATGTAGAGCGCGCTGCGGCGCGGGCGGGGCGTGTCTGTCATGGCGCAAGACCTAATCATCTGACCGCGATACTGCCAAGCGCCGCGATCCTCGACCATGGACGGAAAAGGCATGGACGCGAAGCTCTGGACCGGACGCGGCGGCTTGTCTACTAGGGCCAGCCAATATCATTACGGGCATGAGCGCCAAAGAGGGTCATCCGGATGTTTCCCAAAGCACTCGAAGACGGCTACCGGCTCTGGCGCGAGGAGCGCCTGCCCCAGGAACGCGGCCGCCTCGCGCAGCTCGCGGCGCTCGGCCAGGCGCCGCTCGCGCTCGTCATCGCCTGCTGCGACAGCCGCGTTTCGCCCGAGACGATTTTCTCGGCGGGACCGGGCGAGCTCTTCGTCCTGCGCAATGTCGCCAATGTCATTCCGCCCTATCGTCCGGACGGCAAGCATCACGGCACATCGGCGGCGATCGAGTTCGCCCTCGGCGGCCTTGCCGTGCCGCACATCGTGGTCATGGGCCATTCGCAGTGCGGCGGCGTGAACGCCTATCTCAACCCGAAGTTCGACAAAGCGGGCGAATTCATCGGCCCGTGGATGAATCTGATCGAAGGGGCGAAGGAAGATGCGCTGGCGCGCAATCCCGGCCTCAGCGGCCGGGCGCTCGAAACCGCCGTCGAGGAGGCGGCGATCCGGGTGTCGATCGGAAATTTGCGCACCTTCCCGGAAATCCGGCGCCGCGAGGCCGAGGGCCTGATCACCGTTTCGGGCGTTCACCTGAACATCTCCAACGGCGAACTGCGCGTGCTCGACGAGGAGACGGGCGACTTCCTGCCCGCCGTGTGACGCGCACGCCCGGAAATGGGCCGGAAGCCATGTCCGGGCCGCAGATTTCCGCAGCGCGCAGGCCTGGATCGGGCCAGCGCCCGCGGCAGCCGCCTCACGCCGCCTTTTTCAGATAGCCGCGATTGATGAGGCTTTCGGCGATCTGCACGGCGTTGAGAGCCGCGCCCTTGCGCAGATTGTCCGAGACGACCCACATGGAAAGGCCGTTCTCGACCGTCATGTCCTCGCGGATGCGGGAAACGAAGGTGGCGTAATCGCCAGCCGCCTCGATCGGGGTGATGTAGCCGCCCGGTTCGCGCTTGTCGACGACGAGAACGCCCGGCGCCTCGCGGAGGATGTCGCGCGCCTCTTCCGCCGAGATCGGCCGCTCGAACTCGATGTTCACCGCTTCCGAATGGCTGACGAAGACCGGCACGCGGACGGCCGTACAGGTGAGCTTGATCTTGGGGTCGAGAATCTTCTTGGTCTCGACCATGACCTTCCACTCTTCCTTCGTATAGCCGTCCTCCATGAAGACGTCGATGTGCGGAATGACGTTGAAGGCGATCTGCTTGGTGAACTTCTTCGGCTCGGCCGCGTCGTTCACATAGATGCCCTTGGTCTGGTTCCACAGCTCGTCCATCGCCTCCTTGCCGGCGCCGGAGACCGACTGATAGGTGGCGACCACGACGCGCTTGATGCCCGCCGCATCGTGCAGGGGCTTCAGCGCGACGACGAGCTGGGCGGTCGAGCAATTCGGATTGGCGATGATGCCCTTCCTGGTGTAGCCGGAGATGGCGTCCGCGTTTACTTCCGGAACGATCAGCGGCACGTCCGGATCGTAGCGCCAGGCCGAGGAATTGTCGATGACGACCGGCCCCAGCGCCGCGATCTTCGGAGACCATTCCTTGGACACCTCGCCGCCCGCCGACATCAGGACGATGTCGGCCTTGGAGAAGTCGAAATTCTCGAGCGCCTGGCATTTGAGCGTTTTGTCGCCGAACGAGACCTCGACGCCCTGCGACCGGCGCGAGGCGACGGGATACAGCTCGTCGACCGGGAATTCCCGTTCGTCGAGGATGTTCATCATTTCGCGGCCCACATTGCCCGTGGCGCCGACGACGGCGATCCGATAGCCCATGATCTGCTCCAGAAATGCTCAGGCCGGCGCGCGGCCGGGTGCTCGCTATATAAGGGCCCCTGAGCGGCCCGCGCCCTCCCTTACGCGAATCTCAGAAAAACGCAATTCGGCGGCCTGTTGCCGAAAGGCGCTTGCGGAACGTTAACCGGCGATAGACATTCTACCGGAAGAGATTCTCTCCGATCGGAGCCGATGATGCGTATCCTTTCCGCCGCTGCCCTGTCAGCCCTCCTGCTGCCAGGCATGTTCGCCCTTCCGGCTCTGGCGCAGGAAGATCCCGATCTGCCGGGCGTGCGCGTGACCATCACGCCCCGCTCGTATCTCAGCCCCGGCAACAAGGTGCGCCCGAACACGGCGCGCGATTACGCCAAGTCGAACCTGACGGGGAACACCTTCCTGTCCTCGAACTATAACGGCGTGAAAGGCTTCGAGCGCTTTCCGCTACACGATCAGCTCGATCTGCCCTACAGCAGTTCGCGCTATGTGCTGAGGGCGCCCGACCGCATCCGCTGAGCAGCGGGCGACGGCATATAGCCCGACGGATAGGTCATGGCCGGGTTGTCCTTGCCGAACATGTCGCAGCATTTGACCCAGCGCTGAAGCATGCGCCCGGCCAGGGTACGATGGTCGGGCAGGTCGAAGCCCAGATCCTCGTGCGCGAAGACCTCTTCGCGGGTCAGCCAGCGAGCATCCGCGATCCGGTCCTGACGGACCGTCAGCGCCGGATCGTCGACGAGAACGTGGAATCCCATCAGCATGGCGCTCGGAAACGGCCAAGGCTGGCTCGCATAATATTGGAGCCGCTTCGGCGCGAGCCCGAGATTTTCGGACATGGCCCGCGCGGCGGCCTGCTCGACCGTCTCGCCCGGATCGAGGGACGCGGAAAGCGCCGAGAGCGCGCGGCCGGCCGTGTCGCGGCCGCGCGCAAGGAGAACACGCTCCGCCGTCACCGGCATGGCGAGCGCCATCAGGTCGATGCGCGGCGTGGTGACGTCGCGGTCCCGGTCGACAAGGCCGCGCACCATGGCGGCGAGCGCCGCATCCTCATCACCGAGAAAGAAATGCTGCGGCCCCACTTCGGTGAAAACGAAGCCGCCGGGAACTGGCGGAACCGAGAGCGGGCTGAGATCGAGCCCGAACAAGGGGCCCCTGTCGTCGCGGCCGAGAAAAGGCTTGTGGCAGCCTTCGAGATCGGCGGGCCCCAGCCCGAGCTCGCCGCAGGTCAGCCGGCCGAGAATCGGGCCTTCGCGCGCGATGAGCAGGCGGCCGCGCCAGAAGGCGACGAAGCGCGTGCCGGGCTGGCGCGCAAGCAGAGCAAGGCTCGCCGGATTGTCCCGGATGTCCGGGGCCCGGTCGAAATTCAGGCTCGCGAAATAGGGAACGAGACGGAAAGGGCCCCGCTTCTGCGCCATTGGCGATCTCCGGAACTGGTCTCCGAAGCTCTGGCGCAGGAGCGGGGCCCTCATCAAATCGTTTGCTTTAATGCGGCGATAGCCTGGAGCTATCGAAAATCACCGCAACGATAGACGCGTTCAGCCAAGCTCCTTGCCGAACGCGGCGATGACGGCATCGCCCATCGCCGATGTGCCGACCGTCTTCTCACCGGGCCTGGCGATGTCGCCGGTGCGCAGGCCATCCGCAAGGACAGCGGAAATGGCGCGTTCCAGCGCGTCGGCCAGATCGACCCGACCGAGCGAATAGCGCAGCGCCATGCCGAACGAGCCGAGCTGGGCGATCGGGTTGGCGAGACCCTTGCCGGCGATGTCGGGCGCCGAGCCATGCACCGGCTCATACATCGCGTGCCGCTTGCCGTTGACCACCGCGCCGAGCGAGGCCGACGGCAACATGCCGAGCGAGCCGGTCACCATGCTCGCCGCGTCGGACAGGATGTCGCCGAACAGATTGTCGGTGACGATGACGTCGAACTGCTTGGGATTGCGCACGAGCTGCATGGCGCAGTTGTCGGCGAGGATGTGCTCGAGCCTCACATCGGAATATTTGGCCTTGTGCACCTCGGTCACGACCTCCTTCCAGAGGACGCCCGACTTCATGACATTGTGCTTCTCGCACGAATGCAGGAGGTTCCGGCGCACGCGGGCGAGATCGAAGGCGACCTCGGCGATGCGCGCGATCTCGCGGGTCGTGTAGACCTGCGTGTCGACGGCGCGCCTCTCACCATTCTCCAGCGTCACGATCTCCTTCGGCTCGCCGAAATAGGTGCCGCCCGTCAGCTCGCGCACGATCAGGATGTCGAGGCCCTCGACGACCTCGCGCTTGAGGGTCGAGGCGTCGGCGAGCGCCGGGTAGACCACCGCCGGGCGCAGATTGGCGAACAGGTCGAGATCCTTGCGCAGGCGCAAAAGACCCGCTTCAGGGCGCTTCTCATAGGGCACCTTGTCCCATTTCGGTCCCCCGACCGCGCCCAGGATAATGGCGTCGGCCTCGGCGGCCTTCTTCATGGCGTCTTCGGAAATGGCCTCGCCACAGGCGTCGTAGGCGCAGCCGCCGACCAGATCCTCCTCGATCTCGAAGCGCGCCGTGCCGCTCTTGTTGAGCCAGGCGATCAGCTTCTTCACTTCGGCCATGACCTCGACGCCGATGCCGTCGCCGGGAAGAAGAAGAAGCTTGTGCGTCGCCATAGGGGAAATCCTTGAAGCTGAAAGGACGGAGAAAGGGAGGGTGGCGATCCCCTAAAGAAGGCGGACCGCCTTTTCAAGCGGGCCCGGATCAGCCCTGCTTCCTGGCGGTGAGCTCGATCTCGACCTTCATCTCCGGCCGGTAGAGGCCCGACACGATGTAGATGCCCGCCGCCGGGCGGATGTCGCCGAGGAATTCGCCGCAGACGCCGAACACGGCCTCGGCATCCTCGCGGCTCGTGACGAAATACTGGACACGCACCGCGTCCTTCAGGCTCGCCCCGGCCTCGCCGAGCGCCTTGTTGATGGTGGCGAAGCAGTTCCGCGTCTGCTCGACCACGCTTTCGGGCATCTGTTTCGTCACCGGATCATAGCCCGTCGTGCCCGCGACGAAGACCCAGTCGCCCTGCACCACGGCGCGGGAATAGCCGGCGATCTTCTCGAAATCGGAACCGGAGGAAATCAGGCGTCGGGTCATGGCGTGCTCTTTGGCTCGTTGTCGGGCGCGCAGATTGCGCCAAACGGCGGGAGGCGCAAGCCCTGTTCCGAAGGCGGCCCGGATGCTAGGCAGGCGCGCATGCCCGCTTCCCCCACCGATCTTCCTCCCGCCGTCCCGCTCGAAGCCGAGACGATCCGCCTCGAGCCGCTCGCCGAACGCCATCTTCCTGGCCTCGCCGACGCCGCCGGCGACGCGCGGATCTGGACCTATTCGGTGCGGGGCGACACCGGCGCCTATCTCGACACCGCGCGGCGCATGATGGAGCGGGGCGAGGCGGTGGTTTTCGTCGTGGTCGAGAAGACATCCGGGCGCGTTCTCGGCATGTCGCGCCTGTTCGAGATCGACCCTGCGCACCGGCGGCTCGAGATCGGCTATACGTGGTACATACCCGAGGTCTGGGGCACCCGGGTGAACCCCGAGGCGAAACTCCTTCTGATGACGCACGCCTTCGAGACCTGGGGCGCGCGGCGCGTGCAGTACAAGATTCATCACGCCAATGCGCGCAGCCGCGCGGCGGTCGAGAAGCTCGGCGCTGTGCTCGAAGGCGTGCTGCGCAAGCACATGATCCAGCCGGACGGCTCGCGCCGGGACAGCGCGGTCTATTCGATCCTCGACGAGGAATGGCCGGCGGTCAAAG
>Ga0164243_10007900_pt1 | contig 15808 bp, 21 predicted proteins | sample OricompcompostOP_FD_108781 | JGI IMG/M metagenome (GOLD analysis project Ga0164243, IMG submission 108781) | Organic Plus compost microbial communities from Emeryville, California, USA - Original compost - Organic plus compost (OP) | ecosystem: Engineered > Solid waste > Mixed feedstock >...
CCGCGACCACCGGATGGCACGCGCCACGCGCGCGCCGAACGGCGCCGCGTATAGGGCGTTATACGCCCGGGCGGGTCTCGCGGAAGGTGTTGACCGACTCGGTCAGCACCCGCAACGTCGCGCGCAACTCCTCCAGCTCGCCGGCGGGCAACCCCATGGCCTCCCCGATCACGGCGGGCAGCGGCGCGGCCTCGGCGCGCAGCGCGTCACCCTGCTCGGTCAGCCGGATCGACACCGACCGCTCGTCGTCGGCGCGCCGCTCCCGGCTGACGAGTTCGAGCTTCTCCAGCCGCTTGAGCAAGGGAGACAGGGTGCCGGAATCCAGCGACAGCGCCTTGCCCAGGTCCTTGACCGACAGTTCACCGTGCTCCCACAGCGCCATCATCACCAGGTACTGCGGATAGGTCAGCCCCAGCTCGTCGAGCAGCGGGCGGTACAGCGAGGTGACCGCACGCGACGCCGCGTAGAGCGCGAAACACACCTGATCGTCCAGGCGTGGCGCGACCGGTTGGGTCATGCTTCCTCCTTCGTCACGCGGGGTCGACCACCCATACTTCCCCACCGCCCGCGATCGCAGCATCCCGAGGTGCCCTACCGCATATTGGGCAATTAAGTTGTGTGCAATATGGTTTACTACAACAGACCGACCGGGACAGGCCCGGTCACCGGGACACCTCAGGAGACCGACATGACTGCGAACCCGCACAACCTCGCTCTGGAGCCCGCCGCGCAGGCCTTCGTCGAGGCGACCGACAACCCGCCGTACCTGTTCCAGCTGACGCCCGAGGAGGGCCGCAAGACCGTCGACGAGGTCCAGTCGGGCGAGATCGCCAAGCCGGACGCCGACATCGAGGACCTGACCGTCGAGGGCGGACCGACCGGACAGGTGCAGCTGCGCATCGTCCGCCCCACAGGCGCCACCGGCACGCTGCCCGTCATCCTCTACATCCACGGCGCGGGCTGGGTGTTCGGCAACCACCACACCCACGACCGCCTGATCCGCGAGCTCGCGGTCGGCACCGGCGCGGCTGTGGTCTTCCCCGACTACGACCGCTCGCCCGAGGCCCGCTACCCCGTCGCGCTGGAGCAGAACTACGCCGCGGCGCAGTGGATCGTCCGCGAGGGCGGCGAGCACGGCCTGGACGGCAACCGCCTGGCGATCGCGGGCGACTCGGTGGGCGGGAACATGACCGCCGCCGTCACGATCCTGGCCAAGCAGCGCGGCGACGTCAGCTTCCGCCGGCAGGTGCTGTTCTACCCGGTCACCGACGCGAACTTCGACACCGGTTCGTACCGGGAGTTCGCGACGGGCTACTTCCTCTCACTGGAGGGCATGAAGTGGTTCTGGGACCAGTACACCACCGACGAGAAGCAGCGCGCGGAGATCACCGCCTCGCCCCTGCGGGCGAGCCTGGAGGAGCTGGCAGGCCTTCCCCCGGCGCTGGTGATCACCGCCGAGGCCGACGTGCTGCGCGACGAGGGCGAGGCGTACGCGAACAAGCTGCGCCGCGCGGGTGTGCCGGTCACCGCCGTGCGCTACCAGGGCATCATCCACGACTTCGTGATGCTCAACGCGCTGCGCGAGACCAACGCCGCCGAGGGCGCGATCACCCAGGCGATCGCGGTGCTGTCGGAGGCACTGCGGGATTGACCCACTCCCCCACCACGGACAAAGGACATCGGCCATGATCCTCGACGACGTGGCCACGCAGGCGCACTGGAACGTGGTCGGACCGCGATGGCGCACCGTCCACCTGCACCTCGACGTGCTCACCGACAGCGTCCGCGAGCACGCCGCCCCGTGGCCGAGCGGATGGCCGCGCTCAGGGTCGCCCCTGACGGCCGCGCGAGCACCGTCACCCGCGAGTCCGGCCTCGCCGGCCTGCTCGCCACCGCGATCCACCGCCTCTGGGCCGGGATCGAGATCACCGGCGAACCGGATCCGGTCAGTCAGGACCTCCTGATCGGCATCGCCGCCGACCTGGAGAAGCAGCACTGGATGTTCGAGGCGCAGACCCGCTGAGGCCGCGCCGACCGGACGCGAGCCCCCGGTAACCCCATCGGGTGCCGGGGGTCGCTCAGTGCAGCCGGTCGGTCGCCGCGATCACGCGGCCCAGCGCGGCGTGCAGCTGTTCGAGCTCGGCGAGGTCCATGCCGAGGGTCTCCACGACGCGGTAGGGGATCTTCTCGGCCTCGGCGCGCAGCGCACGGCCGGAGTCGGTCAGGTCGACCATCAGCGTCCGCTCGTCCGACCGGTTGCGCTCCCGGGTCAGGTACCCCAGCGCCTCCAGCCGCTTCAGCAACGGCGACAGTGTGGCGGGCTCCGCGCGCAGGGTCGTGGACAAATCCTTCACCGACCGCGGGGCGCGGTCCCACAGCGCGAGCAGCACCAGGTACTGCGGGTGCGTCAGCCCGTACGGCTTGAGCAGCGGGCGGTAGATCCCGATCACGCTGCGGGAGGCGACGGACAGTGCGAAGCACACCTGCCGGTCCAGGGCCAGCGGATCCTCGCCGAGGTCGATCGCGGTCATGTGCGGCAGGATACTCCTCGCGCTGACATTTAATGCACTAATCATTAAGGTACGATGGCCGCGTGACCGATCGCCGACGCCCGAACCCGATCCAGTGGCTCTGGTACGCCATCGGAGGCCGCCTGCCGGACGCCCACCGCGAATGGGTGCTGCACGACGTGACCGCCAAGACCTGGATCTGGCGCCACGCGGCGCGCGCCGCGGTGCTGCTGCTGCCGCTCATGCTGGTGTGGCTGCTGCTGCCCGGCCCGCTGACGCTGCGGCTGAGCCTGGTGCTCATGGCCGGGCTCGTCGGCTTCTTCTACTCGCTGGTCTACTCCGAGGAGAGCTGCGAGAACCGGCTGCGCAAGCACGGCTACCCGTACGGCACCGGGCGCGCCGTGCGCAAGGCGGCGAAGGACGAAGCCGAGCGGGACGTGCGGGAGCGCTACATCGCGCGCTACCGCCAGGTGGAGTGAGCCGCCAGCCAGTCCACCGTCGACGTCACCACCCGCTCGGCGGCCCCCGGCTCGCGAAACCCGTGGCCCGCGCCCGCGACACTGCACCACGTCGTGTGCGCGCGCACCGCGGCAGCCGCCCACGCGACGTCGTGGCTGACGTGCTCGTCGGCGTCCCCGTGCACGACCAGCGCGGGCACCGTGCCCCCGTGTCCCCCGTGAACGCCGCGCGCGGGTCGAGCCGGGAGAACTCCTCGAACGGCGCGGCGCCCAGTTCGAACCGGCCCTCGATGTCGAGCACCCCGGTGTGGTGCAGGGCCGTGCGGTCGCCGTAGAGCACGCGCCCGCGCGGCAGCGTCGGCTCCAGGAACGTGGCGCGCAGGTCGAGCACCGGCTGCCACAGGACCACACCGGACAGCCGGTACCCCAGCTCCGGCAGCGACAACATCGTGCTGACCGCGCCGAAGCTCGACGCCACCACCGCCACCGCGCCGGCGCGCTCGCCCGCCCAGCCGACGGCGCACGGCGCGCCGTTCACCGTGCACCCGGCCTGCCCGAGCTGGCACCATGCCCGCGGAAGGAGAACCGCAGCACCGCGACACCGCGGCCGGCCAACCGCGCGGACAGCGCGTCGACCAGCCCGTGCTCGGTCAGATCCCCCGGGATGCCGTGCGCGAGCACCACCGCGGGTCCGATAGCGGGGTGCCACCGCGCATCCAGCGCGACGCCGTCCACGGCGCGCAGGGTCACCGGGGTCATCGGGGTCGTCACAGGTACAGCACCGCCGTGAGCACCAGCCCGCCGAGCGCGACCAACCCACGTGTAGGGCAGCGTCGAGATCATCGCCTTCTCCGGCCGCACCCCCGCGTACTGGGCGCTCCACACCGTCTGCGTGCTCGTCGGGTCGGACACGCTGAACACCTGGTTGTACGAGGCCATCATCCCGACCACAGCGGGCATCGGGTCGATCCCGCCGGACACCAGCACCCCGGCGACGCCCGCGCCGAGGCCGAACACGGTGAGCGGTCCGCGGAACAGGCACAGCGGCACCAGCACGGCGAACACCACGACGAACCCGATCGCGCCCGCGGGGCTGATCGCCGACACGATCGGCGTCAGCGCGGACTTCGCTCCGGGCAGCTTCACCGCGGCCAGCAGCATTCCGATCGCCAGGAACAACACGATCGGCGGGGCGGCCACGTCGAAGGCCCGGTACAGCGACCGCAACGCGCGACCGTTGAGCTCGCCCCACCGGGTCGTGGCGAGCAGCGCGTAGAGCACACCGGCCAGCAGCGACGGGACGATCGGCACCGCGAACCCGAGTGCCAGCCGTCCCGCCGGACCACGTTGAAGGCCGCGGCCGGGGCCGGGCTCGGCCTGGCCGCGCCGGCCGCCGCTCCCGCGCAGACCCCGCAGGCTGCGCAGGCCGTGCCGGGAGGGTTCCCCGAGTACCGCTTCCAGCGGGTCCTGCTGGACAAGGATTCGCTGAAGTACAACCCGACCGCCGGGCGGGCTGTGCCTGGCCTACGCCGACTCCCTGGAGAGCCCGTTCACCGAGCACCCGGGCAACCCGATCATCTCGAACACGTAGGAGCCACACTACGAGGTCAGCCACGTGTCCTCGCCGCACGCGATCTGGCACCCGCGGACACGCGAGGTGTGGATGTACTTCCACGGCGAGAACGGCACGACCCGTCTGGCGCGGTCCCGGGACGGCATCGACGTCACCTACGACACGGTGGTGCTGTCGGCCTCGATGCTGCCGGAGGGCACCACCGAGACGTCCTACGCCCGGGTGTTCGAGCACCGACTGCCGCAGCTCGGCGCGAACTACGTCATGGTCTTCATGATCAACAATCGGACCGACCGCCGCTCGATCGGCTGGGGCTGGTCGGCCGACGGACGGCACTGAACGTTCGCCCAGGAACCGCTCATCCACCCCGACGAAGTCGGCGCGCGCAACATCGGCAGCCCGACCGTGCTGCACCGCGGCGGCAGCACCGACATCGTCTACCACTGCAACATCGAGGCCGCCGGTTCGATGCTGATCACCGAGGTCGGTGACGATTTCAGCCGCCGCAACCACCTCGGCGTGTTCCACGCCCCGCTGCCGGGCGCACCCGACAACGGCCGCTGCGCGTCGGCGTCGTTCGCCAGTGACCGCGGCTCCGAGTACCTGGTCTACGAAGCGGGCGAGCGCCTGGCGGGCAACCTCGCCATCGCCCGCGAGGTCTAGCCCGTGGCCGTGCCCGTCCACAGAGGACGGGCACGGTGACGCTGCGCACACCGCGAACCTCCCGAAGGAAGGAGGTTGAGCGCCCACACCGGCGGCTACCCGGCCCGGTGTGAGTACGGCACGCACGATCCCGCTTCGCACACCCGACCACCGCGCGCCCCGGCGACACCACCGGACCACCACGGTCCTGCTGTGCCTGGGCGCCCTGCTCTCCCCCGCCCTCGCGCCCACCGCCGCGGCGGACGGGACCGCGCCCGCGCCGCGGACGCTGCTCGCGCAGGACTTCCCCGATCCCGACGTCCTCACCACCGGCGGCCGCTACCACGCGTTCGCCACCTCCACCGCCACCGCCCGCGTGCCCGTCGCAGTCGCGGCGAACGCCGACGGGCCGTGGCGCGTCACCGGGGACGCCCTGGCCGCCGACCCGCCCTGGGCGGACCCACGGGCGGGTTACTGGGCACCGGACGTCACCCGCCGTGCCGACGGCACCTACCTCATGTACTACGCGGCGGTGTCCACTCAGGACCACCACCGCTGCATCGGCATCGCCGTCCCCGACACGGTCGACGGCCCCTACCGCCCGGCCGGTGGGACGCCGCTGATCTGCGAGCCGGGCGACGGCGGCGACATCGACGCGCAGACTTACCAGTCCGGGGACGGCACCCGCTACCTGCTCTACAAGGCCGAGCACCCCGGCGGCGGGCCGTCGGCGCTGTTCGCGCAGCGGATGACCCAGGACGGCACCGCCACCACGGGACCGCGCACCGAGCTGCTGCGCGCCGACCGGCCGGAGGAGCACGGCGTGGTCGAGGCGCCGGCGCTCACCCGGCACGGCGGGCGGTTCGTGCTGTTCTACTCCGCCGACGACTTCCGCAGCACCGGCTACCAGACCCGCTACGCCACCGCCGACCGGCTGACCGGCCCCTACACCAAGGCCGACGACCCGCTGCTGACCAGCGAGTCGCTCGGTCACGCCCCCGAGTCACCCGGCGGCGCCGACGTGGTGGGCGGTCGCGTGTTCTTCCACGGCTGGCTGGGCGGGCAGCGGGCCGAGCGGGGCCTGTTCGACCTCGATCTGAGCTTCGACGGCGCCATGCCGCAGGTGTCGTGACCGGACTAGCCTGCGAAGCGCTGCTCCAGCTCGTGCACCTCGGGCAGTCCGATGAGGTCGGTGAACTCGCCGAACGAGGGCAGGCCGGGCAACGCGGCCGCGGGCGTGCCGTCCGCGCGCAGCGTCTCCAGCAGCGCGCGCACGCCCGCGGTCGCCGCCAGCACCGCGCCGATCGGGTACAGCACCAGCGCGAAGCCCAGCTCGGCGATCCGCTCCAGCGACAGCGGCGGGGTGCGCCCGCCTTCGGCCCAGTTGAACACCAGCGGCGCCACTCCGGACAGCGCATCGGCGACCGTGGCGATGTCCTGCTCGCTGGTCGGCGCCTCGACGAAGAGCACGTCGGCGCCCGCCTCGGCGTAGGCGCGGGCACGGGCGATCGCCTCGTCCAGGCCGTGCACGGCCGCCGCGTCGGTGCGGGCGATCAGCACGAAATCGGGGTCGCGGCGGGCGGCCGCCGCGGCGCGCACCTTGCCGACCATCTCCTCGCGCCCGATCACCGCCTTGCCGCTGAGGTGGCCGCACTTCTTCGGGCTGACCTGGTCCTCCAGGTGGATACCCGCGACACCGGCCTGCTCGTAGGCCTGCACGGTGCGCACCACGTTGAGCGCGTTGCCGTAGCCGGTGTCGGCGTCGGCGATCACCGGAACGTCCACGGCCGAGACGATCCGCCGCGCATTGTCGATCATCTCGGTGCCGGTCAGCAGCCCCACGTCGGGCCGCCCGATCAGCGACGCCGTGGTGCCGAAGCCGGTCATGTAGACCACGTCGAACCCGGCCTGCTCGATCAGCCGCGCGGTCAGTGCGTCGTAGGCCCCCGGCGCCACGAGCGCGCCCGGTGCCGCGATCAACTCGCGCAGGCGTCGCCGCGGGTGGGTCGCCTCGCCCAGCAGGTCTGCCACCGTGGTCCTCCTCGTATCCGGTCGATTCGCCGTCCCTCGCTTACGCTAGTCCGCAGGGGTGACACGCTCATCGAGTGGACAGCGCTGCAACGGTCGTGCAACGTTCGAGCGGTCGGGTTGATCGAGTGAGGGGTGGCTGGATGCGGACCGTGACGGGCCCGGCGGAACACGTGGTCGTGGTGGGAGCGGGGTTGTCCGGGCTGGCCGCGGCGCTGCACCTGGCCGGTCGCGGCAGGCAGGTCACGGTCGTCGAGCGGGAGGAGTTCCCCGGCGGCCGGGCCGGACGGCTCGACCTCGACGGCTACCGCATCGACACCGGACCCACCGTGCTGACCATGCCCGACCTGGTCGACGAGACCCTCGCGGCGGTCGGCGACAGCCTCGGCAACCGCCTCGACCTCGTCCCCCTCGCTCCCGCGTACCGGGCCCGGTTCGCCGACGGCAGCGAGATCGACGTGCACAGCGACGCCGACGCGATGACCGAGGCGGTGCACGCGTTCGCCGGACCGTCCGAAGCGGACGGGTACCGGCGGCTGCGGGCGTGGCTCACCGAGCTCTACCGCACCGAGTTCGACCGGTTCATCGCCGCCAACTTCGACTCGCCGCTGTCGCTTCTCACCCCGCAGCTGGCCCGGCTGGTCGCGATGGGCGCGTTCGGCTCCCTCGACGCGCGCATCGGGCGGTTCCTCACCGACGAGCGGCTGCGCCGCGTGTTCTCCTTCCAGTCCCTCTACGCGGGCCAGTCACCGCAGCACGCGCTCGCGGTGTACGGGGTGATCGCCTACATGGACACCGTGGCCGGCGTGTACTTCCCGCGCGGTGGCATGCGCGCGCTGCCCGATGCGCTCGCCGCGGCCGCCGCCGACGCGGGTGTGCGGTTCCACTACGGCACCGAGGTCACCGCGCTGGCCCGGTCCGGCTCCCGGGTCACCGCGGTCGAGACCGGTGGCGGCAGCCTGCGCGCCGACGCCGTGGTCCTCACCACCGAGCTGCCCGCCGCCTACGCGCTGCTCGGCCGGACCCCGCGCCGCCCGGTCCGGTTGCGCCCGGCCCCCTCGGCCGTGGTGGTGCACCTGGGCACCACCCGTCCGCTGGACACCGCGCACCACACCATCCTGTTCGGCGCGGCGTGGCGGCGGACCTTCCGCGAGCTGATCTCGGAAGGGCGGCTCATGACCGATCCCTCGCTGCTGGTCACCCGGCCTACCGCCACCGATCCCGCGCTCGCCCCGGACGAACGCGAGCTGCTCTACGTGCTGGCGCCCGCGCCCAACCTCGACCGCGGCGGCGCCGACTGGGACCGCATGGGCCAGGCCTACGCCGACGAGGTGGTCGCGCACGTGTCGCAGCGACTGCTACCTGGACTGCCGGGCACCGTGGAGGCGCGGCAGGTCGTCACCCCGGCCGACTGGGCACGGCAGGGCATGCTCGCGGGCACGCCCTTCGCGCTGGCCCACACCATGGCGCAGACCGGACCGTTCCGGCCGCGCAACCTGGTGCGCGGCACCGACAACGTGGTGCTCGCGGGCGGCAGCACGGCGCCCGGCGTCGGCGTGCCCACCGCGCTGGTGTCCGGACGGCTGGCCGCCGACCGCATCACCGGCACCCCCGCCCACCGTCCACTGGTGGCCCTCCGATGACCGGCGCGCTCGACGCCGCGGGCATCACCGATCCACGCCTGCGTGCCGCCTACGACCGCTGTCGTCGCCTCAACGCCGAGCACGGCCGCACCTACTACCTGGCGACCCGCCTGCTGACCAAGACGCAGCGGCCCGCCGTGCACGCGCTGTACGGGTTCGCCCGCTTCGCCGACGACATCGTCGACGCCGCACCGGCGGGCAGCGATCCCGCGCAGCGGCTGGAGGCGCTTTCCACCGCGCTGTTCGCGGGACTCGACGCCGGGCACAGCGACCACCCCGTCCTCGCGGCCGTCGTGGACACCGCCGAGCGCTACGGCATCCGGCGTGAGCTGTTCACCGCGTTCCTCGACTCGATGCGGATGGATCTCACCGTCACCGGTTACCCGGACCGGGCGGCGCTGGACACCTACGTGCACGGGTCGGCCGAGGTGATCGGGTTGCAGATGTTGCCCGTGCTCGGCACGACCGGACCCGCGGACGAGGCCGCGCCCTACGCGGCGGCGCTCGGCAAGGCGTTCCAGCTGACCAACTTCCTGCGCGACGTCGCCGAGGACCTCGACCGCGGCCGGGTCTACCTGCCCGCCGACGAACTCGCGGCCTTCGACGTCGACCGCGAGCTGCTGCTGTGGTGCCGCCGCACCGGGCGCACCGACCGGCGGGTCGCCGAGGCCCTCGCCGCCCAGCACGCCACCACCCGCGCGATCTACTCCTACGCCCGCGGAGGCATCGACCGGCTGCATCCGGTGTCGCGGCCGTGCATCGGCACCGCGCTGGTGCTGTACTCGGAGATCCTGGACCGGATCGAGGCGGCCGGCTTCGCGGTGTTCGCCCGCCGGGCGCGGGTCGGCCGGGCGCGGCGCGTGCAGCTGGCGGCCTCCGGACTGGCCCGGGCGTTGTGGGCACGGCGCGGGCGGCACGCGGACGGCCCGGCGACGGCGACGGAGAGGTGGGCGTGAATGGACCGTTACCAGTACCTGCTCGTCCTGGCGGGGTGCCTGCTGATCACCCTGCCGCTGGAGTTCCTCGGCGCCCGCGTGTACCGGCGCCCGGTCGCGCTGGCCCGCGCGGTGCTGCCGGTGGCGCTGGTGTTCGTCGTGTGGGATGCGATCGCGATCGCGGCGCACGTGTGGTGGTACGACCCGCGGTACCTGTCCGGGGTGCGGCTGCCGTTCGCCCTCCCCCTGGAGGAGCTGCTGTTCTTCCTCGTCATCCCGGTGTGCGGGGTGCTGACCTACGGATGCGTGCAGGCGATGCTGGGCAGGGTGTCGGCGCTGCGCAGGGTGCGCCGATGACCGGCCTGGGGTACACGCTGCCCGCGGCGCTGTCCGTCGTCGCGGTGTGCGTGTGGGAGCTGGCCGTGCTGCGCACCGGGCTGTTCCGCAAGCCCGCGTACTGGATCTCGATGGCCATCGTGATCGGCTTCCAGATCCCCGTCGACGGGTGGCTGACCAAACTGAGCGCGCCGATCGTGCTCTACGCACCCGAGCACACCACCGGGCTGCGCTTCCCGTGGGACATCCCGGTCGAGGATTTCCTGTTCGGGTTCGCGCTGGTCACCGCCGTGCTGCTGCTGTGGGAGCGGCGCACCGCCAGGAAGGACACCGCATGACCGTGCCACGCACCGGGCTGGACCGCACGGAGGTGCCGGGTGCCTTCGACACCGGTGCCGCCGCCTACGACCGCCTCGTCGGCGCCAACCCCGGCTACCACGCTCACCTGCGGCTGTCCGCGCGCCGAATGCGCCTGCCCGGCCGAGGACGCGGGTTGCGGCTGCTCGACGCCGGGTGCGGCACCGGCGCCTCCACCGCGGCGCTGCTGGCCGCCGCGCCCGAGGCGGAGATCGTCGCCGTCGACGCCTCGGCGGGCATGCTCGCGCAGGCGCGCCGCAAGCCGTGGCCCGCCACCGTCCGGTTCGTGCACAGCCCCGTCGAGGACCTGGCCGCGCACGGCGTCACCGGCCCGTTCGACGGGATCTTCGCCGCCTACCTGATCCGCAACCTCGCCGACCCGGACGGGCAGCTGCGCGCGCTGCGGGCACTGCTGGCACCGGGCGGCACCTTCGCCGCCCACGAGTACTCGGTGCGCGATTCGCCCACCGCGCGCGCCGTGTGGCACGCGGTGTGCTGGTCCATCATCATCCCCGCGGGCCGGGCGACCACCGGCGAAGCAACCCTCTACCGCCACCTGTGGCGCAGCGTCGCGACATTCGACGGCGCCGGGGCGTTCCGGCGGCGGCTGGCGGCCGCCGGGTTCACCGCCGTGCACAGCGAGACGATGACCGGCTGGCAGCGCGGGGTCGTGCACACGTTCCTGGCCACCAACCCCGGGGAGCCCGCGTGACCGACCGCCGCGCCGTCCGGCACCTGGCCCCCGCGGGGGCGCTGTCGCCCACCGTCCCCCGTTCGGTCGTCGTCGTGGGCGCCGGCATCGCCGGCCTGACCGCCGCCACCGGGCTCGCCGAACGCGGCGTGCAGGTGACGGTCGTCGAGCGCGAGTCCGTGCTGGGCGGGCGGGTGGCGGCGTGGACCGACCGGCTGCCGGACGGCAGCACCGTGTCGATGAGCCGCGGGTTCCACGCGTTCTTCCGGCAGTACTACAACCTGCGCGCGCTGCTGCGCCGCGCCGATCCCGGTCTGCAGCGGCTGCGGCCGGTGGCCGACTACCCGCTCGTCGACGGCGCGGGCCGGCGCGACACCTTCCGCGGCCTGCCGCGCACCCCACCGTGGAACGCGCTCGCCTTCGCCCTGCGCAGCCCCACCTTCCGGCTGCCGGACCTGCTGCGGCTCGACGCCCGCGCGGCCGCTCCCCTGGCGGCGGTGTCCGTGCCGGGCACCTACGAGCTGCTCGACGACGTGGACGCCCGGACCTTCCTGGAACGCATCAACTTCCCGCCCGCCGCGCGACACCTCGCGTTCGAGGTCTTCTCCCGCAGCTTCTTCGCGCCCCCCTCGCGGATGTCGGCCGCCGAACTGGCCACGATGTTCCACCTGTACTTCCTCGGTTCGTCCGAGGGGCTCGTGTTCGACGTGCCCGACTCCGCCTACGACACCGCGCTGTGGGAGCCGCTGCGGGAGTACCTGACTCGCCTCGGGGTGCGGTTCCGAACCGGGACCGAGGTCGAGCGGGTGGACCGCGCCGACGCGGGCTGGCACGTCGACGGGGAGGCCGCCGACGGGGTGGTGCTCGCCACCGACGTGGCCGGGCTGCGGTCCATCGTGGAGCGCTCGCCCGACCTGGCCTCGCCGCACTGGCGCTCACGGGTGCTCGGACTGCGCACGGCACCACCGTTTCTGGTGCACCGGCTGTGGCTGGACCGCCCGGTCGCGCCCGACCGGCCCGCGTTCCTCGCCACCGGCGGGATCGACCCGCTGGACAACATCAGCGTGCTGGACCGGTTCGAACGGCAGGCCGTGCAGTGGCCGGGGTCGGTCGTGGAGCTGCACGCCTACGCCGCGGACGAGGCCGAGCCCGTGGTGCGCAAGCAGCTGGTCGACCGGTTGCACGAGCTGTACCCGGAGACCGCGGACGCCCGCGTCGTGGGGGCGCTGTCGCAGTGGCGGGAGGACTGCCCGCTGTTCGGTGTCGGCGACTTCGCCCGGCGCCCGCGGGTACGCACCCCGTTCGACGGACTGGTGCTCGCCGGTGACGGCATCCGCATCGATCTGCCGGTCGCGCTCATGGAACGCGCGGCCGCGACCGGCTGGCACGCCGCGAACTGCCTGCTCGCGCGGTGGGGCCTGGCCGGGCACGAACTCACCACCGTCCCGGTCCGCGGGCGGTTCGCGCCGCTGCGGGCCCTGGCTGCCCTGGGAGGACGACATGGCTCTGCGTGAACGGTGGCCACGCCGCTGGCCGCTGCAACCGATCCCGCGCGAACCGTGGGCCCGGCAGGAACCCACCTACCGCGACGCGAAGCCGTCGCTGATCGAGGCCGCGCTGAAACGAGCCGAGGCGCGCCCCTCGGGCAACTGGTACGTGTTCGCGGCGAGCCGGGACGTGCGGGCCGACCGGCCGTTCGGGTTCAGCGTCGCGGGCGTCGAGCTGGTCGCGTGGCGCGGCGCGGACGGCGAGATCCTCGTCGGTCCCGGCGCCTGCCCGCACCTGGGTGCCCCGATGGCGCTCGGCTCGGTGGACGACGGCGCGCTGCTGTGCCGGTGGCACGGGTTGCGGCTGGACGAGCGCTCGTGCCGTCCGGCCTTCGACGACGGAGTGCTGGCGTGGGTACGGCTGGACCACGTCGGCGGCGAGGAGCCGCTGCCCGAGCCGGTGGTACCCGCACGCCCCGAGGGGGGTGTCGATTCCGTGGCGCGCCTGGACGGGGTGTGCGAGCCGCGCGACGTGATCGCCAACCGCCTCGACCCGTGGCACGGCTCCTGGTTCCACCCGTACTCGTTCACCCGGCTCCGAGTGCTGTCGGCGCCGGCCGAGGTGGATGTGGCCGAGGAGGACGACCGCTTCCTGGTGACAGTCACCTTCCGCGTCACCCCCACGCTCGGCGTGCCGGTCGAGGCGGAGTTCACCTGCCCGGAGCCGCGCACGATCGTCATGCGCATCACCGACGGCGAGGGCGTGGGCAGCGTCGTCGAAACGCACGCCACCCCCCTGGGCCGCACCCGGGACGGCCGTCCCCGCACCGCGGTGATCGAGGCCGTCGTGGCCGCCTCGTCGCGCCCCGGGTTCGCGCTGGCCAGGGCGGCCGCACCGGCGCTGCGCCCGCTGATGCGCCGCGCCGCGGCCCGGCTGTGGAAGGACGACCTCGCCTACGCCGAGCGGCGCTACCAGCTCCGCGCCGGGACCTCCGGCTGACCCGACGGGTACGCCCTCAGGAGTGGACGACGCGTGAGGGCCGGTTCGACACCGGCCACACGTACGGCAGGTCGTCCGGGACGTCGGGGAAGTACCGCCGGTAGTGCCCGGGGTCCTTGTGCACCAGCGACGACTGGTGGCTGAGGTGGAACTCCTCGTCGCCCAGCCACGGCGGCAGCTCCCCCGCCGCGCGCAGCGCCTCCTCGTCGCGCGGCTGCGACACCCCGACCCCGCGCAGGAGGTCGTCGGTGAGCTTCGCCGCACAGGTGTCGTTGCGCCCGCCCGCGCACCACACCCGGCACATCTCCAGGCCGTACCGGGTGAGCGCCTCCTCGTAACCTGTCCACATCTTCGCCGCCGGGTGGTGGCGCCACCCGTAGTCCGGCACGGTCAGTGCCCGCAGCACCTGCAGCGTCTCGACCCGCTGCTTGCCCAGCCGCCGGTCGTCGAGCACCCGCGCGGACGCGGCGAACCCGGGGTAGGGCAGGAACGTCTGCATTCAGCGCACCTCACCCGGGGTCGCCTCGTGGCCGGCCACCCCGCGCGAGCGGCGTGCCCGTTTCAGCTCGGCCTCGAACAGGTGCCGCTGCCCGCCGGTCAGCTCCCGCGCCCGCTCCTCCAGTGCCCGGAACGGCTGGTAGTAGGTGTCGTCGAAGTCCTCGACCACCTGGAAGGTCCATCGGCCCGGCAGGACGTTGCGACCCACCAGCTCGGCGGCTATGCGGTCGGCGAGGTCGTGGTGCCCGGCCTCGCGCAGCAGGTCGACCGCCTCGCCGGCCGCGAAGTCGGTGGTGCCCGTCATGCGGTGGAACTGATACAGGTGCCCTCGGGCCACCTCGAGGGTTTCCAGGGCCTCGGTGAGCTTGCCGACCGCCTTCACGGTCGCGCGGTCGTAGCGGCCCGCCTCGGGGGAGTCGTCGTCCAGGCGCTGATCACCTTCGGAAACGTGCGTCATGCGACCGGGGGTACCCAGGAACCGACGTTTTACGACCGCGTCGAGGCGAGAACCGGCTTGCGGGAACGGCCGCGGGACACGGCGACCCCGGCCAGGCACAGCACGCCACCGGCCAGCGACAGCCACGACGGCACCTCCCGCAGCGCGGCCCACGACATCAGCACGACGAGCGCCGGTATGACGTAGGTGGTCGCGCCCATCCGGCCCGCGGTCGTGCGGGCCAGCGCGTAGGCCCAGGTCGTGAACGCCAGCGCGGTGGGGAACACGCCGAGGTAGAGCATCGCCAGCGTGGCGGGCACGGGCGCGGCAGCGAGATCGCCGATGAGCTGCCCGGTGAACGGCAGGCACGCCACCGCGCCGATGACGCAGCCGAACGTGGTGACCTGCAACGCCGAGGCGTGCTGCAGCGCCGGTTTCTGGCTGACCACCCCGGCGGTGTAGCTGACGGCGGCGAGCAGGCACAGCGCCAACCCCAGCAGGGGCGCGCGCCCGCCGCCGGACAGCGCGAAGCCGACGACCACCGCGCCGGCGAACGACACCGCAAGGCCCGCCATCAGTCTGCGCGGGAAGCCCTCGCGCAGCAGCCACCCGCTCAGCAGGGCGACCAGGATCGGGCCGATGTTGACCACCATGGCCGCGGTACCCGCGTCGACGAGCTGTTCACCCCAGTTCAGGGCCACCATGTAGGCGCCGAACCACAACACCCCCGAGACGACGATCCCCGGCCACGCGCCGCGCCGGGGCAGCCCCTCGCCGCGGGCCACCAGCACCACCAGCAGGACGAGGGCGCCCGCCACCAGACGACCCAGCGCCAGAGCACCCGGGGAGAAGTACTCACCGGCCGCCCGGATCCCCACGAACGCCGACGCCCACAAGATGACCGTTGTCGCAGCCGCAACCACCGCGCGACGATCCGAAGCCACATCCACAGCCGAACGCTACCCACTCGACGTGTCGGTGCCCGCCGAATCGCCGCTGCCCGCGCCCGGCCCTCACCCTGCGTGATAACCTGCCGTTATAACGCACGCCCGATCACAGGCAGTCACCCACCCCCCGTGAACAGGCCGCCGCGGATGGGCTACTCTTGTGCCCACAAGAGAAGAGCAGGTCCGAGTGGCGGAATGGCAGACGCGCTAGCTTGAGGTGCTAGTGCCCGTAAAGGGCGTGGGGGTTCAAGTCCCCCCTCGGACACA
>Ga0164243_10007901_pt1 | contig 15807 bp, 16 predicted proteins | sample OricompcompostOP_FD_108781 | JGI IMG/M metagenome (GOLD analysis project Ga0164243, IMG submission 108781) | Organic Plus compost microbial communities from Emeryville, California, USA - Original compost - Organic plus compost (OP) | ecosystem: Engineered > Solid waste > Mixed feedstock >...
GCTTCGGCGCCGACACCGATGCGCCCACGCCGATGCACGAGCCCGCCCCGGCGCCCTAGCGCATTCTCCGATCAGTTGGGCGCGCTTTACTCCACCCTCCCCTCGATGGGGAGGGTGGCATCGAGCGCAGCGAGATGCCGGGTAGGGTGAAGAGCCAAGCGTATCGCCTGGTAGGTTTCTCCAAGCTCGATCCCCCCACCCCTCTCCCCGCAAGGGGGAGGGGGATCAGGGAGCGCTATTCCAGCCGATAGGAAAATGCGCTGGCGTCGGGAAGGGTGCCGCGACGCGCCCTACTCAGCCGCTACGGGCAGAACGTGCGGCTTCTGGACGAGGCGCTGGCGCACCAGATTGATGTGCAGGCGCAGGTGGTAGAACTGATCGGAGAACTGAAGCGGATGACGGATGCGCCGCACGCCGGCATCGATTCGCTCGATCTCCGCCAGATGCGCCGCGTGCTCGGCTGCCGTCTCGGGATGGTCGAGCTGCTTCTCCAGCACCTTGAGTTGCCGGTACCAGTAGAAAAGGCGCCGGCGCACGGTCCAGGCGTAGATGCTTGGCAAAGCGCGCAGGATCGGAAACAGGATAACGAGCGACGGGATCAGCAGCAGCACTGTCTGCGCGCCGTGGTCGGCGATGAACGCCGTCACTGAGAACGGGAAGCCGGCCTCCTTCACCGCCGGTGCGATCGAGCGCAGCGCCACCGGCAGCTCGCCCGTCTTGAAGATGAGCCGCGTCTCCTGCGGCACCTCATACTCGGGGTCGGAGATGTGAGGAAACGTGCCCGGGCGATGAAACAGCACGGGATCGCCCGCCTTGTCGAAGCCCGAGCGCGGATTGTTCAGCACGGCGTACGACAGCAGGTTGATCAGTGCCGGCTCGAGGTCCGCGCGCGCCACCAGCACCGTGCTCGTCGCCAGGAGCGTGATGTCGTCCGGCGGCGTCAGCGGCTCGAACTCCACGGCGCCGCGATTGAGCACCACCTTCGTCAGCGCCGGAAAGCGGTTGGCGTAGGCATCCGCCTCGAGTGCGAAGTTGAGCAGCCGTATGCCGTCAACGTGCAGCAGCTTCTGCACCAGCTCCGAATCGGCCGGCTGGATGATGAATGCCGCATCCGCCTTGCGGGTCAGGAGCTGGCTGCCATCCGGCGCCAGGTCCTCGGCAATCAGCAGCGGATTGTCCCGGGAGAACTCGATGCCGTTGGCGCGCAGCAACTGCGAGGCGATGCGACGCGTACCGCCCTCGTTCGTGCCGGTGAGGACGGGCTTGTCCTTCAGGTCGCGCAGGCTCTGGCCGGCAAAGTCGGAGCGCACGAACACCCAGATCGGCTCATAGAAGAGACGCCCGAGCGAGCGCAGCTTGCCGAGCTGCTTTTGCTGCCATTCCTGCGCCTTGGAGCGCGCAAGGCGCCCCTGCATGCTGCCGACGAGGCCGCCCTTGACGAACGCCGCATCGAATTCCGGCGGGTCGGCCACGAGCCCCTTGAGCGTGGCGAAGCCCTCGACCGCCGGGCGAAGCTGTACGTCGACGCCGTACGACCCGAGCGCCTTTTCGTAAGCTGCACCAAGCTCCTGATAGTGGGGCAGGCCACCCGTCGCCAGCACGATCTTGCCTTCCGAGCCCTTCTGGCCGGAAATCGCGTAGTAGCCCGCCGACAGTACGGCAAAGGCGCCTATGGCAACGAACGTGACAGCCCTGGGCAGGTTCGACATTGGCCCTCCGCAACGAAATCCTCAGGGGCCGATATCTACCAGCCCGCACGCGCCATATGCGCATGCTTCGTTGGCAATCCGGTGGCAAGCGGCGTTCGCGTCACACCCCATGGCGGCGCGACGTTCAGCCTACTCCAGAACGGCTGTCGGGAATTACAAGGAAAGGTAAGGACTAAGCACCCGGCCGCCGGGCGCAGGCACGCACGTTGCCCGCCCGTCCTTGACGACCTTGACCGTTCCGGACGGGCAATCGTCTGCCCAGACCCCCGTCGAGAGAAACAGCGTGCAGGCGATCAACAGCAAAGGCCGCATCATGTCCACCTCCCTGCGACTAGCTAACCGGGGCATGAGTTCGGCAATCTGCGAACACATCCCACCGTCTCATATTGTCTTGCTGCCCGCGACCTTGTAGGCCTCGAACCCCAGCCGCTGATAAAATCACCGGCTCGACTCAACGTCGCGCGAAGAAATCCGAGGTCTCCCAATGGCTAGCACGACAGCGGAGCTCGATGCGCTCCTCTTGCAGAGGTCCTTGACCGACCCACAGCTCCAGGCGGCGGCCGAAAAAGCGGCGGACTTCCGCATCCTTCCGGATGCGACGGTGATCAAGATCGGCGGTCAGAGCATCATCGACCGCGGGCGCGCCGCCGTCTACCCGCTCGTGGACGAGATCGTCGCCGTCCGCAAGACGCACAAGCTGCTCATCGGCACTGGCGCCGGCACACGGGCCCGACATCTCTACTCGATCGCAGCAGAGCTCAACCTACCGGCGGGTGTGCTCTCACAGCTCGGCGACTCTGTGGCCGACCAGAACGCCGCAATGCTGGGACAGCTCCTCGCCAAGTATGGCGTCTCGGCGGTGAGTGGAGCTGGCCTTTCCGCCGTGCCCCTTTATCTCGCCGAGGTGAACGCCGTCGTCTTCAGCGGCATGCCACCTTACTCGTTGTGGATGCGGCCCGCCGCCGAAAGCGTCATCCCACCTTACCGCACCGACGCGGGATGCTTCCTCGTCGCCGAGCAATTCGGGTGCAAGGCAATGATCTTCGTGAAGGACGAAGACGGTCTCTACACCGCGAACCCCAAGACATCGAAGAAGGCTACCTTCATCCCCAAGATCTCCGTCGACGAGATGAAGGCGCAAGGCCTGCACGATTCGATCCTCGAGTTCCCGGTGCTCGACCTGCTCAAGGCAGCCCGCCATGTCCACGAGGTGCAAGTCGTCAACGGGCTCGTCCCCGGCAACCTGACCCGCGCGCTCGCCGGCGAGCATGTCGGCACCATCATCACCGCGAGCTGAGGCATCACGCCATGTCCGACCGTACGAGCAACATCAAGCATGTCACGTCCCCCCTCGCGCGCCAGACCCTTCTCGACCGCGAGCTCACCAGCCCCGTTGCCGGCGTGCGCCCGATCCGGCTCCTGCCTTGGCTGCAGGTGGTGAAGATTGGCGGCCGCTCCATCATGGATCGCGGCGCGGAGGCGATCGTCCCGGTCGTGGACGAGATCCGCAAGCTTTTGCCCGAGCACCGCCTGCTGCTGCTGACGGGCGCCGGTATCCGTGCCCGTCACCTCTACAGCATCGGCCTGGACCTCGGCCTGCCGGTCGGATCGCTCGCCGCGCTCGCCGCCAACGAGGCGGGCCAGAATGGCCACATCCTGGCGTCGCTGCTCGCGCCCGACGGCGTCTCCTACGTCGAGCATCACACGGTGGCGAACCAGCTCGCCATCCACCTCACGGCCACCCGTGCGGTCGTCGGCAGCGCCTTTCCGCCCTATCACCACCACGAGTTCCCGACGTCGCGCATCCCGCCGCACCGCGCCGACACCGGCGCGTTTCTGCTGGCCGACGCGCTCGGAGCGGCCGGCCTCACGATCGTCGAGGACGTGGATGGCGTCTACACCACCGACCCCAACGGCCCTGGCGGGAAGCAAGCGAAGTTGCTGCGCGAGACGAGCGCCGCCGACCTCGAGAAGCACGCCGGCACGCTACCGTTCGACCGCGTGCTGCTCGAGGTCATGGCCAACGCGCGCCACATCGAGCGCGTGCAGATCGTCAACGGCCTGGTGCCGGGGCGGATCACCGCCGCTCTGCGCGGCCAGCATGTCGGCACCATCGTCCGCACCGGAGCGCATCCCGCCTGAGCCATCGATCCGAGCCGCCGACATCGATGATGCGCCTTGTCATTGCCGCAGCGGCTATCGCCATCGCCACCATCTCGCTCGTTAGCCTGTCGCTGCCCAACTCGGTGATCTCGTGCCTGCTCGGCTGGAGCATGTTGGCGATCACGGTGTCCGATGCACGTCGCCTCATCGTGCCGGATATCCTGTCGCTTCCCGCGATCCCGGCAGGCCTCCTTGCCACGATGCTCACCACATACGGCTCTGGTCCCGTGCTCGATCACCTCGCGGCCAGCGCTCTCGGCGGTGCCGTGTTCTATGCCATTCGCCTCGTCTACTTCCGGCTGCGCGCGCGCCACGGCCTTGGCCTCGGAGACGTCAAGCTCGCCGCCGTGGCGGGCGCATGGACGGGGCTCGACGGCCTGAGCCTCGTGCTGCTCTTCGCCACCGCCGCCGCCATGGGCTGGATCCTCGTCGCGCACGTCATCGCCGGGCGCCGATTGGACGGAGCGTCGGCCATCCCGTTCGGCGCCTTCCTCGCACCGGCGATCTGGCTCACCTGGTGGCTTGCCGCCGCAGGCTTTGACCGCCTCGCGACCCTCATCGGCAGCTAGGCGCTGTCGCAGCACCGAGAGGCTATTTCACCACTCCGGCCGCACGCCCCTGCGGCTCGACGTGGGGATCCCACGCCGCAGGCCGCGGCGCCATCGATTGCATCCCGGCGCGCACCGCCTCGGCAATCTGCCCCGCCTCTTCCGGATTGCGGATCACCGTCGGCCGCAGGAACACGACAAGCTCCGCCCGCCCCTTGGTGCCATCCGTCGTCCCGCCGAGCACATCGCCGAGATAGGGGATCTTCTCCAGCACCGGGATGCGCGTCTTCCGGTCATCGAGACGCTCGCTGATCAGCCCCCCGAGCACGACCATCTGGCCGCTTTGCACGGCAATGGTGCTGGAGATGCGCCGCTGCGAGATAGTCGGCGTCAGCGTCGTCGAGTCCCCGCCGGTGGCGATGCTGTTGGCGACGGCGCTCAATTCCTGCTCGATCTCCATCGAGACGAGCCCGTTGGAGCTGATCCGCGGCGTAACTTTGAGGATGACCCCCGTGTTCTTGAATTGGATCTCGTTGACCAGCGGCGCGTCGGGGTTGACGACGCTGCTCGCCTGACGCGTCGTGATCGGCACCTCATCGCCCACCTGCAGCATCGCCGACTGATTGTGCTCGACGACCACCGATGGCGAGGAGACGACCCGAACCGCGGTCTCCGTGGCCAGCGCGTCGATGATCACCTTCGGATCGGTGACCGAGCCGACGATGAAGTTCAGCCCCGGGACGGGGGGCGAAATCTCGATCTGCGAGCCATTGGTAAAGCCTATGCCACCGGCACGGCCGCCATGCTGCTGCAGGTAGAACTGCACGCCGTACTTGAGGTTGTCATTGAGCGTTACCTCCGCAAGGGTCGCGTTGATCAGCACCTGCAGCGCGGGCCGATCGATGCGGCGCAGGATGCCGAGGATCTTCCTGTATTCGCGCGCCGGCGCCTTGATCAGCAGCGTGTTGTTGCTCTCATTGGCAATGATGCGCACTTCTCCCGGCCCGCCGTTGCCCGACGAAGGCCCGAAATTGCCCACCGCCGACAGCTCGGCCGAGGCCGTCGAGCTCGACGACGGCGATGACGATTGCGAATGCGACGACTCCTCACCCGACGCACTCTGGTCGGATCCCATCGTCGTCGACAGGCCGCTATCGCCCATGCGGCTCTCGGTCCGACTGGCGGTGTGATTGGGACCGACCTCGGCCTCCTCCGGCTTGCGGGTGTCGAGCGCGCCACCGCCCGCGCCGAACGACGCATTGAGCACCTGGGCGAGATCCTTCGCCTTCCCATGCTCGATACGGTAGACGTAGTAGTCGTCGCCTTCGGTCGAGGCTCGGTCGAGGCGGGTGATCCACTCCTCGGCCTTGTCCAGCAGCTCCGACTTCTGCGTCAGCACCAGAATGGCGTTGATGCGGGTGATCGGCTGAAAGCGCACGAGCCCCTTGCCCTGCGCATCCGACTGGAACACCTCTTCAAGGCTCTTGATGATCTCGTCCGGCGTGGCATTGGCAAGTGTGAACAGCCCCGCCGACTGGCCGCGCATCCAATCGACGTCGAACATCATGGCGATCTCGAGCAGCGACTGGCGCTCGCGGCCGGTGCCACGGATGACGAGCAGATTGTTCATGACGCCGGCGCGCACACCATTCGACCGCGCACCGAGCGAGCCGAGCATGCGTCGCATGGTGTCGGCGGCGATGTATTTGAGCGGCACGATGGAGACGCCATAGCCCGGCCCGATCTCCTGGCGCTCCCGCGCGTAGTTGAAGGAGGTTGCGATGTCCGGCCGCCCCTCGACGTCAGGGACGATGCGATAGAGATTGCCATCGACCATAAGCGCGGCACGGTTCATCGCCAGCACCGTCTCGAGCACGGAAAGAAGCTCGGTGCGCGACACAGGCCCCCCCGTAGACACGGTCACGCGCCCCTGAACACGCGGATCGTAGACGTAGGGGATCGACAGCGTGTCCTGCAGGATCACCTTGGTCAGATCGGAGAGCTCCGCCTCGTTGAAATTCAGCTCATAGCCGCCACGCTCACGCGACATCCCGTTCGGCTTCACCTTGCCGGCTTGGGAGATGGTGTCATCGCCGCGATAGCTCTCGACCGCCGTCTCGCCGGTCCCCGCATATTGAGCGGGTGCATGCGCGACCTTGATAGGTCCAGGCGGCTTGAGGTCAGCGTTCGCCAACTGATCCATGAGATCGGGTGGCTCGATAAACGGGGGAGCGTCCTTCGCGGCACAACCCGCCACGATCACGCTCAACACGCCCACGACAACAAGACAAATCCAACGACGCATGTTTCACCGTACGCGACACTACAGAAGCTGCAATCCAAGCCGTCCCTATCTCATCTCCGTAAGAGCCGGATACGGGACAAATAAATGCAACCAAGCCGGTATAGCGCCGGGCCAAAAGCACAGGCACGACATTTTCCAATGCCGCCCGCCTGTTTCGCTCTCACTGTTGCTGAGGTGAGACTTAAAGGAAAACAGAAAACAGCACATTTGTGGCCACAACAGGAACAAGGACGAAATTTTATTTCTGGGCATTGAGCGCACGAAGTGTGCACGCAATGCACTTTCTAAGCCTCCGACAGGGAATGGACTATGCATAGAGTGCACACACTATGCGTAGAGTGCACTCTGCCTATAAACAACACTCCAGAAGCAGGAAAAAGCCGTGTCCACCCAGCAACTTATGCTGCGCCGCAGCGAGCACGGCAGCTTGACGCCAGAGCTATCGGCGCTATCGTCCACACCTCCAGACTTCATAAAAAATAACAGTGATCCGGGGGAAGATGAATGTCGCGCCAAAAAGCGTGGATTTTGTTCAGCATTTGCTGAGTCAAGGAATCGTATCCACAGCGGATATTGAGCGCGTTTATCGCCTGCGCAATGAAATGCGCGTTTCGCTGTGCTCAGCGATACGAAAATCATCCACGGTCTCATCGCATTTATTGGCGAGAGCCGTCGCTGAATATTACGGCCTGCCGCTCGTGCGCGATGAGGAATGGGCGAACAGCGGCACCGATCATGCCGCTCTGTCGAACGCCTTCCTGCGCGAGAACCGCGTCGTGCCTCTCGCCGAGACGAGCGAGGGCGTCGTACTGGCGATGGAGGACCCCTCTGACACGGCGACGATCAACGCCGTGCGCCTCGCGCTTGGTCGCCCGGTCATCGTGCGCGTCGCCGCAGCTGAGGATATCCAGGCAGCGATCGAGCGCTCCGCACGCGAGCAGGAGGGCGCCAAGGTCTGGTTCGATGCCGGCGATGCAGGAGTCACCACCGAGGATGTCGAGCATCTACGCGACATGGCGCTCGGCGCCCCGGTGGTACGCTACGTCAACCAGATGCTCCAGGACGCCATCCACTCGCGCGCGACCGACATTCATATCGAGCCGTTCGACAATCGCCTCGCCGTCCGCATGCGCGTCGACGGCATCTTGCGCGAGGTTGCATCACCACCGGGGAGCATGGCAAAGGCCATCGTCTCCCGCATCAAGATCCTGTCGGGGCTGAACATCGCCGAGCGCCGCCTGCCCCAGGACGGGCGCTCCCGCGTGCGCATCAACCAGCACCGGCTCGACCTTCGCGTGGCGACCATCCCCACCATTCATGGCGAGGCGGTTGCAATCCGCTTGCTCGACAATGTGCGCCGGGCGCTCGATTTCCTGGCACTGGGCTTCTCTCCTGCCGACGCGGATGTAATCCGTCGACACCTCGACGCCCCATACGGGTTGATCCTCGTTACCGGTCCGACCGGCAGCGGCAAGACGACGACCCTGGCGACGGCGCTGTCGCTCCTCAACGATAGCCGCCGCAAGATCCTGACGGTGGAAGACCCCATCGAATACGAGATCGACGGCATCAACCAGACGCAGGTGAAACCGTCGATCGGCCTCACCTTCGCCGACGCATTGCGCTCGTTCCTGCGCCATGACCCCGATGTCCTGATGGTTGGCGAGATGCGCGATGGCGAGACCGCCAGCGTCAGCATCCACGCCGCCTTGACCGGCCATCTCGTGCTGTCGACCCTGCACACGAATACGGCCGCCGGCGCAATCCCACGCCTGATCGACATGGGCATCGATGCTTTCCTGCTGGCCTCGTCTCTGCGTTGCGTCATCGGCCAGCGTCTCGTCCGGGTCCTCTGCCCTCACTGCAAGGAACCCTATGAGGCGCCGGCCAGCTTCCGCCTGTCGAGACGGGCGCCGGAATGCTTCGAGCCCGGCACAACGCGCACGCTATGGCGGGCGACCGGCTGCGAGCGCTGCGCAGGCACCGGCTACAACGATCGCCTCGTCATTGCCGAGGTCCTCGACGTCGATGACGAGATGCGCGCGCTCATTCAACCGAACACACGGCCGCACGATCTCGAAGAGCTCGCCTGTCGCCGCGGCATGACGACGATGGTAGCGGACGGCCAGCTCAAGTGCCGCAACGGCCTGACGACACCTGAAGAAGTGCGCCGGGTCGCCGTCGATGTTTGAGCAACGCTGACGAAATCTTGGAGCGGCGCGACGGGACGCCGGATCACTGGGACTTGGACAGGGGCGACTGATGGCGCTCTATCAGTACACGGCGATCGGGCGCGATGGCCGGCATCTGGCTGGGGAGATGGATGCCGCGAGCCGCCATACGGTGCTCGAGACGCTCAACAACATGGGACACTTGCCTGTCAATGTTGTCGAGGCAAGGCCGCGAGCGCAGAGCACGACCGGCATCGGCGGCGCGATCTTCGGCACCAGGGTCTCGAGCCGCCAGATCACGCTTTTCACGCGCGAGCTCGCGCTATTGGTCAAGGCCGGGCTTCCGCTCGACCAGGCGCTGATGCTGCTGCAGAAAGAGGCAACCTCTGCAAAGCTGGCACGATTGATCGAGCGCATCATCGCCCAGATCAACAGCGGCAAGAGCCTGCACGAGGCCCTCGAGGCGCAGGGCGATGCCTTCCCACCCATCTACGGGAGCATGGTGCGCGTGGCCGAGGCGAGCGGCACCCTCGATACTGTGCTGACGCGCATAGCACAGACGCGCGAGCACATCGAAAAGCTCAAGAGCAAGACGCTGTCGGAGATGCTCTATCCGTGCATGCTGATCGTGGTTGCGATCGGGGCGGTCATCGTCATGCTCACCTTCGTCGTGCCGCGCTTCAAGGAGATGATCGTCCAGGCCGGCACGCAGATACCACCCGGAGCGCGTTTCGTGATCGGCGCCTCGGATTGGCTCATCGCCAACGGCGCCTACCTGGCGATAGCGCTGGCGGCCGCAACCGCAGCCATTGTCCTCGCCTGGAGCCGCGGCTATGGCCGCCAGTCGATAGAAACGTTCCTGCTGCGTGCTCCGCTCGTCGGCTCCATAACGCGGCTCGGCCTCACCATCCGCTTCTGCCGCATGTTCGGCATGCTGATCGAGAACGGCGTCGAAGTGCCGGCGGCAATGAAGCTCGTGCGGGACGCAATCGGCAACCGCATGGCGGCAAGCGTGATCGACGATGCGCACGATACGCTGCGCAAGGGCAAGCGCTTCATCGAGCCCATGTCGCAATCGGGAATCTTCCCGTCCGTCATGATCAACATGTTGCGCGTCGGCGAGGAGACGGGCGGCCTCGCCACGTCGGCGTTCCACATGGCCGACATGTTCGAGGAGAAGCTCGAAACGCTCGTGCAGCGCGCTTTCACCATCCTCGAGCCGGCGATCATCATCATCGTCAGCGCATTCATCTCGGGCATCATCATTTCGATCATGGGGGCGGTCATCAGCATGAACGACCTCGCGATCTAGACAGGGAGGAGCACCATGGCGCGTGAACGGACGACGTTACGCAGGATCGCGCGAAAGGCCGGCATCCGCCGCCGCACCTTTGCAAACCGCGAGGGGGAAGCCGGCTTTACGCTGGTCGAGCTGCTCGTCGTCATGGTCATTCTCGTGCTGCTCGCGAGCCTCGTCGCGCCACGCGTGATGGGCTACCTCGGGAGCTCGCGCACCAAGACGGCGAAGGTTCAGCTCGAGAGCCTGCGCACCTCGCTCGAGTTGTTCAAGCTCGACAACGGACGCTACCCCAACGAGCGGGAGGGCTTAGGGGCGCTCGTCGCGCGTCCTACCGAGCTTCGGAACTGGAACGGCCCCTACCTGCAAAAGGACAAGGTGCCGCTCGATCCATGGGGCAACCCCTACCACTACCGCGAGGTCAATCCCGGCGGCGCCATAGAGATCTTCTCGCTCGGCGCCGACAATCAGCAGGGCGGCCAGGGCGAGAACCAAGATGTATCGACGTCGATGTGATGCGGCTGCGGATGAGCATCCCGATGCAGGCTTCACGCTGTTCGAGATGCTCGTCGTCATGGCGGTGATGGTCATGGCGATGATGGCGATATCGGCGCTCTATCGCGCGCCCTCCACCGGCACTGTACTCCGGACCGAGGCCATGACGATGGCCTCCCGCCTCCGTGACCTGCGCGCCGCCGCCATCGCTGCCGGAAGCGAGCGCGTCGCGTCGATCGACGTCGACGCACGCGCCATCCAGTTCAGTGATGGCCGCGCGCCCGTGCAGCTCGATCGCTCACTGGTGCTGTCCGTCACCGCCGCCGACAGCGAGCAGCGTGGCGAGGCAAAGGCAGGCATCCGCTTCTTTCCCAACGGCAGCTCGACCGGAGCCACCATTCAGTTGAAGTCGGAAAGGCAGATCTATGAGGTACGCGTCAACTGGCTCACCGGTCGCGTCTCGACCGCCGCCATCGAGTGAAGCGCGGCCCGTTGGCGGCGAGGCCGGCTTCACGCTTCTCGAAACGCTGACCGCCCTGACCATCCTCGCCATCGCGCTCGCCAGCCTCTTCCAGGCCCAGAACATGGGCCTGCGCACGGCCGCCGCCGCCACCGGATACGCCAAGGCACGCGTGCTCGCCGAATCGCTGCTCGCCGAGACGGTTGCCGTATGGCGCGGAGGCCGCCAGTCGAAGACCGGCCACGAGGGCGGCTTCGCCTGGTCGGTCGACGTCACGCGCGCCCCCGGTGCACCCTCCAAAGCGCAGACCAAATGGGGCCTGCACCAGATCCGCGTCACCGTCGCATGGAGCGCGGGCAGAAGCATCGAGCTCAACACCCTGAAGCTCGGCCTGGTGAGGGAATAGCGCCATGTCCCAGCGCGACACCTTCGGGACGCAGGCAGGGTTCACCCTCATCGAGCTGCTGGTGAGCCTGACGCTCCTCGGCGTCATCCTCGCCCTGCTGACGAACGCGCTGCAGGTCGTCTCCAAGAACTGGGATGCGCACGCGCGAGCCATCGACGATCTCGACATGCTGTCCCGCGCCGCCGACATCCTCCAGCGGGACATCGCCGGCCTGCAGCGCGTCACATCGGCGTTGGACGAGCGCAACCCCCGTTTCCTGTTTGCCGGCGACGCGAGCCATCTTTCCTTCATCGCCCTCGAGCCGCCCTTCCCAACCGAAGCAGGCCCTTACTTCATCGACTATTCGGTCGCGCCAAGCGGCAGCGGCTTGGAGCTCGTGCGCGCGCGGGCACCCTACGAAGCCGGCATGCCCGGCTTTTCCGGCGCCAGCCCGGCCAATCGCGTCTCCCTGCTGCAAGGCCCGTATGCCTATCGCTTCACCTACGCCGAGAGCACGAACGGCCGGCTCAATTGGTATCCCCGATGGCCCTTCGATCAGCGCCTCCCAGCACTCATCCGCCTGGATGTCCTCGACGCGCAGTCCGGAGAGCCCGCAGGACCGGGGATGGTCGCCGCCGTTCGCGCTGGCGCCGAGCTTGGCTGCATATCGATTGAAGCCGGCCCTTGCAGCACCGGCGGCGACCTGAAGCCCGGCTCGTCCAGGCAAGAAAAGGCAAAGGCGAAAGAGAACGAGCAAAGCCCCACCTCTGCACCGCAGGGAGCCGCAAATGCATCCGCGCCGTGACCCGCCGCCAGCGGCCTGCCCAGCCTGCGCCGCCGACTCGCGCGAGCGGGGCATGGCGCTGCTCGTCGTGCTGTGGATCGTCGCCTCTGCAGCGCTGCTCGTCTCGGCATTCAATGTCATCGCCCGCAGCGGCGCGAGCTTCGCCGCTTCGGAGGTCCAGCTCAGCAAGACCGAAGCGCTGCTTGATGCCGGCGTCGAGATCGCGGCAAGCCAGTTGCTCGGCGAGGAGGACCAGCGCGGCTGGCAACCGGATGGCCAGCCGCGCGTCGTGCCCTACGCCGGCGTCGACCTCGTCATTTCCGTGCGCGACCCAAACGGCCTCGTCGATCTCAATCAAGCCGACGGCGAGCTACTGCTGAGCCTGTTCCAACGCCAGGGTGCACCGGAAGCGCTGGCGACGGCGCTGCGCGATCAGATCCTGAGAGCGCGCGGTGAAAGCACGCCGCAACCCGACGCCAAGAAGCCCTCTACGCTAGGCAAGCCGGCCGCCACCAGCTCGGCATCAGGCAAGTCTCAAGATGACTCCTCTGGCAAGGGCGGCACTGAGTCCAAGGCCGACGAAGCCAAGGAGGCTGGTCCCAATAACGAGAGGAGAAAACCTCATGCCATTGTGTTCATCGATCCGCGTCAACTTCGCCAGCTCGCCGGCATGTCCCTGCCGCTCTATCGCGCTCTATTCCCATTGGTCACCGTCTACAGCAGGGATGGGCGCGTCAACCTGCTGACGGCGCCGGAGGGCGTTCTGGCCTCGTTGCCCAACCTCAGCCGCATCGATGTGGCACGCGTGCGCGATGCCGCAAGGTCGCGCCTGCGCAATCCCGCGGTGCTCGACGACGTCAAGCAGCGTGCGGGCGAGTCCGTATCCGACGAGGCAGGTCCGGCCTACATCGTCAGGGTCGAGCTCGCGTCTGGGCAGCGGTACCGCGCGGCGCGTGAATTCGTCATCGCCGTCGGCATCGACGAGGCTGCACCTTTCAGGTTGATCGCCAAGCGAACTGTGGCAACGGCAGACTAGGCAAAACGTGATGATCGAACCGCAACGCATCTACGCCTGGTGGATCGAGGAGCTCAGCAAGACGCTGACACCGCGACGCAAAGCTACACGCGCGTGGAAGACGCTGCTCACGAGTACGTCAGGAGGCCTGGAAATCCAGCGCATGGAGGGATCCGCCAGCGTGCCCGTTGGCTTCCTTCCGGCAGGCGCAGACGCGGACGAGTCCGCGGCTCTCGCGGCCAAGGTTTCCAAGTCCGCCGAGACGCAGTCGAAGGATGTGCTCCTGCGACTGTCGACCACCGACGTCGTTGAGCGTCTCATTCAGATTCCCAAAGCGGCCGGCGACGTCATCGACCCCGTCGTCCGCAACCAATTGGAACGCATCCTTCCCTGGCCCGAGGACGAGATGCGTTTTGGCTACCGCGTGGTCGGGCCCAACGCAAAAGCACCTGCGCAACTCGACGTTTGCATCGTCGCCACCTCGCGCAAAATCCTCGATTCGATCATCGCCACCTCGCGTAGCCTCGGGCTGGAGCCTGCTCGCGTCGAGTTCGCCCCCGCCTCGCAGCCCGACATGCCGATCGAGCTCATGTCGATGGAGGCCGATCCCAGCAAGCGGACAGCCGACATCCTGCAGGCGGCCCTGGTAGCCCTCTTCATTGGGTGCGTAGCGATCGGCGGCTTTGGGCTGTACACGGTCTTCGACCGGCAATCGCAACGCAATGACCTCGTCGACAGGATCGCCATGGTGAGTGCGCGCGTTGAAGCCAACAGGCGCCTCAACGTCCGCAACGCCGAGCTACGCCAGCAGCACAAGCACCTCATCGGACAGAAGTCGGACAACCCGGCGGTGATGATGCTGATCGAGCGGCTCAGCCAGGCGCTGCCCGACTCCACCTATCTCACCGAGCTCGAGCTCCACGGACGCGAGGCCCGCCTCCTCGGCAAATCCGACAACCCGACCGCGCTCATCAGCGTTCTTGAGGACACGGACGAGTTCGAGGACGTGAAGTTCTCCGCGCCGACAGTGCACGATGAGAACCAGAGCACCGAGACCTTCTCCATCGTTGCCAAGGTCAACGGAGGCGCCACCTTGGAGCAGCATCGATGACCCCTTCGCGCTTTGCGGCAAGCCTACTGCCGCTGGTCATACTCGCACTTGTCATCGCCGTTGCCGGCTCGCTGGCAGCAGCGCCATATCTTTTTCTTGCTGGCATCGATGAAGAGATCGCGCAAAGCGAGCAGACGCTGATGCGCCTGCGTCGCGAGATTGCCAGCGAAAGCGACCTGCAGCGGGAGAACCGGGACCTCGTTGCCCTCGGCAAGGAAGCAAACTTGCTTCTCGAGGGCAGCACGACCGGCATCGCCGGTGCCAAACTGCAGAAGCTGATTGCCGATATCGTCGCTGAGCACGGCGGCGTGGCGTCCAGCCTTCAACTATTGCCCGTGAACGAGGAAGGCCCACTGGGCCGCGTGGCGCTACGGCTTTCGATCAATGTAGACATCGATGGTTTGCGCGATATCGTGCACGCAATCGAGACGGGCACACCACTGCTGTTCATCGATGATCTAACCGTACACACGGCAGAGCAGAAGAACGGCGACACGCCTGACCCGTACTACCTCGGACCGCTCGAGGTGAACCTCGAGGTCAGCGGCTATCGCATGCGGGACAAGGCCGCCTGAGCTATGAACACAACACAGCTTCTCGCTCCACTGTGCGTGGCGCTCGGCGTTCTGGTGTGGCTCGACAACTCCGGACCCGAAGACTCTGGCGGCTCGTCCTCGTCTGTTGTCGGCGCTATCGAAAGGCACCAACGCGCGACGGACACAACCGTAGATGCGCCGAGTGTCGGCCAATCGGAGGCTCCATCTGGCGCGTCCGCCGCCGCTACCGGCAATCCGCTGGCAGATGTCGATAAGGCGGATCTCAGCGCTACGGTCGAGCGACCACTGTTCGCACCGCAGCGGAGCAGGCCGCCCGTAGCAGCCGAGGAGCACGAGGAGGTTGCAGCACCGCCGCCGCCACCTCCACCGAGCTACGAATTGCTGGGCGTCGTCACCCACGACGGTCGCGCGATAGCCTTGCTGAGCAGAGCCGAGGACGGAACGAGCTTCCGCGTCGAAGTCGGCGATACGGTGGGCGGCTGGCAGGTCTCGAGCGTAGAGCCGAAGTCCGTGCGCCTCACGCGCCAGGACGGCACCACGAGGACCGTCCCCCTCAGCGACGCCCGCCCCAAGCCGCAGCCCATGACCGATCTCGACGGTATGGAGTAGCGCTTGCTCCCGGCGACGCCGCACTAGCGCATTTCCCGATCAGACGGGCTCGCTTCACGCCACCCTCCCCTCGATGGCAGGGGAATCGCATATGGCTTGAGCGGTTTGCGCTTGCAAAGGCGCGAATCGTGGATTCTTGGAGAGGCTCCCGATCGCGCAGGAGGCTCCGAATGCAGCTCTTCATCAGTGCGTTCCGCA
>Ga0164243_10007902_pt1 | contig 15806 bp, 14 predicted proteins | sample OricompcompostOP_FD_108781 | JGI IMG/M metagenome (GOLD analysis project Ga0164243, IMG submission 108781) | Organic Plus compost microbial communities from Emeryville, California, USA - Original compost - Organic plus compost (OP) | ecosystem: Engineered > Solid waste > Mixed feedstock >...
GACCTCGGCGCACCGCGTGAGAGGAAGAAGGACATCGTCATCACCGGCGGCGAGCACGTCGCCCTCGCCGCGCCACGCCATTCCCGCGCTCGCCGTCGTCGTCGCCCCGCCCTCGACGATCCATCGAGGCCAGTGTCGGCGACCTCGACGCACCGCGTGAGAGGAAGAAGGACATCGTCATCACCGGCGGCGAGCACGTCGCCCTCGCCGCGCATCACGCCGTTGCGAGCTCGCCGTCGTCGTCGCCCCGCCCTCGACGATCCATCGAGGCCAGTGTCGGCGACCTCGGCGCACCGCGTGAGAGGAAGGACATCGTCATCACCGGCGGCGAGTTCGTCGCCTTCGCCGCGCACCCCGCCGTTCCCGAGCTCGCCGTCGTCGTCGCCCCGCCCTCGACGATCCATGGATGCCCTGTCGGCGAGCTCGGCGAGCGACGCACCGACGGCGGTCATCACCGGCGGCGAGACGGGGCTCCGGCAGCCGAGAGGCCCTCGCCGCGCATCCGTCGTTGCCGACCTCGCCATCGTCCTCGCCCCCGCCCTCGCCTTTGATGCGCGCCGCGGCGCCAGCGAAGCAGTCAACGACGGCGACGTGGCCTCGACCTGCGCGGCCGTGGCAGGCCGCAGCAGCTCGAGCAGCAGCTGTGACCCCCGCTCGATTGCACTGGAAGCCGGCAATCGGTCACCCGCCGCATTCAGCCTCGACGTACCCGGCTGGGCAGGCGCTGCACCGCTCGACGCGCGCCGCGCACCGCGCGCTCGAGATCATCACTCGAGCACGATCTCGGCCTCGAGCTCGGGGTCGTAGAGCGGAGCGTGCGCAGGATCGAGGGGATCCGCAGCGAGCTGGGGTACGTGCTCGAACGGGATCGGGCCGCTGCCACGCGCGAACCGCGGCTCGTCACGACGGATGATCACGTCCTCGAGCTCGGCGCGGGACGCGGCGTCGAGCGTCTGCCATTCCTCGGCCGTCAGCACGAAGCCGGCGACCGCGATGTCCCCCTTCATGGTTTTCACCTTCACCGCCGGTCTCCGCGGCCGCAACTTTTCGTGCTAGAGCGCCAGCGTGGGACGTGAGGTCACACAGCAATACACCGATCCTCTCGCGCAGGTCTGGATCGGCGCGGCGAAGCGGATCGGGCTCACCGTCGTCCGGACGCCCGATGCGTACGCGGCGACCGACGGCCGCGGCACGCTCGCGATCGGGACCGACGACGACCTCGACGCCGACGACAGCCTCGGCCAGATGATCTTCCACGAGCTCTGTCACTCGCTGATCGAGGGCGAGGACTCGTTCGGCAAGCCCGACTGGGGCATGGACAACACCGGCCCCGATCACGACTGGCGCGAGCACGCCTGCCTGCGCCTCCAGTGGGTCCTCACCGGCCGCTACGGCCTGCGCACCGTGTTCGCACCGACGACCGACTTCCGCCTGTTCTGGGATCAGCTGTCGGGTGACGTGCTCGCCGATCGCACCGACCCATCCGTTCAGGCCGCGATCACCGGCCTGCGCCGCGTGACCTCACCGCCGTGGGCCCCCGCGCTCGAGGACGCGCTCGCCGCGACCGCACAGATCGCCGCCGCCGCCGCGCGCTTCGCCACACCCACGGCATCCAGCGAGCGCGTCTCGCTGTGGCGCGGCGTCTCGCCTCCGCCCGCATCCCACCCGAGCGGCCTCCCCGCGGGCGACGCCGCCGGGACCTGCGGCACGTGCGCGTGGCGCTACGAGCACCGCGGCAAGCTGCGCTGCCGCCAGGTCGACGCCCAATCCGCGAAGCCCACGCGCATCGACGACACGTGGCCCGCGTGCGAACGGTACGAGCTCGCGCTCGACTGCCAGACCTGCGGCGCGTGCTGCCGCGAGGCCTATCACTCGGTCGAGGTCTCGCGGCGCGATCCAGCGGTGAAGAAGCAGCCCGCCTACATCGTCGATCGTGGCACCTACCTCGAGGTCCTGCGCGACGGCCCTCGCTGCAGCGCCCTCCACGGCGGCACCGTCGAGGACGGCCGCACGACCCGCTATCACTGCGTGATCTACGACGACCGGCCGCGCACCTGCCGCGACTTCACCCTCGGCTCCGCGCACTGCCTCACCGCGCGCCGCCGCGTCGGCCTGAGCCTCTGAGCGAGCGAAGCGCGCGCCCCCCGATTGCAGGAGGGGGCTCGTGGTCGAGTAGCCGCGCGCCGTGGGAGCCGTCCCGAGCCGACCAGCGACGCCGATTCCGGTCGTCCGCTCCCCGGACGAACAGGTCGACCCGAGGATCGGTGCGCCGTCTCGCCCTGCCGAGAACGTCGGAGCGCGCCGTCGCGTCAGCCGCGATCGGGCTTGCCGGTCCCGGGCTGCGTCGGCGGCCGCATGCGTGGCACGGCGGGCGGTGTCGCGAGCGGCGCGCGCGCGAGCGCCGGAGGCTCGCCCGCGAGGCGCTGGACCGCCGCGGCGACGTCGACGCCGAGCATCTGCTTGAGCTGCTCGGCGGTGACCGCCGCCTTGACCGCGAGGTTGGAGCCGTTCGCGGCGAGCTCGCGATCGATCACGGTGACCTTGTCGATCGGCATGTCGCCGACCGTGCTCATCATCGTGGACACGAGCGACTGCAGCTTCTGCGCGACGAAGATCTGGCGCGCGCTGTCGCCTGCCTGGCCCCAGGTCTCGCCGAGCGAGCGGATCGCCGCGGCGGACGCCTTGCCCTCCTCGACGATCTTCGCGGCCTCGCCGCGTGCATGCGCGACCATCTGCGCGCGCTTGGCCTCCGCGGGCTTCACCTTGTCCGCGACGAGCTGGTAGCGCACCTGAGCGATGCGCGCCTTCTGCACGTCGACCTCGGCCTGGGCCTTCGCCACGAGCGCGAGCACCTGGCCCTTGGACTCGGCGATCAGCGCGCCCTTGCGCGTCTGCGCCTCGGCGATGCGGCGGGCACCCTCGGCGCGCGCCGTCGCGATCTCGGCCTCGATCTTCGCGATCTCCTGGTTCTGCAGGTTCGCCGCGGCGTTCTCGGCGGACAGCGCCTGGTTCTCCGCCTCGGAGATCCGCGACTTCTTGAGCAGCTCGGCGGTCTGCCGGCGGCCGATCGAGTCGAGGTAGCCCTTGTCGTCGGAGACGTACTGGATCTTCAGCGTGTCGAGCTCGAGGCCGAGCCGCCCGAGATCGACGTCCGCCTCGTGCAACAGCTCGCTCGCGAACTTCTCGCGATCCTGGTTGACCTCCTCCGGCGTGAGCGTCGACAGCACGCCGCGCAGGTTGCCCTCGAGCGTCTCGCGCGCGACCGCCATGATCTGCTCGCGCGAGTAGCCGAGGAAGCGTTCGATCGCGTTCGCGAGCTGCGCGCTCTTGCTCGAGATCTTGACGTTCGCGACGCCCTGCACGTTGAGCGGGATGCCGCCCTTCGAGTACGCGCCCTGGACGCGCAGCTCGATGATCATGTTCGTCAGATCCATCCGATCGACGGTCTCGATCAGCGGGATGCGGATGCCGCGCCCGCCCTGGATCAACCGGTAGCCGACAACGCGGCCCTCGCCGGCGATCTTGCGGTGACCGCCGGAGAAGATCAGCACCTCGTTCGGCGGGCAGATGTAGATGATGCGCGAGATGATCATCGCGATCAGGACGAGCGCGCCGAGGAGCCCGATCGCTGCGACGAGAATCAGGTTGCTCATGGTCAGCTCCTCACCGGCGTGCCGCCGAGCGTCGGGGTGGTGTTCGGGGCGCCATCCGTGCCGCCCGTGATGACCTTCGCGATGTCGATGCCGAGCGTCCTCGTGACCTGCTCGAGCAGCGAGCCCACCGTGGCGGGGTACGCCGCCGCATACGACGGGAGCGTCTTGCCGTCGCCGCCGTCGATCAGGTTGACCTCGCCGACCTTGACCCGGCGCGCCGCGTTCGCGACGTCACCGAAGATCGTGTCGAGGTGCTGGAGGACGAACATGTCCATCGCCTTGCCGCCGCTCTCGCGCCACGCGGCCGCGACCTCGGCGAGCGAGCGCGCCATCGCCTCACCATCGGCGGCGATCGACGCCGCCTGACCGGCCGCGAACAGCTCGCGCACCTGGGCATCGATCTCCGCGGGGATCCGCACGTCGGCCTCGAGGCGCAGCTGCTCGAGCTCGCCGCGGATCTGCTGCAGCTGCAGCTCGGACTCCGCGCGCGCCTGCTGCCCGGCCGCCTCGGCGCGGACCTCCTCGGCGCGGGCCTCGGCGTCGATCTCCGCCTTGATCTGGCGCAGCTCGTTCTGCTTGCGCTGCACCGCGGCCTTCGCGTTCGTGAGCGCGATGTCGCCGCGCGCACGCGCCGCGGCCTCGGCCTGCTCGGCGGCGCGCACCGCATCGGACTCGGCGACCTCGGCGGCGCGCAGGATCTCGGCGATGCGCTGGCGGCCGATGCTCTCGAGGTAGTTCCGCTCGTCGGAGATGTGCTGGATCTTCAGCGTGTCGAGCTGGAGGCCCATCTTCTCGAGATCCGGCTTCGCGGACGCCTCGAGCTGGCGGGCGAACTTGAGCCGGTCCTCGTTGAGCTCCTCGGGGGTGAGCGTGGCGAGCACGCCGCGGAGGTGCCCCTCGAGCATCTCCTTCGCGACCCGCGCGATCTGGTTCTTGCCCTTGCCGAGGAAGCGCTCGATCGCGTTGCCGACGAACCGCGGATCCGTGGAGATCTTGACGTTCGCGATCGCGTGCACGTTGAGCGGGATACCGCCCTCGGAGTACGCGCCCTGCACCGCGATCGGCACCGAGATCAGCGACACGTCCATGCGGTCCACGGTCTCGACGATCGGGATGCGCACGCCGCGGCCGCCGAACACCACGCGATAGCCGACGACGCGGCCATCCTGCGCCTGGTGCTTGCGGCCCGAGAAGATCAGGATCTCGTTCGGGCGGCAGATCCGCAGCAGATAGCGGTACACGACGATCAGCAGCAGCAGCACCGCTGCGCCTGCCGCCACACCTCCAAGGATCTCGGGTGGGATCTTGTTCACGGACACCTCCAGGGTTTTCGACACACCTCGGCCGTGGAGCGCACGCACGCGCCCGGCCAGATCGCGACACACCGTCCGGTTCCCTGCCCGGACGGCGACGACGCTACATCTCGGCCTTGGCGACGAGCAACGACCCGCGCTCGCCTTCTGCGACGATCAGGACCGGCGCGCCGCTCGGGAGCTCCACGCCGTCCTCGACGAGGTTCGCCACGAAATCTTCCGAGCGCCCCTTCACGTCGACGCGGACCTTGCCCGGGCGATCGGGGCCGACGGGCAGGAGCAGCGTGCCGGTCGCACCGACGAGCTCCGCGCCCTCGACCTCGCTCGACACGCTGTGCTTGCCGATCTTGTGGACCACGAACGCCGCGATCGCGCCGGCGGCCCAGCCGACGCCGACGGCGCCGAGGCCGGCGACGAGCGCGCTCGACCCGAGCCTCGTGAGCGCGTAGCCGGCGCCGCCGCCGAACGCGAGGAAGAACACCCAGAACCGCAGCGACGTGATCGGCGCCCACGCGAGCCCGAGCCCCAGGTCCCCGAGATCACCTGCGTCACCATCCATGTCCTTGCCGCCGAGAAGCAACGATGCGAGGAGCAGCGTCGCTCCGAAACCGATGGCGGCGAGATAGATGGTGGTCAAACGTGTCCTCCCCCAGAGACTCCGATGCGATCATCGTGATCACCGTTGCAGCCCATGGCAAGGCGTTTCGCAGCCTGCCGGGCGCTCCGACGTCGCGTGACGCCGCCTCCGGTCAGCGCCCGGCCCGCTCGAGCCACGCGCCCACGACCTCGCGCAGCACCGGGAGCGTGACCGCCCCGACCCCGAGGACGGCGGCGTGGAAGCCCTTCACGTCGAACCGCCCGCCGAGCCGCTGCTCGGCCGCCTGGCGCAGGCGCAAAAGCTCGAGCTGCCCGACCTTGTACGCGAGCGCCTGCCCGGGCCAGCCGATGTAGCGGTCGACCTCGTTCGAGATGTTCACCTCGGTCAGCGCGGTGTGCTCGCGCATGAACGCCTCCGCCTGCTCGCGCGTCCAGCCCTTCGCGTGGAGGCCGGTGTCGACGACGAGCCGCGACACGCGCCACGCGTCGTAGCTCACCTTGCCGATCCGGTCGAGGTCGCTCGAGTACAGCCCCATCTCCTCGGCGAGGCGCTCGGTGTACAGCGCCCACCCCTCGACGTACGCGGTCGAGCCGTCGAGCTTGCGGAACATCGGCATCGCGCCGAGCTCCTGGGACAGCGCGATCTGCGTGTGGTGCCCCGGGATCGACTCGTGCCACGTCAGCGCCTCGAGCTCGAACCGCGGACGGGTCTCGGGGCGGTACGTGTTCACGAAGTACTCGCCGGGCTTCGAGCCGTCGTAGTGCGGCTGGCGGTAGTACGCGATCGTCGAGTACGGCGCCTCGTACGACGGGATCTCGCGCATCACGCAGTCGGTGCGCGGCAGCGTCGAGAAGAACCGCGGCGTCGCCTCCTTCGCGCGATCGAGCGCGCGCTGCGCGGCCGCGAGGATCTCCTCGCGCGAGGTGAAGTAGAGCGCCGGATCGCTGCGCAGCCGCGCGATCGTCGACGCCAGATCGGACGTGCCGAGCACGGAGCGGCCGAGCGCGGCGAGCTCGCGATCGGACCGCTCGATCTCCGCGAGTCCGAGCGCGTGGAGCTCGTCGGGGGCCATCGCGAGCCCGACGTGGTAGCGGATCGCCGCGCGGTAGCACACCTCGCCGTCGGGCAGCCCGGCGAGCCCCTCGGCCTCGGTGCGCGCCGCGGGCAGCACGCGATCGCGGAGGACGTCGCGGAGCCGGATGAACGCCGGCGCGATCTGCGTCCGCACCACGTCGCGCAGCTCCCCCGCGAGGCGTTCGCGCTCCCCCGCGCGCCACGCGTCCCCGCCGCCGGGCAGGGCCCACGCCGGGCGCGTCATCGGCCAGTCCTCGACGGGCCTGCCGAGCTCGACGTCGAGCTGATCGATCGCGCGCCGCACCTTCTCGGCCGGCGCCACGCGACCGTCCGCGAGCCCGCGCGACAGGTTCGCGATCATCGCGTCCACGAGCCGCGCACCCTGGCGCATCCGCGAGACGAGGTTCGCCGCGTCCGCGGCCGACGCCACCGTGTGCGCTTCGACGAGATACGACAGCTCGCCGAACAAGCTGCCCCCGCCGCTGTCGACGGTCCACTCGTGGAACCGGCACGCATCGAGCCCGTGCTCCGCCTCGAGCCGCTCGCGGAGCAGCAGGAACGTGATCCGGTCGGACGCGTCGAGCCGCTCCGCCGGGACGGCGCGCAGCTGGTCGAGGAGCGCCACGCGCTCCGCCGCCGCGCGCGCGATCGCCTCCGGGTCCCGCGGCGCCAGCCGATCGTCGTACCGGTGATCGCCGAGCGTGGTCGCCCACGTCGGCGCCCACCACATCAGGTACTCCCAGTGATCCGCGACCACCGCCGCGAGCGCGGGATCCGTGATGCCCGCGACCGCGTCCGCCGCCAGCGGCGACCCGGGCGATGACGACGGCGAGGGCGAGCGAGCATTCGTCATGAGCTACGAGGCATAGCGTGCTATGTCCCGGCCGTGCAGGTCCACCTCTTCGACGGTACCTACGAGCTGTTCCGGGCGTGGTTCGGCGCGCCGCAGGCCCAGCACCGCGGGCGTGAGGTCGGAGCCACGCGCGTGCTGCTGCGCGGGCTCGCGAACCTCCTGCGGTCCCGGACGGTCACGCACGGCGGCGTCGCCTTCGACCACGTGATCGAATCGTTCCGCAACGACCTGTTCCCCGGCTACAAGACCGGCGAGGGCCTGCCCGAGGAGCTCGTGAGCCAGTTCGAGCTCGCCGAGCGCGCGGCCGCCGCGCTCGGATTGATGGTGTGGCCGATGGTCGAGTTCGAGGCCGACGACGCGATCGCGACCGCCGCGGCACACACCGCGCGCGATCCGAGCGTCGAGCGCGTCGTCATCGCGGCCGTCGACAAGGACATGTGCCAGTGCGTCCAGGGGACGCGCGTGGTGTGCTGGGACCGCTGGAAGGACATCACGCTCGACGAGCCCGCGGTGATCGCGAAGCACGGCGTCGCGCCGGCGTCGATCCCGGATCTGCTCGCGCTCGTCGGCGACACGGCCGATGGCATCCCCGGCATCCCCGGCTGGGGGAAGAGCTCGGCCGCGAAGGTGCTGACCGTGTGGAGACACGTGGCCGCGATCCCCGACGATCCGGCGACGTGGAACGTGCCCGGGCTGCGCGGCGCCGACCGCCTCGCCACGAACCTGCGCGAGCAGCGCGCCGAGGTCGCGCTGTACACGACGCTCGCGACGCTCCGCACGGACTGCCCGATCGCGTGTGACGTGGATTCGCTGTGCTGGCGCGGCGCCGATCCCGAGAAGCTCGCCGCGATCTGCGACGAGCTCGGCGTGCCGGTCGACAGCGTGCGCCTGTAGCGCGCCGTCGACGTGCGACGGGTGCGTCACGCCCGCTGTCCCACGCGACCTTCCGCTGAGGCCGCGTCCGCTGCCTTCCGCCCGACGCTGGACGCCCGACGAGCGCGCCTCGCGTGACGCCGGATACCCCCATGCGACGCGCGGCGGTGCGCCTGTGATGCGCGCGTCCTCCGCGTGGTTGGATGTTGCCAGGGCCGATGTCCTTGGCGCGGCTGTCGTCCGGGCCCATCCTGCCGCCGTGCGCATCGCTGTTCTGTTCGTGCTCCTCGCCGCGTGCGCCGGCACGGTCCGCGGCCCGTCCAGGCCCACCACCGGCGCGATCGCCGGGCTCGCGCGCGACCACGACACCGGCGACCCGGTCGCGCTCGCCGAGATCCGTGTCCGCGGCCAGGGCGACGCGGTCGCGCGCAAGACGACGTCGAACGATCACGGCCTCTACGACGTCGATCACCTCCGCCCCGGCAAGTACCAGCTCACGGCGCTGTTCGCCGGTCAGCCCGTCGAGGTCGTCAACATCGACGTCGTGGCCGGGGAGACGACGTTCGTCGACGTGGTGTTCACGCTCGGCCGCCCCGAGCCGCTGCGGATCGACTACGGGGATCCGAGGCAGGGAGAGATCGTGCGCTACCGGCCACCGCAGCTGGCGTCGTCGCACGCGATCATCGAGGGCACCGTGAACGAGATCGCGACGCGCAGGCGCATCGCCGGCGCCGTCGTCACCGCGGTGAGGCGCGAGGTCGGAGACACCCAGCAGACCGTCAGCGACGATCACGGCCGGTTCCGGTTCGATCAGGTCGCGCCCGGAACGTACTCGGTGAGCGCCTACTACAGCATCGCGGGCCGCGGCCAGGTCGAGGTCCGCCGCAGCCAGATCGCGCTCGCCGGCGCCGAGGCGGTGATCGTCCCGCTCTGGCTCGAGACGATCCGCTGAACGGGCGACGTCAGTTGAACCAGTAGCGGACGCCGATCGAGCCGTTCAGATCGGCGTAGACGTCGCGATAGTAGTCCCCGGTGTAGAAGTCGAGGACAAACGCGAGCTGGACGAACGCGTCGAGCGGGATGGTGTTGAAGTCGAACGTGATGCCGACCGGTACGCGAACACCGAGCGCGAACGCGTCCTCGTCGAGGCGATCGCCTCGGTAGTGCTCGAGATCCCAGATCCGGCCGCCGATCCCGAAGTAGAGCGGGAGCTCGAAGCTCGGGTGCGAGACGAGCGAGACGGGATGGACGAGGTAGTCGACGTAGAGGTGGAGGCCGTCGCGATCGCGGTAGTGATAGATCGTGCCGAGGCCGAACTGCAGGGCCCGGTCCGATTCGAGGAAGTACTTCCCGGTGAGCCCGGTCGGCGCTCCGAGCTCGAGCCCGAGCCCGAACGTCTTGTTCGCCTCGAAGGACTTCCCGCGCCGGGGGCGGGGCCGGGCCTCCGCGGGATCCGAGACAGCCGCGAGGCACGTGAGGAGCGCGAGCGTGGCGAGCAGAGTCTTGCGCATGGTCCGGAGCGTATGCCGGTTCGCCGGGCGCGTGGGCTTCGTGTCACACTGACGCAGTGCACGGTTCGTACAAGCGCGCGCTCGCCTTGACCATCGGCGCGGCTTGTGGGTCCGCACCGGGCGGCGCGCAGCACGCGCCCGTCGAGCCCGTCGTGCGCCCCCACGAACCGGTGGCCGTACCCGCGATCGATGCGGCGGTCGCCGATCCGGCCCCCGCGCGCCGGCTGGTGTGCGACGCGGGCACTACACCGGTCCCGGCGCCCGCACTCGCGCCGACGTGGTACTGCGCCCGCCCCGACGGCACGCGGCACGGCCCGTTCCTCACGCTGTTCCCCGACGACTCGATCGAGATCGAGGGCGCGTATCGCGACGGGCTGCTCGACGGTCCGTGGACCCGACGACGTCCCGACGGAACGGTCGCCGAGGAAGGCGCCTACCAGGCAGGCCTCAAGCACGGGCGCTGGCGCCAGCTCGGCCAGGATGGCACGGTGCTCGGCGAGTACACGCTCACCGGCGGCACCGGCGTCGAGCGCGTCTGGTACGACAGCGGCGCGCTGTACCGCGAGCGCGCGCTCCGCGCCGGCGTCCCGCACGGCGAGGACGTCACGTTCGCACCTGATGGCGCGGTGACGAGCTCGGCGGTGTATCGCGACGGCAAGCTCGACGGCCCGCACGCCTTCGGCACGCGCGCGACGATGCGGTTCGAGGAGACGTTCGCGGATGGCGTGCGCCACGGCGATCGAACGATCTGGCTCCTCGGCAAGCTGCTCGCGGAGGAGCGCTTCGACCACCGCGGCCAGCCCGACGGACCGTTCACGCACTGGCGCCGCCCGCGCGTCATGCGCGTCAAGGGCGCGTACGATCACGCCGCGCGCACGGGGCTGTGGACGTGGTGGGATCGCGGCAACCGCAAGGAGCGCGAGGGGCGCTACGTCGCGGGCAAGCGCGACGGCGTGTGGACCGAATGGGCGGGCGGCAAGCTCGCGTTCACGGGGCGCTACACCGCGGGCCGTCCCGATGGCGAGCTCGTCTACTACGACCGCCGCGGCCGCGAGCTCGGCCGGTTCACGATCCGGAACGGCACCGGCACGATGTTCGCCTACCACCCCAACGGTCGGCCGTCGCTCCGGCAGCGCTTCGTCCGCGGTCGCGCCGAGGGCCTCTACGAGGAGCTCACCCCGAGCGGGCGCGTGATCGTCGAGGGCCGCTACCTCGATGACGAGAAGCACGGCCTCTGGACGTACCGCGCCACCGACGGCGTGATCGTGCGCGAGGAGACGTGGGATCGCGGCCAGCTGCACGGCGCCGTCAAGAAGTACGCGGGCGGAGCGCTCGTCTCCGAAGCGAGCTACCGGGCCGGCAAGGCGCACGGCGCGTACGCCGAGTACCGCGACGGGAGGCCGGCGCTCACGGGCGAGCACGTCGACGATCGCAAGCACGGCACGTGGACCACCTATGCGGTCGACGGCACGGTGATCCTCACGGCCACGTACGAGCGCGGCGTGCTCCATGGACCGTGGCGACAGCGCGAGAGCGATGGCAGCGTGCTCGAGGGGCAGATGCTCGACGGCCGGCGCACCGGGACGTGGACGCGCACCGATCCGAGCGGGCGCGTGTCGCAGCTCACGTACGGACCACCGTGACGGCGCGCCGGTCGCGGTGAACCTCCGCCGCGCGCCGGATATTCCCGCGCGGGACGCGAGCACGAACGATGCAACCTCGCGGCGTGTGGTGCGTTCCTACGAACGAGCCCCGCCGTGAACTACCAAGCCAAGAGCCCGTCCGCCCTGATCGCGCTCGCCCGCTCGCGCCGCATGCAACGCGCGCTCGCGCACGCGTACCTCCACCGTCACGCACCGATGCCGACGCTGAAGAGCTCGCTCGGCTACATGACGACGACGGCGTGCATCACCGACGACGCGAGCACGCTCGCGCACCGCATGCAGCTCCTCGGCGTAGCGTGGCGAGAAGGCGTCGCGTATGTCGTCGAGGAGCTCGGCGCGGCGGAGGCGCCGGTCGTCTATCGCCTGTGGCTGCGTGGCCCACGCCAGGGCTTCCTCGTACCGATGCACGGCTGGTACGAGCGCGGTGAGGACGCCGCCGCGATCCGTCAGCGAATCGCCGAGCTCGCGCCGGCGCTCGAGCCCGCGCTCCAGGTGACGCGCGAAGCGTGGATGCTGTCGACACGGATCGTGCAGCGCCGTGCGCTCCGCGTCTCCGGACGCTGCGAGGACCGGCCGATCCGCAAGTACGCGCTCCAGCTCGTCGTGGAGCCCGTCAGCGGCTCCGGGCCGAGCGGCAAGACGACCGTCACCGCGTTCCTGCGCCCGCAGGCGCAGCTCGCCGACGTGTGGATGCTCCCCGGGGATCACGGCGCCGCCGTGGCGCGCATCTCCTACACCGGCATCCCCGGCAGCCTCGGCCTCGCGAAGGACACCGTGGTCTTGCTCACGTCGCGCCTCGGCGAGGGCCCGGGGCCGGAAGCGGACTGGGACGACGATGCCTCCGCGAGATGACAGGGTGTCAGCCGGGGTGATCACGTAGAGCGCCCGCGCGAGGCATCCTCGGGTAACCTGCCCGCCTGACTCTCGTAGGAGCCCTCATGCGTGTGTCCTCCCTTGTCGGCCTCCTCGCGGTCTCGGTGCTCGGCGCCTGTGGCTCCGAACCCACCGACCCGCACGACGAACCCGTGAACTGCGCGGCCGAGCCCGACGCCGATGACTTCGTGCTCGGCATGCAGAAGGCCGGTGTGGATGGGGTCCTCGGCCTCGAGTTCGTGTCCGCGTCGCCCGCTCCGCCCGCGCGCGGCGACAACGACTGGGTGATCCGCGTCCACGCGCTCGACAACGGTGCTCCCGGCACCCCCGCGGATGGCGCGGACATCGTGGTGACGCCGTTCATGCCGAAGCACCAGCACGGCACCGGCGTCGAGGCGAACGTCCAGCCGATGAGCTCCGCCGGTCAGTACCTGCTGTCGCCGGTCAACCTGTGGATGCCCGGCATGTGGGAGGTCACGATCGACGTGACCAGCGAGGTCGGCAACGACTCGATCGTGCTGAAGGCCTGCATCCCGAGCTGACGCGTGGCGGCGCGTCCGGCGTCGCTCACTTCGGATTGCAGTTCGTGTTCTCGGCGGGCCCCGTGCCCTTCGTCGACTTGAGCCACGTGCTCGTCGCGACCTCGAGCGTCCTCATGTTCGCCTCGAGCCCGGGCTGGAGATCTCCCGACGCGACGAGGTCGTGGAACACGAAGTACGGCAGCGGCCGGATCAGCACGCGCGCGGTGATCTTCTCGATCTCCGTGTAGTCCGGGATATCCCACTTCTCGGTCCGCGAGTGATCGAACCGCGGATCGTTGGGGTCGAGCGTGACCGGTCCCTGGAGCAGCTTCGCGCCCATGTCGGTCGACGCGATCTCCCAGAAGTAGTGCGCCGGATCGCCGTTGTCCTCGAACGCGTGCTCCCAGATGTCGAACAGGTCCGGATCGCCGTTGTCCTCGGGATCCATCCCGTCGGGCACGACGCCGCTCGAGAACACGATCTCGTCGTTCGCGTCGTACGCGATCACCTCGACCCACGCGCGACGATCGAACGCGGCGCCGCTCGGCCACGAGTGCCCGGTGCCCGGCGCGTCGACCCGGACGCTCAGCACGCCCGGCGGATCGAGGCAGATGCCACCCGGGGCGCGGTTGCCGACGCGCGGCTTGACCCCGACGATCGCGACCGACGGCTTGAGGATCTCGTCGATCGCGGCCGCCTGCTCGGCCATCTGCGGGAACGGGACGAGCGCCTGGTCGATGCCCGGCATCGAGTGATCGTGAAACCCGAGGTTGCGCAGCGGCACGCCTGACACGTCCGCGACGACGTCGGTGAGCGGCTCCATGTGGCAGTTGCCGCACGTCAGGTGGATGCCCGGATCCTTGTTCGTCGCGAACACGGTCTCTCGCCACTCCGCGAACGACCGCTCGACCGCGACCCCGCGCGGCACCGTCACGTCGTGGCACGAGCCGCACATCTCGGACTCGTTGTAGTCGCTGTCCATCAGCGTGTCGTACGCGCTGTGGTGCGCCGAGCTCTCGACCGGGTTCTTGACGCCGCCGCGCATCGTCTGGTCGTGCGCGAGCACGAGACCGTTGTTGTGATCGGCGACGACCTTCTCGACGTTGTGGCAGAAGTAGCAGGTGACGCCGGCCTCGCTCGGCGACAGCGTGTCGAAGTCGAAGCTCGCGACGTTCGCCTCGGTGATCGTGCCGTTCGCGACGGCCATCGGCGCGTGGCAGTTCACGCAGAACAGGCCGAGCTCGCCGTTCGTCTCGCGCTGGCCGCGCGCGTGCATGGCGCGGAACACCGGATCGACGGACGCGTACGCGTGCATCGAGCCCGACCACTGCTGGTAGTGCTTGGGGTGACAGCTCAGGCAGGTGTTCGGGTCCTGCAGCTCGGCGACCGACAGCTTGTCGTCGCCGCACGCGGCGGTGATCGCCGCGAGACCGAGACCGAGACCGAGAACGAGCGACCGATACGTCATCGCGGGCTCCACGCGGCGGGCAACGGCTCGCCGGGGCCCGGCGCTCCGGCGGCGATCCACTGGACCAGCGCGCACTGCTCGGCCGCGGAGAGCGGTGCGCCCGGAGGCATCTCGTAGTCGGTGCCGGTGTCGTGCGTGCGCACGATGACCTCGCTGCACGCCGGATCCCCGGGCTTCACGCGCCCGGCCACGAGCAGCTGCGCGTGCGCGGTCTGGGGATCGGCGAGCGACATGCCGCCCTCCCCGCCGCGAGCGTGGCACGCGCCGCGCTCGGATCCACAGCCCACCTTGAGCGTGTTCGCGTACACGTTGTCGAAGGTGGGGAGATACTGCGGGCTGCAGGACAGCTCGACCGTGGTGCACGCGGGCGGTTCCTCGGCCGGGCAGCCCCCGAGCAAGCACGCAGCGGCGAGCCACATCCGTCGCATGAGGCGGAAACTCTACCCGCGTTTCGGCGTGGTGGAAGTGCCAGAGCCCACAACGGCTGACCTGGTGATGCGCGCGCTTCACGCCGGGACCAGCAACGCGCTCAGCGCCTGGTAGCGGCGGTACGCCTCGTCGAGCGCGTCGCGGGTCGCGGGCGAGCCGGGCTCGTAGGTCGCCGCGGCGGGCGAGATCTGTGCGGCCGTGGCCGCGAGATCCGGGTGCAGGCCCGCGGCGACCGCCGCGATCATCGCCGCGCCGATCGGGCACGACTCCGCCGCCGCCGCGACGCGATGCGGGAGGCCGAGCACGTCGGCGCGGATCTGCGACCACACGCGGCTGCGCGCGCCTCCGCCGAGGAGCAGCACGTCGTTCACCGGCAGCCCGAGCGCGACCAGGCGCTCGGCCACGTCGCGGCACGCGAACGCGAGCCCCTCGAGCACCGCGCGCGCGACGTGGCTTCGGTCGTGACCCGCGGTCAGCCCGTGCAGTGTCCCGCGCGCGGCGGGGCGCCACACCGGGGTCATCGCCCCGGCGAGCGCCGGCACGAACGTGAGACCACCCGCGCCCGGAGGTGCGGAGGCGGCCGCCGCATCGAACGCGGCGTCGTCGGCGAGCCCGAGCAGGCTCGTCGCCCAGCGCACCGCGCCCCCCGACAACCAGCCCGGGTTCTCGACGAAGAAACCGCCGGTCGGGTACCGGTGGGTCTCGACCATCGGCTCGGCCGCGACGCGATCGAGCACCGGCGTCGTCGCGATCGTTCCGACGACCTCGGCGGTCCCGAGCGCGCACACGATCGCGCCTGGGCCGGTGACGCCGGCGCCGAGCGGGTTCGCGAAGTCGTCCCCCGTGCCGACCGCGACGGGCGTGCCGGCGACGAGCCCCGTCAGGCGGGCGCCCTCGGCCGTGAGCCCACCCGCGACGTCGCACGTCGGACGGATCGAGGGGAGCTCGTCCTCGCGGATCGCGAACGCGGCGAGCA
>Ga0164243_10007903_pt1 | contig 15806 bp, 12 predicted proteins | sample OricompcompostOP_FD_108781 | JGI IMG/M metagenome (GOLD analysis project Ga0164243, IMG submission 108781) | Organic Plus compost microbial communities from Emeryville, California, USA - Original compost - Organic plus compost (OP) | ecosystem: Engineered > Solid waste > Mixed feedstock >...
CGATGCGGCGGGCGCGTGAAGTCGTAGGTCGGGGCGCACCGAAACACCTCGCGATCCAGCGCGCGAAACGGGGCGATGGTCGCGCGCTGGCTCGCGAAACAGTCGAGCATCGCCGCGCGCCGCGTGCGCTCCGCGGGCGCGAGCGCGATCGCGAGCGCCGGCGCACCGGGGATGTGCTCGCCAGCGCGCAGCTCGCCGCTCGCACCGTGATACAGCGCCATCTCGACCACGAGCGGCGCGGGGACCTCGGCGCACGCCTCGGCGACGGCGAACGCGACCGCATCGTGATCGGGGTGACCGCCTTCATAGGCGTGGGTGATCACGAGCTCGGGACGTTCGCGATCGAGCGCATCGCGGATCGCCGTGATCAGGTCGGGCAGCGCGCGGCAGGCCTCGAGATCGACGAGCCCGAGCCGGTGGATCCGCTCGGCCCCGATGCCGACGAGGGCGAGCGCCGCGTCCGCCTCGCGACGGCGCAGGCGTGCGTACTCCTCGCGCGACGACGGCGCATCGCGCGGCCACCACCGTCGATCGCGTGGTGCGCCGTCGGTCACGTGGATCACCGTCACCTCGTGCTGCGTCGCGAGCATGGTGCTCGCGCCGATCGTCTCGTCGTCGGGGTGTGCTGCCACCACGAGAACCCGGGTCATGCCGCGCCGGCCTGCAGGCAGCGGACCGTGGTCCTGCGCTTGCTTACCTAGCCGACATGCTGACGGTGCTCGGGGTCGCGTATCCGTTCGCTCCCGTACAGCCCGATGCGATCGGCGGCGCCGAGCACGTCGTGATGATGCTCGATTCCCACCTCGTCCGCGCCGGCCACGCGCCGATCCTGCTCGCGAGCGAGGGCTCTCGCTCCGCCGGGTGGCTGGTCCCGATCGCGCGGCGTCCCGGCACGATCGACGACGCCGCCTACCACCACGCGCACGAGGCCTACCGCCGCGAGCTCGCGCGTCTGTTGCGCGAGCACGCGATCGACGTCGTCCACCTCCACGGGTCGGACTTCATCGAGTACGTGCCCGACACCGACCTGCCGATCGTCGTGACGCTGCACCTCCCGCCGGGCATGTACAAGCCCGCCGCCCTCCAGCGCACGGGCATCCATCGCGTCTGTGTCTCGCACGCGCAGCTTCGCGCCTGCCCCGAGGGCAGCTCGATCGACCGGGTGATCCCGAACGGGATCCCCGTCCACCGCTACACCCCGTCGGCCAGCAAGTCGAGCTTCGTGCTCGCGCTCGGCCGCCTGTGCCCGGAGAAGGGCTTCGAACTCGCGATCCGCGCGGCGCGCGAGGCGCGTGTCCCGCTCGTCCTCGGCGGCGCGCTGTTCCCGTACGAGGCGCACATCCGCTACGTCCGCGAGGAGCTCGCGCCGCTGCTCGACACCGAGCGGCGGTGGGTCGGGCCCGTCACCGGCGCGACCAAGCGATCGTTGCTCGCGGAGGCGAGCTGTCTCCTCGTCACGAGCCGCGTCGACGAGACCAGCTCGCTCGTCGCGATGGAGGCGCTCGCGTCGGGGACGCCGGTCGTCGGGTTCCGGCGCGGCGCGCTGCCCGAGCTCGTCGAGCACGGCGTCACGGGGTGGCTCGTCGATCACCCCGAGGAGCTACCGCAGGCGATCTACGCCGCGAGCCGGCTGTCGTCGGCGACGTGCCGCGCGGTGGCGCGCGAGCGCGCGTGCGCGGACCGCATGACCGAGCGCTATGTCGCGTTGTATCGCGAGCTGGCGCACGCGCCCCTGCGTCGCGGCGCTTCGCACTCGCTCGTCACGCACACGATCGAGACCGACGACGAGCTCGAGGCGATCGCCGACGAGTGGAGCGCGCTCTGCGAGAGGTCGCCGATCGTGACGCCGTTCCAGCGCCCCGAGTGGTTGCTCGCGTGGCGGCGCTGGTTCGGGGCGGGCGCCACGCCGCGGACGATCGCGCTCCGCAGGGGCGGCCGGCTCGTCGGCCTCGTCCCGCTCGAGGTGCGCGACCGGACGCTCCGCCTGATCGGCGCCGGGATCAGCGACTATCTCGACGCGATCGTCGAGCCCGGGATCGATCCGCTGCCAGCCCTGCGCGAGGCCGCCGCGGGCTGCGCGGCGATCGAGCTCGAGGCGCTGAGGCCCTGCTCGCCTCTCCGCGCCGCGACGCTCGGGGGACGGCTCCACCCGGCGATCCCCTCGCCCGTGGTCGCGCTCGCGACGCGCAAGGTCCCGGGTCGCGTCGCCTCGGACCTGCGCCGGCTCGCGCGCAAGGGCGTGGTGAGCTGGGAGGATGAACGCGGCGATCGGCTCGCGCTGATCGAGGCGCTGTTCGAGCTGCACGAGGCGCGCTGGGGCAGCTGTGGCCAGTCTGGCGTGCTCGATACACCGCAGGTGCGCGGGTTCCATCGCGAGGTCGTGATCACGCTGCACGAGCGCGGCGTGCTACGGCTCGTCGGCCTGCGCCTCGACGAGCGCCTGATCGGCGTGCTCTACGGGTTCGCGGATCACGGCCGCTTCATGTTCTACCTCTCGGGCTTCGCGCCCGACCTCGCGCGGTTCAGCCCCGGCCGGCTGATGATCGCGCACGCGATCGAGCGCGCGCTCGACGAGGCGGCGATCGAGTTCGACTTCCTGCGCGGGCGCGAGGCCTACAAGTACGAATGGGGCGCCGTCGACCGGCCCTCGTCGATCTACCGAGCACGGCTCGAGGAGGACGCATGCTCTGCATTCGCTGGACGATAGGAGACGTCAATCCGCGCGGGTTCGCGGCGCTCCGGTACTCCCTGTGGGGAGCGTGGCGCCTGTTCGGCGCGGGCGTCCGCTACCGGGTCCACGTCAACACCATCGGCGTCGCCGTGGCGCGTGACCGCACCGGTCCGGTCCCCGACGACATCGAGTGGGAGGAGGTCGCGACCGAGACGCCGCGCTGCCTCGCGGATCACCTCGACAGAGGCATGGCGGAGGGCGTCGCCTGGAAGTTCATCCCTCCGCGCGCGTTCCCGAACGATCACGAGCTCGCGCTCGACAACGACGTCGTGCTCTGGGCGATCCCGCGCGCGATCGACGACTGGCTCCACGGGCGCACGCAGTTCGTGCTCGCCGAGGACGTGCGCGCGTGCTTCGGTCGGTTCCGCGATCTGTGCGGCGATCGCCCGCTCAACGCCGGCATCCGCGGCCTGCCCCCCGGGTTCGATCTCGAGGGCGCGCTCGCGGGCGTGCTCGCGCGCCGTCCCGTTCCGCTGACGAGCGAGCTCGACGAGCAGGGCCTGCAGGTCGCCGCGATCACGAGCGCGGGTACGACGAGCGTCGTCGGCGTCGACGACGTGACGATCTGCTCGCCATTCCCACCGCACGTGCCGCACCTCGGTCGCGCCGGCGCGCACTTCGTCGGGCTCAACACGCGTCGCCTCGGGTTCGACTGGCGCGGTGTCCCCGCCGAGAAGGTCCGCGCCCAGCACTGGGACGATCACGCCGCCGAGGTCGCCCGCCGGGTCGGCGCGTGACCGAGCTGGTGATCCGGCGGTGCGAGCGTTCGGATCTGCGCTCGCTCGAATGGTCGCCGCACCTGCGCCGAGATCGCCCGCTGATCGAGCACGTCTACGAGCAGACCGGTCGCGGCACCGCGGCGATGCTCGTCGCGACGCTCGGCCGCGACTTCGTCGGGCAGGTGTGGGTCGACTTCGCGCGCAAGCCCGGCGTCGCGATCCTGTGGTGCCTGCGCGTCCGCCACGGGTTCCAGGGCCGCGGCATCGGCACCCAGCTCGTCCTCGCCGGCGAGCGCGAGGCCCGGCGCGCCGCTGCTCGCGAGACCGAGCTCGCCGTCGAACCCGACAACCCCCGGGCGCGCGCGCTGTACGAGCGGCTCGGCTACCAGCGGGTCGGCTCCGAGCCGGCGGTCGACCCGCTGACGGGGGCGGCGCTCGGCTTCGAGCTCGAGGTCCTGCGCTGGCCTCTGGCCCGCCGCGATGGCATCGTCGCGCGCCCGTGGTGACCACGCTCGTTTGCATCCCGTCGGCCGCACCCACGACGTCCGTCCGCACGCACGGCGCGTTCAACGGCGCAGAATCGCTCGTGCGAGCCGATGGCCGCGGATCTGCATCGTGGCGCCGCGTGAAGGCGCTGCTCGCCCTGATGTGTGTGTCGGGTGCTCTCGCGGGCGCCCTCACGGCCTGTTCGCCGTCGCCGGCGGGCTCCTCCCCCGACGCGGGGGCGACCGACGCCGCGCCGGTGGTGGACGCCGCGCCCGAGGACCGCGGCGAGCTGCGCGCCGTGTGGATCACGCGGTTCGCGTACTCCACGCAAGCGCAGCTCGAGGCGATCATCGATCGCGCGGCCGCCGCGAACTTCAACGCCGTGTTCGTCCAGATCCGCGGCGAGGGCGACGCGTTCTACCGGTCCAGCGTCGAGCCGTGGTCGCGCCTCCTCACCGGCACGCTCGGTCGCGATCCGGGCTGGGATCCGCTGCAGGTCGCGATCGATCGCGCCCACGGCCACGGGATGGAGCTGCACGCGTACTTCAACGTGCTGTCCGCGTGGTCGGCGTCGGTGCCGTTGCCGCACGCGGAGGGCAGCGTGCAGCACGCGCTCTACGCGCATCCCGAGTGGCTCGCCGTGCGTAGCAACGGCACCAACGGCGACTCCGAGTACCGCTGGTTCAGCCCCGGGATCCCCGAGGCGCGCGCCCACATCGTCGCGGCCGCGACCGACCTCCTCAGGAGCTACGAGGTCGACGGCCTTCACCTCGACCGGATCCGCACGCCCGGGCCCGACTACTCGCGCGATCCGATCACGCTGGCCCGCTTCGACGAGGCGCGCGCGCAGATGCCATCGCTGACGTTCGCGGAGTTCATGCGCGCACAGGTGGACGCGATGGTCGCCGAGCTCCACGCCGCCGTGCTCGCCACGCGCCCGAGCGTGCGCCTCACCGCCGCGGTGTGGGGCATCCACACGCCTCTGCCCGGCTGCTCGACGAGCAAGGGCTTCGCCGACTACCACCAGGACTCGCTCGGCTGGCTCCAGCAGGGCATCATCGACGCGATCGTCCCGATGATGTACTGGTCGATCGAGCCCGGCGCGTGCACCGACTGGTCCGCCCTCCTCGATGGCTTCGTCGCGGGGCGCGGCGACCGTCAGATCTGGGCCGGCATGCACGCGCTCGACGACAACACGTGGGACTTCGCGCAGGTCCGCGCGCGGATCGAGCGCTCGCGCGAGGTCGATGCCCACGGCGTCGCGGTGTACGCCTCGAGCTATCTCGACGCCGATCCCGCGCGCTGGTCGGCGTTCGTCGGGACCGTCGAGGAGCCCGGCCCGTTCGCCGAGCCCGCTCCGACGCCGACGATGAGCTGGAAGTAGCTACGCGCGCAGCTGCATCACGACCGCCCCGGCGAAGTGCTGCAGCCTGGGCGCGACCGTGAGCAGCGCGTGATCGATGCGGCGCAGGTGGTCGTGGAACCGCGCTGGTGCGAAGCGCTTGATGCGCAACAGCAGGTGATACGGGTACAGCGCGACGTCCGCGAACGAGCGCGTCGCGGCGTGGATCTCGGCCCACGTCAGGTTGTGCTCGTGCTCGGTGACCTCATCGAACTTGCCGAGAAACCGCGCGTGCTTCATCAGGAAGCCCTTCACGGCCTCGATGACGGGGCTGTCGCCGAGCGGCTCGAGGAACACCGCGGCCCCCCCGGGACGCAACAGCCGCCGGACCTCCTTGAGGCCGACATCGATCCCGAGATGGTGGAGGATGCCGAGGCCGTGGATCCGGTCGAAGCTCGCGTCGGGGAACTCGGTCTGGTCCGCGCGCATCTGGATCGCGCGGATGTCGAGCTGATGATGTGCCGCGCGCCGGCGCAGGCACTCGATCCCGATCTCCGAGATGTCGATCGACGTCACGCGGGCGCCGAGCTTCGCGAGGTAGATCGACTCCTCGCCCATCCCGCACCCGTAATCGAGCAGCTCCTTGCCCGCGAGGTCACCGAGCAGCAGCGCCGACATCTGGCGCCAGTCCCAGAGCTCTCGCGGTGACCGGTACTTGCGGAACATCCCCGGATGGATCTCCAGATCGTCCAGGAACGGCGCGTAGTCGGCGTTCGCAAAGTCCGCTTCTTCCCGCAACGCGCGATCGAGCTCGATCTTCGTGTCGCGCGCGACCGAGTCGACAACTTCGAGTGTCATCTCCGCTCCTTCCCTCGCTAGCTCGGCGGGCACGCGTGCATGCACCAGGCCATGGCGACGCTCCGGCGACCGCCAATGCGTACGGGGGCCACGGCGTGCGACGAGGGCCGACGAGCGTGCGAGCGTGACGCGGTGACCGGGCATCGCACGCTCACCGCGCGGCTCCGGATCATCGCGTCGGGTCACACGCCGCGAGCGCGAGCAGCCGGCGGCGCGCCTCCTCCCACGGGATCTCCGTGGTCGGCCACGACGGACGCGCCGTCGAGGCCCGGCCCTTGCCGGGGGCGTCGGCGAGCGCGTTCGGTACCATCTTCGCGGCGAGCGCCTCGGTCGCGGCCGCGTCGCAGCGGCGGGCGAGATCCAGGAGCTGCCGGTCCTGCATCCCGCGGCGGATCTGAGCGAGCCGCAGCGTCGGCTGGCAGCCGTCGGGCGCCGGCAGCGCGAGCACGCCGTCGAGGTTGCCGCGATCCTCGCCGTCGTCGAAGCTCACCGGATCGCTGCGCGGATCGAGCGCGCGCCCGGGGAGCGGGGCGCCGTCGCGGTTGTGGCGATCGTGCCAGTACAGCGCGTCCCACACGTACCAGGTCGGGATGCCGTACCGCCACGCGATCCATCCCCAGGTGCGCGTGCCCGGCGTGATCGCGTCGAGCACCATCGAGCCGGCGTACGGATGCGCGCCGTTGTACGTCCACCGCCGGTAGCGATCGCCCGTGCGATGGGCCGCGCTCATCGAGATGTAGAGGTCGATCAGATCGCCGTACTCCTCGCGCGGGACGTCGGTGACGGCGTAGTGGAACCGCCCCGGCCCGCCGCCCGCTTCGCGGACCGCCTGCGCGAGCGACGTGACCTTCGCGCGCAGCGCGGGCGTGCGTGGCTCGTCGATCGGGATCGCGAACGGGACCTGCCCGGTTCCCTCGGTGAGCTCGATCCAGCGGCGGACCTGCTCGCGAGCGATCGCCGGTTCCTTCGAGATGTTGACCGGTACGTCGGGGATCCCGGCGAGCAGGTGCTTGCGCTCGGGCCACCAGTCGAGGTGCACGTCGGGCGTGAGCAGCACGCCATACGCGCGGAACGTCTCGATGCACGCGAGCTCCTTGGGGCTCGGCTTCGCGCGCGGTGGATCGCCCGTGGGATCGGTGTCCCACACGAGCTCGCGCGGATCTCCGTACGCCCACACGTACGGCGGCAACGGGGGCAGCGTGACCGGCGCGATCTCGAGCGTCGCCGGGAACCGCCGATCTCCGACGATCAGCTCGCCCGTGCGCGCGCCGGGGCTCGCCTCGCGTGCGATGACGATCTCGAAGTACGCCGGGTTGGTCGCGGGCGCGTCGGAGGACGTGAGCGCGTCGGGATACGTCCCGGCGCCTTGCGTGCCGCCGTACATCGCCGTCGAGCCATGCCGCGCGCGGAACGCCTCGACGGCGTAGCCACGGACGTGGACCGCGGGATCGTCGAACCGCAGCGACACCGCGGCGGGTCGGCGCTGGAGCACCTGGATGCCCAGCGTCTCGCCCCGGGCCCCGACGAGGGAGAGCTTCGCGCCGTCGAACCACGGCGAGCGCGTGGGCACCGGATCCTCGAGCCGGATGCGGGTCGACTCGCCGACGACCTGGAGCGCGGGGCCGGGCGGCGCGGGGTTGCACGCGGTCGCGACCAGCGACGCGGCGACGAGGTAGCGCCCTGCCCGGCTCACGACGGGACCTCCGCGGTCACCGAGCCCGAGGGTCGGCGTCCCCCGGGCGAGGTCAGGGTCGCGGACCGCCGCGGGCGATCGCTCCCCGCGACCGGCTCGCCGACGTCGACGACCGGTTCGTCGGAGACGAGCGAGGCGCGGAGCGGCACCGCCGAGGACGGACGATCCCGCCAGCGATCCGCCAGGCGCAGGATCGGACGCTCGATCACGTGGTGACACGCGGCCGCGGCGGCGACCGCGAGCGCGACGTTGATCGGGAACGCGTGGAGCACGCCGTCGGCGTGGCGGTTCAGGAACAGCTGCTGCCAGAGATAGAGCGAGTAGCTGAGCGTGCCGAGCCAGACGAGCGGGCGCCGCTCGAGCGCGCGCCCGACGAGCGTGTCGGGCTGCGAGACGCAGCGGTAGAGCACGAGCGCGATGCCGAGGTTCGCGAGCGTCGCGCCGATCCCGAACCGGAACGCCGGGTTCGAGATCGCGAGGCTCGCGATCGCGAGGCCCGGCCCCCACCAGAACCACGTCGACTCGACGACGCGGTGGACGAGCTGCGACTCGCCCAGGCGCTCGTAGACGAGCGCGAGCATGCAGCCGGTCGCGAGCGCGTCGAACACGCACGGGAACGCCTGGTCGACCAGCGCGCGGTGCGCGGGCATGCCGTACCACAGGCCCACACGGAGCAGCGGCGCGAGCGCGAGCGCGGCCAGCGCGACCCGCGGCGCACGCGCGACACCGAGCACGACGAGCGCGGCCGGCCACAGCAGGTAGAACTGCTCCTCGACGGCGAGCGACCACAGGTGGCCCGCCGCCCACGCGCGCTCCGGGTGGAAGTTCATCGTGTACGTCGCGGCCGCGAGGAGATCGCCGTCGTCGAGCGCGATCCACCCGATCGCGCCGAGCACCGCGACGACGGCGAGGTACGCGTAGAACGCCGGGAAGATGCGTAGCGCGCGCCGGATGTAGAAGTTCCCGAGCGAGATCCGCCCGCGCCGCCGCTGCTCGCGCACGAGCAGGGTCGTGATCAGGAAGCCCGACAGCACGAAGAACGTGCGCACCCCGACATCGCCGAACAGCTTGGCGAGTCGATCGTTCATCGGGAGCCCGGCGGTCCCGATCGCGTGTGCCAGGAGGACGAACGAGATCGAGACCGCGCGAACACCGTCGAGCGTCGGGATCCGTCCGGAGGGGCCGTGTGTCCGCGACATCGGCGGCCCGAGTTGCAACGCGTGTGCACGTCCGCTCGCCGAAAACCTGCCGAGTTGCGGCTCCGGAGCCCGGAGCCACGTAGCGTCAGCGCGCGGTGAGATGCGGCCGCACGACGTCTCGCCACCGGACGTACCCCTCGCCGGTGAGGTGGACGCCATCGCGCGTCAGCTCGGGCGCGAGCAGCCCGTCGGGGCCCGTGAGCGCGGCGTGCACGTCGACGTACGTGCAGCCGTGGGCCTCGCACAACCCGCGCAGCTCGCGGTTGAGCGCCGCGATCGTCGCGACCGGCGGCGTCGCCGGCGGGCGCACCGGCAGGACGCTCTGCACCACGATCCGGGCGCGGGGCACGGCTCGCTCGAGCGCCGCGAGCAGCTCGCGGTAGTCCTGCACGCAGGCGGCGACCGAACGCCCGCCGAGGAGATCGTTGATCCCGAGCATCACGCCGACGATCGCGGGATCGAGCGACGCGAGCGTCGGCACGCGCGCGGTGGCCCCCCGGATCGTGTCGCCGGCGATCCCGCGGTTCGCGACGGACGGCTCGGCGAGCAGCTCGTGCCACTCGCCGCGGTCGGTCAGGCTGTCCCCGAGCATCACGACGCGAACGGGCGCCGTCGCGCTCCGATCGAGCTGAGCGAGCTGATCCATGCGGTCCATGCGGTAGTGCTCCGGCCGTGGGGGCGGCTCGCGCACGAGCCGGTACACAGCGTAGCTCGCGCCGGCGACGTTGACCGCGAGGGAGCCCGCGAGCGCCCAGCGCTGCCAGCGCATGGCGCGCGCCGCCTACGCCTTGAGCGCGGCGACGACCTTCTCGACGGCGTCCTTCGCGTCGCCGAACAGCATCTTCGTCACCGGCTTGTAGAACAGCGGGTTGTCGATGCCGGCGTAGCCCGCGGCGCGGCTGCGCTTGTTGACGACGACGAGCTTGGACTTCCAGACCTGGAGCACTGGCATGCCGGCGATCGGCGACTCGGGGTCGTCCTCGGCGGCCGGGTTCACGATGTCGTTCGCGCCGATCACCATCGCGACGTCGGTCGCCGGGAAGTCCGCGTTGATCTCGTCCATCTCGAGCACGATGTCGTAGGGCACGTTCGCCTCGGCGAGCAGCACGTTCATGTGACCGGGCAGCCGGCCGGCGACCGGGTGGATCGCGAACCGCACCTGCACGCCGCGGGCCCGCAGCACTTCGGTGAGCTCGCGGACCGCGTGCTGCGCGCGCCCCACGGCCATGCCGTAGCCGGGGACGATGATCACCGACTTCGCCTGCTTCAGCGTCTCGGCGAGCGTCGGCGCGTCGATCTCCTGGACCTCACCCGCCGACGTCGCGGCGGCGCCACCGGCCTTGGGCGCGGGCGCCCCGCCGAAGCCGCCGAAGATCACGTTCCAGATCGAGCGGTTCATCGCCCGGCACATGATGTACGAGAGGATCGCACCGCTCGCGCCGACGAGCGCGCCGGTGATGATCAGGAGGTCGTTGCCGAGCATGAAGCCGGCCGCCGCCGCGGTCCATCCCGAGTAGCTGTTGAGCATCGAGACGACCACCGGCATGTCGGCGCCGCCGATCGCCGCGACCAGGTGCACGCCGAGCACGCACGCGATCGCGGTGCCGAGGTGGAGCCCGAGCTGGTTGCCGTCGCTCGCGTACATCACCGCGCCGACGATCGAGACCGCGACCATCGCGAGGTTGAGGAGGTGCCGCCCCGGCAGGAGCAGCGGCTTGCCACTCACCGAGCCGCGCAGCTTGAGGAACGCGAGCACCGAGCCCGTGGTCGTGATCGCGCCGATCCACACGTCGACGAAGATCTCGATGCGCATCCCGAACGGCGGCATCGGCAGCGTGCCGAGGTCGAGCGAGTAGCCGACGAGCACCGCCGCGAGGCCTACGAAGCTGTGGAGCAGCGCGACGAGCTCGGGCATCTGGGTCATGCCGACGCGCGCGGCCATGATCGCGCCGACGACCGCACCGACGCCGATCGCGCCGAACAGCAGCGTGTGGAACTCGCCGTAGATCGGGTTCGCGGTCAGGGTGGCAGCGATCGCGATCGCCATGCCGAGGATGCCGTACAGGTTGCCGCGGCGCGCGGTCTCCTGGCTCGACAAGCCGCGGAGGCTCAGGATGAACAGCACGGCCGCGACGACGTACGCGGCGTTGATCAGGAGCTGGGAGTTCAAGAAGGGCATCGGATCACTTCCTGAACATCGCGAGCATGCGACGGGTCACGAGGAAGCCGCCGGCGATGTTGATGGTGGCGAACAACGTCGCGGCGATCGCGACGATCGTGGAGCCGTAGAGGTTGCCGTCGCTGCGTGCGCCGAGCAGACCGCCGAGGACGATGATGCCGCTGATCGCGTTGGTCACGCTCATCAGCGGCGTGTGCAGGGCCGGTGTGACGTTCCAGATCACCTGGAACCCGACGAAGATCGCCAGCACGAACACCGTGAGGTGCTGCAGCAGCTCGCGCGTGGCGGCGCTCGCGATCGCGTCGGCCTCGCCGTAGCGGAGGAACAGGAACGCGCCGGCGGCGACGAGACCGATCACCGACATCACGATCCCGAGGGTGCGCGACGGCGGGTTCGGCGGCGGGCCGCCGTGGCCGTGCGCCTTCGCGGCGTGCGGCTCGGCGAACTTCGGCGCGTGCTCGGCGGGCTTGGCAGCGGCCGCGGGGGCCGGCTTCGCCGCCGCGGGCTTGGCGGCCGGCTCCGCCTTCTTCATCGGCGGCGCGGGCCACCGCTTCTCGCCGCCCTCGAGGACGAGCGCCGGGCGGACCGCGTCGTTGTCGTGGTCGATCTTCCACCCGCTCGCACCACCCATCTCGTCGAGGAAGTGCAGCAGGTTCGTGCCGTACAGGTCGCTCGCGACCGTCGGCATCCGGCACGCGAGGTCGGTGTAGCCGACGATCGTCACGCCCTGGTGCTCGATGACCTCGCCCGGCTTCGTGAGCTCGCAGTTGCCGCCCTTCTCCGCGGCGAGGTCGACGATCACCGAGCCCGGCCGCATCGCCTCGACCATGTCCTTGAACCACAGCTTCGGCGCCGGCTTGCCGGGGATCAGCGCCGTGGTGATCACGATGTCGACGTCCCGGGCCTGCTCGCGGAACAGCGCGTACTCGGCCTCGAGGAACTCCTTGCTCATCTCCTTCGCGTACCCGCCCTGCCCCTCGCCGGACTCCTCGATGTGGACCGTGAGGAACTCGCCGCCGAGCGACTTCACCTGATCCTCGACGGAGGGCCGGACGTCGAACGCGCGCACGATCGCGCCGAGGCCGCGCGCCGCACCGAGCGCCGCGAGACCGGCGACGCCGGCGCCGATGATCAGCACCTTCGCGGGGCGGACCTTGCCCGCCGCCGTGATCTGCCCGGTGAAGAAGCTGCCGAACCGGTTGGCCGCCTCGATCACCGCGCGATAGCCGGCGATGTTCGCCATCGACGACAGCGCGTCCATCTTCTGCGCGCGGCTGATCCGCGGCACCTGGTCCATCGCCAGGACGTTGAGCTTCTTCGTGGCGAGCCGCTCGAGGAGCTGCGGGTTCTCGGCGGGGTAGATGTACGAGATCAGGGTCGCGCCCTCGCGCATCTGATCCGCCTCGCACGTGCCGTCGTCGGCGAGCACCGGCGGCCGCAGCTTGAGCACGATGTCGCTCGCCCATGCCGTGGCACGATCGACGAGCACCGCACCGGCGGCTTCGTACTGCGCGTCAGGGTAGCTCGCGACCTCACCGGCGCCGCGCTCGATCTGGACCTCCCAGCCACCCTTGACCCACTTCGCGACGACCTGCGGCGACGCGGCGACCCGGCGCTCCTCGGCCCGGATCTCCTTGACGATGCCTAGCTTCATGGGTGATGCGACGATGCCAAACCCCGCGCTCCCGCGAAAGGGCCAGGGCCGCAAAGCGGTTAGGGAAATCGGCGCGATAGACTCCGCCCGTGACCCGGATCGGTACGCGCTACGAAGAAGCGGGAGGTCGGCTCGCACGGATCGTCGACCGCACGGGCGCGGTGCACGCCGAGGTCGCGTGGCGCGGTGATGCGCTCGCGCGGCTCGTCGTCCCCGGTGCCGTCGTGCGCGGCGAGGTGATCGAGGACGACCTGCTCGGCGCGGCGCACGCGATCGAGGACGCCGCGGGTGCACGTCGGACGACGATGAGCGCGCTCGACTGGGCGCGCCCGACGGAGATCCCCGCGATCGCGGCGCCCGGACGCCTGCCGCCCGGCGCGGGGGCGGCGCTCCTCAACACGATCGCCGTGCTCGCGCAGCGCGCCGGCGTCCCCGCGCTGCGCTACGCGGGCCCGTACCCGACGCGCGCGCTGTGGATCTCGCTCGGCCGCTCGTTCCGCACCACGGGCACCGAGGACGAGCTCACGCGCGACGCGCTCGACCGCGCGGCCCGCCTCGCGCGCGATCCGATCCCGATCGACTTCACGCCCGCGCCGCACGAGCGGCTGGCGCTCCCCGGTGTCCGCGCGGGCCACGTCGAGCTGCGCGACGGCATCGAGCGCGCGGTCCTCGACGGCGTCGGCTACGAGCCCGGTGGCTCGCCCGCGCGCCTCGTCACGGACGGCGCCGAGACGCGCGCGGAGGTCTGGTTCGGCGACGCCGCGTGGGCGCACGTCGCGACGTTCGCGGAGGACGGCTCGCTCGTCGACGGCCCGCACCCGATCCGGTCGCCGTCGACCGACCTCGTCGGCAAGGAGTTCCCGGCGCCGCTGCGCGCGGCGATCGCGGAGCTCGTCGGCGAGGCCGTGCCGGCGCCGCTCGCCGACGATGCACGCCGGCTCGTCACCGAGCGCGCGCTGCGCTGGGGCGATCTCGGCGCGCGGGCGGCGGCGCGCGACGACGCCGGCTTCGTCGTGCACGCGGCGATCTGGGAGCGGCTCGCACCGGCCGGCCTCGGCCGCGTCGCGCTGGCGCTCGCGGAGGCGCTGGCGCCGGCGGTCACGCAGGCGATCGTCGCCGAGCTCGGCCCGGGGCTCGCGTCGGGGCTCGCGTCGGGGCTCGCGTCGGGGCCGGGGCCGCTCAGGCCGGGGACTTGAGCTCGCCCCCCGACGCCGCGAACGCGACCGGATCGAGCTCGAACGACCACCGGCCGCGGCGGGTCGGCTCGTCGAGCGCGATCTCCAGCAGCTCGAGGTAGCGCGCGCGCGGGACCTCGTACGCGCCGAAGCGCTCGAGGTGCTCGGTGTGCACCTGGCAATCGATCAGGCCGATGTTCCAGGCGTCGAGCTGGCGCACGCACGCGACGAACGCGATCTTCGAGGCGTCGGGCGCGCGCGCGAACATCGACTCGCCGAAGAACGCCGCGCCGAGCGAGACCCCGTACAGGCCACCGACGAGCGTGTCGCCCTGCCACGCCTCGATCGAGTGCGCGAACCCCATCTCGTGGAGCTTCGTGTACGCCTCGACCATCTCCGGGATCAGCCAGGTCCCGTTCTGCCCGGGTCGCGGCGCGGACGCACACCCCTCGAGCACCGCGACGAACGCGGTGTCCATCGTCAGCTCGTACGGGCGTCGCTTGATCGCCTTCCTCAGCGAGCGCTGCACGATCAGATCGCGCGTCGTCATCATCATGCGCGGATCCGGCGAGTGCCACAGGATCGGCAGGTTCTCCGCGTACCAGGGGAAGATGCCCTGCGTGTAGCCGAGCAAGAGCCGCTCGGGACGCAGGTCACCGCCGAGCGCGAGCAGCCCGTCCTCGGCGAGGTGGACCGGCGGGAACACGAGGCGTTCGTCGAGCCGGAAGACCGGCATGCCTCGCAATATAGCGCCGACCCGGAACGTGCGGCGGCGACGCAGCGCGACGAGCAGGCACGCGCGCCGTCAGCGCACTTCTCTGCCCTTCGCCATTGCATCTGCCCGCGAGCTGGATACGTCGTCGCGTGCGGCGTCGGACGCGTGGTGTCCACGGTACGCTCGCGGCCCATGCGCCTCCTGTTCTGCGGCTCGGGATGGACCTCGATCGTCGAGATCTTGCGCGCCCGGCTCCCCGCCGGCGCGACGCTGGAGACCTGGGATCGCACCGTCCCGCTCGCGAGCGCCGTGGCGGACGTCGAGGTGCTGCTGCCCTCGAACGCGCGGATCACCGCGGAGGTGATCGAGGCCGCGCCGCGCCTGCGGCTGATCCAGCAGCCGGCCGCGGGCACCGAGGGCATCGATGTCGCCGCGGCGGCGCGGCGCGAGATCCCGGTCTGCAACGCCCCGGGGGCGAACCACGTCGCGGTCGCGGAGACCGCGCTCCTGCTCCTCCTGTCGCTCGCTCGCCGCGTTCCGGCCGCGCGTCGCGCGTTCGCAGAGCGCAGGCTCGGCGAGCCGCTCGGCTTCGAGCTCGCCGGCAAGACGCTCGGGATCATCGGGCCGGGGCGGTCGGGGAGCGCGCTCGCCGAGCGGGCGCGCGCGCTCGGGATGACGGTGATCTTCCTTGGCCGCGGCGCCTCGGCGGCCGAGCGCGCGAGCTTCTTCGCCGCGTGCCACGCGATCAGCATCCACTGCCCGCTGACGCCCGAGACCCGCGGCCTCGTCGACGGCGAGGCGCTGGCGTCGATGCGGCCGGGCGCGCTCGTCGTCAACCTGGCCCGCGGCGCCATCCTCGATCGCGAGGCGCTCGTCGAGGCCCTCGCGCGAGGTCACCTCGGCGGCGTCGGCCTCGACGTGCACTGGCACGAGCCTGCGGATCCGGCCGATCCGCTCTACGCTGACCCGCGCGTCGTCGCCCTGCCCCATGTGGCGGGCTCGACGGAGGAGGCGTTCACGCGGATCGTGGACGTGGTGATCGACAACCTCGCACG
>Ga0164243_10007904_pt1 | contig 15804 bp, 10 predicted proteins | sample OricompcompostOP_FD_108781 | JGI IMG/M metagenome (GOLD analysis project Ga0164243, IMG submission 108781) | Organic Plus compost microbial communities from Emeryville, California, USA - Original compost - Organic plus compost (OP) | ecosystem: Engineered > Solid waste > Mixed feedstock >...
CCGGTCACCGTCGTACGGCGAATTCATCGCAAACTACCCCTGCCCCTGCTCGCCGGCTGACTCAACGGTCCACCTTCTCACTCGCGTCCGGCGGGGTGCCGCTTTCCTCCACGTGTCCGGCGGCAGCCGCGGCGTGCGGGCCCGCCGCGGCCTCGGCATCCGCTCCGCTTCCGCTCTCGGTTCCCGTCTCGGGGCCGCTCTCGCCACCGTCTTCGCCGCCGTCTCCGGGCTCCGGCTCCGGCGGCTCCTCGCCGGCGGCGTCCGGATCGGAGTCGCCGCCGGGCGACTTCCGCTTCCGCGTCGTGTACATCCGTACGCCGGCGAGCACCACCAGCAGCACGCCGCCGGCGATGACGAGCAGGACGGCCGAGGTGATCGAGGTGACGTTCACCCGGAACCGCATCGGCTTGCCGTAGGGCTTCCCGTCCTTCGTGTAGAGCTGCGCCACCACGTACGCGCGGCCGTTGGCCTTGGCCGTGGCGTCGAACTTCACCGACTGGCTGTGCCCGCCGTCCACCCGTACCGGCTGCGACTTGCTGACCTCCAGGCCGATGCGCCTGCTGGAGGTCAGTTTCAGACGCAGTCCGTCCACGCCCTGCACGAGGTTGTTCTGGACGGTCACGGGGATGGTCGCGGAACGTCCGGACAGGGTGACCGTGGACTTCTGGATGAGCTTGACCTTCTTCGTGAGGCCGACCAGATAGTCGCGTACGGAGTCGCGGAAGTGCTTGGCGCCCCGGGGGTCGCCCCGCCAGGAGTTGGAGACCTCGCGCTCCATCGAGCTGCCGAAGGGCGTGATGACCCGGTCGTTCTTGGTCAGAACCTGCTGGAAGTCGTTCAGCACCGACTGTGTGCTGTGCATCTGCTCGTACGCCCGCGTCGGCAGCTCCTGTCGGCGCAGCGAGGCGGGGTACTGGCGCAGGCCGGGCAGCCGGGTGTTCGCGCGCGGATCGGGCTTGGCCTCGGCGGCGTCCGTCAGGCTGCTGTCCTCCGTCCAGCGCCCGTCCTTCCGCAGCGAGCTGAGCGCCTGCGCCATGGCGCGCGCCTGGGCGGCGGTCGGAGTGCGCTGCGGGGCGACGAGGATGCTGCGCTGCTTCGTCGGCGCCTCGGCGTTGATCGACTGCGTCTCCGCCAGGAAGCGCTGAACCGCCTTCGAAGAGGCGCCGGGCTCGCTCAAGTCGCCCTCGAAGGCCTGCGACAGCCGGGAGTCCGCCACCAGCGCCGTGGTGCCGCCGCCGACCGGGCGGGCCGCGGTGGGCGTGTACGGGAGGGCGGGATCGCGGAGGCTGTCGCTGCGGGCGATGATGTTGTGCGCTCCGGCGGAGGTGGCGACGTCGGCGATCGAGGAGTCCACCGCTCCGTCCACGGGCCAGGCGTACTCGGTGGTGGGCTTGGTGTAGAGGATCGACTCGACGGCTTTGGCGCCCCGCTGCGTCGCCGGCCGGAGGTGGCCGAGAGCGCCCGGCACGTTCTTGCCCCGGTGCGCGAGGGACGCGAGATCCGGGTCGGCGAACGGCAGCGCTGCGACCTGCTCGCCCTTCACCGCGTTCTTGAGGTCGTTGAGCCACTGCTTCGCGTACTTCTGGCCCGTGCCGGCCTTGGTGCCGCCGCCCGGCTTCTCCACGCGGTAGGGCCCGGTCATCGCCTCGACCGTGGCGAGCAGGTCGGGGTCGACGACCCAGGTGACGGGCAAGTCCTTGCCCAGATCGACGAGTTGCTGGAGCCGGCCGCCCGGCGCCAGCTCCTTCGCGAGCCGGTCGTCACCGAAGACCGGGGTCTGCTGCTCGTCCGACTCCGTACGTGCCGTGAGGTGCGCGCTGGAGATCAGCGGCCACAGGTACGTCAGCTCGGTCTTCTTCTCCACGGAGCCGCGCTGCCACGGCAGGAAGGTGCGCGCGATGCCGAGCACCCGGTCGTAGGGGTGCCGCTGGGAGTGCCCGCTCAGCGCGACGCCGAGCTGGTAGACCCCCGAGCCTTTCAGCTTCAGGTCGCTGACGGGGACGGACAGCCGGAAGTGCCGCCGGTCTCCCGGCCGTACGGTGCCGATGCCGGTCGTCGCATCGCCGCCTTTGACCTCGGTGCCGTCGGAGTCCGGGCGGAAGCCGGTGCGCCCGGCGGCGGCGTCGATGCTGCTGCGGTGCTCCAGGAGGGGGCCGGCGCGGAGGCCGACCTTTCCGCCGAGGATGGCCGAGCGGCCGTGGTTGGTGACGGTGCCGGTGATGTTGAGGGTGTCGTCCTTGCCGGGAGCCGTGGGCGAGAGGGTGTTCACGGCGACCTCGGCCGTACGCGAACCCGTGCCGGTGGCGCTCACGGCCCGGGCGGACGCGGAAGAGGAGGACGCGGAGGACGCTGAGGACGCTGAGGGGACGGCCGGCGCGGTGTGCGCGGCCGGTGCGGCGGGCGCCGCCTCCGCGCCGGCCGCCGGAAGCAGTCCGGCCAGCGGCAGAGCGGCGAGCAGCACGGTCGCGCTCCGCCGCAGCCAGCGCCGGGCGGGAGCGGTCGGGGTGCTGCCCTGCTTCTCAGCCGCCTCGGCCACGCGCTCGTCCGTCCCGTCGTGTCGTCGTCGGATGGTCTGGAGGCGGACTCGGAAGTCCGCGGTCTCGGTGCGTCCGGAGCTGTTGCGTCCCCGGACGCGTCCTGGGCCCCTGATGGTAACGAGGACCCGCGACCGGAAGTGCCGCGGAGGGCATCAGCGTCCGTAAGCGGACCGGATGCGGAGGTGACGGGCCCGCGACGACGCCGTGTGGGCGGCACGTACGCTGTGCTGTCGTGCCGAACCCGAACGATGACTTCCAGCCGACGCCCCCGCAGTCGCCGCGGTCGACGCAGCCCGTGTCCGAGCAGCTCAGCGCGGCACAGCGCCGCGCGGTCGGCGAGCTGCTGCGGGTGTCGCCCGTCGCGGACGATCTGGCCCGCCGCTTCGAGGCGGCCGGCTTCCGGCTCGCCCTGGTCGGTGGCTCGGTGCGGGACGCGCTGCTCGGGCGGCTGGGCCACGACCTCGACTTCACCACGGACGCCCGTCCCGAGGACGTGCTGCGGCTGGTGCGACCGTGGGCGGACGCGGTGTGGGACGTAGGGATCGCGTTCGGCACGGTCGGCTGCCGGAAGCGGGCGACGGAGGTCGCCGGCGCAGCGGACGCGGCAGCCGAGGACGCCGGTGCGGGGGGCGCCGGTGCGGAGGCCGGCGGCGCCCGTACGGTGCGCCGGGACTTTCAGATCGAGGTGACGACGTACCGCTCCGAGGCGTACGACCGCTCGTCCCGCAAGCCCGAAGTGGCCTACGGCGACTCGATCGAAGAGGACCTGGTCCGCCGGGACTTCACCGTGAACGCGATGGCGGTGTCGCTGCCCGGGAAGACCTTCGTCGACCCGCACGGCGGTCTGGAGGACCTGGCCCGCAGGGTGCTGCGTACGCCGGGGACGCCCGAGGCGTCGTTCTCCGACGATCCGCTGCGGATGATGCGGGCGGCGCGCTTCGCGGCGCAACTGGACTTCGCCGTCGCGCCCGAGGTCAGGGCGGCGATGGAGGAGATGGCCGACCGTATCGACATCGTCTCGGCGGAGCGGGTGCGGGACGAGCTGAACAAGCTGCTGCTCTCCGCCCACCCCGTCAAGGGCGTGCGGCTGCTGGTGGACACCGGGCTCGCGGACCGGGTGCTGCCCGAGGTTCCGGCGCTGCGGCTGGAGCGGGACGAGCACCACCGGCACAAGGACGTGTACGAGCACTCGCTGACCGTGCTCCGGCAGGCCATCGACCTGGAGGACGGCGAGCCGGATCTGACGCTGCGGCTGGCCGCGCTGCTGCACGACATCGGCAAGCCGAGGACGCGGCGCTTCGAAGGGGACGGCCGGGTCTCCTTCCACCACCACGAGGTGGTGGGCGCGAAGCTCGCGCGGAAGCGGCTGACCGCGCTGAAGTATCCGAACGAGCTGGTCAAGGACGTCTCCCGGCTGGTGGAGCTGCATCTGCGGTTCCACGGCTACGGCACGGGGCAGTGGACGGACTCGGCGGTGCGCCGGTACGTACGGGACGCCGGTCCGCTGCTGCCGAGGCTGCACAAGCTGACCCGCTCGGACTGCACGACGCGGAACAAGCGGAAGGCGGCGGCGCTCTCGCGGGCGTACGACGGCCTGGAGGAGCGGATCGCGGCGCTGCAGGAGCAGGAGGAGCTGGACGCGATCCGGCCGGACCTGGACGGCAACGAGATCATGCGGGTGCTCGGCGTCGGGCCCGGACCGGTGGTCGGCAGGGCGTACCGGCATCTGCTCGAACTGCGCCTGGAACACGGGCCGATGGCGCACGACGACGCCGTGGCCGCGCTCAAGGAGTGGTGGGCCGCGCAGGAGGACGCGGGCTGAGCCGAGGGCTGCCGCGGTTGCCGACGTTACCGGCTCGGCCCGCTGCCCCGGCCGTCGCCGTTTCACGTGGAACGTCCGCCCGGCGCCGCTGTGTTGTGGTGGATGCTGTGCTCGCGGCTGGTTCCGAGCAGCCCGGCCAGTACGAGCAGTACGAGCGCGGTGGTCGCCGCGTACAGCACCGTCACCGTGGCCACCAGCCAGGCGGAGCGGCCGTCGGGCGGCAGCAGCAGCGCGGCGACTCCGGCGGCGGCGACGAAGGCGACGTTGAAGAGCATGTCGTAGAGGGAGAAGACCCGGCCGCGGAAGGAGTCGTCCACCGAGGACTGGACCGCGGTGTCGGCGGTGATCTTGGAACTCTGGGTCACCAGGCCCAGCACGAAGGCGGCGATCAGCGCGGGCAGCGGTGCGAAGGGCAGGCCGAGCGCGGGCACCAGCACGGTGGCGGACCCGGCGCACAGCGCGAACCAGCCGAAGCGGCCCGCCCGTTGGACCGCCCACGGGGTGAGCACGGCGGCCGCGAAGAACCCGGCTCCGGACAGGGCGAGCGCAACCCCGAGCAGACCCAGCCCGATGCCGGCGGGGGCGGCCGAGCCCCACGCGTACCGGCAGAGCATCAGCAGCTGCACTGTCCAGGCGCCGTAGCAGAAGCGCATCAGCGCCATCGTCGCCAGGGCGTAGGCGGCGCTGCGGCGGGCTCGGAGGTGGCGGAGTCCGTCCCGGAGGCCGCGGGCGGTGCCGGCGAGGGCGGCGCGTATTCGGGGTGCGCCGTGCCGGGTTCCGGGGCCGAGCCGGTCGCGGCCGAGGCGCAGCGCGGAGAGCCCGGCCAGCAGGTAGAGCACCGCGCCGAGGGTGACGACGAGGGCGTCGTCGCCGCGTCCGTGGAGCGGCGTGTACGGGGTGGCCAGCCGCAGCAGGAAGGCGAGGCCGCCGCCTGCGGTGGCGGCCAGCGTTCCGGCCGTCGGGGAGAGGGAGTTGGCGACGACGAGCCGTTCCCGGTCGACGACGCGGGGCAGCGCTGCGGAGAGTCCGGCGAGGACGAAGCGGTTGACGGCGGTCACGGAGAGCGCGGAGAGGTAGAACAGCCAGGCGCGGGCGCCGGTCAGTACCAGTGCGGCGGTGCCGGCCGCCAGCAGCGCCCGCAGCAGGTTGCCGTACAGCAGGACCTGCCGTCTGCGCCAGCGGTCGAGCAGGATGCCGGCGAACGGGCCGAGCAGCGAGTACGGCAGCAGCAGCACCGCCATGGCGGAGGCGATCGCGGCGGGCGAGGTCTCCTTCTCGGGGGAGAAGACGACGTACGCGGCGAGCGCCAACTGGTAGACGCCGTCGGCGAGTTGGGACAGCAGCCGGGCGCCGAGGAGTCGCCGGAAGCCGGGGAGGCGCAGGAGCACCCGCAGATCTCCGACGACGCTCATGGCCCCCAGCCTCACATATGTGCGAGCGCGCGCGGTCAGTCACCGGGAGGCCGGCCGGCGCCCCAGCGCACGTACGTCGCTTCGGCGCCGGCGCGGTCCGGCGGGCCGTCGGCGGTTCCGGCACCGCGTGCGGGCGGGCCGCCCAGCGCGGCCGGTACGAGGGAGAAGGCGTCGGGGGCGCGGTCGAGGGCGCCGCCCGAGGGGTCGTCGGAGCCGTCGCGGCGTACGACGTCGTGCTCGGGGTGGAGCGCGTCGCGCACCACGAGGGCGCACAGGTAGACCGTGCCGAGCAGGTGGACCAGGACGGCGAACTGGTAGCCGCCTTCGGGCAGTCCCTGGTGTTTGTCGCCGCTGCCGGTGTAGGCGAGGTAGAGCCAGATGCCGAGGAAGTAGGCGACTTCGCAGCCCTGCCAGATGAGGAAGTCGCGCCACTTGGGCCGGGCGAGCGCGGCGAGCGGGATCAGCCACAGTACGTACTGGGGCGAGTACACCTTGTTGGTCAGAATGAACAACGCGACGACCAGGAAGGCGAGTTGGGCCACGCGCGGGCGGCGGGGCGCGCACAGGGCGAGCGCGGCGATGCCGGCGCAGCCGAGGACGACGAGGACGATCGCGTACGTGTTGGCGGCGCGCAGCGGGTCGCCGGTGCGCTGGGAGATGATCAGCCACAGCGAGCCGAAGTCGACGGGCCGCTGCTCGCTGAAGGTGTAGAACTTCGCCCAGCCCTGCGGTGCGGCCAGCAGCACGGGCACGTTCACCGCGGCCCAGGCGGCCGCCGCTCCGACGGCCGCTCCGCCGAACTCCCGCCAGCGCCCCGCCCGCCAGCACAGCACCAGCAGCGGGCCGAGCAGCAGCGCGGGGTAGAGCTTGGCGGCGGTGGCCAGGCCGATCAACGCGCCTGCGGCGAGCGGCCGTTGGCGCGACCACAGCAGCATGCCCGCGGCGGTGAGGGCGACGGCGAGCAGATCCCAGTTGACGGTCGCGGTGAGCGCGAGCCCGGGCGCGAGAGCGACGAGGAGGCCGTCCCAGGGGCGTACGGCGTGGGTGCGGGTGACGCAGACCGTGAGCAGGGCGGCGCACAGCATCAGCATCCCGGCGTTGACCATCCAGAAGAGTTGCTGCTGGTGCTGGAGCGAGACGAAGCCGGGCGTCAGCCAGCTCGCGAGCTTCATGAACGCGCCGGTGAGGACCGGGTATTCGAGATACTCCATGCCGCCGGAGACCCGGTCCGGGATGCGGTCGAGGTACGGCACGAGCCCGTCGGCGAAGCCCCGGCCGACGTAGAGGTGCGGGATGTCCGAGTAGCAGGCGTGCACGTACTGGGTCGTGCGCCCGGTGAACCAGCCGCCCGCGAGGCACGGCAGCTTCTGCACCATGCCGAGCGCGAACATTCCGATGGTCAGCAGCGCACAGACGCGGGCCGCCCGGCGCCAGCCGTACGGCGACTCGGCGGCTCTTCTGCCGACCGGTCCGCCGAGCAACTCGCTGCCTGCGGCGGCCACTTCGTCCCGCTCGGTGGGGCGTACGGCACGGTTCCGCGGGGCGGGCGCCGGCCGCGGTGGCCGGTCGCCGACGCCGGTGGGGTGCGCGCTCGTCATGGGGCACATCCTGCCGTACGGAACTCGGCGGGCCGGGAGAGGCCGGGTACGGAGACCGCCGGGCGCCGGCGGAGCAGGGCGGCCGGGGCCGGGACCCGGTGGGGGAGCGCGCGCGACGGCGCCCGCCCGCGGAGTGCGGACGGGCGCCGTGCAGTGCGGTGCGGTGCGCTTCGGTCGCCGGTGGCCGGACGAGCGGTCGGCCGGAGCGGGGTGCGCTACTCGTCCTTGCGTGCCGTGCCGGTCGGGCCGCCGAAGATGCCGCCGTGACCGCCGCCGGGATCGCCGCCGTCCTGGCCGCCGTCGGCACCGCCGTCTCCGCCGTCGCCGCCGTCACCACCAGGGCCGCCGTCCTGCCCCTGGTCGGCACAGCCGAAGGGCTTGTCGCACGTGTCCGTGGGACTCGGCGAGTTGGTGTCCGAGGGGGAGTCGGTCGGGCTCGGCGACTCGTCCGTCGGGCTCGCGGTCGGCGACTCGCTGCTCTTCGTCGGCGAGGGGCTGGCGCCGTCACCGTAGATCTTGTGCCCGAGCGGCTCGGGAGCGGGGAACGGCACGCTCTTCTGCCCCTTGAGCGCGTCCCTCATGTACGCGGTCCAGATCTGGGCCGGGAAGGACGCACCGTGGATCTGCGTCTGCCCGCCGACGCCGTGCATCGTCCGGAAGTGCTGCGCCTTCTCCTTGTCGTTGACCCGCCACATGCCGATCGACGTCGACAACTGCGGCGTATAGCCGGTGAACCAGGCCGACTTGTTGTTGTCCGTCGTACCCGTCTTGCCGGCGGCGGGACGGCCGAGCGCCCTCGCCGCGGTGCCGGTGCCGCTCTTGACGACGTCCGTGAGTACGTCGGTGACGTTGTTGGCGACCGAGCGGCTGAACGCGTTGTGGGTGCGCTTCTGGTGGTGCCAACTGACCGCGACTCCGGCCTGCTTGTTGCTTCCCTTCACCGAGATCACCGAATACGGCTCCGTGGCCATGCCCTGGTTCGCGAACGTGCCGTAGGCGTTGGCCATCCGGATCGCACTCGGCGTGGACGTGCCCAGCGAGAAGGTGGGTGTGAGCCGCGCCATGCTGTTCTTGTTGAGCCCGGCCCTGAGCGCTGTCTTCTGCACTTCGTCGACGCCCACGTCCATCCCCAGCTGGATATACGGGGTGTTGACGGAGTACTTCATCGCGTCGCGCAGCGTGATCCGGCCCTTGTCTTCGTTGCCGTCGTTGCGCTGGCGCCACTCCTTCCCGGTCTTGTCGTCGGCCCAGACCGAGTGGTCGTACTTGCGCAGCTTGATTCTGTTGTCGCCGTTGTAGACGCTGCTCGGCGAGACGATGGTGCGTTCGCTGGGCGGCTGCTTCTCGGGTCCGTCCGGGTTCCTGATGCCGGTGCTCATCGCCGACGCCAGCACGAACGGCTTGAAGGTGGAGCCGACTTGGACACCGGTGTCGTCGGCGTTGTTCCGGAAGTGCTTGGTGTAGTCCTCGCCGCCGTACAGTGCCTCGATGGCGCCGTCGCCCGGCTTCACCGAAGCCCCGCCGAACTGGACGTACTTGTCGACGTTGCGGTGCTTCGGGTCGAGGTTCTTCTTCCGCACGTTTTCGACGGCCGTCTTCAGATGGTCCACCTTTCCCTTGTTGAAGGTGGTGCGAATGGTGAGGCCGCCGCGCTTCAGCGTCTGCGGGGTGACGCCGGTGCTCTTCTGGTGGGCCAGAAGGTAGTTGTTGGCCAGATCGACCATGTAGCCCTTCTGGCCTTTGAGCCCGGTGGACTTCTTGGGCTGGTGCACCTTCGGGAAGCCCTTGCTCAACCAGTGGTGGTAGTCGGACTTCGACATCCGGCCCACCTGCACCTCGCGCTTGAGGGTCCAGGCCCAACGCGCCTCCGCACGCTTGCGGTTCTGCGCCGGCTTGGTGCCGGGCCCGACGCCGCCCGCCGGGTCGTACAGGCCCGGGCCGTTGAGCGTCGCGGAGAGGAACGCGGCCTGGCTGGGCGTCAGTTCCCGCGCGTGCTTGTGGAAGTACTGCTCCGATGCGGCCTCGATGCCGTACGCACCGCGCCCGTAGTAGCCGGTGTTGAGGTAGCCCCAGAGGATCTTGTCCTTGCTCTCCGTGGCGCCCACCTTGACCGAGATCAGCAATTCCTTCAGCTTGCGCGTGATGGTCTGCGACTGGTCGAGATAGGTGTTCTTCACGTACTGCTGCGTGATCGTGGAGCCCGACTGGGTCTCGCCGCCCATCGCCATCTTCGCCATCGCCCGCGCGATGCCCATCGGGTCGACGCCCCAGTCCTGCTCGAAGGAGGCGTTCTCCGCGGAGATGACCGCGTTCCGCATGCCCTTCGGGATCTCGCTGTACGGGACGATCTTGCGGTTCAGCGCGCCGCCGCCCGCGACGGCGAGCTGCGAACCGTTGTCGTACGTGTAGAGGTTCTTCTGCGACGTGGCCGCGTCCTGGACGTTCGGATTGCCCACCCACAGCAGCCCGATGCAGAACAGCACCACCATCAGCGCGACCCAGCCCGTGATCGAGCCGAGCATCAGCTTCCAGGAGGGCACCCAACGCCGCACTCCCGCCTTGCCGGCGCGCGGATAATCTATGCGCCGCTTCTTGCCCGGCTGCGCCGCGCGGCCCCGGGCACGGCTGCCGCCGCGCCGCGCCGCCCGGCGGGCCTCGGCGCGCCCGCCGTGGCCGGCGGGACCCGATGCCGAACCGCCGCCTGCCGCAGCCCCGTTGGCGGCCCGGCGCCGCCCGCCTCCGCCGCGCTGTGCCGCTCTGCGCGCCTCCGCACGGCCGCCGTACGAGTCGGAGGACGCGCCCTGTGACGATGCGGCACGGCGGCCGGAGCCGGATGACGGCGGCGGCTCTGCTGCGCGCCGGCCGCGCCCCTGCGGCGGCTTTCGACGGTGCTCGCTCATGGAACAGCTACTCCTCGGGCAGGCGTTGGCGCCTGAAGGTAACAGGTGACGTCTGGTCCCCCCGAAGTACGGTCCGCGCCCCGACGACCGGTCAATGGCCGCCTTGCAGGCCGCACTACACCCGCGACGACGACGACTGTGCCACGCCGCGCGGTTCCCGGTTGCCGGAAGTTGTGGCGCACGACGCCAGCCTACGTAGCCTCAACCCCCCTTCCGGCACCGGCTTTTCCGCAGACTCGGCCGACGTCCGCCACGAACCTCCCACACGAACCTCCCTGTGTGGGGGCGCACTCCGTAGACGCTCTGGGCCGCCGAGATGTGAGTGCACTCACCCGAGGCCCACTTGTTGGCCCTGCGTACGCGCCCTATCGTTTCGATGTATCGGGCCGATACAGCTGAAACGGCGGAAACAGTCACAACAGCCACAACGGTCGCAACAGCCGAAAACCAGCATCCGCGGGGCGGCCGCCCGCTGTGGCGATGAGACCCGACGCACCGGCAGGCACCCGCGGAGGAAGGTGAGTTCACCTGTGAGCAGACGCTCCGGCGTGCTCGAATTCGCCGTCCTCGGGCTGCTGCGCGAGTCGCCGATGCACGGCTACGAGCTGCGTAAGCGGCTGAACACCTCGCTGGGAGTCTTCCGCGCCTTCAGCTACGGCTCCCTCTATCCGTGTCTCAAGTCACTTGTGCAGCGCGGCCTGTTGACGGAGGAGGACGGCGCGGGCGCGGCGCCCGGACGTACGCCCGGAGGTTCGCCGGGGAGTGCGGCACCGGCCGAGGCGCCGCAGGGCGACCGGCGCGGTACGCAGAAGGGCGCGCCGGGCGCGGCGCCGCTGCCCGTAGGCCGCAGAGCGCGCATCGTCTACCGGCTGACGGCCGAAGGCCGCGCGTACTTCGGGGAGTTGCTCTCCCAGAGCGGCCCGGAGGACTGGGAGGACGAGCACTTCGGGGTGCGCTTCGCCTTCTTCGGGCAGACCTCGCGGGACGTACGGATGCGGGTGCTGGAGGGCAGGCGCAGCCGGCTGGAGGAGCGGCTGGCCAGGATGCGCGCCTCGCTCGCCCGCGGCCGTGGGCGGCTGGACGGCTACACCTACGAACTCCAGCGGCACGGCGTGGAGTCCGTGGAGCGCGAGGTGCGCTGGCTGAGCGAGTTGATCGAGAGCGAGCGGGCGGGGCGTACCGGAGGCGGCACCGGCGACGGTGCGCAGCAGGCCGGCCCGCAACCGCCCGCGGAGGCGGACGGTCCGCAGCGGCGGCCTGCACGGCCGCGGCCACCCGGGGAGCCGTCCGAGGACACCGACTGAGCTCCGGCGCACGGAGTTCGGCACTCATCGAGAACACAGGGAGCAACCCAATGGGTTCGGTTCGCGTAGCCATCGCCGGCGTGGGCAACTGCGCCGCGTCGCTGGTGCAGGGCGTCGAGTACTACAAGGACGCCGCGCCCGGCAGCAAAGTCCCCGGGCTGATGCACGTACAGTTCGGCGAATACCACATCGGCGACATCGAGTTCGTCGCCGCCTTCGACGTGGACGGCAAGAAGGTCGGCCTGGATCTCGCGGACGCCATCGGGGCGAGCGAGAACAACACCATCAGCATCTGCGGCGTCCCGCCCTCGGGCGTGACGGTGCAGCGCGGCCGCACCCTCGACGGCCTCGGCAGGTACTACCGCGAGACAATCGAGGAGTCCGCGGCCGAACCGGTCGACGTGGTACGGGCGTTGCGCGACGCCGAGGCCGACGTGCTGGTGTGCTACCTGCCGGTGGGCTCCGAGGAGGCCGTCGAGTTCTACGCCCAGTGCGCCATCGACGCGGGCGTCGCGTTCGTCAACGCGCTGCCGGTGTTCATCGCGGGGCGCAGCGAGTGGGCGGACAGGTTCACCGAGGCCGGGGTGCCGATCGTCGGAGACGACATCAAGTCCCAGGTGGGCGCGACCATCACGCACCGGGTGCTGGCCAAGCTGTTCGAGGACCGCGGCGTCGTGCTCGACCGCACCATGCAGCTGAACGTCGGCGGCAACATGGACTTCAAGAACATGCTGGAGCGCGACCGCCTGGAGTCGAAGAAGGTGTCCAAGACCCAGGCGGTGACCTCCCAGATCCGCGACCGCGAACTGGGCGAGGACAACGTGCACATCGGCCCCTCCGACTACGTCGCCTGGCTCGACGACCGCAAGTGGGCCTACGTACGCCTGGAGGGCCGGGCGTTCGGCGATGTGCCGCTCAACCTGGAGTACAAGCTGGAGGTCTGGGACTCGCCGAACTCGGCCGGCGTCATCATCGACGCGCTGCGCGCCGCCAAGATCGCGAAGGACCGCGGCATCGGCGGCCCGGTGCTCTCCGCCTCCTCGTACTTCATGAAGTCGCCGCCGGTGCAGTACTTCGACGACGAGGCGCGGGAGTACGTGCAGCAGTTCATCGACGGCACCGTGGAGCGCTGAGGCGGCACGCTCAGGAGAGAGGCCAGAGAGCCGGGGAGAACGCGGCGCGGTTCGCTCGCGTACGCGTGGGCTCCGGTGTCCGGGCGGTCGCCCGGGCGCCGGAGCCGTGCCGTGAACTCCCGTGCCGCCGCGCCGACTTCGCCGCGGCCGGCGGCACGGGCCGGGGCGTGGCGGGTTGCGGCGGGTTGCGCCGGGCGGCACCTCGGGGCGCGGGTGCGTGCGCGCCTACCGGTCCACCGTGCGGTCCACCACCGTCGTCGTGTGCCGCAGCTGAGCGGTCAACTCCTCGCCCACCTTGGGCTCCGGGGCGTCGTCCGGGATGAACAGAAGCGACACCTGCATGTGCGGAGGCTCGGCGAACCACCGCTGCTTGCCCGCCCACAGAAACGGGGACAGGTTCCGGTTCACCGTCGCGAGGCCCGCGCGGGCGACGCCCTTCGCCCGCGAGGTCATTCCGGCCAGCGCCTTCGGCGCCTCCAGGCCCACGCCGTGCGACGTACCGCCCGCGACGACCACCAGCCAGCCGTCGCCCGGCGCCTTCTGCTGCCGGTAGCCGAACCGGTCGCCCTTCGCGACCCGGGTCACGTCGAGGATCGCGGCGCGGTACTCCAGGGCCTGAAGGTCGCCGAGCCACAGCCGGGTGCCGATGCGGGCGCGGAAGTCGGTCTGCGGGAACTGCGCCTGGAGCCGGGCGAATTCGTCCGGCTTGAGGTGGCTGACGAACATCGTCTCCAGCGGCAGCCGCGCCGCCCGCAGCCGGTCCATCCAGCCGATGACCTCGTCGACCGCGTCCGAACCGTCCGTACGGTCCAGGGGCAGGTGGATCGCGAAGCCTTCCAGCCGCACCTCGTCGATCGCCGCGTGCAGCTTCGGCAGATCCTCCTCGGTGACGCCGTGCCGCTTCATGCTGCTCATCACCTCGACGACCACGCGGGCGCCGCGCATCAGCCCGACGCCCTCCACCGAGGACACCGAGCGGATCGCGCGGTCCGGCAGCGGCACCGGCTCCTCGTCCTTGCGGAACGGGGTCAGCACCAGCAGATCGCCGCCGAAGAAGTCCTTGATGCGGGCGGCCTCGTAGGTCGTGCCGACCGCGAGGATGTCCGACCCGAACCGGGTGATCTCGTCGGCCAGCCGCTCGTGCCCGAAGCCGTAACCGTTGCCTTTGCAGACCGGCACGATCCCCGGGTACTGCTGGATCACCGACTGCTGGTGCGCCCGCCAGCGGTCGGTATCGACGTAGAGGGTGAGTGCCATGGCCGGTGGCACCTTTCTGTTGTGAGTGTGCGGTCAGGGCTCATCGGCGCGACATGTAGATGTCGAGCGCCTTGTGCAGCAGCTTGTTGAGCGGGAAGTCCCACTCGCCGAGGTACTCGGCCGCCTCTCCCCCTGTGCCCACCTTGAACTGGATCAGCCCGAAGAGGTGGTCGCTCTCGTCCAGGGAATCGCTGATGCCCCGCAGGTCGTAGACGCTCGCCCCCAACTCGTAGGCGTCCTGCAGCATTTGCCACTGCATCGCGTTCGACGGGCGGACCTCGCGCTTGTGGTTCGCGGAGGCGCCGTACGAATACCACACGTGGTCGCCCACCACGAGCATCGTCGCCGCCGCGATCCGCTCGCCCTCGTGCTCGGCGAAGTACAGCCGCATACGGCTCGGGTCCTCGGCGTTGAGGACCTTCCACATGCGCTCGAAGTACGCCTTCGGGCGCGGTCTGAAGTGGTCTCGTTCCGCGGTGATCTCGTACAGCCGCTGCCAGTCGTCCAGATCCTGCAGATCGCCCCGGACCACCCGCACCCCGGCCTTGTCCGCCTTCTTGATGTTGCGCCGCCACAGCTGGTTGAAGCCCTTGTGCACCTCGTCCAGCGAGCGCCCCTGCAACGGCACCTGGAAGACGTACCGCGGCTGCACGTCCCCGAAGCCGGCGCCGCCGTCCTCGCCCTGCTGCCAGCCCATCCGCCGCAGCCGGTCGGCGACTTCGAAGGCGCGCGGCTCGATGTGCGTCGCCTCCACGTCGCGCAGGCGCTTCACCTCCGGGTCCTGGATGCCGCGCTTGACGGCCGCGGCGTCCCAGCGGCGGATCACGACCGGCGGGCCCATCTTCACCGAGAACGCGCCCTGTTGCTTGAGGTGCGCCAGCATCGGCCGCAGCCACTCCTCCAGCTGCGGCGAATACCAGTTGATCACCGGGCCCTCGGGGAGGTACGCCAAGTACCGCTTCACCTTGGGCAGTTGGCGGTACAGCACCAGCCCGACCCCGACCAGCTCGCCGCTGCTCTCGTCGAACCAGCCCAGGTTCTCCGAGCGCCACTCGCTCTTCACGTCCGCCCAGGCCGGAACCTGACAGTGACTGGCCGACGGAATGCTCTGGATGTACGCCAGATGCTGTTCACGGCTGATGGTCCTCAGGGTCAGGCTCATGCGGGGACGCTCCTCCGGCGAACTGTGTGTGGACACCCCCGTACCCAAAGCGTTGGAGGAGGCTCGCCGCGAAGCCTACTGCGCCCCGCCGTCACCGAAGGGCCCCGCCCGCGCAGGGCCGTTCGGCGGCCGGAACGTCAGTGCCGAGGTCGACGAAGAGACCGGTGAAGAGGTCGGTGAAGAGGCCGGTGAAGAGACCGGCGGATGCGGCTCACGTGAACAGCCCGCCGTGCATCACTCCGAGATAGCAGCCGATGCCCGCGGCACCGAGCCCGATGATCAGGACGAACCGCTCGCCGGTCGTCGCCGAGATGAACTGCCCACGGGCGCCGACGAGTACGCCCGCGAGGCCCGTCCACGCGCTGATCACGTGCAGACCGGACCAGATGGCGGTGATCGCCGCGACCGCGCCGAGCACGATCGTCGCCACCGCGAACAGGCCCTCCACCGGATGCCGCCTGCCGTCCTCGACGGCCATCGAGATCAGGGAGAGCGGACTGATATGCCCGTGCCGTGCTGCCTGTGCCATGCGGCACCTCCTGGGAAGCCCGCGGCGCCGGGTGTCGTGACGCCGCTCACACCGGACGAGTCCAGGTTGCGGGGATCTGCCCCCGGATTTCAACCGGGCGGCGCACGCCGGGTACTCTGTACGGTCTGCACCCGGCGCCCGTGCCGCCGC
>Ga0164243_10007906_pt1 | contig 15803 bp, 23 predicted proteins | sample OricompcompostOP_FD_108781 | JGI IMG/M metagenome (GOLD analysis project Ga0164243, IMG submission 108781) | Organic Plus compost microbial communities from Emeryville, California, USA - Original compost - Organic plus compost (OP) | ecosystem: Engineered > Solid waste > Mixed feedstock >...
CCGATCATGGCGCAGCCGTTGATCTCGGATTTTGTAATGGTGGATAAAATGGTGTGCAGTACTGGATGCAACAATGGCTATGGCAGACATGGGCCGTTGCCCAGGTGAGCAGAATACCCACCGACGGGAAATGCTAAGGGCTTCGGCGTTGTTGGTACTGGTTATGCTGTTGTTGTTGCTGCTGCTGTTGTGGACGATTGGCTATCATCCATTCGTTCAGGTCTTTGGACGGTGCATATAGTTTGCGTTCATCGCTGAATTTTTGGCAGTCGATCTTCAATGCCTGCTTGGTTGCTTTGTCGCCTGCCTTGTCGTTGTCCAGATACAATTTGACCCGATCATGGGCAGTCATGCGGGGAATGTTGTTGTCGAGAAAAGAGAGAGAATTAAGCACCAAAAAATTGGTGGCTGGCTGTTGGCTATTGCGGTTGATGGCTTGATGAGAAAGGAAGTTAAAAAAGCCCTCAAACACTGCCAGCTCACTTGATTTGTTGTCTATAAAAGTAGAGGTTTTAGGTGAGCTGCTGGCTTTGATATACTTGTTGCGCAGTTCATATCCTCCGGCATCGTTTCGGAACCCGAGGGCATAGTAATTCTTTCCTTTGAGGTCGTAATGCACCTCCTTCAAATAGCGTTCTGCGGTATCTAATGGAATCCCGCGTTGTCGCACATACTGAATGAGTGGAATTGATGTTATCGGCTGCACCCTGCGGATGGAGATTTCGCTCTGAGGTTTATTTGTATCGTCCTGCTGTGGAGCCGGTTTAAACATGGGGGTGTTTGCATCCAGTTTTTGTAGGAAATCTTTCACTGAGCAGTTATGAAATCGGATGCCAAAGTCAATCAGGTTGCCGTGGTCACCACTACCCCAATCCTTCCACTTGTTCATCGTGCGATTGATCTTGAAGGAGGGTGTTTTTTCTTCAGGACGTAGTGGGGAAATATACCAGTAATGAGGTTCGTTAATCGTCTTAGGCTGGAATCCAATTTTGGCCAGATAGTCCACCATGTCCAGCTCTTTTGCTTGCTCTATTGTCATAACTCACGGTTTCAAAATCCACTAATCAATATTGCAGATACAAAAGTAGCTCTGTAACACACCGGGGAACATACCACTGCAAATAAGGAAGTAGGATAAGTATGGATGTGGTGAGGGAAGAAAATAATTTTACTGCATAAAATTATTGTTCATAAAAAACACAGGTGTATGTTAAGTGCAAAAGACGTAGTGGTGGTGTTTGAAACACTTCTTGCAAGCCCTGGAATGGGCGATTCGGTGAAGGTGTCCGTAAACCAACCGCGCAGGCTAATCTTGCTTTTGGTGAAGGTGATCGATTCAGGTTTAAAAAACCGGGAAGATAGCCTACTGGTTGGTATGGATGAAAGTACGGCTGGCGAGATAAAAAACATGGCAGATGAGTTGCTGAAGAAAGCCGGACTGACTGAACTGAATGAGAAAATCTCTTTGTTAACGCAGAAATGAAATGAAGATGCAGAACAATGTGCTGGCGTGGGGGAAAGCCCTACAAATGGGGCTTCGTCCAAAGGATTTTCCCTATGATGCGGATCTGGTTCCTACCGGTCTTGTGGTGGCCCGTTTAGACTTTAAAATATGGGCAAAGAAGGCGATGGGCATTAATGGCTACTTTTCGCAGGAAGGAGGATTGAGGTTTCAATTGACAGTATTTCTGAATAAGAGGCTACAAAACTATACGTTGAATAATGGGTCTTTAGACTTCGCGTTTTGTCCTGTAGACTGCCGGTATGAATTGAAAATAGGTTTACGGAAAGGCAAACCTTTTTTGGATAGCATCCGATGCCTGGTTGATTAGAAAGGTGCTTTTCTTCAGATGCAAAGGCCGCCACCATTTCAAAGGTGGCGGCCTTTGTGTGTATTGTGGGTCAGGTTTCGCGCTTTTTCCACATATCGAAAAGCTCCTTTTCTGCATCTCTCGCATTGTCGTAAACGGGGTTCATGGTCGCGGTGGGAACTTCGTATACGATTTTTCCCTCCAATTTGGTTTCAAAGAAAAAGTAGCCGTCGAGATACGTATGAAATGCCAGAACGTCGCCGTCTTCATTCAGGTTTTCGGCGTAGGGGTATCGGTCAGGATCTCCAAGGGCGGTATCGATGGTGACACGTTGCGCAGACCGGCAAAAAGCCTTGTAGGCATTTTTTCTTTTGGATATTGACATATGGCGTTTTTTGAGGTGAGGAAATGGCGGCGCCGGGTGTGCGCCGCCGATTGATTACTGTTTGTTGGTTTGTAGTCTGCCGCCCCTAAAAACAGACGGCAGACTACATAAGAAAAGGCGGTAAGGAAATGCGTTAGCTGAGAAGCGTGTAAGCGGCTATTATCCTCTTGCTCATAGCTTCGGCCTCCGCTAGTCGATGCTGATTTGTATCAGGGTGCCACTGCCGGATAAGCTGGCGAAATGCCTTCTTGATTTCTGCGGCAGACGCTCCCGGCTTTACCCCGAGTACTTCATGCGGAGTTTGTACCGCATCGGCAATTATACGGGTAGCATCTTCCTTGCTCAACCGTTGCTTGAACGCATCCCGCCAGCTTTGGGCATTGCCATAGCCGCCCGCTGTATCGTATGTCTGGTAGCCGTCGAGAAAACCTTTTTTCTTTGCCATAGTCTAATCGTTTATCAGGTTTGCTTCATACGGTGTACAGTTGCCCGGTAGTCCGAGCGCCGAAAGGTGTTTGCAGGTGCGGTGTGCTTTCCAACCCGGGCAAGAGCAGCCCCAATACCTACCTTTTTTGTTCTGTGAAATCACATACAGACGGTTGGAGCTTTCGCTCTTGACGTTAAACCTGTGTTGCCACTGGTCAGTATCAGGCAATGCCATATCAGGCCGTATATATATTGTCGGTTTCATTTCTTGTATATTTTTAATGTGATGGAAAAAGGAGTTGAACAGCCAGTTTGAAATCCGCGTTGTTGCTGCGGTGTTCCGCGTATTGTTGCATACAATGACAGGTATATAGTGCCATCATTCCATCAAAGAGTTGATCGGCGAACACTTTCGGCGATTTTGCCAATTTGATTCTGTACTCAGATATTATACTGCCGGTATCGGCTGCAAAGTTTAGCCAGTCACCGGGGCCGATAATTGGGTTTGGCTTCCATTCCTTACGGAGATCATCAGGGGCAGCGGTAATTCTGTCGGAAAGCTCCTTTGCAAAATCAAGGAACGCGGGTGTTTCTTCCGGAAAAAGTTCGCTAAGGAGCTTCGCCCTGTGAACGTTGTGCATTTGATTAAGTGCAGGCATGTTATAAGATTTTAGAGTAAGAGAATAAGCGCGGATTGCTCCGCGCTGGTGTTATTTCAGAAAACCTTGTTGCTGGATATTTTTTAGCCACTGGTTTGCAAAAACGCAGTGCTGGTGTTGTAAGCCGGGCCAAAACGCGGTCACCGTATTGTTTTCTATTTCGATACTTTCCTCATACCGTGGGAAATTGTCCTGCTGGAACATTTGGGGGCAGACATGAAGGTTTTTATAGTCTGTTGGTTCCTTGCGGCAATCAACCACGAGAAAACACATTTCAGGGTCGCGCATTAGGTCGCCGTTTAACTCGTAATAGTGGCAAAGGCTGTAAATAGTGCCTTCTCCTGCCGCGGTAGTTATAAACCTGTTCAACACTTCCACTGTTAGGGGCATGAAGCCGGAGGATTCGAGTTTTATATGGGATCGAGTTCCCAACTTTTCTAAGATTTGGCTAAAAATTTCGGTAGCCTGTTGACTGATCTTTTTCATGAGATAAAATTTTTGAGTGAAAAGAAAAGGTGAACAGGGCGGCGGTTGTGCCGCCCCGTTATAATTATGCTTCGTTAAGTTCTTTTTTGGATTTTCCGTGTACGGTCTGTGAGCCGTATTTGGCGCGGATTTGTTCGAGGGGCGCGCCGGTGCCGCGACCTTTAAAGGCTTCATTTCTGTAAAACCATGCTTCCTTTTTTTTGTGCCATATGAACCGGGCATCTTTCAGGGTTTCCTTTACGGGTTTGGTGTTGCCGGTAACCCATATCCAGTTACCTATCAGCTCTATGGTGATGCCGGGGAGGTGAATAATTTTTTCTATGACTGCGCGGTATTCTTCGGACAGTTTCAACTCCTGATCTACCTGTTCATCACTGAGGCCGGAACCTTTCGCAATGAAGGCGCAGGCATAGGCGTATTCCCGGTTGATCTCCTGCATGGTGGCAGTATCTCCGCCCATATCCGGATGATGTTCTTTTGCCAGTTCGCGGTACAGTGTTTTAACCTCTTCTAATGTTTTACAGTTATTGAAGTATTTCATGACTGATATTTTTAAAAGTTGAAAAGGGAGTAGTTTGCAATAGGCGCGGGCTTGCTGTTGCGGGTGCTGTGCTTGGCACGTAGGTAGCCTACTGCTACATCGTCATTTTGAAGAATTACCCACGCACACGTAAGGGCTTTTGAACGGTTGGTGTGGCGACGGCGCTGTATCTCCCAAGACATGCGCATCAGGCGGCTAAGTGTTTTCGTTGTCATGAATGAAATTTTTTTAGTGAGGAATGAAGCCGGGGACGGTTCCCCGGCGGTAGGTTTACTGATTGGGACTTTTTAACAGGTCTTTCAACTTCTGTTTTACAGCTCTTGCTGTCTCGCCCTTCCATGAGTGAGCATTGGCGAGGAAGTAACAAACCATGCTGCGGGCGCTTTCTTCAAAAAAATGATCGTTGATACTGTCCAGCGTTTCCATAGCGGACAGGTAAGGTTTAGCAGTGTAGGGAACATTCTTCCAATCTTCGCGGATGATCTTCGCGATTTCTGATAAGTTGTTAGGAATTTGCATAACGAAAAGGTTTTGAGTGAAACATTGCGGCTTACTGTGTGCGCCGCTTTCTTCTTTTTCGCACGCAAAGCGTATTAGTGTTTTCAGGGAAAAAAAGAACTGCCTGCCAGAAAAAATTTTCTACCCGAGGCCCGTAACAATAAAAGCCAGCGAGGGTAGAAAAATTTTTCCAGGGCTGTTCTTTTTGCATCCTGAAAACAGTACATCTATTGTATCATTGCTGTAATTGTGTAACTATCGTGTGTACGTGGACGTTATTATAAGGTGTATGAGAATCATGAATGGAAAAATGCTGTAAGAAATGGAGTTGATGAATAGAGCTACCAGACGTACAAGAGTGCGACGCAACGGACGCTACATCGATGTTCTCACGCCGACTACCCAAATACCCTAACTATTACCGGTAGTATGCTATAAATAAAAATGTTTACAGTTATTTGTTGGTTTCTCCTGTAATCCAATACACTACTAGATAAATATGTAAATAAAGTAGACGAAGCGTATATGCTGAAATGATCGGAGTTTAGTAAATTTATATAGGGGCAGCTTAACCGGACAATACCCCGTAATTCAATAACCATTTTAAACAAATACGGAAAGATGCCAGCAACTTAATAGTAACCCATTAATCATTTAAACCCACCCTATATGTTTACCTTGTCCGAACGAACGAACGGAGTGGTTAGCTTTATGCCAAACAATCCTTACGCTATACCACAGGCCCACATTCCCGGAAGCCTAGCTTTCCAGTCCACCAACAGTTTTGGCGATTTTTTTTATCAGGAAGTACAGCAGGAACATTTCACGATCTGGCGAAGTACCTACCAGCCTTACGAAGATGTATCGCTTCGGGTGCGTAGAGATCAGAAGTGGCTGGGGTTTCGGTTGATGCTGAAGAAGCACATAGCGCATGTGTTCCTGGGTAAGCCCATCGGGATCATGCAGGGACAAATGCACTTTGCCTATTCGCCCCTTATAGACGTTGAGCTGCACTTGAAAGGTAGCGAGGTATATGAGGTAGTGGATATGCAGGTATCGCCTGCCTTATTTAGTCAGCTAAAACAACGTGGGCGTACATTTGATAATTTTACAGCACAGATAGGATCAGATAGACCTGTGTGGATTGCGGAGAAGCCTGCATGGAGCAGTTATACGGTGCTGGAAGCAATGGAAGACCTGCTGAAAGATCCCACACGAGAGGTTGTAGCAAAGCACATTTTACAAGAGGTAGTCAATACGCTTATCAAAAACAAGGGGCATGATAAGAAGATCGCTTTTGACCAGGTGGAGAACTTATATCTTGTCAGGGATATGATCCGGAAAAGATACCCGGAGGCAATGACCTTGAAGCAGTGGGCAAAAGACACACGTATGAATACAACGGATTTCAAATACAAGTTTCGGCAGGTGTTCGGTATTACGCCGTATCGCTACCTTATGTACGAACGAGTGAAAGCTGCAAAGCAGATTATGCTGTCCAATCCTCAATTACCGCTGAGTGAAGTGGCAAAGCAATGCGGGTTTGGGACGTACAATAATTTGCGTCGTGCTTTTTTCCCGATGGAAAAAACAAAGCTGTCCGTATGGCGTGATAAGAATATCGGAATGGCTTTTCAATTGCTGGTGGAGCTGATGTTGTTCGATTTGATGTAAAAAACGCGATGTGTCAAAAAAGCAGTTTTTTACATCAAAAAGGAAATTTCAATTGTTCGATATTGTTAGCAATGGGGCAGCTTCCTACCTTTAGTCCAGATTTAGCAGACACGATCGGAATCCTGAAGACCGCAGCTTTAGCCAAAGACAGTAACTCTTACTTACCAACAACAGAATGGAGCGTACAGAAATAAGGATAATCCTTATATGGAATCGTATTGCCCGTTATAATCATGGCTTTCCATAAAACATATCGCCCATACATACCCGCAGGGAGACGTTGGTACATCGTTGCCGAGGTGGCGGCAGGTTTGCTCATATGCCTTTTCCTGTTTACCGGCCTTGATAAGTTGTATAACTATCACCAGTTCAAAGATGCGTTGGGTAAGTCTCCGCTGTTGGTGGACATAGCGAATGTGTTGGCATGGTCACTGCCTGTAACGGAAATCATGATAGCCGTGGCGCTGTTCATTCCCGTGACACGTAAGGTCGGTTTTAAAGCGACCATCATAGTAATGTTGGTATTTATCGTTTACCTGAGCTATATGATGGCCTTTGCGCCGAAGCTGCCGTGTATGTGTGCGGGCTTGCTGGAATCGCTGTCCTGGAAGTCGCACATCGTGTTCAATTTTTTGATGATCGTTCTGGCGATACTTGGAATAGTGGCCAGCGGTAAACGATCCAGTGCAGGTAGCCGAGCGCCTCCTGCATGAAGGGGTATTTGTCCGGTATTCATCGTAAACAATTTTGATAACAACAAAAATTTCATGTCATGAAAAAGTATTTGTTCGGCATACTTGCCGCTGTGGTCGCTTTTACTGGTTTTGCATTCAAGGAAGCCAAAAGCTCAAAACGTGCTGATATGTACGTGTTCGAGTTCCGGAGCAGCCAGCCTTACACTCAAGCCAATGTACAGAATCCCTCAAATGCTTATTGGGAGTACAAAGGCAAAAACCTGAGTGGCTGCGCCAATATCAATCAGAAAGCCTGCCGCGTGCTGGTGAGTGCCGATTATGTGGATGATCCCAACAGTCCTACAGAGTTGGCCGGAGTTTCCATCTCTGCAACACAAAGTGGCACTACAGCCCACGTAACCGGAATATCCGGCGCGGGTAATCTCTATTCTAATCAAGCGGACTGATCTGTAATAGAACAGGATGAAAAAGGCTATCCCTTCATGTTAGGGATAGCCTTTTTATCGTGTGTGTACAAATTCGTAGAACCTTTGTAGGGTGCGGATTTGGCGCGGATAAAATCATTAAATTTGAATAAAATAATATGATAAATATGCGAACAACTTTCTATGTACTGATTGCGCTGCTGCTGGTGTCCTGCGGTTCTAAGGAATTGACAAGAGAGAAAGCCGCTGAGATCATCACAAAGAAATATCCGAAAATTATTGATTGGGAGGTTTTCACCGCTGACCCACGACATGCCGCTCGTGCCCTGGAGACGAAGCTGGTGGATGAAGGGTATATCAAAGTGGCAACGACGCAATCGCTTGCCGATGCCGGAAAGCCCTTTATCACGTTCACCGGGCAAGGTTCGCAGTATTTGCTGCCTGTAACCGAAAAGGACAAAACCTACAGCATCCAGCGGGTAAAGGTGGGGGAACTGCATTTTAAAGAGATCGAGAGTATTCAGCCGGAGGGTGAAGGGAAGGCTATCGTGGTATATACCGTGGAGCATCTGCACAATACGCCGTTTGCGGCCCTTTCTCACTATAAGCTAGAGGGTATTGAAAAGAAGAAAGCCCGATTTTCCCTGACGGATAATGGATGGAAAGTGGAGGAAAGAGAATAAGGACATTAAAGGCTGCCATCTGGCGTTGTAGAAATTATTGTGTATGGATGGGATAAAATTCGTTGATAAGAAGGGACGCAATGTTGAGCTGTCAAAGCCTTACGGTGCTGGTGGCAACTCATACTATGTAACTGTAAATAGATTTCACTACGGGCAGATCGTGAAGTATGCCGGTGAAGAATGGGTCGCGCATCCTAATAGTAATGATTTACCAAAAGCATATTGGGACGCACTGGTGAAATGGGTTGAAGACAACGAACGTAAAAAAGAAAATGAGGGCGGCCATTGAGCCGCCCTCGTTGTAGGTATATGTCAGTTAAAGAATGTTCGCTGTTCTAATGCGTTACGGATTCTGTGGCACACTGTTGCTTACAATATCTTTAGGCAGTGGCAATGCGAAATATTTGTCGTTGGGTTCGAGCTTATATAGCTTCCCTGCAATACTACGCTGTAGGGTGATATTACGGCCCTCTTTATTCAGTCGCTTTATATCCATCCACCGAAGCCCCCGCATGTATAGCTCTTTGCGGCGTTCGACGAGAATCAGGTTTATGGTTTCTGCGGCGCTGGCGGGTTCGATCACCGGAGGGGCGCTGGTCTTATCCCACCGGGAGATCAGCAAGGCCCGTAGGTCGGATTTTGCCTGTTCTACTTTACCTGTTCTGGCGGCACCTTCGGCCCGGATCAGAAACAGTTCGTCGGTGGCGATGCCCGTAAAATACTGCCACTCGTTACCGGTATAACTACCTTTAAAGTGGTAGGCGTTGTCCACAGGGGTATACAGCGCAATAAGCCGGAGATCCTGCGGACTGTATTGTTTTATGATGTTGGAATCCACGGCAACGGTGGAAGGATTTATTATGTAATTGGTTGTTGCCATTTCTGTATAGAAAAGTATCTCCTTATTGAACATGCGGAACGGCACTTGTTCGGTGATGCTGCCGTTTATGTCTGCGTCACCGTTGAAATTCATAAGGTCATTTTTTATGCGTAACGCCGCATCTGCATATTGATAGGCGCTATCATACATGCGCATGGAAAGAAAAGTACGTGCCAGTAGGCCGTATGCTGCCGCTTTTGAGGGCCGCATTGGAAGGGATGGTAAATCAGGCAGCAGGGCGGCTGCTTCCTTTGCGTCGTGTAACACCTGATCGTATGACTGCTGTACAGTGGCCCGCTGGCTTGGTTCGTTAAAGTCCGAGGTATTACGCAACACGATACCCCAATCTTTCGCAGCCGTCGCGGGATCGTATGCAGGCGCATATGTCCATAGTAACTGTTGGTAATAATAACTTCTAAAAAATAGCGATGCTCCTTTAATCTGATTCCATGTTGACAAGTTACTGGAGGCAGGAATTTCCTGTAGCTGCTCCAGACAAAGGTTCGCGATAAAAATAGGCTCGTAGGCTATTGACCAGTCATTTTGAAATAAATAGTCTTTGACCTGCCATGTGTAAATCCGCTGTAGTTCTACTTCGATGTTGTCAAACTGGTTTCCCGGCAAAAAATAATCATCAGCAGATGCTTCCGAAAAATTCGGTGTCCGTTGCAGGTTCATGCGGTTAGTGTTGTCCAGCAGCGCCTGAAGATCAGACAGGGTTTTGGGAACAACCAGCGTATCGTCAGGTTGCACCTCTAAGTATTTGTTGCAGCCTCCGAGAAGGCCGCCCAATAAGCCAATGAGTAGTATATATACGGTGTTTTTCATAATTCGATTGTGTGTTCAAAGTGAAGCGCGGATGCCCGCGGAAAAGGTTTTTGGTGTAGGTAGACCATTCGGAAAGTCCGGGTCAATGTGTCGATCGTTTGCCCGCCACAGGATGCCCAGGTTAGCAATGTTGATGTATAGCTGCATTTGTTTGATGGAAGAGATACCGAACGGGCGTACCGGTGTGTACGTCAGGTTGATATACTGCAACCTGACATGATCGCCTTTTAGGGCATTGATCGTACTGTAGGCGTAGAACATATCGCGGGTGCCGTCTGCGGGATATTTGAAGGCAGGAACAGTGGTGCGATTTTCATCACTGGGTTGCTGCCATCGATCAGCATACTCTTTGTTGCCCATTGCTCCGGAGATGATGCCAGAGTAGGAAATAACCGGTTTACGGAAATAATAACCAAGTTTGTACGCGATGTTCACCGTCAGTTCAAAATTTGCATAGGCAAACGTGTTTATCAGGCTGCCGGTAGACGTTGGGATGGACGAGCCAACATATATGATACTCGGTTGATGCTCTCCTTTTCCGGCAGTGGAAGCCAGCATCGCGGCGTAATCTGTGCTTTTGGCCCCGTTCAAATAACCCTGCGGGTTACCTTCTCCATCGAGGCCCGCCCACTGGAAGGCAGCGAGTGAGTACAGCGGTTTTCCGATCACCGGTGTAATGCTCCGGCCCCCGCTTAACAACGTGTTGATTGTTTGGGCAGATTCATCGAAATACTTCGTTGTTTTATTGTTGACGTAGTTATAAATGGCTGTGGTAGTCCATTTCAGCTTTCCCGTCAGGTTTTTGCTGTTCAGCATTACATCGATTCCGTTGCCGCGCATGTCCGCAACGTTGGCGATGATAAAATTGGACGCTCCCCACGCGGTATAATCATAGGGCATCGGCCCATATAGATCAGCACCCTGTTTTCGGTAATAGTCGATACTGCCGGAAATGAAGCTGTTCGAGAATAGCAGGCCGATATTCAGTTGCTTAACGGTTTCCCAACGCAGGCGGGGATTGTTGAGCGTGGCGATAGTCGCAATTGGCAGGTTTGTTACAGGATCTACAGAATACACCGCCACCGGCAGGGCCGTGCGCGAAAGGTCTACATTGCCGGAGGTTCCATAAGTGGCCCGGAGCTTTAATTGCGGAAGCCACTGTATGTTATAAAAACGCTCCTGTGAAATATCCCATCCGATACCAGCAGACCACAGGGGCTTCCACCTGTCATTCGTTCTAACGCCAAAAGCGTTACTGCCGTCGCGCCGCGCGCTGGCGGAAAGACTGTATTTCGCTTTGTACGTATAATTCAGGTTCGCGAAAAGAGAAACAAAGCGGTTCGTGGTGCTACTCGGCAGTCCGGCATCCGCGATGATCTGGTTTCGGCCAGTAATAAAAGTAGGGTACGGATTGATGAAGTCCATTTTTGCGTATGACAACGGCTGTGCATTATAGCCATAGTAGATATTCTTGTAGCTGTCTGCTTCAATTTCCTGTATCTCTGCACCAGCGAGTGCGACTATGCTGTGGTCTTGCCAGCTCCGGTTAAAATCAAGCTGACCGCGCAGGTTTTGGCTGCTCCTGTTTGTGAGCGTTGAGCGGAGAATGTCACCTAATGGTACAATTCGGGTTACTTCACCGGTAGATCGGTTGACTTGGCTAAACAGGTTAATGGTATTGCGGGCATCAAAACTGTTTACTCCTGAAAGGCTTTGCAGGTCGGTGCGCTGCCGCTGGTATTGATACAGGATGCTGCCCTGCAGAAATGGTAGAATTTTGTAGGTGGCCGTTATGTTGGCGATTATCTCGTCGGTTTTGGTGGTGGCCCTCCGCTGCTGGTATTCGGCCAGCGGGTAGTATTTCCAATCTAATAAATGACCAGCTCCGGCGGTATCTACGTAACCATCCCGGTAATACTTAGGTACAGAAAGCGGGTTGCCCGCTGCGTCAGCAAACGCAAGATTTGGAGCGTATCTGCCGTTGATGCTGGCTACTGTGCTGAAACTTTCCTTTCCGGTCATAGCCTTGCTATTGGTGTAGTATGCGTTCACATCGACCTGTAGTTTTTTGGAAAGTTTGAAGGAGTTGGATATACGCAGGTTTATCTTGTCAAAAGTTGCGCTAAGGTTATCGATGTTGCGGTCATAGGCTCCCGCCAGCAACCACGTCATATTACTGCTGCCACCTGACACGTTAAGGGAGTATTGTTGCGTAACGGCTGGCCGGTAAAAGTGTTTTTCATACTGGGCTTTGCTGTCGTTTGCCTGCAATGCTATTACCTGTGCGGCGCTGTCGGCTGCGGAAATCAGGCCATTCTTCCGCCTCTGTAATACTTCTACCAATTGTGGAACAGGTACGTAGCGGCGGTTTAATGCACTGTTGAAGTAGTTCTTGCCAAACAAAAAGGTTTCAAGGCTCATGTAATCCGATACAGCCATGTCCTGAAGGGTGGACAGATCAGGTTTTTCCTGTACGATCAGGGCCGAGGAAAGAGAAATGGTTGGTTTTTGATTAAAGCGGCCCTTCTTTGTAGTAATGACGATAACGCCGTTCCCCGCTCTGGCTCCCCATATGGAAGCCGCTGCCGCGTCTTTTAAAACGGTGATGCTCTCTATGTCGTTTGGGTTAATGTTGGAAATATCACCCTGAAATACGAAGTTGTCAAGTACTACCAGCGGGTCTAACGATCCGTTTATGGTACTCAGCCCACGGATATTTATACCTGTTTTGTTGTTGGTGCTATTGGCATTGCCATAGCCGGGGTTGAAGCTGAGGCCCGGGGTAACATTTTGCAGGCGGTGGAGAATATTTGTACCGGTCTGCTGGTTCAGCACCTTGTTGTCGATAACGGCAAATGCTCCGTTGACTTGGTTGGGCTTCACCCGCTGATAACCTGTACTGATGGTGACCTGCGCAAGCTCTGTAGCAATAACACTCATTACAGCCTCTATGGCTTCCTCCGGTTTTGTAATGGGCATCCGGAGTGGGCTGTAACCAATATGAGTAAATAACAGGGTATCGGGAAGTGACAAAGACAGGCTGAATGTGCCGTCGTTTCGTGTGGTAGTTCGGGAGCCGCTTTTCTGTGCTGATACTGAAATGCCAGCCAGCGGCAATTGCTCATGAGAGTAAACACGCCCCTTGATCTCCACGCGGGCCGGGGATTGTGCCAACGCAGCGGCACTGAGGAAAAAGAAAAATACTGCTAAATTCAATTTCATTTAGAAAAGGTGTTTTGGTGAAAAATGGTGTGGTGTCAATTGTCCTTATCGTACCGGTCACTTTTAATCGGTGCCGTTAGAATCTTTCCTTGTAATGCCTTTCGTATGTTTGCTGCCGTTACCGCCTGCGAATCGGTGATGCCTAATACTCTGCGGTCAGGCGAAATCCATACATAATGCGGCAGGAATATGTGGGGGAACAGTTGGAAAGCCGTTGTGTCATAGGGTACAGTAGTGAGGGGGAACGGCTGGCCCCTTTGTTTTTGCCACCGTTGAAAAAAGCTAGTCAAGTGGCGGGCGCTGTCCTGGGTAGAGCGGATGCTGTTCACCAATAGGAATTTTACCCGCCCGGCATACTGGTTTTCCAGTGAATCGTTTTTGGGGAACATTTGGACGCAGCTCCCGCACCACGTCGCCCAAAAATCGAGGATCACTACCTGCCCGGCATATTCACTGAGCTTGATAATTTTATTGTCATTCCAGCGGGTAAATGATATGTCCGGTACAGAATCGCCTACAGATAACCAGTGTGTCTCCGTTGAACGAACATCCTGAGCAAAAGAATAACGTGCCGGCCACACGGTGGCCAGCGCGATGAATAGGAAAAACTTCATGTGTTTATTGCAGATTGATTATAAAAAGTAGTAATGTAAAGTCCGTTGCCGGGCTACTGGTCGTTCCCTGTGCTTCATGCTGTCATTGCGCCTATGGTTAGGTATAATCTTCCCGGCAAATTAGCCGATGTTATGCTACTTTTGTTCGATTTTCGGTTGACTTTAACTGTATTTTGGTTGACTTTTACTATATTGTGGTAAAAATATACGATATGGTTACAGGTTCCCCGGAGGTGAAATCGAATAAGCATCACGGAAAAAACATGCAGAAAATCAGGGTATACTTGGGCGTGAAGCAGACTGCGCTGGCTCATGATCTCGGATGGTCACAGCAGGATATTTCCAATATAGAAAGTCAAGAGATAATTGACGATGAAACGTTGTCAAAGGTCGCCGAAAACTTGGGCGTGTCTGCGGAACTCATCAAGGAATTTGATGAAAGAAGTGTAGTTAATAACATCAATAATGTGCGTGATTGCTCATTTTCGGATAACTCAATTAACTCTGTAGCTGGTACTTTCAATCCAGTGGAAAAAATTGTTGAACTATATGAAAGACTGCTTACCAGCGAAAGAGAAAAGGTTCAAATTTTAAAAAGTAAAGACAGTGGTAATTAATTTAGCGAAATATGGAAAAAACACTTTATAGTACGAATGCGGCCCACATTGGCCGAAAGATAGAAAGGGTGCGCAGGCTTCGAGGTTTTTCTCAAACTGACCTTGGTGATAAACTCGGTATATCTAAGCAAGCTGTATCAAAATTGGAGCAGACAGAGAAATTGGATGATGAAAAGATAAGGAAAGTGGCTGATGCTCTCGATGTGACGGAGGAAGGATTAAAGAACTTTCACGAGGAACGGGTATTGTACAACACAATTAACTTTTACGATTCAAGTGGCGTTTCGGCTTCGGGTATATGCTCTAACAATATCGAAAACTTAAACACCTTCGATATTCATCAAGCAATATCATTATACGAAAAACTCATTGCCGCTGAAAAAAATAAAGCGGAGAAGCTGAAAAGTAAGAAACCAAGCAATCAATGACGACAGCAGAATATGGCCCGTTGAAACATTTCGGACGACGAATCCAAAGCATTCGCCGATTGCGAGGCATTTCAGAAAGAGAATTTGGGGAAACACTGGGAATGTCTGTTCAGGACATTGCTATCCTGGAGCAGCGTGAAAATGTTGCTGAGGAAATGATAAAAAGAATTGCATCGGCATTGGGTGTGACAGAGCAGGGATTGATTGGATTTGACGACGATAAGATTCAATACAATACTATCAACTTCTACGAGAATTGTGGAGTGAACATAAATACCGTGGCTAACAATTGCAGTCAGACAGGTATTGATGCACAAAGGATTACTGATACTCTCGACTTGATCCTAAAAAAGCTCAATGTAAAATGTAGTCAATGCGACTAACATTGGCTCTTTTATTTAAACAGGAACAGAGGGCTTTCAATCTATATTTCATCTATTAATTGGTATCGCTCTCTTTCACTGATAAGCAGTCTTTCATATAGTTCAACGATCTTGATTGTGTATATTTCTGGATATGAAATATCTGTCTTCTGGTTTTTGAAAATTATGTAATTGAAAACTTGCTGAGGCATCTGAAGTAGCCATATCGGAATATGAAGCACAGCTACAATGTTGTGTAAGGTCGAAATGTCGATTTTTCTTCTATTTTCCAAATAGGAAACACGCTGCTGGTTCCAGCCGTTACCCAACCTTAGTGCCAGCAAGCTCTGCGTTAATCCCATCACCAACCTAATCTTCCTTAAATTCTCACCTTCGTGTATAGTTGAATTTATCATAAACAAAAAAAATCACGAACGCAAGTATATGATTTTCGTTTTTTGTAAAAGTCAACCAACCGGTAGTAAGATACAGAACCGAAAATTATCCTTTCATTATGAGAAGACCGTCTTTTGCAGAAAATCGAAATTATGGTTACAACAAAATCACTA
>Ga0164243_10007907_pt1 | contig 15803 bp, 15 predicted proteins | sample OricompcompostOP_FD_108781 | JGI IMG/M metagenome (GOLD analysis project Ga0164243, IMG submission 108781) | Organic Plus compost microbial communities from Emeryville, California, USA - Original compost - Organic plus compost (OP) | ecosystem: Engineered > Solid waste > Mixed feedstock >...
ATTACATCATCAACGGCCAGAAGATCTGGACCACCTTCGCCCACAAATCGAACCGCATCTTTGCTCTGGTGCGTACCTCGACCGAGGGCAAGCGGCAGGACGGCATTTCCTTTATCGTGTTCGACATGGATCGGCCCGGCATCACCGTGCGGCCGATCCATGGCAACGGCGGCGATCACGAGTTCAACGAAGTGTTCTTCGACGACGTGCGCGTGCCGAAGGCCAACCGCATCGGCGCAGAGAACAAGGGTTGGGAAGTCGCAAAATATCTGCTTGAGTTCGAACGCGGCGGCGCGCTCCAGGCGGGCCGTGTGCGCGCGCAATTCACCAAACTCGTTGAGACGGTGCGGACACGCTGCCCGGAAGACCCTGACATCGCCTCGCGTCTGGCCGAGATCGGAACCGATATCGATGCCATGGAGATGATCGACATCTCGATTCTTTCTGCCTTGCAGTCGGGCGCCAATCCAGGACCGGTATCCTCGCTCGTGAAACTGCGCTGGAGCCAGATCAGGCAGGACATCAGCGAACTGGCGGTCGACGCCATCGGCCTCGATGCGCTGCGCATGGTGCCGGAACGGCCGCTGTACGAGACGCTGCAATTGCCGCCGGACGAAGAGGAAATGCTGTCGACGACGCCGCGCTATCTGAACTACCGCGCCTATACGATCCTCGGCGGCACCACGGAGATCCAGACCGGCATCCTCGGCAAATCGATGCTCGGACTGTAACCCGCGGGATGGGCCTCGCGACATTGCCGTCGGAAGCCGCTCGATAACAATCACCTGTTGATGGGCGTAAAACCAGCGCTATTCACGGCCTTCCGCGCCCCCTATAACCACGGCGCATGAACATCCTCATTCTCGGTTCCGGGGGCCGTGAGCACGCGCTGGCGTGGAAAATCGCCGCAAGTCCGCTGGTCGAGCGCGTGTATTGCGCCCCGGGCAATGCCGGCATCGCCCGAGATGCCGAATGTGTGGCGCTGAATACCGCCGACCATGCGGCGATGATACGGTTCTGCAGCGACCGCAACGTCGAACTGGTCGTTGTGGGGCCCGAAGCGCCGCTGACCGCAGGGATCGTCGACGACCTGACCGCGGTCGGTGTCAAGACATTCGGACCGACAAAACTTGCCGCGCGGCTGGAAGCGTCAAAAGGTTTCACCAAGGATCTTTGCAGGGCCAACCATATCCCGACCGCTGCTTACGAGCGCTTCGATAACGCCGATGCCGCCAAACGTTACGCGCGCACGCAAACCGCACCGATCGTGGTGAAGGCCGACGGGCTCGCCGCCGGCAAGGGCGTCATCATCGCCCACACGATCGGCGAAGCCGAAGCCGCAATCGACATGATGTTCGGCGGCGGCCTCGGCGATGCCGGCGCTCAGGTCGTAATCGAAGAGTTCTTGGTCGGCGAGGAAGCGAGTTTCTTCGTCCTCTCCGACGGTGAACATGTGCTGCCGCTGGCCAGCGCGCAAGATCACAAACGTGCGTTCGATGACGACAAGGGACCGAACACGGGCGGTATGGGCGCTTATTCGCCGGCCCCGGTGATGACGCCGGAGATCGTTTCCCGCACCATGGACGAAATCATCACGCCGACCATCCGCGCCATGAAAAGGATGGGTTGTCCCTATCAGGGTGTGCTGTTCGCGGGGCTGATGATCACCGCGCAGGGACCGAAGCTGATCGAATACAACGTCCGCTTCGGCGATCCGGAGTGCCAGGTTCTGATGATGCGCATGCGCTCCGATCTGGTGCCGGCGCTGCTGGCGACCTGCGACTGCCTGCTGGACGCCTTCGACCTGCGCTGGTTTGACGATCCGGCGCTGACTGTGGTGATGGCAACAAGGGGGTACCCCGGCGATTATCCACGCGGCTCCGTCATCGCCGGACTTGACGACGCGGCCAAGGTCGATGGCGTGGAAATTTTTCATGCCGGCACAAGGGCAGAGGGCGATCGCATCCTCGCCAACGGCGGCCGCGTGTTGAACGTATCTGCCGTGGGTAAAACCGTCGCGGAGGCGCAGGCACGCGCCTATGCCGCCATCGACAAGATCAATTGGCCTGAAGGCTTTTACCGCCGCGATATCGGGTATCTCGCTGTGGCGCGGGAGAAGTCCCGCAAAGGTTGACCGTCTTGGTGACGGATTGTCTCATGGCTGGACACCAGAAGATTTCCTGCGTCCGGAGTTTCCCATGTCCGATCTTGCTGATCTGTTCCCCGGTTTTGCCTCGCATTGGATCGACACCTCGGCGGGAAAACTGTTTGCGCGCGCGGGCGGCAAAGGCCCTCCCCTTCTCGCGTTGCATGGTTACCCGGAAACTCACGTGATGTGGCATCGCGTGGCGCCGGCGCTCGCGGAGCATTTCACTGTCGTGCTCGCGGACCTTCCCGGTTATGGCTGGTCCGCCGTGCCGGAGGCCGACAAGGAACATGCGCCCTACACTAAACGTGCCATGGCGCTTGCCATGGTCGATCTGATGGAGGCGCTGGGTTACGCGCGCTTCACTCTCGCCGGACATGACCGCGGCGGCCGCGTTTCGTATCGGCTCGCGCTCGACCATCCGGGCCGCATCGACAAGCTTGCGGTGCTCGACATCATCCCGACCTGGAACATGTGGCAAGCCATGGACGCGCGGCTCTCCATGCGGGCATGGCACTGGCCGTTTCTCGCGCAGCCCTATCCGCTTCCGGAATTGCTGCTGCGAAATTCCGCCAATGAATATTTCGATCTTCTAACCACTGCGTGGAAGCGCGGCAAAGGCGAAGCTTTTGACGACCGCGCGATCGCGCATTACCGCGCCTCTTTCACCGATCCGTTGCGCATTCATGCGGGCTGCGAGGATTATCGCGCCGGACAGTCGACCGACGTCGCCCACGACGAGGCCGACCGCAAAGCGGGCAAGAAAATCACATGCCCGATGCTGGCGGTCTGGGGCGTCACAGGTCTGCCAAGCCAGAATTCGCCGCTCGATGTGTGGCGTACCTGGGCGACAGACGTGCGCGGTTTTCCGATCGAGAGCGGACATTTTCTGTGCGAGGAAAATCCGGACGCGACCGCAAGAGCGCTGCTCGATTTCTTCTTGAACAGAACTGCCTGAGACGGAACGGCCGATATTATCGCCGCGCCTTGAAAAAGTCCTTCAACAGCGCCGCTGCCTCGGCCTCGCCGATGCCGCCATAGACCTCCGGCTGATGATGGCAGGTCGGCGAGGCGAAAAAACGCACGCCGCTTTCTACCGCCCCGCCCTTTGGGTCAGCCGCGCCATAGTAGAGCCGGCGGATGCGCGCGAACGACACAGCAGCCGCGCACATGGTACAGGGTTCCAGCGTGACGTAGAGGTCGCACGCTGTCAGCCGCTCCGAGCCGAGCGTTGCCGCAGCAGCCCGCAGCGCGACGAGTTCGGCGTGCGCAGTCGGATCCTTGTCGGCGAGGGTGCGATTGCCCGCCCGGGCGATCACAATGCCATCCGCGACAATGACGCAGCCAACCGGCACTTCGCCGCGGGCAGCGGCGGAACCGGCCTCTTCCAGCGCGATTTCCATGAATGAAGGCGGCACTCGTGACACCGGCGAAACTCTGCTATCAGGCACATCCTTATCCGTGAAACGAGCCACAATCCGCAAGATGCCCCGCAAAAGCGCCGACGACCAGGAAGGCAACCGCATCGCCAAGGTGATGGCGCGGGCGGGCCTGTGTTCTCGCCGCGAGGCCGAAACCTGGGTTGAGGCCGGCCGGGTTTCCGTGAACGGCGAGGTCATCACCTCGCCGGCGCGCGATATAGGGCCAAACGACAAGGTTCTGGTCGACGGCCAGCCGCTTCCCCAGCGCGAACGCACCCGCCTGTTTCTCTACCACAAGCCGCGCGGCCTGGTGACGACTAATGCGGACCCGCAGGGACGCTCGACGATTTTCGATGCTCTGCCGAAAGACCTGCCGCGGCTGGTCAGCGTCGGACGGCTCGACATCGCCAGCGAAGGCTTGCTGCTGCTCACCAACGACGGCGGCCTTGCCCGCGCGCTGGAGATGCCGAGCACCGGCTGGCTGCGCCGCTACCGTGCGCGAGCGCTTGGGCAGGTCCGACAGTCGATGCTCGACCGCATCAAGAATGGCATCACCGTCGAAGGCGTTCGCTATGGCCCGATTGAAGCAACAATCGACCGCGACCAGGGCGCCAACACCTGGCTCAGCGTCGGTATCCGCGAAGGCAAGAACCGTGAGGTGCGCAACGTGCTCGGCGCGCTGGGACTCAAGGTCAATCGTCTGATCCGGGTGTCGTTCGGTCCGTTCGACCTTGGCGCGTTGCCCGAAGGTGGAATCGTCGAAGTCCGCACGCGAGAACTGCGCGATGCGCTCGGCACCGAAATTCTCAAATCCGCCGATGCCGATCTTTCAGGACCAACCACAAACTGGCAGCCGCCACGCGAATTGCCCCGCCGGCGCGAGTTCGACGCCCGCCGCGGCGAGCGGCGCGAGTTCGACAAGCGCCAGAGCGAGCCACGTGAGCGTGGTTTCGCAGATCGTCCGCGCAACGACCGCGAGCCTTCGGAAAAGCTTATCGGCAACGAGGAATTCATTGACGGCAAGCGCGTGCCGGTAAAACGCCGCATCACCAAGCATCATAGCGACACGCATGCCTGGCGCGGCGGCGACAAGCCGTTGCATCGCAAGTATCGTGGCACGGACCAGGAACGTGAGACGCCTTCGGGTGTAAAAAAATCCGAGATTGTTGCGGACCGCAAAGGCCGCCAAGTGAAGATCGAGCGTTACGGGGAGAAAAAGCCGGAAGTCGTCGAGGAGCGCCGTCCTGCTCGCGGTCGTTTTAGCGACCGGTCCTACAAGGCTCGCGACGATGATCGCCCGCCGCGCCGCGACGATCGCAATGCTGGCTCCCGGTTTAAACGCGACGATGAGCGATCCAGGGACGGTGTACGCGGGGAAAGTGAACGCCCTGCCCGCCCGCGCCAGCGCCGCTCGTTCGATCGCAAGTCCGGACCGCGTCCTTCTCGGCCGCGGCCGAAGGACTAAAACGTGCGGGTTGTCGGCGGACGGCTACGCGGCCGCAACATCGCGGCGCCCGCGTCGCAGGCGATCCGCCCGACCGCCGATCGCCTGCGCGAGACGCTGTTTAACATCCTCACGCATGGCTATTCAGGAGCCGTGGACGGCGCCCGTGTCCTTGATCTTTTTTCCGGAACCGGCGCGCTGGGCATCGAGGCGATTTCGCGCGGGGCAGCATTCGTCCTGTTTGTCGATGACGGCGCGGAAGCGCGAGCGCTCTTGCGCGAAAACGTCGAGACGCTTGGGCTGGGCGGCGTCACCCGCATTTTCCGGCGCGATGCGACGAAACTGGGGCCAGTCCACCCGCTCGCGCCGTTCGGTCTGGCCTTTCTCGATCCGCCCTACGGGAGGGGCCTTGCCGAGCAGGCTCTTATCGCCGCGCGCGATGGCAATTGGCTGATCCCACAAGCGCTCGTCGTGGTCGAGGAGGCGACCGCTGCGAAATTCGTCGCGCCGGAGGGATTCGAAGAACTCGAACGCCGTCCGCATGGCGACAGCGAACTCATCTTCCTGCGGCGAACGCATGAGCCGACTACTTCCCGATAAACCCGGCTGGACGACGATCGAGCCAGGCGCCCACGCCTTCTAGGAAATCCCGCGTCGGCAACATGCGTTCGAAATAGCCGGCCTCAATGGCGAGACCTTCATCGATCGACACGTTCAATCCGCGGGTGGTGCTGCCAAGGCAGGCGGCTACGGCCAGCGGTGACTTCGCGGCGATTTTCTTGGCCAATGCGAGCGCCCGTTCGAGCACGTGTGCCTGGGGTACAACTTCGTTGACCAGACCTGCCGCAAGCGCGGCGTCTGCGGTGATAGGTTCGCCAGTGAGGATCATTTGCAGGGCACGTTTGCGTCCGATCAGCCGCGGCAGGCGTTGCGACCCACCGAACGGTGGCGCAAATCCAAGATTGATCTCCGCCTTCGCAAAGGTTGCGTGGTTGCTGGCGATGGCGAGCGACGCCGCCTCCATGACTTCGCACCCGCCGCCGTAGGCAAGGCCGTTGACGGCCGCAATGATCGGCTTGGGAAAAGACTCGATACGCCGCGTCAATCCCTGACCACGCCGCACAAATTCGCGCATGACGGCTCCCGGACCGCTGCGCATGATCGCAGCGAGATCGGAAATATCCGCACCGGCGGAAAAAGCTCGATCGCCGGCCCCCGTCAGGATAACCACGCGAACAGCGTCGTCATTTTCGATGCGATCCAGCAGGCCGGTGAGCGCATCGATCGTGATGCGGTCGAGAGCGTTGAGCTTCTCAGGCCGATTGAGCGTGATGAGCACAACGGCGTTTGTTACATCCGACTCGATAACGTTCGACATCTGCCGCCTCCCGCCTGTCGATCAGCCGCGACGCATCCACCCGCTTGACATGACCCGCGCGGCGATCTCGCGTTCCTGCGCGTCGGTGAGCGGCGTGCCGCGGTCCGCAAAATATCGGGCAACGTCGCGCTGCGCCCGCCGCCCGCGCGAAAGGTAGATCGCGCGGACAAATCCACGGACGATACGGGACAGTGGGCGCGCGACATGAACGGCCACGCCAAACCTCCAGAGCCGGCGTTCCGGCATCACATTTCGAAGGGCGTGGCCCATCGGAATCCTCCTTGAGAAAATCTCGTGTGTTGTGAATTTTTCTCATCAACGGCTTTTCGCGGATCAACATGCCGCGTTGTGTTCCAGCCGACAAACGATATGATCTCAATCGGTACTTGAGATAATCTCATGAAAAAGCCGCTGCCATCGCTCAATGCCTTGCGCGCCTTCGAGGCGGTGGCGCGGCATTTGAGCTTCAGCAAGGCGGCCGTTGAGTTGAACGTCACGGCCGGCGCACTCAGTCATCTCTTGCGCGGGCTCGAAGAAACGCTCGGCGTCAACCTGTTCGAACGCAAGACGCGATCGATCGCCCTCACCGATGACGGCAAGCTGCTTTATCCGGGACTGCAAAATGGCTTTGCGCAGATCGAAGAAGCAGTCGGAGGTTTGCGCTTGCCAGGTACGTCGCGCTTCCTGGTCGTGAGCACGCCGCCCGGCCTGACATCGAAGTGGCTGGCGCCCCGGCTCTATCGATTCTCCAGCGAATTTCCCGATATCGAGGTTCGTATTTCGTCATCGAAGGGCTTTGCGAATTTCACGTCGGACGGCATTGATGTTGCTATCCGCAATCTCCCGCCGGGCAGGGATGAAATATCGCTCAGCACGGAGAAACTGCTGGACCTTTACCAGATCGCGGTGGCAAGCCCGCAACTGGCCAAGAAATATGGCCTGCTGAAGCGGCCGGAAAATCTGACGCGTGCGCCGCTCATTCACGACGACACGCTGATCGCGGATCCGAAAGTGCCGACCTGGGCTGACTGGTTCAAGGCTGCGGGCATTGCGAATGTGGATGTCAGCCGCGGCCTGCGCTTCGACAGCGCCGATCACGCACTCGACGCCACCGGACAAGGCGCGGGCGCGCTCCTGATTCACGATCTTCTGGCGTACGACGATCTGCGCAACGGACGGCTGGTGAAACTGTTCGATATCGCGTTGCCGTCGACGCGAGGCTACCACTTCGTCACGCAGAAACGCAGAAGGGTTGACAACCCGCATGCGGAGGCTTTTCGGGGCTGGTTGAAGCGCGAGCTTGAAGCAGTGGATTGGAAGTTGTTGCGATAAAAGCGCGAGCTCGCTTTGGTCCTACCTTCTCCCAAACAACCTTTCGATATCCGTAAGCTTCAATTCCACATAGGTCGGCCGGCCGTGGTTGCACTGGCCCGAATTCGGGGTCGCCTCCATTTCGCGCAGCAGCGCGTTCATTTCTTCCGGCTTTAGCCGTCGCCCGGCGCGCACAGAGCCATGGCAGGCCATGGTCGCCGCCACATGCATCAACCGGCGCTCGAGCGGCAGCGCTTCATCCCATTCTGCCATATGTTCGGCGAGATCGCGTACCAGCGCTCCCGCATCAACCTCGCCCAGCAGACCCGGTGTCTCGCGTATCGCGACAGCGCCCGGCCCGAACGGCTCCAACACCAGCCCGTATTGCGCTAGTTCATCGCCGCGCGCCGTAAGCCGCGCCACGTCAGCCTCATCGAGTTCGACAACTTCCGGGATGAGCAGTATCTGCCGCGCCACGCCCGACTTTTCCAGCGAGGCTTTCAGCCGCTCATAGACCAGTCTCTCGTGAGCCGCGTGCTGATCGACGATGACGACGCCGTCACGGGTCTGCGACACGATATAGGTTTCGTGTATTTGCGCACGCGCGGCGCCAAGCGGACGGTCTCTTGCGTCTGCGGCGGGTTCGACCGTTGCAATACGTGCATCCGCCGACGGTTCAACATTATCGAAGGCAGCTTGCGCGGCTTCGGCAAAGCCCGCCAGCGCGGCGCTGCCCTGCACCGGATAAGCCGGTCGCGCCGGCGAATTGCGCCAGTCCCAGCCACGACGCGGCGCGGCAGGACCTGGCCGGAACGTCGAAACAGCCGCCTCGCCGCCGGTTGTCGCCGCGCGTGAGCTTTCACGCGCCAGCGCATCCTTCAGCGCGCGCACGATCGAAGCCCGCACCAGCCCGCCGTCGCGGAAGCGCACCTCGGCCTTGGCCGGATGCACGTTGACGTCGACCTCGCGCGGATCGACGGTGACGAATAGCGCAACCACCGGATGACGATCGCGCGGCAGATAATCCGCGTAAGCGCCGCGCACGGCCCCAGTCAGAAGCTTGTCGCGCACCGGCCGCCCGTTCACGAACAGGTATTGCGCGAGCGAATTGGCGCGGCTGTAGGTCGGCAACCCCGCGTAGCCTTCGATCGAAAGACCGTCGCGGCCGCCGTTCACCTCAACAGCATTGGCGTGAAAATCCGCGCCGAGAATATCGGACAGCCGCTTCAACTGCCCCGGCCGGCCGGGCAATACGGCGAGCCAGGTGACAGGCGCGCGCTCCTCGCCAGCCAGGGTGAAGGTCACATCAGGGCGGCTCATGGCGAGCCGGCGCACTGTATCGCGGATCGCTTCGCTTTCGGCGCGATCCGCCTTGAGGAATTTCAACCGCGCTGGCGTCGCGTAAAACAGGTCGCGCACCTCGATGCGGGTCCCGGCAGTCAGGGCCGCCGGCCTGACCGCCGACTTCTCGCCGCCGTCGACGTGGATAGCCCAGGCGTTCGGTTCATCCGCATAGCGCGTCATGATGGCAAGGCGCGCCACCGACCCGATCGACGGCAGGGCCTCGCCGCGAAATCCGAGCGTATCGATCGCCAGCAAGTCATCGTCCGGCAATTTCGATGTCGCGTGACGTTCGACCGAGAGCGCGAGATCCTCGCGCGACATGCCGCAGCCGTCATCCGTGACCGCAATCAGCCGACGCCCGCCGCCTTCCGTCAGCACGTCGATGCGGGTCGCGCCCGCATCGAGCGCGTTCTCCACCAATTCCTTCACGACACTCGCCGGCCGCTCGACCACTTCACCGGCGGCGATACGGTTGATGATGCCGGGTTCGAGCTGCCGGATGGCCATAAGTGTGTCCGTCGATTCGTGTTATCGACCTTAGCGCCGGCGCGACGCAGGGGCGAGCGGCGAGCGCCGTCCATACCCGCTATTCAGAAACTCAATCGGAAATCGGCCGCTGCTGGCGCAACGCCTTGATTCCGGAGCGGATTTTCTTGCCGGTGAGGCGTTGCTCGCGGGACGATTGGGTGGGCCTGGTCGGCCGCCGTACGGTCGGCTTGACGGCGGCCTCCTGGATCAGCGCGACCAGCCGGTCCAGCGCGTCCTGACGGTTGCGTTCCTGGGTGCGGTGCTGCTGGGCGATAATGACAATGATGCCCTCTCGGGTGAGTCTCTTGCCGGCGAGGCGCTGCAAACGGATGCTGACGTCATTCGGCAACGACGGCGAGCGCCGCGCATCGAACCGAAGCTGCACCGCCGTCGAGAGCTTGTTGACGTTCTGGCCGCCCGGCCCCGAGGCGCGCACGAACGTCTCCGAAATCTCGGAGTCGTCGATGCTGATACGGTCATTGATGCGGATCACGGCGAACGTCCTGCCAGCCAGCCCAGCCGCTATCCTTACACCATCAGATGCCGGAGGCCACGCCGTCCACAAAAACCAGCGTTCTCGTCAGCGCCTTGTCGCGCACCTGGAGCGCTTGCGCATATTCAGGAGATCGATACCACTGCCGCGCCCGCTCAAGAGATGGAAATTCCACAATCACGAGCTGACGGTTTTCGTCCCATTCGCCCTCGACAAGATCGATCGGACCGCCCCGGACGATGTATCGACCGTCGTACAACCCGATCGCAGTCTGGGCGATCGCGCGATAAGTGGCGAACGACTCCGGATCGAGCGCCTTCACTTCGGAAATGACGTAGGCTGCCATGATCAGCCTCCCAATTTAGTCCTTGGATTTTCCGGTCAGATATTTCTTCGCCAGCACCTTGGCTTCTTCGACCGCAGGCTGGTCAAACGGATCGACTCCGAGCAGATGCGCCATGATGATCGTTTCCAGCATAAAATGCATCAGAAGTTCCCCGAGGCTCGCTTCGTCGAGCGTCTCCAGATGAATGGTGCGCGTCGGGCAATTGTTGCGCGCGAAAGTCTCGACCATGGCACGGCTCTGGGCGGCGACGAGATCGCCGATGGTCTTTCCGGCGAAATCCGGCTCGCCGGCGGCAGTGGCGAACTTGGTTTCGATCTTCGGCCCCGTCCCGGCGGTAGCGACCGTGATGACGGTAACGAGCTTGTCGTGCGGACCAGCGATGAAGAGCTGCTGCTGGCTGTGCTGATCCACCGGACCGAGCGCCGCGAGCGGCGTCGTTCCTTTGCCGTCCTTGCCAAGACTTTCTGCCCACAGTTGCACGTACCAGTGGGTGAAGCGCTCAAGGCGGTCGGCGTAAGCCATCATCACGGCGATGGTCTTGCCAGATTGTGCGCCTGCAAACGCAAGTGCAGCGCCGAGCGCAGCCGGCACTTGTTCCGGCGGCTTGCCCGCGAGGACCGGCGCAAGCGCTGCGCTGGCGCCTTCACGCACTGCCTGGATATCAAGTCCGGCGGCGCCGGCGGCCAGCAAGCCGACATTGGTAAGCACGGAGAAACGTCCGCCGACGCCCGTGTCGTGATCGAGAAAAGCGACGCCATAAGGCTCCAGCAGCGAACGCAGACCGTTGCGCTTTCCCGGCACAGCGGGTTCGGAAAGGCCGATGAACAGGGTCGAAATGTCGCGTGTAAAGCCAGCCCCCTCAAGGGCGGCCAGCACCGCCGAGGTCTGCATCAGCGTCTCCGCCGTGCCGCCGGATTTCGAGATTGCGACAAAGCGCGTGTCGGAAAGCGGCAGCCGCGCCAGCACCTCGCTGAACGTTTGTGGATCGAGGTTATCGAGAAAATGCAACCGCGGTCCGTCGCGCAGCAGGCCCAGCCCCGGCACGGCATACCCGCTCAACTGCGCGAGCGTCTGCCCACCAAGGCTCGAACCGCCGGTGCCGAGAAATACGATGTCGCTTGCCTCATTGTGCAGGCGCCTCGCTATCTCAGCCAGTCCATCGAGATCGTCGGTCTTCTCCGGCAACCGCAGCAGCGGCAGCTTGCCGTCCGCATGGCGGTCACGGAGCCAGTCGAGCGCGCCGACTGTTCCCTTGAGCGCGGCATCGAGGCTCTCTTTCGAGATGCCGCCGACGACGCGATGGGCCAGCGCAAAATCAACCGACTGATCGAGGGCCATGAATCACTCCGGAAACTGCTGCACGGGCCAACATAGCGCCGCGGCCTTAGCAATCATACCAAAGTGAGCGATTAATGAACGGGCCTTATCCGGTTTGATCCATTAAGACATTCGGACAACGCTACCAATGTCGTTGCCCCCGCCGGCGCTCGTCAGCCGCCTTCCCGTTTTGCTGGCGCCGCAGCGGCCGGTGCGATCACCGGTGCGGCCGACGCACCGCTCGCCACCGTGCCCTGGCCTTTACCCGCAACAGCGACAAGCATCTTGTTATCCAAGAGGCGCTTGGCGACGCGGCGCACGTCTTCGAGTGAGACCGCCTCGATCAGCCCGTTGCGCTTCTCGATATAGTCGATACCAAGATCATCCACCTGCAACTGCACGAGCTGGCTCGCGATCTTGCTCGACGTATCGAAGCGCAGCGGGAACGATCCGATCAAATAGGACTTGGCCTCTGCCAGTTCGGCTGCCGTCGGACCATCCTTCGCGAGGCGATGAATTTGGTCCATCATCACGTCGAGCGACTGCTCGGCGCGGTCCGCGCGCGTTGCGGTGCCTGCAACAAACAGCGCCGAACGGTCGAGCGGCACCAGCGCCGAATAGACCGAATAGGCAAGCCCGCGAACTTCCCGAACTTCGCGGTAGAGACGCGAGGAGAAAGCGCCGCCGCCAAGAATGTGGTTGAGCACGTAAGCCGGAATGAAATCGGGATCGCCGCGGGCAATGCCGGGGCCACCGATCATCACCACCGACTGCGGTACGTCAATCTCGACCGACACCCGGCCATCGCCGACTTTCGGCTCGGCCGCCGGCACGCCGACGAGATTGGCTTTCGCCGGCAGGCTGCCAAAAATGCGGTCTACAATCTTACCCGCGGTTTCGGCATCGACGTTGCCGACAATGCCGATCTTCAGGGTATTCTTTGCGAAGATACGCGCCGCGTAGCCCTTCATGTCTTCGACGGTAATGCCGGGAAGTGTCTCGAGTGTGCCGTTTACAGGCAATGCATAAGGATGGCCGGGATAGGCCGTCGCCCACCAGCGCCGGCTGGCCAGATCGTTCGGGCTCATGGCCGCGCGGCGCAGGCCGGCGATTTTCTGGTTACGGACGCGCTCGACGACATCGGTGTCGAAGCGCGGCGCAGTCAGCGCCAGTTTCAGCAGATCGAACGCCACGTCCTGGTGTTCCGACAGGGTGCGCAGCGAGCCTGTGATATTGTCGCGCGTGGCGCTGAAGCCCATGCCGATGGCGTAGTTCTCGACCTTCTCGTGAAACGCACGAGCGTCGAGATCGCCGGCGCCTTCATCGAGCAGGTCGGTCACCATGCTCGCGAGGCCGGCCTTGTTTGCGGGCACCTGGCTCGAACCGCCCGTAAACGAAAAGTCAATTGCAACCAGCGGCACGCTGGGTTCGCGCACAAGCCAGGCTTCGATGCCGCCGGGACTGATCACCCGTTCAATCTTGGTTGCAGCTTGTGCGGAGAAGGCCGCGACATTCGCCAGCGCAATGACCGCAAGACCCGCAAGACGAGGCAGAACACGCCGGGTGATGGTTGCGGTCACGACTTCTTCTCCTTCTTGTCCTCGACACTTCCGGTCTTTGGCCAGTCCTTGACGAGGTAGCCTGTCACGGAACGTTCCTTTTGCAGCCACTGGCGCGCTGCGTCGCGTACCGCGTCCGGCGTCACCGCGCGAATATGATCAGGCCAGTCCCTGATCTGGTCCACCGTCAAGCCGACCACCAGCGCGCCGCCGTACCACCGCGCCATCGATCCTTGATTGTCGCGCGCATAAACCGCATCTGCGATGATGCGCGTCTTGGCGCGCGCAAGTTCCTCTTCCGTCACACCTTGCTCCGCGATCGTCTTGATCACATCGTCGACGGCGGTTTCGAGGTCGGCGAGCGACACGTCGGCGCGCGGAGTGGCATAGACGGAGAACCGCGTGGCGTCGACGGCGGTTCCCGAGTAATAGGCGCTGGTGCTGATCGCCATGTGTTTATCCTCAACCAGCGTTCGATAGAGCCTGCTGTTCTGTCCGCTGCCCAGGATATGGGCGAGAAGGTCGAGCGCTTCGGATTGGCCGGGCTTGCCGGTCATCTCCGACGGTACGAGATAGGCCCGCTGCAGGCTCGGTTGCGCGACGCGAGCATCGGCGAGCGTTACGCGACGTACGGCCTTGATATCAGGCTCCTGCGGCCGATGACGGGGACCGACGTCCGGCCGCCGCGCGATTTTGCCGTAGGTCTCCTCAGCGAGCTTTTTCACCTCGTCGGCGGCGACGTCGCCGGCAACGACGAGGATCGCGTTGTTGGGCGCATAGAACCGGTGATAGAAAGCAAGCGCATCTTCACGGTTAAGCTTTTCGATCTCGTGCTTCCAGCCGATCACCGGCCGGCCATACGGATGATTGAGAAAAAGCGCCGCGGAAATCTGCTCTCCCAATCGCGCTTCAGGACTGTTGGCGACGCGCGTGTTATATTCCTCAAGCACGACGTCGCGTTCCGGCAAGACATTGGCGTCGGTCAACACAAGACCGGTCATACGGTCCGCCTCGAACTCCATGACCGTGCGCAGGTGCTCCTTGGCGACGCGCTGGAAATAGCCGGTATAGTCGTTCGATGTGAACGCGTTCTCCTGACCGCCGATCGTCGATAGAACCTTGGAGAATTTTCCAGACGGGTTTTTCTCGGTGCCCTTGAACATCAGGTGCTCGAGAAAATGCGCGATGCCCGAAACTCCCGGCGGCTCGTCCGCCGAGCCGACGCGATACCAGATCATGTGCGTGACGACTGGCACCCGGTGATCCGGGATAACAACCACCTGGAGACCGTTCGGCAATACGAATTGGGAGATGTCCGTTCCGGCCTGGGCTTGTCCGGCCTGGGCTTGGACTTGGGCTTGGGCCTGCGTGGATACACTGACGGTGCCGCCGAGCAGCGCCACGACCGCGAAGGTGCGTCCGACCGAGGACACGAAGTTCAATCCAAAATGCGCCATGGTCGGCTCAAGTCCCTATCGTTCACGCAAAGCAAAGCCTGCCCCGGGTTTAAGACCCGGGCAAATTAATCTTCGGCAAGATATCACCAAGAGACGTCGTCCCTCACCCTAAAGGCCGATGACGGCGGCCAAGTGAGACTGGTTCACTTCACACCAACCGCCTGGTCCGTGCCAATCTCACGTGTCGGCTCCAGCTTGTTCTTGCTGCCATATTGGTATCGCGGCGACGGTGTGCGCAACCCGGGCGGCGGATCGGTCAAGCTGGTGCGTTCCGGCTCCTTCACGAAAGGAACTACGGTCCCTTCCTTGTCGAAGAAGGATTTCAGATTCCAACTGAAGCCCTTAAATCCGAGCTGCCTGGGTGTCATCTGTTCGGCGCGCGTGGCGTCCGGATTGGGAGGCGATTCGGTGGAAGAAGAGGCCGAGGCGGTCCGGCCGCGCGGCGCCGCGAGCTCGTCGGGCCGGAGTTGACGCATATCTTCTTCTTCGGCCGCAACAGTGTTCTTGCGCTCGCGCTTCACTTTCCGCTGCCGCTGGATATCGGGATCTTTCGGCCAATCCGGATCGTTGAGGGCTTTGGAACTCGTCTGTGGCGGAGGCAGATCGCGCGTCGGCGGCACCACCAGCGGGGAGCGCTCGTGATAGTCGATGCCCGGCTCATCTCCCTGGCGCAGCCCCAAATTGAGCAAGAAGTTGTGCATCAGTTTCGTATCGAAAGTCTCTTCCGCTTCGTCGTTGTCGTCCCCGGCGCGGGCCGTAGTCGCCGTCCCGACGGCGACAAAGGAGCCCACCAGCAAGGCGGAGAGAGTCGCGCCCATTGTCCAGCGGACGGCGGCGCGGAAAGCGAATTTGGTTGCGACGGACATAGGTTCGGTCCCAGCGAATATGCTCGCCAACTCAATCGGCCAATTTTGTTGAGGAAACCCGCCAAAGGCGGCCGGCCCCCCTCACCCATTCCCACCTTATACCCGAAAAATCAGGGCGCTTTTGCGGCGTCAGACCTTAACAAAGAGTCATACAGGACCAGGGCCACGCCGACAACGATGGCAACGTCAGCCA
>Ga0164243_10007908_pt1 | contig 15802 bp, 13 predicted proteins | sample OricompcompostOP_FD_108781 | JGI IMG/M metagenome (GOLD analysis project Ga0164243, IMG submission 108781) | Organic Plus compost microbial communities from Emeryville, California, USA - Original compost - Organic plus compost (OP) | ecosystem: Engineered > Solid waste > Mixed feedstock >...
CTGCCGGGACTCCGAACTCACTCCCTACGAGACTTCCCGTATCTCGTCTTCTATGTCGAGCGGGACGACTACGTTGATGTCTGGCGCGTGCTTCACGGCAGCCGAGACGTGCCGGCCTGGCTGCTAGACCCCGGCGCTTAGTTCGGAGGGACGAACGTCGTGGTGGGGGAGGGGAGCCAAGGTCCCTTCCTGGCGCTGGCGGGCCGTCGTAACGCCACAAGGCAGAGCTCTACACGACGGCTCGTGAACCGGACGGGGAGCCACCGGCCAGAGTAGCCTGCGCGGTCATGTCCGGTTACTTCCCTTAGATGGCACGGCCCAAGCAAAACGCTGAGTTTGAGATCGAGGTCGGTGGGGAGCCTTACCTCTGGTGGCTTCAACGCCAGCCCGAATGGTCCAGTGTCCCTGCTGAGCGGCGCGGCATGGCCATAGGCGCGCGTCACAAGGAGGGGCAGCGCGCAGCCGTGCTGGAGTTTCCACCAGGCCCGCAGCTCAGGTTCGGTCTGCGGCAGTTACAGGCCTCGCAGATCGCACCGGAACTCGTGGCGAAAGCGATCTCATCCGCCATCTCCGCTGGATGGGAGCCGTTGTCGCGAGGCAAGGCGGTCGCCATCGTCGTGGATGAGAACGGCGGCTGACGCCGCGCCGAAGTGGCTGCGGCGCCGGGCGAGCGCATTCTTAGTAGGGTTGAGGTTGGTGCTGGAACCTGAATCCAGCGCGGCCCCTCTGCTCCTTTAGCAGACGCAATCAATCGACCAGACAGCTTGGCTTGGCTGAGGGAGCCGGCGCTCTGTTCTAGGTGCGCGGCGGGACGGGGTGGGGCTCGCTGATGCGGGCGAGTTGGTCCCCTTTGCGGTCATACTCATGCACCGCGCGCCGATCCGCGACGTCGTTATGACCGGCACGAGCAATCGCGCCTGATGACGGTTTGTCGCTGCGACGATGGTGACGCTCGGAGAGGTCCGGTTTAGCCCCCGAACTTCCTTTTCCGAGAAGCGATCCGACTTCCGGCCGAAGCGGGTCGGTCGAGCAGGCTCGGCCGGCTCCAGGAGCGGAAGTCGCGACCCCTCTTAGTTGGAGAGGACGGCCGTCTGGCCGAGCTCCTCCAGGGAGCGGGCCAGCGGCGCGGCCCAGCCCAGCTTGCCCTGGGCGACCGCATCTCGGACGGTGTCTTCCAGCGCAAACCGGTCATGTCGCAGCAGGGCGTCGGACCAAGGCTTTGCCTTGGGCGAGGTCCTTGGTGCGCTTGATGCGATCGGACGTGCGCTTCTGAGCCAGGATCAGTTTGTGGATCGCGAAGCGGGCCGGGCGGCTTCTTCGGGTCCAGCGACATCACGGGCTCGAAGGTCGGATCGGCTCTGCGCAGAGTGTTCGCCAGTGAATCCGGCGGTTCGGCGGAGAGGGCGACGCTGGCGGTGGCGAGGTCCAGGTCGCCCGTCATCAAGGTCGGCGCGGGAAGGTGCTGTCCGACCACCCCTTCGCTCACCAAGTAGGCCCGCCGTGCCGATCAACACGGCGCCGGCCCGGAACAACCCTGCGTGGGCGAGGGCGTCCAGCGTAGCCCCAAGCGTTCGGTCCGGAGCAGCGAAGCCGCTGCGGCGCAGTGTCGAGACAAGCCGCCGCCGCTGCCCGGCGAGGATCATGCCTTGCTGATAGCGGGCGGCCTGGGCCTCGACCTCGACGTCCCCCGCCTTTCCCAGGAAGCGATCGACACGATCAGCGCCGACCGGCGCCTTAACGTACAGGTATTCGCTCCCGTCACGCGTCTTCCGATAGACGGTACCGCCGGCGGCGCTGTCTCCACCTGCTGGCTCAGGTCCGCAAATAGCGTGCGCAAAGTCGGTGAGATGTCGACGCGTTTCATACCGACAAGATTGGATAATTGTCGGTGCAAAGCCCAAGTCGTACCGACAGAAAACGCAAACTTGTCGGTACGATTCCGGCCAGGTAAGGGGTCGAAGCCCGGCTGGGCTGCGCGGTTTGGCTGCGTTCGCCGCCGCCTCCGATCAGGAGCGATCGGCGTCCAACGGATCCCTGCGATCGGGATAGCGCCTCTCGCGCGCGGCCTCCCCGAGCCGCCGCCAGGCGGCGTCGAGCTCGTGCATGACCAGGCGAGGATCGAGCTTGGCGATGTCGCTGGACCAGTCGCGATGGAAATCGCGGACGGACTCCATCGCCGCCGTCATCAGCTTGTTGTCGGCGCAGAGCAGCGCGAATCCGGGGGTGCGGAACGCCAGGCTGGCGAGGATCGCCCAGGCGTCGGTGTCGGTCGCCTCTGCGAAGCGCTGAAGGTGGTCGAGATTGAGCCTGCCGCCTCCGGCTTCGAAGAGCTGATAGCTTCGCGGCGCCATGCGCATCCGGCGCGCAACTTCCCGGGACAGCAGGCCGCGGCGCCGCCTCAACGACTTCAGGATGACCGAAAGCAGCGCGCCTTCGTCAGGCGGGACGGTCTCCGGAAGCGTCAGCATACGGTTCAAGCCAGGCAACCCAGGATGGCGGCGGCAGACATTCTCGCTCCATCTGCTATTGCCCATGGTCCTGCGAAGGATGCAAGATTGGATCGCCTCCAGGCGAGTGACGAGTCCTGTATGAGGCAATGAGCGAGCGTGCGGCACGGGCCTGGTCAGCAGACGCGCAGTGATGGCCGCAAGAACTTTGCGCCAACTGCGCAACGAGTTTTCACGTCTACTACAGGTATGTTGCGTGAATGCTGTTTTAGCTCGACGAAACCAGCGGACGCCGCTCTCCTCGACGGAGACGAACGTGTCGAGGTGCGCCATGGCTGAAAGCCGTTCCGGGCCTTTCCAGCTGGCTCTGGCCGAGCTGCGCCGTCGTCTGGCCGGTGGAGAGTTTCCCGCGGAGTCCAGGCTGGCGGCGGGGGTGCTGGCGCCTGAACTCGGACTCTCGCCTACCCCGGTGAGGGAGGCCCTCGCGCGCCTTGCGGGGGAGGGCCTGCTCGAGGAGCGGCGCGGCCAGGGCTTCTTCGTCCGGCGGCTCTCCGCGCGCGACGTCGCCGACCTCTATGGCCTGGCGCTCGCGCACCTGCGGATCGCCCTTGGCGATCGCAGCGGCGCGCCGGCCGCGAGCCAGGGACGCTCACCTTGGCCTGTCCCGCCTCCTGCCGCATGCAGCGTGGGGGAGGGCTCGCCGTGGGAAGCCGAGCCTGTCGCGGCCGCCGACCGGCTGCTGGCGGCCTGGGTTCGGGAGGGCGGCGGCGCGGTGCTCGTGCGCTCCTTCCTGCGCGTCCAGCTGCAGCTCGCCCGCGTCCGACGCCTGGAGCCCCGCCACTTGCGTGACCTGGTCGAGGAGTACGCCGGGCTTCATGCGCAGAGCGCGGCGCCCCCGCCGGCGCGCGCGGCGGCCGCCCGCGCCTTCTACCGGCGGCGGATCCGACTGGCGCGCCGGCTCGCCGAGCACCTCGAACCGTCCGCCCCGATCGCCTGAACTCTTCGGCGAGAAGAGTTTGAATAGGTTGATCCCGGGTGGCGACATGGACAGGCCGCAACCGCGGCGAAACCCTGAAGGAGGTCGTCATGACCCGGCTGTTCAAGCTGTTCTCCGTCCGGCTCCTTTCCCTCGGCGGCGCCAAGGCCAGCACCCTGGGCCTCGAAGGCAAGGTGGAAGAGGACGACATCACGCGGTTCAACCCGTGACGAATGGGCGGGCGTCAGCGGCGCTGGCGCCCGCCGGCGTCGTGCACGCGCATCTGAGACGGTCCGTGCACGCTGCGCAGGTCGGGGATGACATCGTCTTGCTCGACGTCGCAGGCGACCGCTACCTCTGCCTGCCCGCCGCCGGCGGACAGGCGAGGCTCGAAGCCGGCGGCCGCACCCTGATCCTTTGTCCACAGCTCGCCCGGACCTTGCCCGCCTCGCTGCAAGCGCCCGCCCTGGAGGCGACGCCTGCGCCGCCCGGCCGTCCGGTCTGCGACCTTCCCGACAGCGCCGCTCTTGAGCCGAGCGCCGCCGACTGGCGGCGCCTTGCGCTCTGCTATGCGGACTATTGGCGTCTCTTCGCCGGCCGATCGTTCGCCGCGATCCTGGCCGGAGTGCGGCGCGCCGCCCGGCCGGCCGGGCGACGGGGAGCTGCGGAAGCCGCGGCGGTCTTCGCCCGCCTGGTGGTCTGGGCGCCAGTCTCCGGCCAGTGTCTCGTCCGCTCCTTCCTGCTCATGCGCTTCATCCTGCGCAGCGGCGCAGACGCTGAATGGGTGTTCGGCGTCAGGACATGGCCGTTCGGCGCCCACTGCTGGGTGCAGGCGGAGGGGGTCGTCCTCGACGACCACGCCGAGCGCCTCGCGGGCTACGTTCCCATCCTGGCGGTCTGATGGGCGCGCGCTATCTGATCGTCGCCCACGGGGGCGGGCCTGCCGACCGGCTGCAGGGGGCCAAGCGCCTTCTGGAGCCCGCCGGCTGGCGTCGGGCGCTCGCCGGCCCCGGCTTCGCCCTCTGGACGCCCGCCGCTCGCCCGGCGCCGGTCGAACGCCTCGGCGCGACCCTCGTCGTCGCCGGAGACGTCTGGCGACGGCCGGGACGCGCCTGCGTCGCCGCCCCGGACACCTTCGCCGAGCTGCTGGCCGACTGGCACGGCGCCTATGTCGCCGCTCGCCCGCTCGCCGGCGGACGTGGGATCGAAATCCTTCGGGGCCCCAGCGGCGCGATGGACCTGCTGGCCTGGCGCGCCTCGGGCCTGGCCTGCGCCGCCGACGACCTGCGGGGTGTTCCGAGCGCTCTCTGGCCGGACGAGACGGCCATCGACTGGGACGTGGTCTGCGGCTTCTTTCGGGATCCGGTGAGCGTCTGGGGCGCCTGCGCCCTGACCGGGGTGCGCGCGGTCGCGCCGGGAGAAGTGCTCGCCGTCAAAGGCGGGGCCTTCGCCGCTCGGACCGCCTGGCGGCCCGCCGACTTCGTGGCTGGCTCGAACGACGGCGCCGCGCCCGAGGACCTGGTGGATGTGGTGACCGACAGCGTCGCCGCCTGCGCGGCCGCGCACGAGCGGCTGCTGCTCGAGGTCTCGGGCGGCCTCGACTCGGCGATCGTCGCCACCAGCCTTGCGGCGGCAGGCCAGGCCTGGCGTGCGGCGCTTGCGGTCAACCAGTTCGCGGCGCACCCGGAGTCCGACGAGCGGGCGCTGGCGAAAGAGGTCTGCGCGGCGGCCGGCGTGCCGCTCGCCTGCCGTCGCAAGCCGGTCGGCCGGTTCGCGGCTGCAGATTTCATGGCCCTCGCTGACGGCGCGCGCCCCGCGCCGCATGCGACCGACCTTGTCCGCGACCGCATGCTCGCCGGAATGGCGGCGAGGTGCGGGGCCACCGCGATCCTCACCGGCCAAGGCGGCGACGCCGTCTTCTTCCAGATGCCGACGGCGCGCATCGTCGCCGATCTCGTCCTGGCCCGAGGGCCGGCGGCCGCCTTCGGGGAGGAGGCGCAGGCGGCCGCGCGCTGGCTGCGGAGGTCCGTCTGGTCCCTCGCCCGCCAGCCGCTGCGGCTCAGGCCGGCGGACCTCGCCGACGCCGCCTTCCACCCCTGGCTGGGCGCCCGCGCCCGCGACGCCCGGGCGGGCCCCAGCCATCCGTGGCTGAAGGACCTGGCTGAGGCGCCGCCCGGCAAGCAGGTCCAGATTCAGGCGTTGTGCGCCGCGCAGATGAAGTTCGGCCGGACCCTGCGCAGCGAGTCCCTGGCCGTCCGTCACCCGCTGCTCGCCCAGCCGGTGGTCGAACTCTGCCTCGAAATTCCCTCGTGGCGGCTGACCGGCGGTCGCGACCGCGGGTTCGCCCGGGCCGCCTTCGCGCAACGGCTGCCGCCGCGGATCGCCCAGCGGCGTTCGAAGGGGGTGCTGTCGATCCTCTACGCCAAGCGCATGGTCCACAGCCTCGAGGTGGTGCGTCCCTGGCTGCTGGACGGCGTGCTGTGCGAGGCTGAGGTCCTCGACCGCGCAGCGCTCGAGGCCTCGCTCACCCCAGAGGCCCTGCTCTGGGAGGGCCAGGCCTCGCGACTCGCTTGGGCCGCCGCCCTCGAGGGCTGGCTGCGCCACTGGCAGGGGCGGGTTCCGGATGCGCCAGGCGCCGAACGCTGGCGACGCCGGCGTGGATGAGCGACGACGAGCGTCAAGCTCCTCGGAAAGCGCTTCGGCGGGGCGCCCGACAGGGCCGCGGTCAGGACATGGGCGAAGTCGCGGAGCTCCTTGAGGTCGACCTCGGCCTCGGCGGGCGCTCGTCCTGGCGGCTGGGCGCAGACGTCCGGATCGTCGCCCGCCGCCAGCGGTCCCGCAGCTCGGCGACGATGGTCGCCGTGGGCGCATCGAAGTCGTTCGGCACGATGAAGTCGTATTCCGTCGACGGCGAGTCGCCGGGATCGCTCGCGCTGACGAGCCTCAGCCCTATGCCCTGAAGTCCCAGGACAGGCCCTGCGGCGCCCATGTCCTGGATCTCCGCCCAGCTGAACACCCGTCGCCTGAGGCCGCGCGACCAGCGCACGCCGTAATCGTCGGCGACCAGGGTCTGGCGCACTGTTTCGTGGAGCCAACCGAGGCCGGCGATCGCCAGCATCATGGCCGAGAAGGCGAGGGTGGACGGCGTCAGGCTTCCCCTCACCGCCGCCTCAGGGGCGAGGGCCAGGGCGGCTATGCCGGCGGGAGGCAGGACCAGCAGCCGGACGAGGCCGGCGCGCCGGCCTCGAAGCCTCAGGGCCGGTGCGGCGTGCGGCGTCATGACGAAGGGCCTTGCTGGGTCGCGGGGAGGGTGGCTTCGGCGGTCGGCGGGGCGTGCAGGTGCTCGTCGAGCCAGCGCAGGCCGCGGGCGTAGAAGTCCCGCAGGTGCGCCGGGCTGCGCAGGACATGGCCCTCGCCCCAATAGGTGACCATCATCGCCTCGGCCCCCCGGCGGTAGTAGGCCGTAAACAGCTGCTCGGAGCCGGCGATCGGAAACCCGTCCTGGTCGCCGTGAGCGATGAGCAGCGGCGTTCTCGCCGCGCCCAGGTGGAGCAGCGGACTGCCGGCGAGATAGCGCTGCGGCCTCGCCCAGGGGGGACCCCGGGCGTCTCCCTGGAGATCCTCGGTCCAGCTCGGATTGGCGAGGCCGTCCTCGGGCCAGGCGCGCCGCGGCGGGCCGAAGTCGCCCCACTTGCCGAAGAGGTTCGCCCCGGCGGCCGCCCAGGTGACGCCGGCGGCGAAGCGGTCGGTCTGGCCGACGATGGCGGCGATCGAATAGCCGCCGAAGCTGTGGCCCCAGAGCCCCAGGCGCTCGGGATCGAAGGCCCCCTGGAGATCCGGCTGGCGCGCGGCGGCCTCGACGATCGCCAGCACGGCGCGGGCGGCGCCGTCGGCGGGAGCCGCGTTGTCACGGGGAACCGGCAGACTCGGCAGGAGCACGGCGTAGCCGTGTGCGGCCAGCAGCTGGACGGGAGCTCCGGAGGGCAGCTCGCGCGGCTGGAGGAAGGCGGGGGGCCGCGGGTACGAGAGGTTGAGATAAGGCCAGACGATCAGCGGCGGGGGCCGGTCGTCGGCGCGACGCGGGGGAAGGACGAGCCAGCTGACCAGCGCCCGTCCGCCAGGCCCCAGGTGGGGGACCGCGCGGACCTGAGGCCTGGCGATGTCGGAGAGATGCCGGTTCAGGGTGAGCAGGGGGGTGGCGCCCCCGCGGCGGTCCAGCCAGACCAGCCGGTCGGCGCCCCCGGGACCCGGGAGTCGTACGAGCGCCCCGATGGCCGCATCGCCGACGATGAACTCGGAGCCCGGCGGCGCGGGGGCGACGGTGCGCAGGCCGCCTGCGGCGAACTGCACGAGGGCCGCGCGGCCGTCACCCCGCCAGATCGCCGTCAGCGCCTGATCGGACAGGAGGCCCGCGCCATGTTGTCTGGGCGCCGGGCCCTCGGTGCGCGCCGGGCCGGCGTCGAGCGTCCCGGGGCGGTGGTGCAGCACGCGGCCGGCGAGCGAGAGCTCGACGAGGCCCGAGGACGTCGGGGCCAGCAGGCGCTCGCCCGCTGCAGCCGCGCCGGCCTGTTCCGGCGCGGCGAGAGCGGCGGTGACCGGACGCGCCGTCGCGCCGTCCAGCGCCCACCAGTCGGCGCGTGAAGACGTGGCTCCGGCGCGTCGGCCGTAGGCGATCGCCCGGCGCCCCGTCCAGCCGGCGCCCACGGCTTCCGAGAGCCGGCCGACGGCGACCTCGATGCGGCCGCCGCTCATGTCCTGGACCTTGCCGGCGTCCGGGGAGACCTGCAGAATCCGGCCGTCGGGCCAGGCTTCTCCGTCCCGCCGCGCGAACACCAGGAGCGCGTCGGCTTGCGGCGACCAGGCCAGGAGATATCGCGAGAGATCACAGCCGGCGCAGAGGCGCAGCGTGCGCCCGTTGGACAGCTCCACGAGGACCAGGCGGCGGCGCTGTTTGGCCGTGCCGAAATCGCCGCGGATCGGCTTGCCGGCTTCCAGCGGGATGTCCTCGGCCGCCTCGGCGAGGGCGGCCCAGCGACCGGAGGCGGAGAGTTCGAGGTCCTTGAACCGCCCCTCCGCCAGGCGGGTCACCGCTCCGGTCTCCAGGTCCGCGACAACCAGGGCCGAAGGCGGATCGCGCGGGTTCACGCCGGCGCGCGGGCCGCTGCCGATCACCGTGATCGCCGCCTTCCCTGCGGCGGCGGCGGCCCAGCGCTCGGCGACCGCGGCGCCCGGGCGGGAGATCCGCAGGGCGAAGGGCTGCAGGCCTTGCGGAAGGCGGAGGATCGCCAGCCGGCGGGAGCCCCACCAGGCGACGGTGCGTCCGATCTCCGAGATCTCCGGGGTCAGGCCTGTCCAGCGCACGGTGCGGGCGCGCACGTCGGCGACGCCGAGCTCCCAGCGCCCGGCCTTGAGCCGGTAGACGACCGCCTTGGTCCCGTCCGGCGACAGCGGCCCCAGCGCATAGCCGGTCCCGGGCTCATGGGGGAACAGCAGGGCGGGCGGGCCCGGGCGCCGGACGCCGACGACCTCGATGCGGGTGCGGAACAGATCGTTGTAGTCGCCGTAGTCGAAGCGCGTCCCCGCCGCATAGGCGATCCGGTGTTCGAGCACGAGCGTCCCGGAGCGGGCCGACAGCTCAGTCCGCCCGAGCCGCTCCATCCGCAGCAGGTCGTCGATCGCCAAGGAACGTCCGAGCGCCTCCGAGGCGAGCAGAAGGGCCGCCCCCGCAGCCGCGAGGGCCCAGAACCGGCGGGTCCGCATGGCTCACCAGCTGCGGGTGAGCTGCAGGGCGACGAAACGGCCGATGGGATCGCCGGTCGCCGGGTCGAAGCCGAACCCGGGGGGGATGTCGGAGAAGGGCGGGTCCTCGTCGAACAGGTTCCGTACCGTCAGAACCAGCTCCGTCTCGTTCAGGGCTCCGCCGGGGCCGCCCGTGAAGCGCAGGTTCAGGTCGACGGTCTGCAGGCCGTCGATGCGGATCCCGGCCGCGTCGCGGGCGCCCGATTGGTGGTTGAGCACAAGCCCGCCGCCGAAGACGCCGCGCGCCCAGTCGACGCCGAGCCGGGCGCGGGTGCGCGGCGGATAGCCGAGGACGCCGGCGAGCTCGACGGGAGCGGAGCTCCGGGTGAGCTGCTGGACGTAGTCGAAAAGGCGGGTGGCGTTGGCGCTGAGCGTCAGCTGGCCGCCGAACGCCTCCATCGTATAACGGCCGGAGAGGTCGAGGCCCTCGACCTCGACGCTGCTGGTGTTGATGTATCGCGCGTCGACGATCGCGCCGTACTCCGTGGCCGGGAAGACGCCCAGGGAGGTCAGCATGGCCGGACTGGAGATGAGGCCCTGCAACAGTGCGAGGTCGGCGGGGTTGGTCGCCGGCGACACGCGGCGGACGAACTGGGCGAGGCGCGGGTCGCCGAGGACGCCGGAGCTGTTGGAGAGCACGGGTCGGTCGATGCGGTTGTCGAAGGCGGTGCGGAACCAGGTGGCCGAGAGCTGCAGGCCGCCGAGCATTCGGGGCTGCAGGTCGAAGCCCACGGTGTAGGTCTTCGCCGTCTCCGGCCCCAGGTCCGGGTTGCCGCCGTTGAGGGTGAGGGTCAGCAGGCGTGCGCCGGCCAGGTTCCGGCGGATCGGCGTGTAGAGCTCGCGGTCGTGCAGCTCGGTCAGGGCTGGCGCGCGGTAGGACTCGCTGTAGGTCGCCCGAACTCGCAGGCCGCTCGCCGGCGACCAGATCAGCCCGACCTTGGGGTTGAGGGTGTCGCCGAAGTCGCTGTAGCGCTCATAGCGCGCCGCCCCGGTCAGCTCGAGGCTCCTCAGGCCGGGCAGGGCGTTCTCCGGGCCGAACAGCGGGACCCGGGCCTCGGCGAAGGCCGCCGCCACCGTGCGGTCCCCGCTCAGGCCCAGCTGAGCCGTCGGCGTCGCCGTGCCGGTGAAGTTCTCTCCCGTGTTCTCGAAGGTCTCCCGACGCGCCTGTACGCCGAGCGCGGCCTTCATCTCCCCGCCGGGAAGCCGCAGGACCACGCCGTCGGCCTGCAGGCTCGCGGTGTAGACCTCGTTGCGGACGATGTTGCGGGAGAAGCCGGAGCCGATCGCTGAAGCGACCGCGGCCGGCCCCCCGGGCAGGCCGGAGAAGGGGTTGAGATGACCGTCCCGGCTCGCGTCGAACCCGGTGGCCGGGTTGTCGGCGCTCGCGCCGAGCGCCTCATTGAGAATGACGCTGTTGAGCAGGCCGCTGAGCCGTTGCCTGTCCGTCGACCGGGCGTAGGCCAGATAGCCGTCGAGAGCCCAGGTGCTTCCAAGCTCCGCCCGGGCGCCCAGGGAGCCGGTGAGGGTGCGGGCGCTCGCCTCCGCTTCGGGGTTCCGCAGCAGCCCCGCGAAGGAATACTGGATCTGGTGCGAGGCCGCCCCGACTGGCGACACGAAGAAGGGGTTGCCAGCGTTGACCAGCAGGGTCGCCGAGGGGATGGTGATGTCGGCCTTAGCTTCGCGCAGGGCGTAGCGCAGGTCTGCGGTCAGAGTCACCCGTGGCGTCAGGTCCTGGTTGAAGGCGGCGTAGAGGCTCTGACGCGTCTGGGCGGGCAGCAGGTCCAGCCCCACGTTCTGATTGTGCCGATTGACGACGCCCGGCTGGAAGTCGGCGGGGGAGAGGCCCACGCCGTCCTGGCCCGCCGGAACGCCGTAGTAGGGGGTCAGGGCCCCTGTCGCGGGATCGGCTCTGAGGATGTTGCCGGGAAAGGCGAGGGTCTCGCGCCGGTCGGAGCCCCCCAGCGGGCGCAGGTCGGCGGAGCGGGCGAAGGCGCGGTCGGCGGCTTCCAGCCGCCCGCGCCGGTACGCCTCGTAACTGAGCATCACCCCGCCGTCGGCCCAGCTCTTGCCGGCGAGCAGGCCGAGCTGGGCCTCCGTCGGTCCGGCTCGGGTCGTCGTTCCGCCGCGCAGCCGCAGCTGCAGACCGTGGTAGTCCTGCCGCAGGATGATGTTGACCACCCCGCCCACCGCGTCCGAGCCGTAGGCCGCCGAGGCCCCGTCGAGCAGCACCTCGACCCGTTCGATCGCGGCGTTGGGCAGTCCGGAGACGTCGGTGAAGTCGCCGCGGGCGCCGGAGCCCGCCACCCGCCGGCCGTTGACCAGCACCAGGGTGGCGTCGCTGCCGAGGCCGCGCAGGTTCACCGCCGAGGCGAAGGTGGTGTTGGTCCCCACTCGGTCGGCGCGGGTGTTCACCAGGCCCTCTGCGCCCTCGCCGGCGTAGTTCTGCGGCAGGGCCTGCAAGGCCTCGGCGACGGTGGCTCGGCCGGAGCGGACCAGCTCCTCCTGGCCGATCACCACGAGGGGCGAGGCGCCGGGCGCGACGCCGCGGATGTGGCTTCCGGTCACCCGCAGCTCCTCCACGACCGTCGGCTCGGCCGGCGGCGGCGGAGGCTGCGCGGACGCGGCTTTGGCCGTCGGGACGGGGGCGTCATCGGCGAAAGGGCGGCGGCCGTCTCCGGGGAACGCCCGGGGTCCGGCCGCCGCTCCAGGCCGCCGCTTCAGGGCGACGGCGTCGGAGCCGACGCGGACCACCACCAGGCCATGTTCGGCGACCAGGCGGGCGAGCGCCTCGTCCGGCGCGAACCGTCCGCTGAGGCCGGCGGTGCGTCGGCCGGCGACGAGGTCGGGGGTGTAAAGCAGCTGCTGGCCGGTCTGGGCCGCGACGCTCAGCAGAGCCCGATCAAGAGGCCCCGCCGGCGCCACGATGCGGCCATGGCCGGCTCGGTCAGGCTCGCCCCGGTCAGGCGGCCCGCCGGCCCTGCCTGGCTGAGCCAGGGCCGCGCAGGCGTGCGTCAGGCCGGCGGCGAGAACGAGGACGATGACCGAGACGCGCGTCCGGCGCGGATGCAGGCGAAGAATGGATGTCACCGGCATGGAGGCTCCCCCGGAACCCGCCTTCGCGCCGTGGCGGCGCGTGTGACCAAAGACAGGTTCCCTGATTGGAGAGATGCAAGGAACAGCGGGACACCCTGGCCGTGCGCGAACTTTTTTTTCAGTACGCCCGGGCCGCCGGCCGGCGCAGGACCAGGGCGGAGCTTCCTCGGTCGACCACCTGAAGGTCGAAGACCGACGCGGCGGCGGCGGCGAAGGCCTCGGTGTCACCGGTGGCGAAGACGCCGTTCACCGGGGCGTCGGCGAGATCCGGCGCCTCCAGCTCAACCTTGCGCTTCGAGTAGCGGTTCACCTCGGCGACCGCCTCGGCGAGGGGCGTCTGCTGGAAGATCAGGCGACGATCGGTCCAGCTGATCTCCCGGTCGGCGTCCGTCGGGGCGGGGACCTCCAGCGCGCCGTCGCGGACCTGGACGCGCTCGTCGGGCCTCAGCTTGATGCGGCCTCCGGAGGGCGTGCTCACCTGCACCGATCCCTCGACCAGGGTGACGTCGACCTTGCGGTCGGCCATGCGGACGTCGAACACCGTGCCCAGGGCGCGGACCTCGGCGCGTCCGGCGCGCACGACGAAGGGCCTCGACGGATCGTGGGCGACCTCGAACAGGGCCTGGCCGCGCTCGAGCCGCACATCCCGGCGTTCGTCGCCAAGCTTGACGCTCACCCGGCTGTCGGTGTTGAGGCGCAGGACAGAGCCGTCAGCGAGCCGCACGATCCGCTGTTCGCCGAGGCCGCTTTCGTATGCGGCTGGCGACAGCGCGTGAAAGAGGAGCGCCGCCAGACCCGCCGCGCCGGCCGTCGCCAGGGCGCCCCAGGAGACGACGCGGCGGCGGGGCGCCCCCACCGTCCGGGCGCGCGTCTGCAGCCGCAGCGCCTGGACGTCCGGATCCTCGGTCAGGGCGCCGGCCGCGTCCCAGATCGCCTCAAGGCGGTCGTAAGCCGCCCGATTGCCGGGATCGCGCCGCCAGGCGCGGAACGCCTGGATCGACTGGGTCGTCACCGAAGGCTGGCTCAGCCTGGTGAACCATTCCGCCGCCTCACGGCGCGTGCGAGCGTCGCCGCCTCGAGCTTTCCTCATCGCCGCCGCCTCAATCCCGTAAGCGGGCCGCGCAGGCCGCCATCGCCCGGGCCATCCGCCACTCCACCGTCCTGGTCGAGACGCCGCAGCGTTGCGCGATCTCGGCGTAGGTCAAGCCCTCGAAGCGGTGCAGTACGAAGACATCGCGAAGCTTGGGCGGAAGCGAGGCGATGATCTGCTTCAGCAGCAGCCGGGCGTCCTGGTCGCCTTCCTCCCAGTGGTCGCCGTCCGTGAACTCGCCGCCGTCCAGCGCATCAGGGGCGCGGACCTGCTGGCGTCGCGTCCGTTCCTGGGCGGCGTGGCGGGCGATGGTCATCAGCAGGGCCCGCGGTCGACCGATCTCGGCGTCCTGGTAGGCGCGCAGCCGGACGAAGGCTTCCTGGCTCAGGTCTTCAGCCTGCTCCCGGCCGAATCGGCGGCGCAGGACGTCGATCAGCCAGGCGGCGTGCCGACGATAGAGCTCCTCGAGCCGCGTTCGGCCGTCAGCGGACGGCGGGGGAGCGGCCGCAGTGGGGGCCGGTTCATGGGCTGGGAGGCGCACGAGCGCCGCCGCGCCCCGGGTCAGGCGGGACATGTCCGTCCTTGGACGTTCTCCCGTGCGCCGCGACCGCCAGGCGTATCGAACGCGGAGATCAGGTCCCCGCGTCCTGCGCTTTCCCGGCCCATGAAGGACCCGGTGTTCTATGGCGCAGGCGCCCGGCGGCCTCATCTCGGCCGTCACGGCGGGCGGCGGCGCACGCCGCAGGCCCGGGTGCACGATTCCACAAGTTCAGCCGGCGGCCTAGGGGCGCGGTGCAGCGTATCGCCAACCTCAAGGGGCTTCACCGCATCCGCCTTCTGACAGTCGCCGTGCGGCGGTGCACTGGGCCGTTCGCGCCGGGGAGTCGCCGGCGGCTGGCTTCGTCGCGCTCGAAGCGTCGAGCACTTCGGCGAATGCGCCGCGCTCTACGCATCAGGCCAGCTTGGGTTCTGCGTCCCGTTCCGCTTCGGGGTGAGCCGTGACGATGTCGAGATGCTCGGCCTCGCGCAACTGCCGCGCGATGTTCAGGCGGGTGAAGAGCGCAACCCCTTTCGGCGCGACCAATTGCCGGGACGCGCGGCTGAGATCCTCCAGCATGCCCACGGCGAGAATTTTCCGGTCGCGCTCAACCGCGAGGACGTCGTTGCCGGCGATCGACGGATGTCCGCCTTCGCCGGACCAGCGGCGAAAGCGGTAGGCGGTTCCTGAAGCGCCGGTGACATCGATGAAGTCCATGCGCCGACCTTAACAATGGCGGCCGGCGCGCGAAGCGGCGCGGCGCCGCTCCGCCATCACGTTCTTGACGGCTGATGGCGACGCCTCCTTGAGGGTCTCGTGGCGCCACGGCACGCCGCCCCACGCCCCGTCGCGAAGGGATCAGCGCCCCTTGGCCTGGCGACGCCGACCGCCTCAGGTCCGCCCAATGTCGGATGGGGAGACCTTCGGCCGCGCCGGATTGCCGACCACCGTCGCCCCCGCGGGCACGTCTCGCGTCACCACGCCGCCGGCGCCGATCAAGGCGTCGTCGCCCACCGTGACGCCGGGCAGGAGAATCGCCCCGGCGCCGATCCAGACGTTCCGGCCGACGCGCACCGGGCGGCCGAACTCCAGGCCGGTCGCCCGGGTCGCCGGATCGCGCGGATGGTCGGCGGCGAGGATCTGCACGCCGGGCCCGATCTGCGTCCTCTCGCCGATGCTCACCTCGACCACGTCGAGGATCACGCAGTTGAAGTTCAGGAAGACGCCGGCGCCGAGGCTGATGTTGTAGCCGTAGTCGCAGTGGAACGGCGGCCGGACCACGACGCCCTCGCCCACCTCGGCGAGCAGCTGGCGCAGCAGCTTGAGCCGCTCTGACGCCGGCTCGGCGGCGGCGGCGTTGTAGCGGCCCATCCAGCGCAGCGCCTCCATGTGGTCGGCCTGGATCCGCGGATCGCCGGCGTCATAAAGCTCGCCGGCGAGCATCTTCTCCTTCTCGGTGGGCATGGGCGGCTCCTCGCTGTGGCGTGCGCCGACCTAACGCCCGGCGAGGATGAGCAGGGCAGGGGAGGGGGAGCGGCCTCGGAATTCCGTCATCTCATCGCTCGTCCCCACGCTCGGGGCCCAGGTCGCTGAATCCGACGGGTGCGCGCAGAGCCGCTGGCCCTGTCGGCTCCCGCCATCGCGATCCCGTGCTTCGCCGGGACGAGCGGGCCCATGAAAAACGCCGCCCGGGAGACCCGGGCGGCGCTCTTAAACCGCAATCCTGAGTGGATGCGCTCAGTTCATCGTCGGGATCACGAAGGCGGAGTCTTCGACCATGCCTTCCGGCCAGCGGGCGGTGACGGTCTTGACCTTGGTGTAGAAGCGCACGCCTTCCATGCCGTACTGGTTGGTGTCGC
>Ga0164243_10007909_pt1 | contig 15802 bp, 13 predicted proteins | sample OricompcompostOP_FD_108781 | JGI IMG/M metagenome (GOLD analysis project Ga0164243, IMG submission 108781) | Organic Plus compost microbial communities from Emeryville, California, USA - Original compost - Organic plus compost (OP) | ecosystem: Engineered > Solid waste > Mixed feedstock >...
AAGCCAGGCAATGCCTGGCTTTTTTGTGTCCGTGCGCCGGCCGCGTATCGGACAAGAGGGTCCTCCATCCCCCGGCACAACCGGATTTCGGCGATTACAATGCGGTTCATGGACGAAATTCTGCTGGTATTGACGAACGTGCCGGACCAGACGGTGGGAATGGCAATTGCGACGCGTCTGGTAGACGGACGCCTGTCGGCCTGCGTGAACCTGTTGCCGCAGGTACGGTCGGTTTATCGGTGGCAAGGAGGCGTGGAGCAGGCCACCGAAACAACACTTTTGATCAAGACCACGGCCGCGCGCTATCCGGAAGTGGAGACCGCCATCAAAGCCCTCCACCCATACGACTTGCCGGAAATTATTGCCGTTCCGGTGGCGGCGGGACTGTCGGCTTATCTGGCTTGGGTGACCGCGGAAACAAAGAAGGATGTGCATGTCTAGAACGGGAATCGTTCGCTGGAACCGGGTCTTCTTCGGCGCGCTGTTTCTATGGCTTGGCGCGTTGCTGCTCGCGCCGCATGCGGGTGCAGAAGAGTTTCTGGAACCGGAGCAGGCGTTCCGTTTCTCTGCCCGCATGCTCGATTCCGGTACCGCCGAAGTGAGTTTCCGCATTGCCGACGGCTACTACATGTACCGGGAGCGTTTTGCGTTCGCGGCGGACAACGCGCAGATCGGCGCAGCCGATGTGCCGCCTGGGAAAGTGAAATTCGACGAAACCTTCCAGAAGGAAGTTGAAACGTATCGCGGTAATCTGGCAATCCGGCTGCCTGTGCAGGCAAGCGGCCCGTTCACCCTCCGGGTCACGAGCCAGGGGTGTTCGGACAAGGGCTTGTGCTATGCGCCAATGGAGTCATCCGTGCGCCTGGAACCGACGGTGCTGGGGGGAGGCGGAGTCACCCAGCCAGGCGGGCCGGATACCGACATGGGTCGTATCGAGGCTTCGCTGGCAAGCGGCAGCCTGTTCGTCATCGTGCCGTTGTTCCTGCTGCTCGGCCTCGGTCTGTCGCTGACGCCCTGCGTGTTGCCGATGGTCCCGATCCTGTCCTCGATCATCGTCGGCGAGGGGGCGCAGGTGAGCCGTGGGAGGGGGCTGGCGCTTTCGGTGTCCTATTCCCTCGGCATGGCAATGGTGTATACGGCGCTGGGTGTGGCTGCCGGGTTGGCCGGCGAGGGGCTGGCTGCGGCCCTGCAGAATCCGTGGGCGCTAGGCATCTTCGCCGCACTGATGATTGCGCTTTCTCTGTCGATGTTCGGGTTTTATCCGTTGCAGGTTCCGCCTTCGCTGCAGGAGAAATTGGCGGGTGTTTCGAATCGCCAGTCGGCCGGCAAGATGGCAGGCGTGTTTGCGATGGGGGCCATTTCCGCGCTGATCGTCGGGCCGTGCGTCGCCGCCCCCTTGGCTGCATCGCTGATGTACATCAGCCAGACGCGCGACGTGCTGATCGGGGCAGCCGCACTGTTTTCGATGGCTGTCGGGATGAGCGTGCCGCTGCTGCTGCTTGGCGCGTCTGCCGGCGCACTGCTGCCGCGCGCAGGCGCGTGGATGGATGCGGTCAAGATATTCTTCGGCGTGCTGATGCTGGCGCTGGCAGTCTGGATCGTGTCGCCGGTGTTGCCCGGATGGGTGACGATGGCCGGCTGGGGGTTGCTCGGGCTCGGGTATGGCGTCTACCTGCTGCGCGGGAAGTGGAACTGGTTGTCCAAGGCAGCAGCACTTGTGTTTCTTGCCTTTGGCGGCGTCCAGCTTGCCGGCTTGGCCAGTGGTGGCAGCGACGCGCTCGCGCCGCTGGCTCATTTGAGCGGAGAGGCGCACAAGACCGAATTCCAGCGCGTGCGCTCGCCGGCTGAACTGGATGCGGTGCTCGCCGCGGCGAACGGCCGGCCTGTGATGCTCGATTTCTACGCCGACTGGTGCGTGTCCTGCATCGAGATGGAGAAGTTCACGTTCAGCACGCCGCATGTCCGTAACGCGTTCAAAGACATGATCCTGCTGCAGGCCGACGTGACCGCCAACAATGCCGACGACAAGGCATTGCTGAAGCGCTTCAATCTGTTCGGCCCGCCCGGCATCATTTTCTTCGACGGACAGGGGCGCGAAATCCCGGGCGCGCGCGTGATCGGCTTCCAGGACGCGCAGAAGTTCGGCGAGACCCTGGCACAGGTGAAGCGCTTCTAGCGTTCCTGGTCGACCACCTGGTCTTCCAGGTAGCGCTTGCGCCAGAACAGCACGAGCAGTATCACGACTGTCAGCACCATCAGGCCCAGCGTCAGCCAGAACCCTTGCGGATCCTTCAGCAAGGGCATCGCTTCGAAGTTCATGCCGAAGACGCCGGTAATCAGGGTCAGCGGCATGAACAATGCCGTGATGACGGTCAGAATGCGCATCACTTCGCTGGTACGGTGCGCCATCGCCGAGAAATGAAGCTGCACCGCCGATTCAAGGCCGGCTTCAAGCCGCTGCGCATGAACCAGCACCCGGCTGATGTGCTCCATGACGTCGTTGGCGCGCACCAGCAGCAGGTCGCGCGCCCGGTCGTCGATGTCGCCGGTCATCTCGTCGGCCACATATTCGCGCAGCTCCTGCACTGCATCGCGCTGGCCTTCGCACAACTGATCCAGCTTGCGCAGCTCCAGCCGCGCATCCAGCAGCGCACCCCAATTGTTGAAGCGGCTGCGCGGGCTCAGCAGCGCGCGCTGCCAGCGGTCGATCTGCCCGGTCAGCGGGTCGCGCAGCGCCAGATACTGGTCCACCATCGCATTGAGCAGACGCAGCGCCAGCTCCGGCGCCGAGGCCGGAAGGCGCGCACCGTATCCGCCGTTGTCGGTGCGCGGCCGCCGCTCCAGCAGGCGATTGCGGAATCCCTGCAGCGTGCGGCTGCGTTCCGGACGCACGGTCACGAGAGCGCGGTCCATCAGCAGGAAGGCGACCGGCTTGGTTGCAAGTCGCGTCAGCGCCGGTGGAATATGGCGCCGCGGCGCTGCGGAATCGGCAGCACCAGTCACGCTTTCGTCAATGGCCAGTTTGCGGAAAACCAGCAGCGCATAGGTTTGCGTGGCGTCGAAATAGGACGGATGGGCCAGGTTGACCACATCGAGCAGATGCGGCTCGTACAGACGCACGCCGGTCATGTGCTCGATCGCAGCGCGCCATAGCGCCGGATCGGCCGCTACTTCGTCGTGGGTGGCGTCGATCCACAGCACGCCTTCGGCCGGCAGCGCGGGCGGCGGCGCCGGCAGTCGCTCCGCCTGTCCGCCCTTGAGGTGAAAGATTTCCATCCGACTCCGGGCCGCCGCGTGTCAACCCTGCTTGAGCAGGCGCGCCACGTCGCGCGCAAAGTAGGTGAGCACGCCATCGGCGCCGGCACGCTTGAAGCACAGCATGGCTTCCATCATCGCCTTGTCGTGATCCAGCCAGCCGTTCTGCGCGGCGGCCTTGAGCATCGCGTATTCGCCGCTGACATGGTAGGCGAAGGTCGGCACCTTGAATTCCTGCTTGATCCGCTGCACGACGTCCAGATACGGCATGCCCGGCTTGACCATCACCATGTCCGCACCTTCGGCCAGGTCGAGCGCGACCTCACGCACGGCCTCATCGGTATTCGCCGGATCCATCTGGTAGGTTGCCTTGCTGCCCTTGCCCAGATTGGCGGCCGAGCCGACCGCGTCGCGGAACGGCCCGTAATAGGCGGATGCGTATTTGGCCGAATAGGCCATGATGCGCGTGTAGATGAGCTTGTGCGCTTCGAGCTCGGCACGGATCGCGCCGATGCGGCCGTCCATCATGTCGGACGGGGCCACGATGTCGACACCGGCCTGCGCCTGCACGAGTGCCTGTTGCACGAGAATGGCCGCCGTCTCGTCGTTCAGCACGTAGCCGCTTTCGTCGAGCAGGCCATCCTGCCCGTGGCTGGTATAAGGATCGAGCGCAACGTCGGTCAGCACGCCGAGTTCCGGGAAGCGCTGCTTGAGTTCGCGCACCGCGCGCGGCACCAGTCCGTCCGGATTCAGCGCCTCGCGGCCGTCAGGGGTCTTCAATTCAGGGGCGATGACCGGGAACAGCGCAAGTGCCGGAATGCCGAGCGCCACGCACTCTTCGGCAACCGGCAGCAATTGATCGACCGACAGGCGTTCGACGCCGGGCATCGACGCCACTTCCTGGCGTTGCTTGTCGCCGTCCAGAATGAAGACCGGGTAGATCAGGTCGGCGCTGGTCAAGACGTTTTCGCGCATCATCGCGCGCGAAAACGCATCCCTGCGCATGCGGCGCATGCGGATCGATGGATAGGCCGCAGCCGGCGATCGGGGAATAGTCATGGTCGGAGATTCCTTCTGATGCGATTCAAGACGAAATAAAAATTTTAAGCCCGCCGAAACTTTTCCGGTCCGAGCCGTTCTTAGCGAAAGGTGTTCTCACACCTCCCGCTTCTCCTCCCTGAGCGGGGCCGCCTGCCACATGCAGTGCGGCGTTACTGCCCTGGAGATATTCCCCTTTCTCCAGGGTTTTTTTTGTCCGTCGAATTCATGCGCTCGGTTCGGGAGAGGGAGCAAGTCCCACCAGCTCCTGCACCCGCCGGTCCGCTTCCTCCAGGCCCGTGCGTTTGACGGCAGAGAACAACTGAGCGCTGAAGGGGAAAGGCTTGCCATGCTCGTCCACATAGCTGCCGAGTACGGTGTGCGCCAGTCGCAGGGCGTCGGCCGACTCGCTGCGATTGAGCTTGTCGGCCTTGGTCAGGAGGCAGTGCACCGGTTTGCCGGCCGGCGCAAACCATTCGAGCATCTGCACGTCCAGCTCGGTGAACGGCCGGCGCGCGTCCATGATCAACACCAGCGCGCGCAACTGCTCTCGCGTCTGGATATAAGTGCCGAGCAATTCGTTCCAGTGGCGTTTGGCCTCGCCGGGAACCTCGGCATAGCCGTAGCCGGGCAGATCGACCAGCAGCGCGCGGATTTCGTCAAGCCGGGTCGGATCCTTGCGATGCTGTCCGACATGCGCGCCGCCGATCGAGAAATAGTTGATGTGCTGAGTACGCCCGGGTGTGCGCGATGCGAAGGCCAGCCGTTTCTGGTTGCACAGCACGTTGATCGCGCTCGACTTGCCGGCATTCGAGCGTCCGGCGAAGGCGATTTCGGGAACATCCAGGCGGGGCAGTTCGCGCAGGTGATTCACCGTGGTCAGGAAACGAGCTTGCCAGAGCAGGGACATCGGGGGAAATCTTTACGGTGTGCGGACAGGGAGGGCGGGGCCGGTGCCATGCGGCAGAGACTTTCCTCGCAACACCGGGCGCGCCTATTGTACAATAAGCGGTTATTTGCGGTTGTTCCGATGCAGGCAGGGCGAGAAATCGCCGGCCGATGGCAGCGAAAAGAATACTTACTTGTCTCAGGTGTTTGAATGAAGCGTGCATTTCTCCCGTTGGTGAAGTCCCTGTGTGTGGCCGTGCTCGGCGTGGCCACGTTCGCCCATGCGCAAGATGCTGCCAAGGCCGATGCGGCCCGCGGCGAAGCGCTTTACACCAGCGGCGATGCCGCCCGCAACATCACGGCCTGCGTGTCCTGTCACGGCGCGGCAGGCAATTCGACGATCGCGCAGTACCCGAAGCTTGCCGCCCAGCATGGCCCCTACCTGTTCAAGCAGTTGACGGAGTTCAAGTCCGGCCAGCGCACGAATCCGGTGATGTCGCCGATCGCTAAGGCGATGACCGAACAGGATGTTCGCGACGTTGCCGCGTATCTGCAGGCGCAGAAGCTGAAGCCGGCATCGGCGCGCAACAAGGATACGGTCGAGTTCGGCAAGAAGATCTACCGTGCCGGCATCGCGGAGAAGAAAGTGCCGGCCTGCGCGGCCTGCCATGGCCCGACCGGCAGCGGCATCCCGGCGCAGTTTGCGCGTCTGGGCGGCCAGCACCAGGACTACACGGCCCAGCAGTTGAAGAATTTCCGTAGCCGCGAGCGCAACAACAGCGCACCGATGGTGACGATTGCCCGCCGCATGACGGACGATGAAATCCAGGCAGTGGCGGATTACATTGCCGGCCTTCGGTAAGCGACAGAGCGAGAAGAATGGAGGGGGTGGCATTGGCCACCCCTTTTTTCATTGATGAGTGAAGATACCAATCTGAATAACCTGATCAGCACTTCGGGAATGCAAGTGCAGACCCGGCGTCGCTGGCTGTCCGATACGGTCGAGCTGATTTCCTCGATGCGGTTTGCGATCAGTCTGCTGACGCTGATCGCGATCGCTTCCGTGATCGGCACCGTGCTGCAGCAGAACCAGCCGATGCCGAATTACGTGAACCAGTTCGGACCGTTCTGGTTCGAGGTGTTCGACAAACTGGGCCTGTATGCGGTCTATTCGGCCTGGTGGTTCCTGCTGATCATGGGGTTCCTGGTCGTGTCGACCACGCTGTGCATCGTGCGCAATACACCGAAGATGCTGCGCGACATGCGCAACTGGCGCGAGCAGGTGCGCGAGCAGTCGCTGCGCAACTTCCATCACAAGGCCGAATGGCAGTCCGATGTCGATGCACCCGCCCTTGCCGCCGATCTTGCGCGCCGCATCGAAGACAGCGGCTATCGGTTGAAGCTGTTCCAGAAGGAGGGCGGCGTGCTGATCGCTGCCAAGCGCGGCGCCGCCAACAAGTGGGGATATATCTTCGCGCATGCGGCGATCGTCATCATCTGCATCGGCGGTCTGCTCGATTCCGATCTGCCGATCCGGTTCCAGATCTGGTTCAACGGCAAGGTTCCTTTTTCCGGCAGCGGCCTGATTTCCGAGATTCCGCCGGAGCATCGCATCGGAACCGGCAATCCGTCTTTCCGGGCCAACACCTTCATTCCCGAAGGCGCAACGACCAACACGGCGATGATTCCCTATCGCGACGGTATCCTGGTGCAGGAACTGCCGTTCGCGATCGAACTGAAGAAATTCGTGGTCGAGCATTACTCGACCGGGATGCCGAAGCTGTTTGCCAGCGAGGTCGTGGTGCACGACGGCACCAGCAGCTTTCCGGCCAGGATCGAGGTCAACCGCCCGTTGATCTACAAGGGACTGGCGATTTACCAGTCCAGCTTCGACGACGGCGGCAGCCGCCTGAAGCTGACAGGCTATTCGATGCGCGGTGCGCGCAGTGCGCCGTTCGAGCTCACCGGCGAGGTCGGATCGAGTACGCCTTTGGGCAGCACCAGCGGGGCTGAATACACGATCGAATGGAGCGGGTTCCGCCCGTTCAATGTGGAAAACGTGGCCCAGGCCGGGCAGGATGTGCGAGCCGTGGACGCGAACAAGGGGTTCGACGAGCGTATCGTGGCCGGCCTGGAGCGGCAGTTGGGTGCCCCGGTCGGTGGCAAGGAAGGAGAGGATCTGCGCAATGTCGGACCGAGCGTGCAGTACAAGTTGCGCGACAAGACCGGCCAGGCGCACGAATATCACAACTACATGCTGCCGGTCGAGATCGAGGGGCAGTCGGTTTTCCTGAGCGGCATGCGCGAAAACCCGAACGACCCGTTCCGTTACCTGCGCATTCCTGCCGACGACAAGGGATCGGTAGAGGACTGGATGCGCTTGCGCGCGGCGGTATTCGATCCCGAACTGCGCGCCCAGGCTGCCCGCCGGTATGCGCAGCACGCCATTGATGAGGAACGTGCGAGCGCCTCCGGGTTGAGGGAGCAACTGGAGCGTTCGGCGCTGCGCGGATTGGAAATCTTCGCCGGCGATGATGCCGCCTTCGGTTATATGGCCGTGTCGCGCTTCCTGGAGCGCATTCCTCCAGCCGAACAGGAAAAAGCTGCCGAAGTGTTCATGAAAATCCTGAATGGCAGCATGTGGGAATTGTGGCAAGCTGCCCGTGTCCGTGATGGGTTGGAGCCGGTGGCCGAGGACGAGCGGCATGCACGTTTCCTGCAAAGCGCAACCAACGCGATCTCGGATGCAGCCTTCTATGGCGCACCGGTCTACCTGCAACTGCGCGAGTTCGAGGAAGTCAAAGCTTCCGTGTTGCAAGTGACACGCTCGCCGGGCAAGAACGTGGTCTATTTCGGCTGCCTGCTGCTGACGCTCGGCATCTTCGCGATGCTGTACATTCGCGACCGGCGCCTGTGGGTGTGGGTGAAGGACGACGGCGCGGGCGGCGCCCATGCGTTGATGGCATTCAGCACGCAGCGGCGGACACTCGATTTCGAAAAGGAATTCGAAGTGCTCAAGGCGCGCCTGACCCAGCCGGGGCCGCACCGAGAAACCTGATTTGCAGCATGCGGCACCAGTGCGCGCACGAGTTCGGAGAAACAACATGGATCTGACGCAAGTAAGCTACAGCCCGACGCCCGGATACTTCCGCCGGCTCGGCCTGTTCGATTGGTTGTACGGGGCGGCATTGCTCGTCGGTGCGCTGTTCGCGTTGCAGCGTTACGGCCAGTACATGGACGTGTACGAGGAAGGCATCCTGCTGCTGGCGGTACCGACCTTCGCGTGGCTGGGCTGGCACTGGAAGCCGGTCCGTGCCCTGATGGCCGTGCTGGCCGTGTTTGCACTGGGCGCGATCGGGATGTACGGCGGATCGCTGCAGGCGGCCGAGAGCCGCTTCCTGCTGAAGTACATGCTATCGAGCCAGTCGGCAATCCTGTGGATGAGTACGCTGTTCGTGCTGTCCACGCTGTTCTACGTCGGTGGCCTGGTGCTGCGCGCGCCGACCGGAGCGGCGCTCGGCAGCCGCCTGTGCTGGGCGGCGGTCGCGCTCGGTTTTGCCGGCATGCTGGTGCGCTGGTACGAGTCCTACCTGATCGGTTCCGACATCGGCCACATTCCGATCTCCAACCTGTATGAAGTCTTCATCCTGTTCTGTCTGATCACGGCGCTGTTCTACCTGTACTACGAGGAGCGCTACGCAACCCGGCAACTCGGCGCCTTCGTGCTATTGGTCATCTCGGCGGCGGTGGCCTTCCTGCTCTGGTACATGCTCACGCGCGACGCGGCCCAGATCCAACCGCTGGTGCCGGCCCTGCAAAGCTGGTGGATGAAGATCCATGTCCCGGCCAACTTCATCGGCTACGGTACGTTCGCGTTGGCGTCGATGGTCGCGGTCGCCTACCTGCTGAAAGCCAGGGGATACCTGGTCGACCGGCTGCCGTCGCTGGAATTGCTCGACGACGTGATGTACAAGGCGATCGCGGTCGGCTTTGCGTTCTTCACGATCGCCACCATCCTCGGCGCGCTGTGGGCCGCCGAGGCCTGGGGCGGATACTGGTCGTGGGACCCGAAAGAGACCTGGGCGCTGATCGTCTGGCTCAACTACGCAGCCTGGCTGCACATGCGCCTGATCAAGGGATTGCGCGGCCAGATCGCGGCCTGGTGGGCGCTGGTCGGGCTGCTGGTGACCACCTTCGCCTTCCTCGGCGTCAACATGTTCCTGTCCGGTTTGCATTCCTACGGCGAGCTGTAACCGCGGGAGCTTCCACGCGAATTGGTGTATGTTGGTCGGGTGCGAGCCGGCCCACTCATCGCGAGGAGTTGCCCATGCTGATCAAGCGCAGTCCGAACGGGATCGATCTCCCGTTCCCATCCGAAATCACCCCCCGTGCCGTCTACGAGGGGCGGCGCGCCTTTCTCAAGCAGGCCGCCGCCGGCCTCGTCCTTGCCGGCACGGGCGAACTGGCCTTCGCCGCCGAGCGCCCGAAACTCGGCGCAAAACGCAATTCCGCTTACGTCGTCCCGGACAAGCCGACCGACTTCGAGGACGCCACGACCTACAATAATTTTTACGAATTCGGCACCGGCAAGGGCGATCCTGCACGCCGCGCAGGATCGCTGCGTGCGCGGCCATGGGCGGTGGCGATCGAGGGCGAGGTGGCCAAGCCGAGGACGATCGATGTCGAAGCACTGCTGAAGCTCGCACCGCTGGAAGAGCGGATCTATCGTCTGCGCTGTGTCGAAGGCTGGTCGATGGTGATTCCGTGGACCGGCTATTCGCTGTCGAACCTGATCCGCGCGGTCGAGCCGAACGGGCATGCCCGTTTCGTCGAATTCGTCACGCTGGCCGATCCGGACCAGATGCCCGGCCTGGGCAGCAGGGTGCTGCAGTGGCCATATACGGAGGGCTTGCGCCTGGACGAGGCGAATCACCCGCTGACGTTGCTCGCGTTCGGCATGTACGGCGAGGTATTGCCGAACCAGAACGGCGCGCCGGTGCGAATCGTGGTGCCATGGAAATACGGTTTCAAGTCGGCCAAGTCGATCGTCAGGATCCGTTTCCGGCGCGACCAGCCGCGCACGTCCTGGAATCTCGTTGCGCCCGACGAGTACGGTTTCTACTCGAACGTGAATCCCGAGGTCGACCATCCGCGCTGGTCGCAGGCGACCGAACGGCGCATTGGCGAGGGCGGATTCTTCACGCCCAAGCGCAAGACGCTGATGTTCAATGGCTACAACCAAGTCGCTTCGCTGTATACCGGAATGGATCTGAAGAGGTATTACTGATGCAGCCGCGCCAGCTCGCGTGGACGAAGCGAGCGGTATTCCTGCTCGGCCTGCTGCCGTTTGTGCGTCTGTTCGTGCTCGGCGCCACCGAGGGCCTCGGCGCGAACCCGCTCGAAGCCATCACGCACGGCACCGGGAGCTGGGCCTTGTACTTCCTGTGCATCACGCTGGCGGTCACGCCGCTGCGCCGCCTGACCGGCTGGAACTGGCTGATCCGCCTGCGCCGCATGCTCGGCCTGTATGCCTTTTTCTACGCGTCTCTGCACTTCATCGCCTTCCTCTGGTTCGACCATTTCTTCGATCTCGAAGCCATGTGGCGCGACGTGCGCAAGCGGCCTTTCATCACGGTCGGATTCCTCGCCTTTGTCCTGCTGCTGCCGCTGGCGGCGACCAGTACCGACGCGGCCGTGCGGCGCCTCGGCCGGCGCTGGCAACGGCTGCATCGCGCGATCTATCTGATCGTGCCGCTGGCGGTGCTGCATTTCTGGTGGATGAAGGCGGGCAAGAACGACCTCGGCGAGCCGCTGCTGTTCGCGGTGATCGTCGCCGTTCTGCTGTTGACGCGCGTGATCGCGTGGCGCCGGCGGGTGCGTGCCGGCGCAGCGGCTTAGGGCAGCAGCGATTCCAGTGCGAACAGGTCCGCCGCCGATTCGCGGCGCCGGATCTGGTGCATGCGATTGCCGTCCACCATCACCTCGACCGCGCGCGGCCGCGTATTGTAGTTGGAGGCCATCGTCATGCCGTAGGCGCCGGCTGACATGATCGCCAGCAGGTCGCCCTGTTCGATTGCCAGTTCCCGCTCGCGCGCGAGCCAGTCGCCGGACTCGCACACCGGGCCGACGACGTCGTAGACAGCCGGCTTCCTGTCGCGTACCCGCACTGCCTGCACGCGATGCCAGGCTTCGTACATGGCGGGGCGCATCAGGTCGTTCATGGCCGCGTCGACCACGGCAAAATTCTTTGCCGCTCCGTGCTTCAGATACTGCACCCGGGTCAGCAGCACGCCTGCATTGCCGACGATCGACCGACCCGGTTCGAACAGGACCTGGATCGGCCTGCCTTGGTGCTGGCGGGCGCGCCATTGGTCGATGCGCGCGAACAGGCGGTTCAGGTAGTCGCCGACGGCCACCGGCTGTTCGCGGTCATAGACGATGCCGATGCCGCCACCGATGTCCAGATGGTGGATCGGAATGCCTTCCTGTTCCAGCCGGTCCACCAACTCGATCACGCGATCCAGCGCTTCGAGCAGCGGCGCGTCGTCCAGCAGTTGCGAGCCGATGTGGCAGTCGATTCCGACGACGCGGATGTGGGGCAATGCGGCGGCCTTGCGGTAGGCCGTCAGCGCTTCTTCATACGCGATGCCGAACTTGTTTTCCTTGAGCCCGGTCGAGATGTAAGGATGGGTCCTGGCGTCCACGTTCGGATTGACGCGCAGCGAGACGGGGGCCTGCACGTCCATTTCACCGGCTACATCGTTGAGTCGCTCAAGCTCGGCCGACGATTCCACGTTGAAGCAGAGAATGCGATGGCTCAGCGCCAGGCGCATTTCGTCGACGGTCTTGCCGACGCCGGAAAAGATCACCTTGCCCGGGTCTCCGCCCGCGGCGATGACGCGCAGCAGTTCGCCGCCGGAGACGATGTCGAAGCCGGAGCCCATGCCGGCCAGCAGGTTCAGTACCGCCAGGTTGGAATTCGACTTCACCGAATAGCAGACAAGCCCGGCGCTCAATCCGGGGCCGCGTGCCGCGCAAGCATTCGCGTAGGCACCGTAGCCCTCTGCCACGGCGGCTTTCGAATACACATAGGCGGGGCAGCCGAATTGTTGCGCCACGTCGGTCAATGCGACATCTTCGGCGTGCAGCACGCCGTTCCGGTAATTGAAATGGGACATGGGTGTCAGCGGGAGGCGGGAGCGGAAGGCGCGGTGGTGCGTGCTGCGGGTGCAGCCGGTTTTTCCGGCAGGTAGAGCGGCCCCTTCTGTCCGCAGGCGACAAGCAGCGTGACGAGCGCCAGACCGGCGCCGCAAGCGGGGAGTGCGCGCGTGAGCAAGGACTTCACTTTAGAATTCGGGGGTAAGCAAACTGGGGGGAGTGTAGCATGACTGAATCGGAGTTCCTGGCTCTGGCGGAGCATACGCTGAGCGGCATCGAGGCGGCGGTCGAGGTCGCGGCGAACGAGGCCGACGCGGACATCGAATGCAGCCGCAGCGGCAACGTACTGGAAATCGAATGCATCGACACTGGATCGAAGGTCATCGTCAACAGCCAGTCGGCGATGCAGGAAATCTGGGTCGCCGCCCGCTCCGGCGGCTTCCATTATCGATACCAGGATGGGCGCTGGATCGATACCCGGGACGGCAGCGAAATGTTTGCCGCCCTGTCCGCAATCCTTAGCGAGCAGGGCGGCGCAGTACTGGAGCTTGCGCCCGATCGCTAGAACAGCTCGTTTTTCACTTCATCGCGCGCCGCAGCGGGAATCCCGGGGGCGGTGTCGTCAAGACCGACAGTCTGGACTCCGATGCCGGGCGGATTCTCCATATAGTAGAACTCGTTCTCGACCTGGATGAGCCCGGGCGGCATCGAGCGCTCGACCACCGGCACGTCCTTGAGGGCGGTGCGCATGTAGTCGACCCATACCGGCAATGCCAGGCCGCCGCCGGTTTCCCGGCTGCCGAGATTGCGTGGCTGGTCAAAGCCGATCCAGGAAATCGCCACGATCTTCGGGTTGTAGCCGGCGAACCAGGCATCGTGCGAATCGTTGGTGGTACCGGTCTTGCCGGCGATGTCAGGACGATTCAGCGCTGAGGCCCGGCGTGCCGTGCCGTGGCGCACCACGTCCTTCAGGAGGCTGTCCATCAGGTAGGCGTTGCGTTCGTCGATGACCCGGATATGCTCGTCGCCGGCGCGCGGCGGATTCGCTTCCGCCAGCACATTGCCGTAGGCATCGGTGACGCGCGAGATCAGATAGGGCTGTACGCCATAGCCGCCATTGGCAAACACTGCATAGGCACCTGCCATCTGCAAGGGCGTGGCAGCGCCGGCGCCGAGTGCCAGCGTCAGATAGGGCGGATTGCGGGCCGGATCGAAACCGAAGCGCGTCGCATATTCCTGGCCGTACGCCGGCCCGATCTTCTGCAGCACGCGGATCGACACCATGTTTTTCGACTTCGCCAGCGCCTGCCGGATCGTCATCGGTCCGTCGTACCGATTGTCGTAGTTTTTCGGCGACCACGCCTGACCGCCGGTCTGGCTCGCATCGAAGCTGATCGGTGCATCGTTGACGATCGTGGTCGGCGACAATCCTTTTTCCAGCGCTGCCGAAAAAATGAACGGCTTGAATGCCGAGCCGGGCTGGCGCCAGGCCTGGGTGACATGGTTGAACTTGTTGCGGTTGAAATCGAAACCGCCGACCAGCGCGCGGATCGAGCCATCTTCCGCGTTGACCGCGACGAACGCCGCTTCGACCTCCGGCAAATGCGTAATGGTCCAGTTGCGACCGTTCCGCGTCACACGGATGATGGCGCCGCGCCGCACACGTTTCGCGGGTGGAGCCTTGTCGCTGAGCAGGTTGGCGGCAAACGACAGGCCGGCGCCCTTGATCTCGATTTCTTCCCCCGACGCGAGCATGGCTTTCACCAGCTTCGGTGAGGCCTGCAGGACGACCGCGGCGACCAGGTCGTCGCTGTCGGGATGCTCGGCCAGCGCCACTTCGATTGCGGCATCGGCTTCTTCCTTGGACTGCGGGATATCGATGAAGGCTTCCGGCCCCCGATAACCCTGACGCGTCTCGTATTCCATCACTCCCCGTCGCACCGCGAGGTAGGCCGCGTCCTGATCGGCCTTGGTGATCGTCGTATAGACATTCAGGCCGCGCGTATAGGTCTCTTCCTTGAACTGTTCGTATACCAGCCGGCGCGCCATTTCGGCCACGAACTCGGCATGGATGCCGAACTCCGCGCTGCTTGTCTTGATCTGCAGTTTCTGTGCACGGGCTTCCTGATACTCGGCGTCGGAGATGTAGCCGAGCTGGTGCATGCGCAGCAGGATGTACTGCTGGCGCTGGCGCGCCCGGCGCGGGTTGGCAACCGGGTTGTAGGCGGACGGCGCCTTGGGCAGCCCGGCCAGCATTGCGGCCTCGGCAATCGAAATCTCCGCCAGCGGCTTGCCGAAGTAGATCTGGGACGCCGACGCAAAACCATATGCGCGCTGGCCCAGATAGATCTGGTTCATGTAGATCTCGAGGATCTGGTCCTTGCTCAGGCTCTGTTCGATTTTCCAGGCCAGCAGGGCTTCGTAGATCTTGCGCTTGAGCGTCTGCTCGCTCGAAAGAAAGAAGTTGCGTGCCACCTGCTGCGTGATCGTCGATGCGCCCTGGCGCGAATCGCTGGTCAGGTTGTGCAGGGCTGCCCGCACGATTCCCAGATAGTCGACCCCTCCATGCGTATAAAAGCGGTCGTCCTCGATCGCCACCACCGCTTTTTTCATGATGTCCGGGATGTCGTGGATGCGCACCAGATTGCGCCGCTCTTCCCCGAATTCTCCGATCAGCACGTTATCGGCGGAAAAGATGCGCAGCGGGATCTTCGGGCGGTAGTCGGTCAGCGCATCGAGCGAGGGCAGTTGCGGATAGACCATCACCAGGATGAACGCCACTCCCAGCACCGCGGCCAGGGCAAGGGCGGCGAACCCGGCGAAAAAGGCAACGGCAAGCCGGGTGAAAGAAAACCGGCGGGCCACGGGTCCGGTTTCGGGATTGGGAGGGCTGGGCTGGGTCATGCGTGTATCGAAGCAGAAGGTGATGCGGGGCAATTATAGCGGGCGGGTTTTGACGCCCAGCGTTGAACTCCTGTCGCCGTGTGCGATGTGCAGTCGATGGCAACAAGTGCGTGGGGTTTAGGCAACGCCGGCGTTCCTTTTCGCCCGGAAAGTTCTTTACACTTTCCAAGGCTTGTTGCTACGATTTAATGTAACCTTGGATATTTTTCACCTAAATGCCCGTTTATAAACGGGTTTTTTGTCGAAAGCCTTGGCAATTCGGCAGTTCGACATGCAAACAGGCAATGCGTTCACGAAACAGTCCACATTTTTCTGCACGGAGATAACCCTTGGCCTTCGATCTCGACTTGCTGCTTGGCAGGAAGAATCCGCCGCTGGTCGGGCTGGACATCAGTACGTCGAGCGTGAAGCTGGTCGAGCTCGCCGACGCCGGCAACGGCGAGTTCCGGCTGGAGCGATTTGCCAGTGAGCCCCTGCCACGGGGGGCTGTGGTGGACGGAAACATAGAAAACGTCGAGCAGGTATCCGAAGCGGTGCGTCGCGTCTGGAAGAAAAGCGG